>WNGE01014376.1_pt1 | contig 11853 bp, 12 predicted proteins | sample 5400651 | NCBI WGS metagenome assembly WNGE01 (sample SAMN13153370, study PRJNA577476) | soil metagenome | isolation source: 60 cm soil or saprolite under grassland replicate 2 | place: USA:California | collected 2016-06-15 | reverse complement strand
GCTCTCGCTCGGCCGCCCCGTCGTGGCGAGCGCCGTCGGGCACCGCCCTCCCGGCTGCCTCCTCTTCCCCGCGGGCGACGCCGGGGCGCTGGCCGCGGCCATGCTCGAGGTGACGCGCCTCCCGCCGGCCGCTCCGGTGGAGCGGACGCTGTCCGTGCGCGATCCGTTCGAGGCGCTCCTCGACATCTACCGGTCGCTCGCCGGCGAGCGCCCCGCGGCGGGCGATCGCGGCGGGCTGGGCGAGATCCCATGCTCGTCGCCGTGAAGGCCCTCTCGGGCAGGGACATCGTCTGCTTCTCGAACGACTGGGACGGCGTGCCCCTCTCGAAGACGCACATCATGCGGATCCTGGCGCGCGAGAACCGCGTCCTGTGGGTGAACTCGCTCGGGAACCGGACGCCGCGCCCGACCTGCCGCGATGCGCGGCGCGCCCTGCGGAAGCTGCGCGACGCGGCGGCCGGCCTGCGCGAGGTCGAGGCGAACCTGCACGTGCTCGCGCCGCTCTACGTCCCGGGCTACGGCACCGACGCGGTCCGCGCCGTGAACCGGATCGTGGTCCGGTCCCAGGTGCTGCGCGCCATGCGGCGGCTCGGGATGACGCGCCCCATCTCGTGGTCGTTCCTGCCCAGCGCCGCCCCCATCGCCGGCACGCTCGGCGAGGACGTCATCCTCTACCACGTGGTGGACGAGTTCTCCGCCTTCACCGACGCGAGCGCGCACGTGGCGCGGCTCGAGCACGACCTCCTGCTCAAGGCGGACCTGGTGCTCACGAGCTCCGAGGCGCTCCTCGCCTCGAAGTCGCGAGTGAACCCGCGCGCCGCCCTCGTCCGCCACGGCGTCGACCACGCCCACTTCGCGCGGGCGCTCGACCCGCGGACGCCCATCCCGGAGGACCTGGCGGCGCTGCGGCGCCCGGTCATCGGCTTCTTCGGCCTGGTCGCGGACTGGGTCGACCTGGAGCTCGTGCGCGCCGTCGCCGAAACCTACCCGCGCGCCTCGGTGGCGCTGCTGGGAGAGGTCGTGACCCCGCTGGCGGCGTTGGCGGGCGCCGCGAACGTCCACGTCCTGGGGCGCAGGCCCTACGCGCTCCTGCCGGGTTACTGCCGCGGCTTCGACGTCGCGCTCACGCCCTTCCGCCTGAACGCGCTCGCGCTCGCGTCGAGCCCGCTCAAGGCGCGCGAGTATGTTGCCGCGGGGCTGCCGAACGTCTGCACCGACCTGCCCGAGCTGCGCGTCGTGCCCGGCTGCACCATCGCGCGCTCCCGCGCCGAGTTCGTGGCCGAGGTCGGGCGCGCGCTGGCGCAGGGCGGACCGCGGCGGGAGCGGTCCGAGCTCGTCCGCGGCGAGTCGTGGGACGTGAAGGTGGAGGAGATCCGGGGACACGTGGCGGCGCTCCTGGACGGGCGCAGGGCGGCGTGATGGGAGGCGGCATGCAAGGCGAGCTGCACCTCGGGGCGTTCGCGCCCCCGGCCGACGCGCGCGGCGCGGGCCTGTCGCAGGCGGCGGACCGGTGGGGGCGGCTCGCCTCCGCGGCGGCCCTCGCCTTCATCGCGAACCTGTACGCGAGCCCCGCGTTCTACTGGCCGGAGGTGTTCGAGCGGGCGCGCCTCGGCGTGGTCACGTCGGCCCTGTGCGCCTTCGCGGTGCTCATGCGGCGCGTCACCTCGGGCGAGCGGCTGCGCCTCGGCGGGCGCCCGGCCGCGTTCCTGCTGGCCTACGCCGCCATCGTGCCGCTCTCGCTCACCTGGACGATCTCGCCCCCGCGCACGATCGACGCGGTCTACGACATGGGCAAGCTGCTGGTGGTGTACCTGGCGCTGCTCAACGCGCTCGACACCCCGGGGCGCCTGCGCAGGTTCCTCGTCGTCGGCGCGCTCGCGACGCTGGCGCCCTCGCTGGGCGCCATCCAGCGCTGGATCGACGGCGACAACCTCGTCGAGGGCTACCGCACCGCGTGGCGGGGCAACTACGCGGACCCGAACCGGCTCGCCATGGGCCTCGTGCTGATGCTCCCGATCGCGCTCGGCATGGCGGGCAGCGTGAGGCGGCCCTGGCTCAAGGCCCTGCTCGGCTTCGCGGCGGCCGCCAACGTCGCCGCCATCGTGCTCACGCACTCGCGCTCCGGCACGGTCGCGCTCGCCGTGGCGCTCGGGCTCACGCTCGCGCGCGGGCGCAGGAAGGGCCGTGGGCTCGCCCTCGCCGCGGCGGCGCTCGTCGCGCTCGTCGCGCTGGCGCCGCAGAGCTTCTGGACGCGCTCCAGCTCCATCGCGGACTACGAGGAGGACGCGTCCTTCGCCGGACGCGAGCACGCGTACGAGATGCTGAAGGTGATCGTGGCGGAGCGGCCGCTCACCGGCGTCGGCGCGGGCGCGTTCCTCGACGCGTGGGAGCGCTTCGCGCCCCTCTCTGCGGGCGGCCAGCACCTCATCGCGCACAACATCTTCATGGAGATCCTCGGCGAGATGGGCGCCCTCGCCCTCACGCTCTTCGCCATCTTCTGCGTCTGGCTCTCGCTCCGGGTCTGGCAGGCGGGGCGCGACGCCGCCGGCGGCGTCGAGGCGCGCGCCGTCCTCGCCGGGCTCGTGGGCTATCTCGTCTGCGAGCTCGTGAACGGCTACTCGCGGTCGTTCAACCTGTACGCGGCGTTCGCGGTGGCGGTCGCGGTCGTCGCGCAGGCGCGGCTCCGCGCGCGGCTCACGGACGAAGGCGCCGCGGGGTGAGGCGTGCGCTCGAAGGTGCTCGTCTTCCAGAACCGATTCCTCCTCGGAGGACAGGAGCGGCAGACGGTCCTGCACCTCGCCACGCTGGACCGGAGCCGCTGGCAGCCGCTCGTGCGCTGCCTCCGGCTCGAGGGCGAGCACCTGGAGGACCTGGCGCGCCTCGGCGTCGCGCCCCGGAGTCTCGACGTCCGGAAGGTGTTCCGGCCGCGGACGGCGTGGCGCGTGGCGCGCCTCGCCGTCGAGCTGCGGCGCGAGCGCGTGGCGCTCGTCCACGCGAACGACTTCCACACGAACGTCCTCGGCACGATCGCCGGACGCCTCGCCGGCGTTCCGGTCGTCGTGACGCGGGTGGACCTCGGCCACGTCCTCGACGCGCCGCGGCGCCGGGCGCTCGCCGTCGTCTCGCGCGCCGCCGCCCGCGTGATCGTGAACGCGCTCGCGATCCGCGACGCCTGCCTCGCGGACGGCGTCCCGGCGGAGCGGATCGCGCTCGTGCGGAACGGCGTCGACGTCGCCGCCTTCGACGCGGCGGCGTCCCGGCCCGGCGGAGCGCCCGACGGCGCCGTGGTCCAGGTCGCCAACATGCACCACCCGGTGAAGGGCCACGAGGACCTCCTCCGCGCCATGGCCGGCGTGCTGCGCGAGGTGCCGGGCGCGCGCTTGCTGCTGGTCGGCGACGGCGCGCGGCGCCCCGCGCTGGAGCGGCTCGCCCGCGAGCTGGGGATCGCGGAGCACGTCACGTTCGCCGGCCACCGCCGAGACGTCCCGTCGCTGCTCGCGCGATCGGCGGTGGCGATCTCCGCGAGCCACGCCGAGGGGATCTCGAACGCGGTCCTGGAGGCGATGGCGGCGCGGCTCCCCGTGGTCGCGACCGCCGTGGGCGGCAACCCCGAGCTCGTGCGCGACGGCGTGAGCGGCTTCCTCGTGCCGCCCCGCTCGCCCGCCGGGCTCGCGCGCCGCATCGTCGCGCTCCTGGGCGAAGCCGCGCTCGCTCGCCGCATGGGCGAGGCGGGGAGGGCGGTCGTGGAGCGGGAGTTCGGGGTGGGGCAGATGAGGAGGAGGTACGAGGCGGTCTACGAGGCTGTCGTGGCGGAGCGGACGGGGGGCGCGCTGTGACCCGGCGCCCGATGCCGGCCCCGACCGCGACCCCGGAAAACGAAAGCGCCACCCGGGAGTGCCGGGTGGCGCCGAAGCTGACTGGCTGCGAGAGCGGAGGCTCTACGCGCCGCCCGCGGCGGCCTTCTGCGGGCGCTTGGTGAAGCTCGCCTTGAAGAAGTACCGCCTCGCACTCGCCCATGAGCGTGCAGTGGCCGAAGCCCTCGACGGTGTTCTGCTGCACCATCCCGAGCACGCGGTCGTACCGCTCCGGCTGGCCCTGCGGCAGGACGCCGAGGTGCGTGACCTTCGCGCCCGTGAAGAGCGCCGCCGAAGCGTTCGGGCAGGCCGCCACGCAGGCCGCGCAGCCGATGCAGGCCGCCGCCTCCATGGCGCGGTCCGCCGCCTCCTTGGGCACCAGGATCGAGTTCGCCTCCGGCGCGCTGCCGGTGCGGGTCGAGATGTAGCCGCCCGCCTGGATGATGCGGTCGAACGCGCTCCGGTTCACCACCAGGTCCTTCAGGATGGGGAACGCCTTCGCGCGCCACGGCTCGAGCGTGAGGGCGTCACCGTCCTTGAAGGAGCGCATGTGCAGCTGGCAGACGGTGCCGCCGTGCACCGGCCCGTGCGGCGAGCCGTTGATGACGAACCCGCACATGCCGCAGATGCCTTCGCGGCAGTCCGAGTCGAACGCGACCGGCTCCTCGCCCTTCATGATGAGATCCTGGTTCAGCACGTCCAGCATCTCGAGGAACGACATGTGCTCGGTGGCCGTGACCTGGTACCGGACGAACCGGCCCGGATCCGACGCGTTCTTCTGCCGCCAGATGTCGAGGGTGAGTTTCATTCCGCTCACTTGTAGCTCCGGGTGGCAAGCTTGATGTTCTCGAACACGAGGGGCTCCTTGTGGAGCTCCGGCCTCTGCTTCTCGCCCTTCCACTCCCACGCCGCCGCGTACGCGTACTCCGCGTCGTTGCGCTGCGCCTCGCCGTCCGGCGTCTGGTACTCGGTGCGGAAGTGCCCGCCGCAGGACTCGTTCCGGTGGAGCGCGTCCGTGCACAGGAGCTCTGCGAACTCGAGGAAGTCCGCCACCCGGTTCGCCTTCTCCAGCTCCTGGTTCAGGTCGTTGCCCGCGCCGAGGACCTTCACGTTCTTCCAGTACTCCTCGCGCAGCGGCGGGATCTTGGAGAGCGCGTGCTCGAGGCTCTGCTTCGAGCGCGCCATCCCACAGTCCTCCCACAGGATGTTGCCGAGCTCCTTCCAGTACGAGTCGGCGGTGCGGGTGCCGTTCACGCTGAGCAGCGTGTCGAGCCGCGCCTTCGCCTCGCGCTCGGCCTCCTTGAACGCGGCGTGGTTCGTGTCGGCCTTGGCGATGCCGCCCGACGCGATGTAGTCACCCACCGTGAGCGGCAGGATGAAGTACCCGTCGGCCAGCCCCTGCATCAGGGCCGACGCGCCGAGCCGGTTCGCGCCGTGGTCGGAGAAGTTGGCCTCTCCACCCACGAAGAGCCCGGGCAGGTTGCTCATCAGGTCGTAGTCGACCCAGAGCCCGCCCATCGCGTAGTGGACGGCCGGGTAGATGCGCATCGGCACCGTGTACGGATCCTCGCCCGTGATCCGCTGGTACATCTCGAACAGGTTGCCGTAGCGCTCCGCGATGACCTGCTTGCCGAGCCGCTTGATGGCGTCGGCGAAGTCGAGGTAGACGCCCAGGCCGCCGGGGCCGACCCCGAGCCCCTCGTCGCAGCGGTACTTGGCCTGGCGCGAGGAGACGTCGCGCGGGGCCAGGTTGCCGTACGAGGGATAGACGCGCTCCAGGTAGTAGTCGCGCTCGTCCTCGGGGATCTGGTTGGGCGACCGGGTGTCGCCCTTCTTCTTCGGCACCCACACGCGCCCGTCGTTGCGGAGCGACTCGGACATGAGCGTCAGCTTCGACTGGTAGTCGCCCGACCGCGGGATGCAGGTCGGGTGGATCTGCGTGTAGCAGGGGTTCGCGAAGAAGGCGCCCCGCCGGTGCGCGCGCCAGATGGCGCTGCAGTTCGAGCCCTTGGCGTTCGTCGAGAGGTAGAAGACGTTGCCGTACCCGCCGGTGGCGAGCACGACCGCGTCGCCCACGAACGACTGGATGGCGCCCGTCTCGAGGTTGCGCACGACGATGCCGCGGGCGCGGCCGTCGATGAGCACGACGTCGAGCATCTCGTGGCGCGAGAACATCTTCACCTGCCCCGCCGCGACCTGCCGCTCCAGGGCCTGGTAGGCCCCGAGGAGCAGCTGCTGGCCGGTCTGGCCGCGCGCGTAGAAGGTGCGGGACACCTGCGCGCCGCCGAACGACCGGTTCGCCAGCGCGCCGCCGTACTCGCGGCCGAAGGGGACGCCCTGCGCGGCGCACTGGTCGATGATGTTCACCGACACCTCGGCGAGGCGGTAGACGTTCGCCTCGCGGGCGCGGAAGTCGCCGCCCTTGATGGTGTCGTAGAACAGGCGGTACACGGAGTCGCCGTCGTTCTGGTAGTTCTTCGCGGCGTTGATGCCGCCCTGGGCGGCGATCGAGTGGGCGCGGCGCGGCGTGTCCTGGAAGCAGAAGTTCAGGACGTTGTAGCCGAGCTCGCCGAGGCTCGCGGCGGCGGCGCCGCCCGCGAGCCCGGTGCCGACCACGATGACGGTGTACTTCCGCTTGTTCGCGGGGTTCACCAGCTTCATGTGGTCTTTACGCTCGGTCCACTTCTTCTCGAGCGGTCCAGCAGGAATTCTCGAATTCAGGGACATGGCTCTCCTAGCCGTGGACGAGGCCCGTGAGGACGGCCACGGGGATGGAGATATTGGCGAGGGCGATGAGCGTCGCGGCCAGCGCGGCGAACCGCTTCACGCCCGGCGTGTAGCGCGGGTGCGTGAGGCCGAGCGAGCCGAACATGGAGTAGACGCCGTGCCAGAGGTGGAACCCGAGGCCGACCATCGCGATGATGTACGCGATTGCCGCGGGGGCATACATGAAGCCCTGCGTGACGTTGAACGCGGGGTTCAGCTCCTCGTACGGCGCGCGCCGCGCCACGCCGACCGTGAGGTCGAGCACGTGGTAGACGACGAACGCGGCGATGGCGACGCCACTGATGATCATCGTGCGCGACGCCGCGCTGGCCTGGATGACCTCCTTCGTGCGGTAGGCGATGGGGCGCGCCTCACGCTTCCGGAACCAGAGCTGGACGCCGGCGATGGCATGCACGCCGACCGCCGCCAGGAGGACGATCCGGGCGATCCAGAGGACGGTGGGGTTGGAGTGGAGGAACTTCGCGTAGTTGTTGATGAGCTCGCTGCCGGCGTAGAGCTGCATGTTGCCGAGCATGTGGGCGATGACGTACGCGAAGAGGATGATCCCGGACAGGGCCATCAGCACCTTCTTGCCGACGGAGCTCATCCAGAACAGGGCTAGACCGGACGGGCCGGGGCCGATGACCACGTCCTTCGTGGTGACACTCATGCGCGGGGGCTCCTGCCTTCGACGGGGTTGACTGGTGCGTCCATTTCGTTCGGCACCGCGGGGGACGCACAAAAAACCACAAGTTGGCCGACAAGAGAATTGATCCGACGTATACCCAATTGGGGTTGTAACGGTACAGCAGAATTTGCGCCGCAGTGCGTCACAGCCGTATCAGCGCCGAGACAGAGGGCTACGAGCGGGGCGCCTCGGCGGTGAGCCTGCCCGCGCTGAAATCCTCGAGCCACCGATCGACGACGCTCCACAGCTCGGGCGTGGGCTCGGGGACGTGCTTCGACCCCGGGATGATGAAGAGCTGCTTCGGGCCGGCGAGCGCCTCATACAGGCGGCGCGCGTGCTCCGGGCTCACCCACTCGTCCTTCTCGCCGTGCAGGATGAGCACCGGGACGTGGACGCGGCGGGCGGCCTGCAGCGGGCTCACGGCGGAGACGCGGAAGCGCCCGCGGCGCTCGGCGAGGGCGAGCCCTTCCGCGAGCCCCCGGTCGCCCGCCCACCACGGCATCCGCTCGCGCGCGATGCTCCACAGATCGGTGAACGTGCCGACCGCCACGACGCCCGCGATGCGCGGATCGTCGGCCGCCGCCTGCAGCGCGACCGCGCCGCCGCCGGAGACGCCGACGAGGATGACGTGGTCCGCGCCGAGGAAGTCGAGCGCCCGCACGACGTCCTTCTTCTCGAAGTAGCCGTACGTCATGGCGTCTCCGCCGCTGTCGCCCTGGCCGCGGTTGTCGTAGGCGAGGACGTCCCAGCCGAGCGGCACGAGGTGCTGGTAGACGGGGAGCCCGGCGGCGCGGTTGTGGGCGGCGCCGTGGAGGAACACGACCGTGCCCTTGCGGGCGGCGGGGGTGCGGAACAGCCAGCCCCGGAGCGTCACGCCCGCGCCGTCGAACGTGACGTCGTCGGCGGGCAGGGAAGGGCGTCCCGCCGTCCACACGCGCCCGGGCATGATGATCGCGTGCGAGACGATCGTCGCGGGGATGCACGCCACCAGCACGAAGGCGACGCAGAGCGCCGAACCGATCCCGCACCGCCGCGCGAGCCACGCGCGTACCATTCACCCATTATCGTGAGGCGGGTCCGGAGGGCAGCGTCTTTCCAGGGTCGCCTACGATGGAGGGCGGGCCGCCGCCGCCGACCGGGCGTCGAGCCATGCCTCGAGCTCCGGCCAGACCGACGGTGTCAGCTCCCGGGTGTGGTGCGCGCCGGGCACGATGATGAGCCGCTTCTCGCAGGCGAGCGCCTCGTAAACGCGGCGCGAGTGGTCGGGGCTCGTCCACTCGTCCTGCTCCCCGTGGATGAGGAGGACGGGCACCCGCACGCGCGGCGCCGCCGCGACCGGGCTCACGTCCGCGACCCTGAAGTGGCCCTCGCGCTCCGCCAGCGCGAGGCCGCGGGCGAGGCCACGGTCGGCCGCCCACCACGGCATGCGCTCGCGCGCCACCGACGCGAGATCGGAGAAGACCCCGATGGCGACGACCCCCGCGATGCGGGTGTCGTCGCGCGCGGCGGCGAGGAGGGCGACCGCGCCGCCCGCCGACAGGCCGACCACGACCGCCCGCTGGATGTCGAGCGCCTCGAGCGCCCGCACCAGATCGCGCCGCTCCCAGTAGCCGTACGTGCTCGCGTCGCCTCCCGAGAGCCCGTGCGCGCGCAGGTCGTAGGCGAGGACGTCCCAGCCGCGCGGCACGAGGTGCGCGATCACGGGTCCCGCCGCGGAGCGGTTGTTCGACGCCCCGTGCAGGAAGACGACGGTCCCGCGGCGCGGCGCGGCCGCGTGGAAGAGCCAACCGCGCAGGTGGACCCCGTCGCTCTCGAAGTCCACGTCCTCGTGCGGAAGCGGGGGCGGGGGCGACGGGGCGATCCGGTCCGGGTGCAGGAGCGCGTGCGCGACGAGCTTGGCCGGGATGCACCCGCCCAGCAGGAGCACGGCCGTCGCCGCCGCCATCACGAGGAAGATGGATCGAGGAGGCCGGCAGGGGCGCATCGTCGAGCTTGAGGGTATACATCGCGCCATGCGCCGGATCTGCGTCTTCTGCGGCTCATCCCCGGGCGTGAACCCGGCTTACCTCGCCGCGGCGCGGGCGCTCGGTGAGCTCCTCGCGAGGCGCGGCCTCGGCCTCGTCTACGGCGGCGCGAGCGTCGGGCTCATGGGAGCGGTCGCGGACGCGGCGCTCTCGGCCGGCGGCGAGGTCACGGGCGTGCTCCCCGAGGCCCTCCAGGCGCGCGAGCTGGCTCACCCGCGCCTGACGCGGCTCGAGATCGTGGGCTCGATGCACGAGCGGAAGGCGCGCATGGCGGAGCTCGCGGACGCCTTCGTGGCGCTGCCCGGGGGGATGGGCACCCTCGAGGAGCTGGCCGAGATCCTGACCTGGGGCCAGCTCGGGCTCCACCGGAAGGCGTGTGGGCTCCTCGACGTCGCCGGATACTGGCGCCCCCTGGTCGCCTTCTTCGACCACGCGGTCGAGGAGCGCTTCCTCAGGCCCGAGCACCGCGCGCTGCTCCTCGTCGCGCGAGAGCCGCCGGCGCTCCTCGACGCGCTCGCGAGCTACGTGCCGGCCGCGAGGGAGAAGTGGATCGACCGCGGTCAGAGCTGAAGCGCGCCCGCAGCGGGGAAGCGGCCGCGGTGCCGTCAGTTCGAGCCGAGGTAACGCAGCAGCCTGTGGTGGTGCACGGAGAGGCCCACGAGCGCCAGGTGCTGCCCGCCCGCTGTCTCTCGCGCGAGCCGACCCACGGCCGAGTCGTCGATCATCCGGACCTGGCGGAAGTCCACGGTCACCGGAACGGGGCCGAGCTCGACGAGCGTCTCGTGCAGCCGATCCGCCGCCGCGCAGTCGAACGCGCCGTCCAAGGCGACCACGGCTCTGCCACCTTTTTGCGCATCGATCGTCATGGCGAAATCCCTCGGCGATGGTCCTCTCACCGCGCGTGCCGTGAAAGCCTCGTTCGGGCGTACCTCGCTGGGTTTGTGAGTCCCAGGATCCAGTGTGGGACGCGTCTGGGAGAAGGCTGCGGCGTCTCGCCGCCCCCGTCAGGAGTGTCCCGGGCGTGCCGCCCGCGCCATCTTCGCCGTGCGAAGAAAGGACGTCGATCCATGGCCATGAAGCTCATCCAGGGCGGGAAGGTCACGGTGATGGTGGCGAACGTGGAGCGCGCGGTGCGCTTCTACACGCAGGCGCTGGGCCTCACGCTCGGCTCGCGCCAGGGCGATCGCTACGCCGAGGTCGCAGCGCCGGGGCTCACGCTCGCGCTCCTCGAGAGCGAGCTCCCGGCGGCGCCGCGCGGTCCGGTCCCGGTCCACTGCTCGATCGGCTTCCAGGTGGAGCGGCTGGAGGGGGCGATGCTCGTCCTCCACGAGCGCGGGGTCCGGTTCGCGCCGGACGTCGCGGAGGGCGAGCGGGAGCGGATCGCCTACTTCACGGACGACGACGGGACGCCGCTCTTCCTCACGGAGGAGAAGGCGAGCGCGCCGCCGTCGCCGGTCAACCCAGCCTGACATGGCGCAGGCGCAGCGCGTTCGCGATCACCGTGACGCTCGAGGAGCTCATGGCCGCGCTCGCGATCATGGGCGAGAGCAGGGGTTCCCTCACCCAGAGTAGTTTCGGTTCCCTCACCCAGAGTAGTTTTGCCCCTTACCCAGAGTAATTTGTGAATTGCTCCAGGTCAGGCAGGGCTCGGACCTGACGCGTCGAAATTACTCTGGGTTGGTGAGCCGAACGACTCTGGGTCAGGAGCCGGGGTCAGGAGCCGCAGGAGCCGCCGTCAGGAGCCGCCCGTTTCAATGACTCTGGGTCAGGAAAGTCCTGGCGCACGTCGATCCAGGTGAAATGTGCGGCCGGGCGTTGCTCGCGCGCGCGACTCGGCGCTGCGCGCGCACGCCTCCCCGCCCACGCGATGCGATGACGGCGTCGCGGCGGCGAGGGCGACGACGGCCCCGGCCATGCTATAAACCGCCGCCTTGTCCGCCGAGATCCTCGTCGTCGCCACCGAGGCGAGCGCCGACCTGCACGCTGCGCGCGTGCTGGAGGAGCTGCGCCAGCTCCGGCCCGGCCTGGTCGCCTTCGGCATGGGTGGCGCGAAGCTGCGCGAGGCGGGGCTCGACTCGCTCCGGCAGGCCGAGGAGATGTCCGTCATGGGCATCTCCGAGGTCCTCCCGAAGATCCCCGTCATCCTCGGGATCATGCGCGAGCTCGAGGCCGCCGCCGCAGCGCGCCGGCCCTCCGTCGCGCTCCTCGTCGACTCGCCCGACTTCAACCTGCGGCTCGCGGTGAAGCTGAAGCGGCTCGGCGTGAAGGTGGTCTACTACGTCTCGCCCTCGGTCTGGGCCTGGCGCCGCGGGCGGGTGAAGACGATCGCCCGGGTCGTGGACCGGATGCTCTGCATCCTCCCTTTCGAGGAGCGCTTCTACGAGAACACCGGCGTCTCGGCCCGCTTCGTCGGCCACCCCTTCGCCGAGCGGCCGCGCCCGGAGGCGCCGTCCACCTATCGGGCGTCGCTCGGCATCGCGCAGGACCGCACCACGATCGCGCTCCTCCCATGGAGCCGCCG
>WNGE01047707.1_pt1 | contig 11855 bp, 16 predicted proteins | sample 5400651 | NCBI WGS metagenome assembly WNGE01 (sample SAMN13153370, study PRJNA577476) | soil metagenome | isolation source: 60 cm soil or saprolite under grassland replicate 2 | place: USA:California | collected 2016-06-15 | reverse complement strand
AAGAGGTAGAGCAGGTCGAGCATGAGGCGCTCTGGCAGTAGCTCCCTGCCAACAGCAGGTGCGAATGCGTAAGGCACAGGAACTAGAACCTGGACGCTAGCGTCCGTCCAAGTGTGGCCAACCCAGCCGCCCTGATCGCCCGTCGGGGCCGGGCCGGGGTTATGCCACGTTCCTCGGATCGTCTGGATGACCGCCATCTCATGCTCGGCGAGCTCGACCACGCGCCCCAGCATGGTGCTGTTCTCCTCATCCCAGAGGCGCACGAGAGCCCCGGTACGCAGGGCACCGGGCCGGTCAGCTTGCCTGGTCAACACATGCAGCCGACCGTCCTCGTCGAGTTCATTGAAGTCCGCTGAGACGCGAACGATGTCATGGTCAGGCACCGAAATTCGCCTTCAATCCAACCGGGTTAAGTTCAGGTGCGTCGAAGGTCTGATCGAGCAGATCCCAGTCCTCGTCAGTTGTAGGCGACGGCAGACGGAGGGTGTAGTGTCCTTCTCCGCCCGTCTTCTGCAAGCTGAACGGGTGGCGGTCGGGTGAACCTGCGTTGCGAATCCGGCCAGCGGTGGACTTGCGGAGGTCACCGTGCTGCAAGAGGGGATGGCCGGTACGGTCGCGGATAGCCTTCACACGGAACGCGATCTCGCGGACACTAGCATCCGGCCAGGAATACACGGACAAGCCGGGGAAGCCGTACCTCCGCCGACATGCCTCGGCTGTGTCGATTAGGTTGCCTCGTTCCATATGCCCACCACGTACAACGATCGCACTGTCCGGTAGATGCCCGCCAGGTTGGGGCACCTCACCTGCCGCGGCAGCGTTCTCGCTCACCTAAGAGTCCTGGCGTTCCCTGTCTTGCCTGTCACAGCGGGGGAGTCTGGCATAACTGGCGCTGAGCCGTCCGATTCTCGCAGCGCGCAACGGGTGAACTGCGCCGAACGCGACCGTTCCTGGTGAGCCCAGCCGCGACGGGTATTTCTGGGAGACTAGCTGTCGGGGTCTATGACGGTGTCGGGCATCTTGTCCGCCATCTCCCGCAACATGGTCCATGGCCATCCGGGCTGTGCCGGGAAGTCGGGAGGCGGCGAGCCACCGCCGCTCCATCCGCCCTTTGGGGCGAAGGTCCGGGCCAACTCACCAAGCCAGGCACCGGCGATTACGGCTTCATAGAGGAGGTCGGCCAGTTCGCGCATGGCCGCGGTTTGCTCGGCGGGATCATGGGTAGCCCGCTGGAGCCGGGCGGCAATCAAGTCAGTCCATGCATCACCCCTGTTGTGAGCGTCCTCGAACATGCCGACTACCTCGCGCAGGGCTGCTCGCAGCGCCTCGGCCCTCTGCGGGTCGCTCATGATGCCTTCCTCTCCCGGACCACAGTTACGTTACTCAATGTCGGCGCAGGCCGACGGTAGCCCGGCGGCTCACACCGTACTGCTTGCGCTGGGCGCCGTAGCGGTGCGCTGGACCTCGACGGACAAATCCGGGCGCAGACTGACGGATGGTGCCTTCTGCCTCAGCCGATCCGCCCCGCTACCTGCTCACGGCATAGTCAGCACAACCCGCTGACCATCACGGCAAAGATCATTTACACCACGCGGGGGACGCGACCGCACTGTAGGCCCTTCGGCTGCAGCCGCCTGCAACGCCCCGAGGGGAACGCCCCTGCTGGACCCGCATGGGCGGTTGTGTCCGACTTTGGGAGCGAAATGGGAGCGGCGACTCGCTGGCATCTGCCGTCAGACGCGGTCAGACACAGTGATCGTGCCACCTCTGAATCCCTCTGACGTGCCGAAAAGCCGCCGACCAGCGAACTTGTCAGCCTGAGCGCTCAGTTCGGGACGAAGAGGCCGCCGGTTCAAATCCGGCCACCCCGACCAGGTAAGAGGCCGTTTTGTGGGCTTGATGACATGGGCGGAATCGCCCTTTTGGGAGCCGTTTGGGAGCCGATCTTGGCTGCGGTTTCCCGATGGCTCCGTGGTTTCCTGCTTCTGCGCCACAGCCTGGAGCAGAGCGTCGAGAACCGCGACCGGAGAGCGCGGACTCTGTCAAGGTCGCGGCGTTCTCGTGACCGTCCAGGCGGTGTGACGTATATCGGACTTCGTACGGCTACATCGACGTCGCCGCACGCGGGGTCGGTGCTGTAGCTGTAGCCGAGAAGAAGTCCTTCGATCGCCGTGCCGTCTTCTCGTTCAATGCAGACCCAGGGCTGTCGACCTTCCGGCCGCATGCCGAGGGCGTGCACCGCCAAGCTCGCCGCAGGGTGGAACTCGGCCCGCTACCGGTCGCCTATATCCTCGTCACCTGCGAAAATCCCTGGATCGGCCTCGCTGGAGCCGACACGTCCCCCCATGACCTGTAGCGGACCGTCACCTAGCTGCGGCCTCTTGACCCTGACCCAAATGGAGCGCCATACAACCTCCGCCACGGGTCACCCAATCATTCAGATAGCTCGGCATGTCAAAACGTCCGTTTTGAAATGCCGAGCTGCCCCGGTGCACACCTTTACCCGAGCTGCCCGCTCCGGCACGTCGCGCGGCTGTCGGCCTGAAAGCGGCCGAGGCAGAAGGGGCGCAGGCCCCAACCACGCCCAACGAAGACGCAGCGCCAGCTTGCGCCGCTTCATGAGCGATGCCGCGCCCGAAGACTTCCGCCCTGCACCCGCTCGCCATGGTGTGCATCCCCGTGTGCACGCGCGCCGTGGATTGGCTGCACAGGCCCGCCGGGGAAACGAGAGGACCTTTAGATCATGCCCAGTGACATGCCGCTCGACAGCACGACGATCGAGCGCGACGGGATCCGATACCGGGTGAGTATCTACCGGGACGAGGATTCCAGCCCACAAGACGATGAAGGACTGAGCCCCTCCGACAATAAGGCGTTCCGCGACGGCCTCTGGCGGTACGTCGGTGTCGTCGTCACCCCGGAGCTCGGTACCCAGATCGACGCGGGCGGCATGCACGACTCTATCTGGCGTGTTCAGTACGGCGTGCTGCCCGCCGAAACCAGCGAATGGCAGGGCGGGAAGCACGGCGAGATCGTGATCGACATGGACTACATCGTCAACACCCACCCCGTGCCTGACATGATCGGCGAGGTGCGGGAGAACATGCGCCGGGTGGGCGTCAAGCTCGCGTCGCTCGGCCTGGCTGGCTGACGCCAACCGCAGGAGGAGTGAGCCGATGCCTGATTCACCCTGCCCCGGCCGACGCCATCCTGGCAGGAGTCAGGGCCACCGCCGTCACCCGCCAGCTTGTCGCCCTGGCCGCCGCGGGCGGCCTCCAGCCCCATGTTGACGGGGCCGGAGCCAGACAGGGCCGCATGAGGATCATCCTGAACGGGCCCGGCCGGGACGCGATCTTCGGCGCGATCTACGTGGGCGTGAAGACGGGGCGCGTCCTCCACGCGATGCTCACCCACGGCAACGAGGGCGAAGAGAAGCGCTACAACAGCGTCGCCGACATCCGGGCCGTGCTCATGTCCTGGCTCGCGCTATATCGCAGCACGGGTTGGAACCGCCCATGATGCCGCTGTTGACGAAGCAGGTCGCATTCACTGCGGTATCGCCACCGTGGCCACAACGCCGTTGGTTTTGCTCCAGCCTGCCGCCTCGCAGGTGTGGAGCTTGGGCAGGCCACGCGGCCGAGGCTGGTGGTCGCGGGTACCGCCTGGGCGCTGCCCGAGGTGCCGTTGGTGATGGGCACCACCACGCCCGAGGAGTTAAAGCCGACTGCCTCGCAGGTGCTGGTGTCGGGGCAGGCCACGCCGAAGAGCGCCGCAGTCCCGGGCACTGCCTGGGCGCTGCCCGGGTTGCCATCGGTGACGGGGACCACTGCGCCCTGGTCGGCCACGCGGAGTCGGGAAGATTGCCGACCACTTCGCAGGTGGTGGCAGCAGAGCAGGCAACGCTGAAAAGCCTCTGGGTCCCCCGGCACTGGCCTGGCGGCGGCAGCGCCCAGTTTGGGCACCCCAGGCTGGCTCGGCGCGCGGAGCTCGCCGCGGCGCTGGCGCCCGCAGCGGGGCTTGACCAGGAGACCGCACTGACCCATCTGGCCGAGTTCACCGCGGACCGGCCGCCGGAGACCAGGGCAGCGCCGTGACCGCCGATTCGAGCAGGTTCCGGCCCTGGTCCCGGCGCAAGCGAAACCGAGTCGGCGGCCTGTGCCGTCCGTGGCTCACTCCGTCCGCGCCACCACTCACTTGCGGCGGCATACACCACAAGGATGAACCGATCACTGCCGGGGATTGACGCAGAGTCCAAAGTAATCAAACATGTATTCGATAGGTGGCGGTGGCCAGTTGTGCTCGTGACGCGAACGCTATCTCGCCCAGGACCGGGACGCGCTGCCCGCGTTGCGGCGGAGCGGCACTGTGCTGGACGGTTCGAAGAGCACGATTGGGCAACCGTCGTAGCAAGGGATGCGGCTGTGATGAAAGGGTGGTGCGCTGTGGCAGCGATGCGGTCTGCGGGGGACAGGCTTGCGGAGGCGGCAGAGCACTCTGTGCGGCGTTTCGGCTTTCCATCGTCCGCGAACGCAGCTGGGGTACGTGTGTTCGGGCAGTGGGCTGGAATGCTTTATGACGCGGACGACGCGGAACTTCGCCGGCGGGCGCGGGAGGGGCTTGGCGCTGTCACGCGCCTTGATCTCCTTGACCTGCTGATGGGACTGCCCCGGCGTATTCCCGTGCAACGCGGCGCATTGTCCGCCCGGGAGAGGCGCCTGCTCAGGCAACTGCCAGCTGGCTGCGTGGAGGTGGAATCCGAATGGGTTACACGTCACATTGTCGCGCCCTTGACAGTAGGCCTGGCGGTGGTCGTGGTAAGTGACTGGCGGCGGGGGCTCGACCGTGCGTCAAGGTTCACGCCGTTTTGCAGCACGATCTTGGTACTCCCGCGGGTGAGGGGAGACCGGGATCACATGCTGATCGAGGCAGCCTTCTATGGCGTCGGCGTCGCGGTGGCTACGTCGTCAGGCCCGGACATGGTCGCGGAGCCAGCACCATTCGTGCAGCAATTCCACAAGCCGGCCGCTTGGTGGTTCGCTGAGGAGATTCACGGCCAGGTGCAGCGGACAGATGTGAAAGTGCCGAACCGCACGTGAGCGCTATTCGAAGTCTCCAGCCCAGATCCTAAGCGGGTTCGTGGGCTTGAACGCGTTACGCACCCTCAGTTGGGTGTTGTAGATGTCATGGTTGCCGACTGCGGCCTTGCACCTCGCCTGCCACAAGGCCGCCCGGCCAGGGACGGTCGGGTCGTCGAAGTGATCCGGGAGCCATTCCATCCAGGCCTGGATGCTGTGCAGGTGCGCATCCGCGCGGTCGTCAGCACCTATGAAGGTGTCAATGTGGCGCCCGTGACAGACCTTGCAGAGGCACCTCGGCGCTGATCTGTTGGCGTAGAGCGTGGCAAGCGTGCTGCCCTTGTAGAAATGCATCAAGTCAGGCACGAGGACGGTCGGGGAAGGGTCGTCCGGCCGGGGGCTGAAGGCCTTCTCGTCTGGGCGGATGATATGGCGCAGGCTTCCCCCGGTCCCAAGCGATGCGGCGAAAGCGCCGTGTGCGGTGACATCGAAGGCGGCGAAGTCGGTGCGCAGCACGGCCAGGTGGCGGACCTCGCGGCAAAGACGGCGCAGGTTCGGCGCTGCCTCGGCCACATTGTCCAGCGGATCAAGCTGTGAGCCCAAGAAGATCCCCTTCGGGAGCGGGACCTTTTGCAGGACGGCGATTAGCTGGCTAACGTAGGTGGAGTTGAGCCACGCGATGTGCAGCGGAACGCTGAAGACCGTGTCATCGCGGTTCAGGCTCGCAGCAATCCTCGCGGCTGCCTTCAGTGCGTCGCGTTCGCCCGGGTAAAAGAACCTTGTCGGGGTCAAGGCGACGTCGGCCCCGGCCGCGCGCTGGTCGTCCAGGACCTGCTCCAATGACGGCTCGAATAGCTGCCCGTCCGGTGACAGGGTGAATGGTTCTTCCGCAGTCGCCGCCTCTTTGTAGGCGGCAGGATCAATCGCGACGATTCCAGCGAACCCTGCGTCCCGGCACCGGGAAACGGCCCGTTCGGGTTTGGCGCCGCACACGATAAGGCCGCTATGCCTAGCGTCGATCACTGGCAGCAGCGCCGTTATCCCGCGCGGCCGGGCATGGATCAGCACACGGTCGGCCAAAATTCCCACGCGGCCTGGGGGTGCAAAGACACGCGCGGGACGAGCAGCGGCACGCGGGGCTGCGGTGCCGGCGGGCGGCCGTGGCTGGGGCGCTGGCGTCGTCAATGGGGCCACCTCATACGTGGGTATCCGTTTGGTCAATATAAAGGCCGCGGAACTCGTCCTCGGACAATCCGGCAAGGATGGCGAGTTCAGCGACGGTGAATCCGCGATCCCGCCGCAAACGATCAATTAGCACCGGTACCAGGCGCGGCAGTTCAGGTGCGAAGCCGGTAGGTTCTTGTGTCCGGTAGCCAAGCGCGGACAATTCTATGTTGAGCTGGCGGTATTGCCACGAGCTGAGCGCGCCCAGGGTGTGGGCACGACGGATCAGAGCTGCGATCGACACGCCCCAGATTTTTTTGAACTGGGTCAGCCGCTCAACGTCAAGTCCGCCCTTAAACGAGGCGCGGATGTCGCGGGCGGGCATCAAGAATTCGCTCGCGAACTCGTCGGCTTGACGTTCCTGACCATCCGACAGCACCCGGTGCATCACGACGTGCCCGAGCTCGTGCGCGAGCGTGTACCGCTGCCGGTCACCCGGCGCATTGCGGTCAAGCAGGAATACCGGGTTCTCACCTGTGGGACGCTGACTGACCGCGTCCAGCTCGCGGCCAGCTAGGTGACGGCGAACGACAAGACCGCCAGCGTCCTCAATCGCGCCAACGACCGATGCGACCGGCCCGGCTGGAAGACCCCACTCCTTGCGCAGCGCAGCCGCGGCGTCCTCCGCAGTATCGAAATCATCGACCTCAAACTCGCTGAACCGGTCTGGCGACCGCTCACCTGCAGCCTCCAGCAGGGCGTGCAGCTGGATCCGGGTCAAGTTCAAGACCGCATGAATCCGGCGCAACGCCGTGGCCCCCAAAGACGCGCGGCGGCGATGATGCACCAGCCCGACCCCGGCGCCGAGCATTTCCTCATCGACGGCCAGCAGGCCTGGGAGATAACCGAGGGCTACCGCATACAGGCCAAGGCGCTCACCGGACACCGCAATCCGGCCCGCCTCGGCCTTACTCACATACCCCTGGGTCACGCTGTCGGCACGGCCGAGCTGGGCCGTGATCGCTTCGGCGACCTCAGCCTGGGTCATGCCGCGTGACTCCCGCGCCAACACGAGCATCCGCGCTCGTGCAACGACGCCGGGACTCTGCTGTGCCACTCATTCTCCCTCTAGTACCACAGAACAGTACCCAAAATATTCCTCCTTAGAGACGTCAGTCTACATACGCCTACGTCATTCGCCAAGTCCGGATCCGACACGTGGGATCCGAGAGATCCACGCAGACTTGGGGACTCCTCCAAGCGCAGGTCCCCGCGCCGCATCGCAAAGGCGACCGGGGGCGCCCTGTTCACGTCCTCGCCGACCGCTCTGCCGACACGACGTTCGCTCCGGCGAAGGGCATCGGCCCGGACACGCCCTGGTGCGTCACGCGCTGGACCCCTGAACGCGACCCGGCCGGGACGGGCGGCAAGGCTGTCCAGGTCGCTCCTAACCGTACGGATGCGTCAGCGACGCATGAACCATTCGCCAGGCCTCGTGAGGGCCTGCGGCACATCACTGTTGGCGGAAGGTCGGTATGAGCATCGCAGTCATGAACTGGGTATGGGGTTACTCGCCCACATCCGGCAACGAGCGCCTAGTGCTGCTGGCGTTGGCCGACGCCTGCTCCCGTGACGATGGGTCAGGCTGCTGGCCGTCGATACCCACCATCGCCCGCAAGGCGGCGGTCAGCGACCGCACGGTCCGGCGGGTCATCACACGGCTCGAAGCAGCGGGGCACTTGATCGTCCACCGTGGCGGCGGGCGCGCAGGAAGCACCAACTCTTACACGGTGGTGATGGATATCCACAACCCCTGTCAGTCTGTCAGGGGTGACAGTCTGTCAGGGGTGACACTGGTGTCCGGGGAGGGCGGACACAGGTGTCAGGGGACCCCGGACACAGTTGTGTCACCCGATCCACCAAGAACCACCAGTGAACCATCCGCCGCCCCCGCGGGCGCGCGCAGCGGCGGCCCTGTGGAAAAACGGCCGGTCGAGGCGGCGGGCGGGGTCAGGGAGTTCTTCACCGCGCTAGGCCCGCGGTGGGCCCTGACCACCCGCCAGCGCAGCCGCCTCGCCCCGGCCGTCGCGGCCGCGTTGCTCGCCGGCTGGTCACCCGCCGGCCTGGCCGAGTTCGCCGGGGCCAACACCGCCGGGGTGCGCAGCCCTTACGCGGTGCTGGCCGCCCGGCTGTCGCCGGGCGAGCTTCCCGCCCCTCCGGGAAAGCTGCCGCCAACGCCACCGTGGTGCGGTCACTGCAACCGTGCCACTCGCCGCCTCGAGCACGCCGACGGCGCCGACGCCGGCCGGTGCCCCCGCTGCAACCCCCCCTCCTGCGGCGGGACAGGAGCCGTCGGTGGATGAGCACCCGGCCCTGGAGTGGCCAGCGTTGCGCAACCCGGCGATTGCGTATGCCGCCTGTGCGTCGGCCGCCGTTATGGCCGTTGGGCTCGTCTCGCGGGCAGCGGCGAATGCGGGGAAAGCCCGGTGAACCAGCGGCGAGGTGTGCCTGCCGACCCCATCCTGGTAGGAGTGAGGGCTACCGCCGCCGCCCGCCAGGTTGTCGCCCTGGCCGCCGCGGGTGGACTTCGGCCCCGTGAAATGTTATATGCCGCACTGGCAGCCCACCTGGCGCTCGTCCGAACCGTCATCCCGGCGGGGACTGCTTGGATCGGCGGAAGTTTCGCTACCCGAACTGCGGCGCCTCCAAAAGATGTCGATGTGGTCATTCGTTGCATGGCCCGGAGAATACGACGGCCCGGCGACGGGGGCCTGTCGCACCGGCGTACCGAGATCACCGCGCCGCATCCACCGGAGGCAAGGTCATGGCGTCTCCGCACCAAGCGCCGACCGGAGGCGGCCGATCTCCGCGGCAGCGGCATTCAACATGTGATCGCCGCACGCGGCGCAGTAGCCCTTCTCCCCGGCGGCCGCGCCAGAGTCACGCACGGCAAGCCGGGGGTCACACTTCTTGATGACGTGCCGCCGGTCATGGGCACATTCGCACCGCCGGCCCGCAGGCCGGACCTCGAGACGCAGCAGCAGACTGCGCGTGCGGCCGGGCATCACGCCCGCCCCTCGAGCCGGTTCCGGAGATCCGCCTCGACCTTGTCGCCCAAGAGCGTACAAGGCCAGGCCGAGGGCAGCCTTCTTGGTTGGGGTGTCATAGGGGGCATGTGCTCGCTGGCACGCCAGGAGTCCCCCGGCCAGCCGCCGCGCCAGCCCGTGCTTGGCCCTCCGCGATCATGCTGGTATATTTTCTGGCATGATTTCGCATCCAACCCCAGAAGACGTAGTCAGCGAGCTGGGGGACAAGGTCATCGGCGCGATCGTTCACGCGGTCAAGAGTGCTAAAAAGGAGTTCCGTGAGTACCGGCAGCAGCATCCCGGATGGGCTGCCGACAACGCGGCCCGGACGCTCGCGGGCATGATCCACGACTGGATGTGGACCGATCTGAACCAGCAGCTCGACTCGCTGCCGCACGTCTACCTGACAGATCAGGACCCCAAGCGCGAGATCGCCGTCCAGGTCCACTCCGAGGAGCGGCTGAACTACCTGCTGCGGATCAAGCTGCATCATCTGGACGGCCGGACCAGCAGCTATCAGACACAGACTGTGATCGACTTTGAGATGCAGGGAGTCAACCAGACGTTCCCTGGCCTTGGCGAGGTCCGCCTGGAGGCAGGTTATGAGTGGGACAAGGACACCCGCACGATAGGCGCCCCCGTCCTGTCGTTGCGCCACGGGCGTAACAAGCTCATCTGGGTGCATGAACTGCCTGACCAAGACGAAACTGGGGGCACGGCGGTTACTCGTCCTGCCGAGCCTGGACCCACGCCGCCGACCGTCGACGTGCCGGGGCGTGAGTCCAACAAGGAAACGGGAAGCGATCAGACATGACCGGCCTTGGCGAACTGATCACCACAGCTCGCCTGGCACGCGGCCTTGGCTCGCCTGGCTGCTGTGCTGGGCGTCACCCAGGAGTTCCTTGAACACGCAGGCAAGACGCGCGGCGCGATGGCCGTCGATGCGCACATGAGACGGCGGGCGACAGAGAAGGCAACCACCTGGCGGCGTCTTGAGGCGCAACTGAACGAATACCGCATGCACGCCAGCAAGCTGTTCGAGCACGTATCGCTCCAGGCTGGCCAGGTCATCCCCACGTTCGACCCCGAGGGGACAAATGCGGCCGATGCGGCCCGCCTGCTCCGCATGCAGTGGCGCATGCCCGTTGGACCTGTTCGCGACCTCACGGGCTGGCTGGAAGCTGCGGGCTGCATCGTGCTGTCGGAGCCCTTCGGCACGCCTCGCGTCGACGGGTTGTCACAGTGGATCGATGACCACCCCGTGATGTTGCTGAACAGCCAAGCGCCGACCGACCGGCAGCGACTGACTCTCGCGCATGAGACCGGGCACCTGTGCCTGCACGCAACCTTCATCGGCGACGACCCCGAGGCCGAGGCCGACGCCTTCGCGGCGGAGTTCCTCATGCCCGCAGAAGTCATCCGGCCTCAGCTGCGCAGCTTGACGATCGGGCGGCTCGCTGACCTGAAACGGCAGTGGGGCGTATCCATGCAGGCACTCGTTGAGCGCGCACATAGATTCGGCCTGCTATCCCCTAGACAGCGAACCGCGATATACAAACAGTTCAGCCGGATGGGCTGGCGAACCCGCGAACCCTACAGCGACGAGCTTGCGCCCGAACGCCCACACCTGACCGAGACCATCACAGAGGCACTGCTCGGCAAAGGCCTCACCCCGGACGAAATCTCCAAACTGGCGGGCTTCGCCGACGCGGGCAACAACCCCATGTTCAACCTTCCCGGACCAGCGCTGCGCGTGGTTTGAAGTCACCACGCCGGACGCAATCATGGGTGCGCCGCTCGGGCATGCCCGGCATCATCGGCAGCTCCGCGATACTCTCCGGGTCCTTGATCCCGGCTATCCACCAGCCGGTCCGCTTGGACTACTTCAAATGGCCCGATTCGTGGGAGATGCGAATCGTGGCGCGGAGCTCGCTCTCTGTTGTCATCGGCGTCTCTTTCCTGGCGGTAGGCCGCAGGCCTCGGAGGGCGCGAGGTGGATATCGGACAGCTCCCTGCGGGAGCAAGGCGGTACGTCCGCTGTTTGTTGAGGCACCAGCGTAAGAGGGTGTGTGTCAAGCGGTACCGGAGGGTTTCTGGGTTGATCTTGCTTGATGGGACCTGGCTGCGAGGTTCTTGCTACGGCTGGTGCTGGGGTCGCGGGTGTGGTGCAGCGCAGCTGGCTGCCCGGTTCGGGGAAGTGGCGATCGAGGACGCCCGGCAGGCCTGGACCACCCGGCTGCGAAAGGACGCCGCCTTGCACAGGCGATCACCCAGTTGTTGCCGTATCCCGTTTTCGCGGGCCCCGGCGCGGATCCGTCGTGAAACCAGGAGGCAGCCCAGACCTTCTTGCCGCGCCGCCGGAACAGCGTGTCGTCGATCGCCACCGTGACCGGCTCCCCAGCCGGCACCAGCAGGGATACCACCAGCCGGGCGGCGGCCAGGCCCAGCTCATCGGCGCTCCACCGAGCACGGGAGAAGAACCAGTGCGCCCGGTCGTGCGGCCACAGCCGCGACAGGCCCGCGCCGGCCA
>WNGE01009249.1_pt1 | contig 11856 bp, 8 predicted proteins | sample 5400651 | NCBI WGS metagenome assembly WNGE01 (sample SAMN13153370, study PRJNA577476) | soil metagenome | isolation source: 60 cm soil or saprolite under grassland replicate 2 | place: USA:California | collected 2016-06-15 | reverse complement strand
AGCGTAGCGCGACCCCGCTTTGGATTGGCGAGCCTTAAAACCCTTAAGAATCCAAAGCGCCGTCGCCGCTTCGCTCTGCCGGCGCACTCCACATTTCGCTGTCTTCATATCCTGAAGGTGTTTTTCCGCAGCCTGCTAGTACTACTGTGTCACAAAACTAGCTGACCTCTCAGGGGTCCCGACCACACCAGGTGCAGGGCAGACTCTGGAGCAGGGCTCGAGATCGAATCCGGCACATCGTTTCGATCGATGAACGGACATGACGTTCAGGCCGCACTGGCAGCGCCCCGCGGCTTGAAACCGCGGGGAACGAGAGCGGCGCGGAGGAAGGAGAGAGGCTCAGGGGGGGAAAGCCGAGCGCGCTCAGCGGCAAGAAAGGCATATGCCGCTATGGATAAGGCGCTGTGATGGTGGAACCCACGCCAGCCTCGCCCCTCGTAATGATCCAATCCAAACGATCCCTTCAACTCCTCGTAGTCTCGCTCGATCCGCCAGCGCAATTTCGCAAGCCGAATGAGTTGCTCCACCTCGGTATCGGGCGGCATCGTCGACAACCAGAACTTCGTGGGCCCCGATTCACCGTGAGGCCATTCGGCAATCAACCATTCGACCTCCCGAGGCTCGTGCAGGTCCACATCCCGGTGAGCAGGGCGAACCCGCAACCAGAGAAATCGAGAAGTCATCTTACCGCGTGTTCCTTCTCGCCAGCAGATATCGCGCCACATCCGCGCGGGAGCATGTCTTGCAACTTCCAGAACTGGAGCAGGCTGCCGCTTCGCACTGCGTCGGATTCTCGATGGTGGGCGGCCTGTTCTCGGTTTACGCTTCGGCGGCAGTGGTTCCATACCCGGAGGCCAAACCGTGGTTTCCTTACTTATTCCGACCACGTATGGAATCTGTCGCTCGGTCAATGCATCCCGGAACGCAGTGACAACGCCATATCCTGCATCGGCCAAGATCGGCGCCGGGGGCAGTCCTTCTGCACGCAAGCTGTCGATCATGTCCAGCGCGATCTGCCATTTGGTCTGGAACTTGAGATCCTTCGGCACTCCTGCCGTAAGACGTCGTTCCGAGTCTTTGGCCCAGGACTCCGGCAGGTAGAGCCGATACGCCGCCGGCACGCTCACGGCTTCGTTGGCCAGCGTAAGACTCACGGCTACCTGGCAGTTGTCTTGTTTTCCAAGTACGCCACAGTACTGCCGGGCCACGCCGACCGAATGCTGCCCCTTCTTGGGAATCCCAGTGTCGTCGACGACCCAGCCCGCGACCGCACCATGACGTTCCATCGCATCGAGCACGCTGTTTCGGGCCAGTCGCAGCACGGCCGCATCCTCCCATGCGGCATTCGCAATGAAATGATGCATCGACTGGTGCCGCGAGCTGACATGCCGTGGATCAATGCGAGCCGCCATCGGCTCGATGCTCTTCCGATCGCCTGCGAGACACAACCCAGTCAGGTATGCTCGAAGCGGCCCGGAACGATCGGCATGCCGCACAATCACAGACAAGAGTTCAAGATACTTCTCAAACCGTTGCTCGGAGGGGTCGGCGCTTTTGCCCATGCCGACGATCATCACATAGCAGGCGCCTGCCCGTCCAGCATTTTGTGACACAGTAGTACTAGAAGTTGAACTTGATGCCGAGCTGGAACAGACGGCTGTCCAGCGCTGCCGGGTTTCTCGTTGTAAAATCAGGCAGCGGCGCCAGCAAGTTGCCGGCAGCGTCCGTAGCGACGGCGCCATTGACTTGAAAGATGCTGTTGATGTTGAAGAGATTGATGAACTCACCAAAAACTTCAACGTTGTATCGCTCGGTAATGGGCACGAAGCGCGAGTAGCGCATGTCCACATTGAGTTGACGCGGCGTGCGCCCCGTGTTGCGTCCAATGAAGAGCGGGCGGTCAGAATTTCCCGCGCCGACGCCATCGTTGTTCAAGTCGGTGGTTGAGACGATGTTGAAGGTCTCTCCGCTATTTGCAGTGGCGATGAATCCCAACTGATTATTGTTGATCAGGCCCCGCAAGAAGGAGTTTTCAACCTGGAAGTTCGGACGACCGACGAAACTCATCACGAACGTATGACGTTGGTCGGCCTGTGAGTTGCCACGATCTCTCGCGCGGTTTGTTGGGTCGGACAAAACCAGGTTGCTGAACTGCGTGGCCACGAGATTCTGTTCAGGCGCATCATCGATGGCGTGTGAGTATGTGTAATTGGCGCTGAACTGGTAGCCGCTCCAGAAGCGTTTGTTCAGCGAGATGGTTCCGGCTGTGTAGTTGGAATTACCAACGGACTCGGCCAGCAACACATTATTGAATTGCGGGTAGAGCCTGGTCGCCGCACTGATGGTTGAGCTGAAAATGGGTCTGCCGTCAGCCAGGGAACCAACCGGGTTGATTGGATTGATATTGCGATAGACAGGGATGTGCGTTCCTTTCGAATAGATGATCCCCGCCGTGAGTGAGAGGTTTTTGGATAAGGCCTGCTCGACTTGTGCGTTAGTGTGAAAGGCGTAGAGATTAGAAAAATCAGGCGCGACGGCTTCGACGCTCTGACGCGGCAACGCGGCGCCGGCGGGCAAAGAGCCGAGCGTGTTAGGAAAACTGGGTGCACCCGACGTCGTGGGATTAAAAGTGAAGTTGAAGAATATGGGGCTGCCATTGTTCTGAATCGCGCGACGGTAGAGGTCTGTTTGCGGCGGGTCGTAGTAGATGCCCATACTGCCCCGCACAACCGTCGGGCGATCTCCCTCCCGCAAAAGATAGACAACACCCAAACGCGGCGCGAAGTTGTTCTTGTCCGTGCGAAACTTTTGCGAGAACGCTAAAGGCGCATTCGCCGGAGCTTCCGGCACAGCATAAAGATCGTAGCGCACGCCGTAGTTGACCTTGAGCCTTGGCGTTACCTTCCAGTCGTCCTGACCAAAGAAATTGTAAAAAGTTGAGTGGAAGCTGACCGACGGTTCTCCAAAGCTCTCTACGTAGTTGCTGTAACCGAGCGGAGCAGTTCCATTCTTCGCCGCCACGTAGGCAGCGATGGAAGGAAACGTGTAGCGGGCAAATATGCCTGCCTTCTGCGTGTCGCCTATACGGTTGAAGCCTCCGCCGAATTTCATCGTGTGGGTGCCGTAAGTAATCGTCACGTTATCGACAAATTGCTTCGAGGTTTCGAGCGGAGCAATGGTGTTCGGGTTCTCCGGCGCACCAAACAGCGCTGCTTGAGCACCCGTAATCACGATGGACGGGGCTGTGCCTGAATTAGCGTTCGGCAGGTTTTGCGAGTAACGCTTTGCGTATTGATAGCGCGCTTCGTTCAAAAACGTCGGAGTGAAAGCCGAAATCAATTGCAGTCCTACTGAGTCTGATTGGTCAACGAAGTCAATGCTTCGTTGAAGTGTTTGCGTTCCGCCCGCGATGTTATCGGGTGAGTTGTTGCGAAAACTGTTCACCCTGCCTACCAGGCTATGCTGGTCCGTCAGACGCACATCCGTGCGGAAGATGAAAAACTTAACTTTTTGCGCCGTCGGAATAGAATTGGGGAAGGCACTACTGGGAACACCGGCAGCAATGAGGGCTTGCTGATTGGCCTGACTGATAGTGATGACGCGCTGCGGTTCGCCGCCTAAATCACGCGAGAGTTTTTCAAAGCCTGCGTAGAAGTGCCAGCGATTGCGAATGATTGGCCCGCCCACAGCCGCAGTGAAGTCATCAACTTTCGTTTTGGGCTTCGGCTTCGTGGGATCGGAGAAGAAGGGACGCGAAGAAAACGAGGTGCGACGAAAACGATAACTGACGTGGCCATGATAATCGTTAGTGCCGGAGGGCGTGACGGCGTTCATAATCAAGCCGGGCGTGTTGCCGAACTCCGGCGCGAAGCCGTTGGTGACAAGCTGAACTTCGCTGACAAAAAGTTCCGAGATCGGCATCAGGCGAATGCCAGACCGATCCGATTGCGTGTTGTTGTTACCGTCGAGTTGGTAGTTGGTTCGGCGCGCGTAGCCGTTGGCGTTAATGCGGGGGACGCCGAATTCCACGTTCGGGCGACCTGTCACGTTAGACTGCAGCAATGCGAAGTTGTATGGGTTACGCGAGACGAGCGGCAGGTTGTGGACTTCAACCGTATTCATCACGCGCCCCAGATCAATCTTTCCCGGATCAACTATCGGAGCGTCGCCGCTGATGGTCACCACTTCTGAAACTTGACCCGCCTCGAGCGCCAAAGTGACGGTGGCGATTTGTCCTGTGGTTAAAGTGATGCCTTCGCGCACAAGCCTTTTGAAGTTGGGGGCTTCAGCCGTCACGCGGTAAGTGCCGAGCGGCAGCAGCGGCGCGCGATATACGCCCGAGTCGTCAGTTGTAACTGTGCGGGTAGTACCGGTTTCGATATTGACAATCGTGACAGAGGCGTTGGGAATTGTCGCGCCATTGGGATCGGTGACGGTCCCTTCGATCTGTCCATTCAAGGCCTGGGATTGTGCAAAGTGAGTGACGTTGGTTGCAAACAGTAAGGCCACGGCGAAAACGAAAAGTGTAGCGCCTCGAACGACGGAGGTAGATCTTTTAGACAAGATTTCTTTGGGGTAAACCATGAGTCACAATCTCCTTCGAGTTAGAACAAGGTTCGGGTTCCTGGGAGTTGGTATAGAGCATAGCAAAGCAGACCACTGATATATAACCAGAGACGCATTATAACTACAGATCGGCAGTCATCACCCACTTGAACCTGGTGCCTGTTGATTTTCGCACTAGCCACCTTAAAGCTGGACGACGATGCATTTGCCCGATCTGGTGGTCGTCAATCGAGACGTGAGTATAACCGTCCTTTTGAGCGCGGGCGGCGCGCTCCCTCCTCCTCCGTCACGCCAGGTAATGCTAACGGTCTCAGCCGCACGACGAAAAAGGTGAGGCTGGTCGACTTGAGGTGGAGCGGGGTACGAACTCAAGCGTCGACATATCCGCAACGGCTTCGCGTATAGCTTGCGTGCCGAATATGGGCGGCTACACTGACGAAACTCAACAAGCGCGCAACTATCAGATCGCTGGCTTTACCAAGAAGCTTTGGTCTATTGAAGATATTGTAGGGTTACTAGACTAAGCTGAGGCCGTGCAAAGTCTAGAACTGCGATCCAGAAATCAGACAAACTATCTTTACTCTCGCCCCTTGCCCCACGAAAACATGGAAATTTGAGGCATTTCTCATTATTAGATCTCCGATGCTCCACGGAATGCAATTTGCCATGTAAAGCTTCCTTCTCTCTAGTGTGTTTCAATCCGCCCCTCCCGTTGTAGTCCGTTTTTGAACCACACGCCTTCGATTAAGTAGGCCAGGTAGGGGAAGTCGCTTTCCTTTTTGCGCGCTGAAGTGCCATGGCAGCGCGTCTTTTTAATACTGCGGTAAGGAGACACGATTATGAAGCACCTTGGTACTATAGTCATTGCCATGTTCGCCGCCCTGCTGTTATCAACGCCGGCGAAGGGGGATGTGGCGGGAATATTAAACGTCAGCAACTGCGCCGGGGGCGGTGTGACCATCTCGTCGATAAGCATAGATTGGACCTTGCCAGTTGGTGGGGGGAATGGTTGTATCCAGACTGGTTTGGGAACTAACATCACCTACACCGGCGGAGGCCCATTGACATCAGGCGTGGCAGGCGTGGCAAAAGACGTCACCGCTGGTGGGGGAACGGTGCTCGACTTCATGACATTCACTGGCAATCCGAATCTCCACTTTGACCTGACATCACTAGGCCCAGGGGTAAACAATACTGTTTGCGCCGCGGTACTGGACCCGAATCTTCCGGCCTGCTCGCCGAGTGCTGGATCTCCGTTTATCTTAGCGCCGAGTTCGTCAGGTACGGTATTCTCCTTTTCCGTCAGTGGCGTAGCGCGTGACGGGTCTGGTTCGTCAAGCCTGTGGATGGGGGCGTTCACGACCCAAATCGCGGGTATTACTCCGCTCTCAATACGGAACATCCTTGCTGGAGGGGGGAGCGTGACCAGTACTCACTCTGGCAGTTTCACCGTCACCGCGGTTCCGTCGGCCGTTCCCGAGCCGGCGACGATGCTGCTACTCGGCACGGGCTTAGCCGGAGTTGCCGCAAAGGTGCGAAAGCGACGCAATGCTAGTAAGGGCGAAGAAGCCTAAGTTATAAGAGAAAATTTCCCGACATGGACCACCCGCGCAGCAGAAAGGTGCTTTGGCGGGTGGTTTTTCATTTTACCAGCCCCTTGGTCCCTTACTTGGTTCAACATTGAAAATGCATCACTACCCAAGGTGGCCTAAGTTCTTGGAGGTATTGGTGGAGCCGAGGGGGATCGAACCCCTGACCTCATGACTGCCAGTCATGCGCTCTCCCAGCTGAGCTACGGCCCCCAAAGGAAGTCTAGGTTGGTACCTAATTTGTTGCTGAGACTACCTAGCGCCGATCACAGAGTCAAGAGGGGCGGAATGGATCAGCGTGTTGTGGTTTACGCTTGCCGCCAGAATTGTGCTTGACTAGAATGGCTGTACTGCGAGTCGTTTCGCACAATTGCCCGCGAATTCATCCGAGTTGCTCACCATTCTATGCTCATCAAAATCAATTACGTTGATCTTCCCGTCGATGACCGGCCCATGCGTACCTTCGTTGCTGCCCCAAAAGTGGCTGGCAAGTATCCCGGTATTCTCTTCTACTCAGATATTTTCCAACTCACCGGACCAATGCTGCGATCGTGTGCGCGCCTGGCCGGATATGGTTTCGTTGTGGCCGCCCCGGAAATCTATCATCGCCTTGAGCCGCCCGGGTTTGTAATACCTTTTGACGATCAGGGTCGCACACGGGGACTGGCGGATGCTGCCAGGACGCCGGTGGCCGATTTCGACACCGATTGTCGAGCGGCGCTGGATTATCTGGGCCAGCATGCGGGCGTTGCACCAGGTAAGATCGGCGCGGGCGGCTTCTGCATCGGTGGACATCTAGCGTTTCGGGCTGCCCTGCAAGCGGATGTGAGAGCTACAGTCTGCTTTTATGGGACTGGCATTCATGATGGCAAATTAGGCAAGGATTCTGATGCCGGCTCTCTGCAGAGGGCGGGTGAGATTCGCGGCGAGTTGTTACTTGTCTGGGGCAAACTCGATCCGCATATCCCGGAGGAGGCGCGCTCAAGAATTGCGAAACGTCTGCGCGAGGCTGGCGTTAACTTTTCCGAGCGACTGTATGATGCAGAGCATGCATTCATGCGCGATGAAGGGCCACGTTACGATCCGGAGGCGACAGACCAGGCCTTTAGCGAAATGATCAACTTCTATAGACGCGTCTTCCTGAGTTAACGAAGCCGCGAGCGGTAACGACCGGATGTTTAGAGTTATTTCGTGTGATTTAGTGGATCGTCCTCGAACCGAAGAAACTTGTTCGCTTGACGCCGGGACGGTGACTATTGGTTAGAAGCCGATGATGCCGTTTACCAGCAGCGTCTTGATCATGCGCAGCGAATCGGCCTCGCGGAACGGGCAAATAGACAAGACCGATTGGATATCCCACTCTCCATTGATGCGCGACAGCAGGAATCCCTCCTGTGGACTGATCTGTTCCTGCGCGAGGTTATCAGTCTGAACAAGAATCTTTGGTACTGATTCGGGCGAAACCGCATCGTAAAACTGCCTGACGAACCTCTCTTCAGCGAGCTGCAAAAGGCTTTGGGCCTCATCATTCTTCGGCTCCTGGTCCAAAACGTTGTGAATGATCACCAGGGCCTTTTCCGTGTTGTCCAAATCCAGCTCGCCACGCGCGGACCAGAGCAGTTCGTCGGCAGTTTCGGCTAAATTTGCTACCTGTTCGACCGCATCGCGCGTCTCAGGCACTTCGCCGGCCACACGCGCGATCCCCTTGCTCAGCAAATCGTAGAGCTGAGCATAAACATGAAAAGAGGAGGCGTGCATGTTGTAGCAGATCTCGGCAACAGACATGCGCTTCTCAACGAAATAGAGAATCTGGCGCAGCTCTTTGCCGATATTCAGGCTCGAGGTCCATCCGGCACCAAGTTCCAGGACCGTTCGATCAGAGGGGATTAATTGCCGGTAACGAGCCAACTCGTCAATTCGGTAGATCCCCTCCATGATGACGTTCGTAGGCTCAACTGAGATGCGAATCAAGTCGTCTGGCGGGCTCTCATTATCAAAAAACTCAAAGTGGGCTTCTTCCCAGATAAAGAGATCATAGATTATGTCGAGCGTGCGAATCCGCAGAATCTCAAGTACGGCGGCCTCGCTCAGAAGTCTTCTGGCAATCAGAATCTGCCCCAACTTCCCGCCCGAACTTCGTTGCGTCTCCATGGCCGACTGGAGTTGTGTTTCGTCTAGTTTGCCGTAATGGATCAGTACCTGGCCCAGATACTCTTTTGGGTCGTTTGTGTTTGATCCAACGATCAGACCATCCTGAAAGTAGATCTCTTTGACCACTTTGCCGCGGCCAAACTTAAGAGTGCCTGTTTTCCTACCTGTTGCCAGAAACTGGAGCAGGTCGGAAACACTCATCGTGGTTAGAGTGCCATGGATACCCATTCAGTTGGTCCTGCCGCTAAGTTTCTGGGCCATGCCTTTAGTTATAACAGATGGGTGACGCTCGCCGGAAAGTGGCAAGCTGATAAGACTGGAAAGACACACAGGCAAGAGTACATGCGATTAGAATCGAGATTCAAGTGCTAATTCTCTTGACGATTAGAAACCGGCAGAGATACCAGGAGGCCAGACAAGTGTAAATTGAGTAAGCTACACGATTAAACATTACTCTCTAACGCTGACCGCGGCTGCAGGCACTCAAAACATTCAGCAATAGGCATATTCAACTACAACTTGTTGACAGCGTGGTTGGCATGTCCCATATTGGTTTAGACGGTATGGAAGGAAGTTCACCTGCCTTGCTGTCGCTTCTTGCCTGCGTAATCTCACTTCACTTCCCACATTTAGAGACTTTCTGCTGTTATCGGGTTTTTGTTATGAAACGAAAAATCACCATCCTCTGTTTTTTCTGCGTGCTGCTACAAACGGCCAGCGGGCTTTCCACAAACGCAACGGCTCCAGCTAAAGAGTCCGGTCCATCCACCGTGGACCTACTGAATCACGGGGCCAAAATTGAATCGAAATACGATGGCTTTAATCATGAAACGGTTCTAACGCTCAAGAAGATGCGGATCACCTGCGGCGCCGGCAAAGGCCTGGCGAGCACCCTCAACGATACCTGCGTGAGCTTCGAGGCGTCGCTTCACTGCCCTGGAGTGCAGCTCGACTACGTACGCTACGCACGACTGCAATTGATCTTTGAGACAAAGAACTGGGACCGGCGGCACCCTCTGGGTGAGCGTGACTTGTTCGTGGTGGCTGATGGGGAGCGATTCAAACTGGGAACCATGGCCCTCGCTAAGCACGACATCGATACGACTCAACTTCTCGAAGTCATGAAAGAAGTGTTGGAAGTAGAAGTGCCTTACAAAACGTTCAACAAAATAGCACGAGCGGAGTTAGTTGAAGTGAAAGTCGGGCAGACCACTTTTGCACTGAAGGACAAAAACATGGCTGCGCTGCGAGATCTGAATAACAGAGTGAAATTCTGATTCGGCGTTCAAGACTCGCTTGCCCTATAGCAGCCTGCTGCGCCCCCGCGGAACAGAATCAGACCTACGCCATATCAAACAGCAGAACTTCAGCGGCCTGGTGCCCGGTTATTATACTCAAATTCGCTTCGGCATTGATCGCCGCGCCATCGCCCTGATCCAAATTTTCTCCATTCATCACGATTGACCCGCGCGCAACCTGAACCCATGCATGGCGATTCGGCCCCAGTTGGTGAACTACCTCCTGACCCGGGTCCAGCACCGTTGCGTAAACGTTCACATCCTGATGCACCGTTACTGAGCCATCCCGCCCATCTGCCGAAGCGATCAGACGCAGCTTCTGTTGTTTATCCTCAGCCGTGAAAAACTTTTGCTCATAGCCTGGTTCCAGGCCCGCTTGCCGCGGCAAGATCCATATCTGCAGCAGATGTACCGCCTCTTCTAGCGAGGGGTTGGCTTCGCTGTGCGAGACTCCCGTACCCGCAGTCATCCGCTGAACATCGCCGGGTCGAATCACCGAACCAGTTCCGAATGAAAACGTGTGATAGGTATCGAGCCAGCCATGTTTGAAATGGCCGCGGTCTTCTGCCTTGCGAATCGTGATCATGAGCTTACATTAATGCGTCCTCTCGCCACTGATGCAAGCAAGAAGGATCGGACTTGAACCACACCCAGTCCCGAAGCTGTGAAAAAATTAGCCCACAGATTAACGCGGATGACACAGATCAAAAACAGACTAGAAACGCACATTCATAGGTTTCTTAACCTTCTTACCCGTTCTGATCCGCGTTATCCGCGTTAATCTGTGGCTAAGTTTCTTTTTTTCACAGCTTGTCCCGTGGGTGGTATTTTCGAGTTTTCACTCAGTACTCATTAATTACGATTCGCCACTGCGAATGAAAAAGAAAAAGAGACTCAACCAAGATCCTAACCAGTTCATTCAGTCCTTGCGCATCTTCACCATCAAATCTGCCGATTGATGGGCTATCAAGGTCGAGCACACCAATTAACTTCTCTTCCTTGATGATGGGCACAACGATCTCTGAATTTGAAGCCGTGTCGCACGCGATGTGTCCGGGGAAGTCGTGCACGTTATCCACCAAGATCGTTTGCTGGTGCTCGGCAGCCGTACCGCAAACACCCTTGCCCAGCGCAATTCGCACACATGCCGGCTTGCCCTGAAATGGTCCAAGCACGAGCTCATCCCGCTTGTAAATGTAGAGGCCTGCCCAGTTGAGATCCGGTAATGAATGGTAGAGAAGGGATGACAAATTTGCTGTGTTCGCAATGAAGTCGCGCTCATCGGCAAACAAGCTGCGCAGTTGGAAGGCAAGACTTCCATAAAGCTCTGTTTTTGATTCCGCGCTTTGCTCAGCAAGTTGAAAGGTCATAGGAAAAGTTCGGCGTTCTTCGGTGTTGTCCTAGTTTAAGAGATAAGGAACGATCACGAAGTCACACTAAGCAACACTAAGCTTTGTTCGTGAAGTTTTCGTGTGACTTCGTGGATCGTCCCTTACTGAATGATGAAGATCAAATTTGGCACTACGGTTTTTCTACGTCACTCCGTTTTTCCGTCGACCTGATCGTAATTGAATTCTGGTTCCGCATCGATCGCGGGCTTAATGCTGATCAGAACCGACTTGGAGGTAGGTGTGTTGCTCTTGTCGGCCACACTTCTCACGGGCACCAGCACGTTTGTCTCTGGAAAATAGGTTGCGGCGCAAAGACGGGGAATGCTGTAGGGCACGACGACGAAATGACGCGCCACGCGTTCCTCCCCCTCGAAGTGACTGATCAGATCCACGACCTGACCAGCGCTCAGACCAGCCAGCAGTATGTCATCTTCATGCAAAAGCACCACTCGCCGGCCCTTATGAATACCGCGATAACGGTCGTCGAGACCATAGATTGATGTGTTGAACTGATCGTGACTGCGGATCGTCATCATGAGAAACTGGCCAGGCTGGAGGTTGTGCTGCGGCAGCTCATGAATAGTGAATGCGGCTCGCCCGCTCGGTGTTTTAAACACGCGTTCGCCTGGCAGGCTGGGAAGATAGAACCCACCTGGACGACGCACGCGCTCGTTGTAGTTCTCAAATCCGGGAATCACTCGGGCGATGCTGTCTCGCGTGCGATCGTAATCCGCTATCATCGCTTCCCAGTTTACTGTGCTGCGGTTTCCCAGGGTTGCGCGCGCCATTCTGGCGACTATTGCCGGCTCGCTCAGTAGTCGTGGCGATGCAGGTGAAAGAAATCCGCGCGACGCTTGTACT
>WNGE01013345.1_pt1 | contig 11860 bp, 16 predicted proteins | sample 5400651 | NCBI WGS metagenome assembly WNGE01 (sample SAMN13153370, study PRJNA577476) | soil metagenome | isolation source: 60 cm soil or saprolite under grassland replicate 2 | place: USA:California | collected 2016-06-15 | reverse complement strand
AAAAGGTAGATGGCAATAATGGTTCCGGCAAAAGAAGCAGGTATGGACAGCATAACAATAAAGCTATCCCGAACACTATGCAGAAAAAACAATATAACAAGGGCAACAAGAAATATCGCAATAATCAAATCATGCTTAACTGCATCGGCTGCCACTATGGTAAAATCTGTCGTGTCAACAACTAACCTAAATTTTAAATCCTTGGAAACGTATATTTTCTCTAATTCGGAAACATTGTTTTTTACTAACTCGGCCATTTTTATGGCATTGGCATCCGATTGTTTAACGATAGAAATTTCAACCGCGGGTACACCATTTACTCTACTGACTGTTTCAATTGCCCTTTTATCTTCTAAAACAAGTGCAACGTCCTTTAATTTAATGTCAGCACCACTTTTGGTATGTTCGATCACTAAATTTTCCAAATCCTCAACAGACCTATATTTGCCCGCAAGTTTTATCCTAAAATTGCTCTTCGCATCTTCAACCTTACCGGTTGGGAAATCGAGGTTATTTGCATTAACGGCTTTAGTAACTTTTAGAATTGACAAATTGTAAGCTTTTAATTTATCAGCATTTACGTTTACTCTGATTGCTTTTTCTTCTAATCCTGATAACACGACACTTGACACACCCTTTACTGAGGATATTTTTGGAATAACTTTATCTTTGAGAAACTGAGTAAGTTCTACGTTTGAAGGGATGTTATACGATATGCTGTATTTTAAAACGGGAAAAGCGTCGCTTAAAACTTTTGAAATAGTTGGTGTTCTGGCATTATCAGGTAATTCGGATAATACGGTATTCAGCTTCCGCTGACAATCCTCAAGCGCAAAATCGACATCTGTACCTTTATTTAATTCCACAACCACATTACTGAAATTTTCATAAGATGTAGATCGAATGCGTTTGATATTTTCAAGAGATGCTAAATTGTCTTCTATTTTTTTTGTTACCTGTGTTTCAATTTCTTCCGGAGAAGCTCCGGGATAAACGGTGTTGATTATAAGCAATCCTGCATCAATCTTTGGAAATAGTTCATACCCCATCTTGTTATAGGATACGATGCCAAATAGGGCAAGGATCAAAAATATTACCACTATTAGTTTAGGTTTTTTAATGGATAATTCTGTAATGCTGCTCATGGTTTATTTTTTATTGTGCTTGAATATTTAATTGTTCTATTTTGATGCAACTATTTTAATAGTTGTACTGTCTTTCAAGCTGTTCATTCCAGTCGTGATTATTTTATCTCCATCATGAATACCATCAAGAATTTGAATCTCATTTCCAACAGCAATACCCGGCACAACATTTTTTAATATGGCTTTGTTATCTTGCACTAGGAAAACCTGTGGTTTTGCCATAGTACCTTGCAAAACATCTCTTGATATAAAAATACCGGTAATGGTGTTTTTGTCGTTCACCATCATTGAACCATTCATACCTGCTTTTAAAGGAAACTGCTTGTTATCATTGTTAATGTTCACTTCAATTTTATAATTATGGTTTCCATCGCTTTTTTCGGATATCTGTGAAATAACACCAGTATATTTTGTGCTTTTAAAGACATCTGCGCCAACGCTTACCTTTTGATTCAATTCTAATTTTACAACTTGATATTCAGGAACCATAGTTGTAAATTTTAATGTGTTTATGTTGGTTACCTGGCCTATAGAAATACCAGGAGAAACTACAGTTCCAACTTCAAATTTTTTGGTTGTTAAATAACCAGTTATTGGAGCTTTAATTTTGCTCTTAGCAATTTGTTCTTTAGTGTTTTTTACAGCAATTTCATTAAGTGAGTTTGTTAGTCGCATTTGTTTTAAGACAACATCGGTAGTAGCTTCATTTTTATTTAGGTTTTCATACCGGACTAAATCTTCCTTCGAATGTTCATATTGCGCCTGATCAGCCTCTAATTTTAGAGCTAATAATGATTGATCGAGTTCCGCGATTATTTGCCCTTCAGTTACAAAGTCACCTTCATTTACAGAAGTTATAATTATTTTCCCAACGATCTCAGCGGAAACCGGAGCTTCTTTTGAAGCAAAAAAAGAGCCCACAAAATTTAATTCAGTATTTATGCCGCCGGTTGCCGCGGTTTGCACTTGAACGGGAACATTTTCTGTTACTTCATGATAAGAAGTTTCCTTATTGATTTTTGCTTTATTTTTGGCTAACTTCATAATGGCAAAGCCTAAAATAGCCACTACTACTAATGCGATTCCTACTGTTTTTCTTTTCATGATGTCAATTAATTATTTGTTTAAAATGGTATTGGTTGCTTTTTTATATTCTAACAAGGCTACTAAAGCATTGGAAACAGAGTTGAAATACTGCGTCAATGCTTGCTGTAGGGTGTTTTCTGTTGTTAGCACATCAGTAAGGGTTATAGTACCTTGCTGATATTCTAATACGCTTTGGCTATATAATTTTTCGGCAAGTTTTGTGTTTGCCTCATTAGAGCCGATATTTTTTAAACTGGAGTTGTACCTAAGCTCTGAGTTTACTATATCTGCATTTATTTTTTCGGTTAAAAACTGTGACTGTAAATCAAGCTGTCTTGATTTAATCGCGTTTTGTTTGAGCTTAAACAAATTTTTATTTCCATCAAATATTGGCAGGGATAAATTAAGCCCGATATATTGCATTGGGTATGTAAAGGAAGAACTTAACACTTTATTAAAATCGGGACTAACAATGTTATAACTGTAATTGTATGCTAAACCAAGTGAAGGGATGTAAGATGCCGAAATTGTTTTTCGCTCAAGTCTAGCTAGTTTTATCTGTGTCTGCATTAATTGGAAATCAAATGTCTTTTCAGCTCCTGATGTCGATTCTGGAAGAACGCTTAGCGTTTTTTCAAAATTCGATTCAGTTAACTGAATACCTGTGGTTATAGAAACACCCATCATGAGTTTCAATAATTTATTTTGTGTTTCAATAGCGGTTTTAAGTCCGTCCATTTGAGAAGCAATGCTTACTTTGTTAACCTGCACTTTTTCGAGATCTGATTTTTTGATTAATCCATTGTCATAATTACTTTGCAGGATGCCTATCAACTTATCTGTGTTCGCTGCAATTTTTAAAAGGCTTTCTTGTTGCTTTTGTAAGAAAATAATTCCATAGTACAGTTGACTAACAGTAAATGCTAATTCGCTTTTGTCCTTTTGAAATTGTATGTCACTTAATTCATTTTGCGCATTTATAATTTTGAGAGCTGAATAAACCGCTTGATTATAAATTGTCCAATTGGCAGATACACCAACATTAAAGCTGTTTGGTAAAAGCAGTTTAAGACCTACATATTGATCGGAAGGTGCAGCAGAAGAAAATGTATTAGCTGCAACATATTGTTTGGGCACGTCAAGATAATGTGTAATACCTGCATTCCCATTGATAATTGGATATAACACTGAACCTAATTCTTTTGATCTATATCCGTTTAATTGAGTATTTAATTGTTCTGCTTGTATAGTTTTATTATTAGTAAGGCTATATTTTACTGCGTCTTGTAGTGATAGTTTAAGGCTATCTTGGGCGTTAATTCCGGACGTAAAGACCAACGCCAAAATTGTTGTGATTTCTTTCATTCTATTTATTTTATGTCAAGATGTTTTTTGTTTGAAGTTTGGTTTGAAATTTAGAATTTCATTACAGTTTCTTTAGTAAATTCATTTTATACAAATAATCACCTTTTGCAAAACTTCCATCTTTTTGCCATTCTTCATATTCGGCTAATGGAAAGGGATAAAAATCGGTACCGTTGGATCAACCAACACATAACAGTCATCAGGGAAAATATTATCATCGGAAAATATTTTTTCTGATTTTGCGATTGTAATCAGCCGTAGCAACTTTTCTTTTGAAATTGTTGCATTCCCATCGGCATCGAACGTAATATTTAATTTTTCCAGTAGTTTCATTATTTTTTGTGGTTTGGATGGTTAGAAAAATCAGTACAAGTAAACCAGTATGTATTAAGAATTCTAACAACTATTTCGGGATGATATTCTTCGAAAGGAGATTGAATTGATAATATTTTATCGACATGCTTTAAATCAAAATTGATAATCGCTTTATCAAAAAATGGTTCAATTAACTGAAGCATTCTTTCAGCATCCTTTAGATTACTTACTGAGGTTTTATATTTTGAGATTAACATTCTTATTTTAAAAATTAGGTGTATAATGTAAAAGAACTTTTGCTCCACGGTCTTTTAATACCTTAACTGTTGCTAATCCGATACCGCTATCACCTCCTGTAATTACTGCTGTTTTGTTTTCAAATTGTTTCATTTTGTTTTTTGATTTGTTTTATTTGATTAGCGCAAGCTGACCTTCGTGGTGAGCCTGATGATTTGTGCGACTTAGCAATACATTTAGTTTATTACGATGTGGTTCTTTTTTGAAATCTTCTTCTGAAACAGAAGTGTGTCGATTAAGCCATTCTACAGCAGACATACCTTCGAACGCGAGTAGCAATCTTGAGTTAATGGTTATCCACATATGTCTTAATTCATCTTTAGAAATGGCTTTGTGCTGCGGAACGTTTTTTGCTGTTGCGATTTCTGCTAATCGAGGGTATGCCGACTTTCCTAATTCCAGTAATGGAGGTAAACTGTCGTTTATATAAGTTATATGACACAATACCCACGCAGCCGTATTAGAGCCTTGTGCGATAGGTGCATTATATTGTTCATTTGAAATGGAATTAAAGATTTTATCTACTCTTTCATTGCGCGACTTCCATTGGTTTAAGGCCATTTGAATAAATAGGGTAGTGTTTGTTGTGTTCATATTATTTGGTTTTTTAGTGGTTAGTTTTGATTTTTTAACTTGCTTTTTATTTTAGATTTTCATTATCTTTGACTGCTTGTAAAACGCAATCGGTTGCAAATATAATATAAACTGTTTGTAATATGCAAGTAGTTGCAAAAATAAATCGGTTTTTTTTAATTTTAATTTATTAACAAATGGACAATAAATCAAAATGTGGGGTTAACATGGGTCTAGAGGTTTTCGGCGACCGGTGGACTTTACTAATTATAAGAGACTTAGCATTTGAAGGGAAACGCTCGTACAGAGAGTTTTTGAATTCTGATGAAAAAATTGCGACCAATATATTAGGAGATAGGTTGGAGATGCTTGAAAAGGAAGGAATTGTGATTAAGAAACAAGACCCCAGCCATAAGCAAAAAATGATTTATATTTTAACCGAGAAGGGAATTGATCTACTACCTATAGTTATAGCCATTGGTGATTGGAGTCTGAAATATAAGCCTGTTGATGCGGAAGCAAGAGCAAGAGCTAAGGAAATAAGAAGTGGCGGAGAAAAGAAACTGAAGGAGATTAAACAACAACTGATGAAATTGCATAAAAAGGAAATAGCCAATTAATTTAACTGAGTTATTATTTTATCTACCGGGGTATCTGAAATTTCAAATCAGTCAAAATCTCGCATTTTTTATTTAGCTTTCGATTAACTCTATGCATTCACATCCAAATTTTTTTTATAACATCAGTTACGATATCTGAGTGATCTTCCTCATCTCGTGATTCAATCATAAGAATCTTATCAGGGTGAAGCAGGTTGAAGCTTAAAATGGCATCCACGTAAAAGATTTTAAGAATATTAATTATACTATCTGCTTGCTCCTCAGTTTGAACAGATGTTTTGTATTTATAGATTATCATAGTTAATTTTTTGTTTTGTAATTTCCGATGTATATAGTGTTTTGTTTATTTTACTCAATATTCCGATAAGGTTTATTGGAAAAGATTAATGGTAAATGTATTTTGCTCGTAATTCGACAATTTCGGCAGCTATTTCCTTTTGCTAAGCCTGCTGTTTTTTCAGCTCCAGTCATAATTCTCATTTTACTAATATAGATAGTTGCCCAAAATGATGCGATAAATGAACCGAACGATTGAGAATTACATTTAATTTGTTGCGATGAGGTTCTTTAGTGAAATCTTCAGGAGAAATAGAATTATGTCTTTCAAACCAATCAACTGCTGTGAAATGTTCCAATCCTGAATTAAGCAAGGATAGAGTTTTATGCCAATAATCTTTTATTTCATCGTTAGAAAGTGGCGAATGTCCCGGCAGTTGTTTTTTTGAGTAATAATCAACTAAAATTGGATTTATTACTTTGGCTATACCAAGAGTTTCTAATGCAGTATTATTACTTGCAGCAAGATGACCTATTATCCATTTGACTTGGTTTCCATTTGGAACTATAGTTAGTTCCATTTCCTTGTCGGAGATCTCATTTAAAAATTTATTAATTCTCAATGATCCGATACTCCATGAATTTGTCACCATTTTTATCATAATTGATTTTTCGTTCATGCTGTTGTTTTTAAATAGGTTTATTTTTTATTATTTCTGAATTTGAATGTCGCGTTTGCTTTATGACCGTAATAAATGCAGGTCGCCATTGGATGTTAGGCAACCTGCATTTTATCACTAAAAACTATACGGTTAATGATTACTAACCATGCGCTTTAACTGAAACATCGCTCCAAGTTTCCCATGAAGCAAGGCGTTGTTCGTAAGTTTGTTTCACAGCTGGATATGCAATTTTACCTAAGAGCAACCTTAATGGAGGGTTTGGAGAATCTACCAATTTGATAATTGCTTCAGATGTTGCTGCCGGATCCCCAAATTGATCGGGATTTTCAGTTGCACCTTCTTGAAAAGCTTTCTTAAGTGGGCCATATTCTTCCATATGCTGTGTGTGAATTGCTGAAGCACCAAACCAGTCAGTGGAAAAACCATTAGGCTCTATCAGCGAAACTTTAATACCGAAACTAGCTACCTCTGTTGACAATGTTTCTGTTAAACCTTCTACAGCAAATTTGGACGCATTATATATTCCCAGAACTGGAAAAGTAACCAATCCTAGCATACTAGAAACCTGGACAATATGTCCGCTTTTTTGTGCCCTCATTATAGGCAGAACAGCTTGAGTAATCCATAGAAGACCAAAAAAGTTAGTTTCCATTTGGTTTCGTGCTTCTTTTTCGCTTGTTTCTTCTATTGCGCCAAATAAACCATAACCAGCGTTGTTAATTAACACATCAATCTTACCAAAGTGATTGTTCACTTTTTTAACTGCAGCAAAACAATCCTCTCGGTTATTTACATCTAATGATATTGGAAGAATTAAATCTCCATACTTTTTTACTAAATCATTTAGTGAATCTAAATTTCTTGCCGTGGCAGCCACTTTGTTACCACGTTTTAAAAATGCTTCCGCCCAAATTTTACCAAATCCTCGCGAAGCCCCTGTAATTAAAATTGTTTTTTTCATGATTTTTTGTTTGATTATTATTTATGATTTTATTTTTTTAGCTATATTTTGTTGATTTTAGGATTTAAAATCTGCACTGATGGTTGTAGATTTCCATCGTTCCAATTCTGCAGACATAGCGGCAAGTTTTTCCGACGCTCTGTTATAAGCATCATTTCCGAGAAACAGATGCATTGGGGGCTGTGGGCTTTCAGCTAATTCTATAAATATTTCCGCTGCGCGATTTGGATCACCAGATTGCATACCGTTCATAGACAAGTAACGATCCTGTGTATTTTTTACCGCTTCATAGCCGTCTATTTTTGGAGTGGTCAGTGCAAGTGAGTTTTTGGTTAAAAAACCTGTCCGGAAACCTGATGGTTCAACTACAGTAACCTTAATTCCAAATTCTTTCAGATCAATTGCAATTACTTCAGAGAAGGCGGCAACCGCGGCTTTGGTCGCCGAATAAACAGACCAGCCGGGGGCGCCCACAAAGCCTGCCACCGAACCGATATTTATTATGTAACCGGATCTCTGACTACGCATTACTGGCAGGATACTCTTTACCACATCTATAGTTGCAAGCACATTAACACTAAAAATATTTCTGATATCTCCTTCAGCTATTTCCTCAACTGTACCAGACATTCCATAACCAGCATTATTAACAACTACATCGATCCGGCCAAAAACCTTTAGCGTTTGCTTTATAGATTCATCAATACAATCTTGGTTATTTAAATCGACTGCCAGCGGAAGAAAACGATCCCTGTCTATCACACCAACTGCCTGGCTTAGGGCATGTGCCCAACCCCCCGGAGGCACCTGTTACATACCATACTTTTAAAGTATTCATGATGAGATTTTTTATAGCTTTTATTTACCCTTTATCTAATTAGTAGCATGCATTCTGGCTACAGGCTTACTCAATAGTTTTAAAATAAAACTCGGGAAAAACCGACTCATAAATCTCAACTGACTGGCTTGACCAGGACATATTTCAAATTTATCTTTCGAGAATCCATTTAAAAAACTTGCCACCATTGCCTGAACAGGCATTATGGATAATCCTTTCTTATCCTCTTCATTAAAACCAGCGAGCAACTCTGTTTCGGTTACCGGAGGTGCTAATTCAAATACTTTCACATCAGTGTTCTTTAATTGTTGTCTTAGTGATATGGTATACGAATGCAGTGCTGCTTTAGTAGCACAATAAACCGGGAAAATTGGTAATGGAACAAATGCCAATGCCGATGATACGGTAACTATTGCAGCGTTTTTATTTTTTTTAAGTAAAGGAATAAACGCATCATTCATCCAAATGGTTCCTTTTACGTTGATATCAATTTCTTTGGTTAAATCTGTTGCAGATAATTGGTGTTTTTGCAAATTTATTTCGATCATAACACCTGCGTTGTTAATTAAAACATTGAGGCTGGGATAATCTTTAGCGACATGCTCATAAAGTGCTTTAACATCATCCGGATTACTTACATCGTTTTTTATAGTAACCACACCCTTCAATTCATTTTTTACCTTTTGCAATTTTTGCTCGTTGCGTCCGGTAACAATAACCGTGTTTCTGTTTTTGATAAATTCTTTAGCCATTTCATAACCGATACCGCTTGTTCCACCTGTTATTAAAATTGTGTTCCCGTTGAGTTTCATATTTTGTTTTTTACGTTTAATTTATTTTTAATTGTCACATTAATCCAATGTGAACTCATCTTAAGCTTTTAAATGGTTGAAATATGCGGTGGTTTCTTCCAGTATAGAGTTCATCAGTTCACTGGCTTTTGTGTGTTTCAGTATCGGTGCAATCTGGCCGCCCCAGAATATGATCATATCCCATTTCTCTTGTTCTATAGCTGCTTTCCTTAAATGTGACATAAACTGTGCTTGTAATGGAAATGGCAGAAAACCTTTATCCTTATCCATCAAATCTGTTGCAATGCGACTGTTTATTCCCCTGCCAAGCCGCCCCGAAAATGCACGTGATAAGGTAGTGTACTTAGCTGCGTCTGAAAACAGCATTTGCTTATGAATGGCCGTAGCATTAGACTCATCGCAGGCCAGAAAAGCCGTGCCAATTTGAACGGCATCTGCACCAAGTGCCAGTGCAGCAGCAACACCCTTACCATTAGCAATACCGCCTGCTGCAACAACTGGCGTCTTTACCTTTTCTTTAATCAATTGGAGCAATACAAATGTCCCGGTGGTCGATAATTCAGCTGACGCAAGGAATGATGGACGATGCCCTCCCGCTTCAAACCCCGAAGCAATAATCAGGTCAACTCCGGCTACTTCTAAAGCAATGGCTTCATCAAGCGTAGTCGCGGTTCCTGCTGTAACAATTCCAAGTCTATGGCACTGCTCCAGAATATCTGCCGATGGGATACCGAACATAAAACTAAATACAGGTGGCTTTTGATGCAAAATAGCTTCGACCTGATTTTCAAACAGGGATTTGAATGGAGTAGGTTTTTCAGGTAAGGTAATCTTCAACTCATCGAAATAAGGTTTGAATAAAGTTTGAGCTATTTTGAATTGTTCATTTGTAACCGTTCCTTCGACGGCATCGGTATCTGAAACCCACAAGTTTATATTGAATGGTTTATTGATTGCCGCTTTGAGTTTCTGATTTACTTCGACGATCTCTTGCGGGGTTAATGTATAAGCTCCATATCCCCCAAGCCCTCCGGCATTAGATACTATCGAAACCAGTTCAACAGATGAGAGACTACCGCCGAAAGGCCCTTGTAAAATTGGATATGCTATTCCTAATAATTCCGTCACTTTTGTTTTATTCCACATCGCTTTACAATTTATTTTGAGCTATTTAATTCAGAGAGAAAAACAGTTTCTATTTTGTCATTTACCATTTTCCCTTTTACAAACTCAAAGAATGCTTTGGCATGAGACGAATTTTTATGCAATTGAAAAGCTTCATCGTTTTTATAGACTTCATAAACAACAACTGTTTGAGGGGAATCCTTTTGGGTATTCGCAACGAATTGCTCACAGTCCGTTTCTTTGTTGCTCGCTATTTCCATTATCTTCAAAGCTTCTTTCACTTCTTTTTCAAACCCCGGAAGGATATGGATCGTAGCTATTAGCGACGTTTTAATGACCGCAACTGGCGTTGCTGTTGACTTTGTGCCAGCGGTTTGATCAGCTATATCGGAAATCATTTTGCTGACCAGCAACCATCTGCCATCAATCCTATGAAAAGATAAAAACTCTTGATAGACAAAATCATACATTGTCACCTTTATTTCTGCGACAGCGATTGAGTTTACCACGCGGATATTTAAGATTTCCCCTTTAAATGGTTTGCCTGATTCCTTCGGGCTTTGGCGGTTCTTCACTCCATCGAGATACTGCTCCAAAGTTTTCGCATAGGGTTGCCCCTTTACATCCCCGAAGAGCAATGTTCCACCATGATAAACGGTGCTTAATAGTGCTGTATCTCCCTCGTAAATTCCTTTGAAATACCTGTTTTCCAGTGCCTCAGTAATAGCCAATGAACCTTGTTTATTGTTTTCCATTTTCTTAAAATTTTGTGCTTTTAATACCACCAATGTGCAGGATAAGAAAGCTGTCAAAAAAAGTGTTTTCATATTAACCTAGATTGCGCCCAGCTCCTATACCGCCATCTACGTTGATGATAGCGCCAGTAATGAAATTACTCTTGGCAACGGTATAAACCATTTGAGCGATGTCTTCCACTTCACCTACACGGTTCAGTAAATGTAAACCTGCGCTATGATCAACGTTATCGCCATGCATAGGGGTGCGGATCGTGCCAGGCGCAATCGTATTCACCCTGATGTTATCTTTACCAAACTCAGCTGCCAACTGTATAGTAAGCGCATGTATTGCACCCTTTGATACCATTTGTGCGGTAATGGGCACTCCGCCAAGGCCGTGGTTGACCAGGGGTGTGCCGATATTGATCACCACACCATCATGCTGTTTCAGCATTTGAGGAATAATGGCCTGAGTGGTGAAGTAAGTGCCTTTCAAGTTTGTATTTAGAAAGCGATCGAGGTAAACTTCATCCACTTCAAGGAAAGGCTTGGTTTCAAATATGCCGGCGTTATTCACCAGAACGTCTGCTGAGCCAAATTTTTCAATTGCAGTCGCTAAAAGTCTCTCACCGGTTTTTTTATCGTATACATTGCCGGCCACCATAGCCAGGTTTTCGCCTGCTCCTAATTCCTGGTAAACTTCCTCCAGCTTTTCAGCAGTTGACGAATTGATCACTACATTGTCGCCGTTTGCTAAAAAAAGGCGGGCTATTTCTTTTCCGATACCTGATGAGGCACCGGTAACAATTATGGTTTGCTTTTTCATCAGAATAATTTATTTTTTAATGGTGATGAGGCTATCATGGGTATGTCCAATTTGTCTTTTAGGGCAACTCATGATGGGTTCATTTTATTTTATTTTATTTCTTTCAGCGGTTATACCTTTTTCTCTAAGCACAGATACCTTTTCTCCGGCATGGCCCCAATCGTCTAGGTCGTATTCCCGGATTACCACAAAAGTTAATTG
>WNGE01007487.1_pt1 | contig 11861 bp, 6 predicted proteins | sample 5400651 | NCBI WGS metagenome assembly WNGE01 (sample SAMN13153370, study PRJNA577476) | soil metagenome | isolation source: 60 cm soil or saprolite under grassland replicate 2 | place: USA:California | collected 2016-06-15 | reverse complement strand
GCGATCTTCAGCGAGCAGGGAAGAAGGTTGGAGAGTGGGACGGAGACGTACTACGAAAGCGGAGTGCCGGTTGCGTCGCAACGGAACTGATCGCTTCAGCGGCGTGCTTGGCCTGAAGATATCAGCGTCCCGCTGCCAAGAATCGTGAACACGGCCAACACAACAAACATCGGATCGATCGGCCGGCGATAATAAACCTCAGGGCTGGTGATGTAGTAGATCAGCGGAAAAGAGAACAACACGAGCGCATAGGGCATTCCGACTGAAACTCTCGACCGAAATGCCTTCCGAAGCCCCCATAGCGCGAGTACCGTCAGGCTGGTGCACAGCACGATATTCGGCGGATCCAACGGCTCCTGCTCCAGATACCAGCGCGACAGGCTCCAATACCCGGTCCAGAGAAACACAGCCCGGCGGAACGATGTCCACGCATACCAGCCTGGGTTTGCCTTGATGGAGGCGATCGCCTGCTGTTTCTTCGTGGCCATGTAAGCGAGTTCGCCAGCTCGCTTAAATTCTTCCCACTCCGCGTCATTGTGCCAGGGGCCGAGTTCATACCCGCCCCAGTATGACGTGCTCCCCTTGGTGCCGAGTCGCAGCACCAGTCCCATGTTGTCGCGGAAAGGAACGAATTGGTCGAACACGCGATAGTTTCGAATGAACCACGGCGAGACCACCGCCAGGCACACCACCGCGGCGACTACGTTCGGCACAAACCAGCGCTGGCGTTTCCTGTAGAGCTGGTAACAAGTCCAAGCGCCCAGGAACGGCAACACGGCGAGCACCGGGGGACTCGTCAACGCCTCCACTCCCCAGAGAAGTCCATACACGATCCAGACCCACACCGGCTCCCCTCCCTCGAGTTCCAATGCAATCCAGAAAAGAATGCTCAACAGCAGCGTTGCCAGCCAAGTCTCCCAGATGCGATCGACGGGAAAGTAGATGCCGTAGGGAAAAAACGCCCACGTCCAAGCCGACCAGCGCGCCACGCGCTCGCCAAAACTACGGCGGGCAAAGAGGAAGATCGGAATGACGTTCAGCGCTGAGGTCAGCGCATTCAACGACAGCAGCACCAGCGCCGACGCTTTCGTGTAGACTCCGCAAACCTTGAACACGCCCGCGACAATCCCCGGATAAACCGGGGTCATCCACGCAGTCGGGCCCGTGTCCCCAAATAACGGGCTGCTGAACCCTTTGCCCTCCACCATGCAGCGGGCAATTCTTCCGGCCTCGTATCCGAACTTCCAGTGATCGCGCTCTTGACTGAGCTGCTCGGGATAAAGAAACGCCATGACCGCCAGGCGCAAAGCCAACGCGACTGCGACGATGAGCACTAGTTCGCGGGTGCTGTTTCGGCTTGAACCGTCGCTTTTCTGCAATGCGCCTCCTGCCTCAAGATGCTGTTTGGACGGCGTTGTTACAGGACAGATCCGGTGAAGTCCTGGGTCCCCTGTGGTGATCTCTGTGCCCTCTGTGGTTCATGCCTTTCTTCAGGTACTTAAGAGAGTTTACTTAGAAACGAATTCAATCGATGCGACAGACCAGGACGGCTGAGTTCTGGTACGGGCACTCCAGACCCGGCTTGCCCGGCTGCTCCAGCACGATCCAGTTGACTCCATACTTCTGCCGGAGCCGCTCGAAGTCCTCTTTTTGAAATTGTTTCCAGTTCTTCTGATCCTGAACTTGCTCCAGCCACTTCACCGAGAGCGGCGGGAACATGGTAGACGCTCCCTTGTCTTTCACGGCGTCGGCCAGCATGCTCCGCTCGGCGCGGGCGCGAAATCCGATTTCGTCTTCGCCCGGCAATTCCATGTGGCCGGGGTTCAAGGCAAACAGCGCGTCGGTGGGAGTGTTGACGCGAATCCAGTCAAAGGCCTGCGCCCAAGGATTTCGCGGCTGTGCCCACGGCCATTCGATGTGAACGCTGGCGGGAAAAATCTGCCGCTGCGCATAAAACATCCCCAGGCTGAGCGGAACGAACAACACGAGCCAGCGCCAGATCCGGTCCTGAAGCACGTGTTCGCCCAGCAGGCCACCCCCAACCACGATCAGAAGCATGTAGCTCAAAGCCAGGCAGCGTAAGGGCTGAAGGCGGGCCAGCGTCTCCAAACGAACCGAAGACGACAGAACAATCGCTGCCGCCGCCGCCACGAGCACAACTGGGATGATCGCCCGGGAAACCAACTCCACATTCTTCATTCCCCGCCGGCGCGCCAATCGTGCGAACCACCAGAACAGAATTACAGGGCCGATCACTCCCAGCCACTCATACCACTCCCAACGCAAAATGAAATGCGAGGGCTGCCGGAGCGCAACTTCGTGGTACGCCGCGGGCGGAGGGTCGAAGGTGATGCCAAAAGGCAGCATCGCCGCGAAACCCAAAACGCGAGGCTGGTAACGGTCAAGCAAAACCACCCAGATACAAAAAGCGATCGCGAAGATCGCCATGAAAGGATGCGCAGCCGCAGCGAACACCAACCAGAGCGAGGCCACCGCGTATCTGCTCTGCAAAACTTCGGCTACGGCGAAGACCGCCGCGAACGCCGCCAGGTTTCGCGGATTCAGATACTGGTCCAGAATGTAGAGAGCAGTCCCCGCGATTGGCAAGGTCAGCAGCGCGGCCGTCAAAGCCACGGCGGACCAGCGTGCTTTCTTGTCTTCGAAAAAGGCCGCAGCCAGGCGCCAGGTCCCCGCCAACGTCAAAAAGATCGAAATGATCTGCCCCAGAAAAGCCCCCCAGGGCAGTGGCAAATGCGTGATCCGAACCGAAGCAGCGATCAGGTTCGGATAGAGCGTGTGACCAGCATGTTCGCCGAAAAAATCGGCATTCCCCGGAAACAAACTCGGATTCAGGATCTTTTGGGTCCCTGGAAGATAGATCTCGGCGTCCTCCGCATAAGGATGATAGCCATGAATCAGAAGGGCAACGGCAGTCAAAATCAGCAACCCAATAAGAGTTTTGATCTTCAGAAAGAGTCTCTCCACGCGACTCAGAAAATTGAAGTTCTCCAGTGGATGCCGCAGGCGTGCCAGGGTCAGGAGAGTCCATAAAAGGATACCTGCCCCCAGAAGCCGGGGTCAACACACCTCGTGCCAAATCGACCGCTTGCAGCCTCCCCGAACTCTCCGTAGCATCTAACTTGGCAGATGAATAGCCCAGCCCAGCAGAACGGACGCTCCCACCTCGCCCTCGGTGAGATTTTCAGCTTCGCCTACGAGACGTTCATGAGCAACAAGATCCGGTTCGCCCTCACCGCTCTCGGCATGGTCATCGGAACCGCATCCCTGATCCTGGTCACCACCATCGGGCTGACGGGCAAGCAGTATCTTCTGAACCAGATTCAGGCCATCGGATCGAACTGGATCTATGCAGAATACGAAAGCGGCGGGCAACGCATCACCAATACCGGCAACGATGCGCTGACCATTGAAGACATGGAGGCCGTCCAGCACCAGGTTGACGGCATCGTCGCCGCCTCGCCGGTGGTTCCTCTCAACGAGCGCGTAGCCGTGGGGGGCGGCAAAGAGCGAGACCTGCAGATCATGGGGGTCTACCCGGAATACCAACAGGTTCGTAACCTGATCATTCTCTCGGGACGTTTTTTCGACAAGCAGGATTCGCAGGCCCACAACAAGGTCGGGGTCATCACCCCGAAACTCGCAGTCCAGCTCTACGGCTCCGAGCAAGCTTCGCTCGGAAAGACGGTCAAACTAAGCGGGCTGCCCTTCACCGTCATCGGGACCTTTCGCGAACGAGTGGACACGTTCGGGCAATCGGAGGTGACCGACAACACCATGCTGATCCCCTACACCGTGATCCGCTATTTTCAGGACACGCCCACCGTGAAGCAGATATTCTTCTCCACTACCGATGCGTCTTTGGTGGTGCCAGTTACGGCCAAGGTTCAGCGCGTGATTCAGTCGCGCCATCGCCCGGAATCCGTTTATAGCGTCAGGAATCTGACTCAACTGGTAGCGGTTGCCGACAAGGTAGCGACCGCCATGACCCTGGTTTTACTCGCGGTGGCGCTGGTCGTGCTGCTGGTGAGCGGGATCGGCATCATGAACATCATGCTGGCGACGGTCAGCGCGCGCATCCGCGAGATCGGCATCCGCAAAGCCATTGGCGCGACTAACCGCGAGATTCGCTTTCAGTTTCTTTCCGAGGCGATTCTGATTTCCCTCATCGGCGGTGTCATCGGCATCGTCATTGGCCTCGCCATCCCATTTTCGGTGCGCTTTCTCACCGCATATCGCATCCCCATCTCCGGACTTTCCGCCATCATCGCCATCGTGGTTTCGTCGCTAGTGGGAATTCTGTTTGGCACTATTCCCGCCAGCCGGGCAGCACAGCTCGATCCGGTCGAGAGCCTGCGCTACGAATAGCCGCTGCGAAGGCCCCTCGACATCCAGTCGTTTGATCCCCACGCGTCAGGCTGACCGAGCCCGAACCCGATGCTCCGCCCGCAAATGCGCAACCACCAGCCGAATATCCTCGTAGCTGACGAAAGGCGGTAACGCGTCTTTCACCGTCTTCAACTTCTCAACGCCATACTGCAGGCAGGCCGCCTCAATCTGTGGCTGAGCATCGGGAGAAACCCATTTTGGGTCCAGCTTCACCTGCCCGGTTTCGATCAGACTGGCGACCGTGCACACGATGGTCGAAACCTGGCGCGCCCGAGTGCGCGCGATCTCCTCGAAATTCAGGCCTTCCTTCAAAAGCCGCAGAGTTTGTTCGGCGGGAGACGGTTGCCTGGAAGCAGACGGAGTGGCCCGCGCGCCCTCGCCGAACTTTCGGAGCGCTTGAAGAATCTCTGCACCGTACACATCGGCCTTGTGTTCTCCGATACCGGGTATCTGCTGCAATTCCCGAAAACTTGCTGGCCGCCGCCGGCACAGTTCTTCCAGAACGCTGTCGTGGAGGATGATGTAGGCAGGGATTTTTCTCTCCCGCGCCAGTGTCCGGCGCCATTCGCGGAGATACTCGGCAAGAGCCGGATCGAAGGCGGCCGGCACCCGATCGCCCAGCGGCGGTCTGTCGGCCAGCGGCATTGAGACAACCGCTCTTCGCGTCGAGGGTCGGGCAGCGGCCACGGGCTCTTCCTTTTCCCGCAACCACGCGGGCATGGCACCACAGTTGTCGCAGTTGGTGCAGCGCTGCCATTTGGGTGTCTCCCCGAAATGCAGGCAAATTTGCCGGTGACGGCAAACAGGCGAATCCGCAAACCGGCTGATCACCCGTTTGCGTTCCCAGGATCGCTCGCGCTCCGCGTCGTCCGAGATTTTCCCGATGAAATACTCCAGCAGAATATGGTCGCGTTTTTGCCAGAGCAGCACGCAGTCCGCTGGGCGCCCGTCCCGACCAGCGCGCCCCGCTTCCTGGTAATACTGCTCGATCGACTTGGGCAGCGATAGATGAATCACCGCCCGCACTGAAGGTTTATTAATGCCGAGCCCAAACGCGATCGTCCCGACGAGCACGCGGACTTCGTCCGACATCCATTTTTCCTGGTTCCGCCGGCGCAACGGCGCTTCCATCTTCGCGTGATACGGAATCGCCGGGATGCCGTTCTCTTCCAGATATTCGACCGCCTCCTCCACCCGGCGAATGGTCGGAGCGTAGACGATGACGCTGCCTTCGGTGTAGTGCCGCAGCGCGCGGCAGAGCAGGTTGAGCTGGGTCCGCGGTTCGCACTCGTGCGTCACATAACTGAGATTTTTGCGATGGAAGCTCGCGATGTACAGATCGGGCTCGCGCATCTGCAACTGTTTCAGAATGTCGTGCCGCACCTGCCGCGTTGCGCTGGCGGTGAAGGCTGCGATGGGACGGTCCGGGAAGCGCGTCCGCAGCCGGCTCAATTGCCGGTAGTCGGGACGGAACTCGTGCCCCCACTCGGAGATGCAGTGCGCCTCGTCCACCGCGAAGAAGCCGACCGGCACGCTGGCCAGCCAATCAAAGGTATTCTCAGCCGCCAGCCGCTCGGGCGAAAGGTAGAGCAGGCGGTAGTCGCCTCGCCGCGCGTTGGCCATCACTCGGCTTCGTTCCGACGAATTCTGGAAGCTGTTGATGGCTGCGGCCGGAATCCCCATCTGCGCCAGTTGCGCCGCCTGGTCCTGCATGAGCGCGATCAGCGGAGAAACAATTACGGCCGTCTTTTCCAAAACCACCGCCGGAAGCTGGTAGCAGAGCGACTTGCCGCCGCCGGTTGGCATCACTACGCACGCGTCATGCCCAGCCAGCAAACTGCGAATAACATTCTCTTGTTTGGGGCGGAATTCGTGATATCCCCAGTAGCGCCGGAGCACTTCCGCCAGGTTTGGAACTGGATCAGCCATCGATTCTGTCTTGTGCAGTATAGATAATGTTCGCGTCGCCAGCTTCAGCCGGGGATCGAAACTCTATGTTCTTTCACCCAGCGCGCTGAGTGCTGTGAGCTTTCGACACTGGATTTGTGACGAATCCACCCGAGCGACCTCAGGGGCTAAGCCCCTTGAAGCTGATCTCCGGGCCCGAAGGCCTGCTCCCCCCAGGGCGCGAGTCGAATCCCACTCATCGCAAAAAACGCGATGAGTGGGGCACCCTTCTCGACAATTACCACATGCTCTATCTCAAGAGAGAAGTTAAGTATGGAGACGACGATTCAAAGTAGCCCACTACCCGCTCTATGGCCCGTTTGACAGATGAGTCTGATTCGCGCCTTTCGGATTCCGGGGAGCAACCCGCCATGCGCCCAACGTGACAACGTGACCAGTGCGTCGGGAGGAGAAACCCCCTTTCCGGCGCGGCGCGGGTCACAAACTGAAGTTGTCCGGGGGGAGTGCCCATGTCTAACAGCGTGGACGCGAAAATGCAGTGCTATTGAACGCTGGTCGGAGAGTCCCTGCTCGTGCTCACCAGACTGGCTCCAGACTACTGCCGAGTGAACCCCAGAAACGCGTGTCCCAATTATTCTCGCATCAGAATCTCACGATGAAATCGACCGCACCAGAGCGCGGTTCAGCCATTCCGACGAACTCAATAAATGCTGCGAATCTGCGTTCTTCAACACCGGGCCCACGTGGGATTCGTAGTCGGAGGCTCGCGTTTGCTCCGCCATGGCTTTCCTTAATGGGGGGAATGTTCCGTATAGGCATGGAAAGCTTATTGCTAAACACGGACCAGTCTTCGTCGTCCAGAGGTAGATTGATGCCCCGTGCTTGTGCCGGGGCGACTAGTGGATCTGCTCCAGAATCCCGACTGATGCATAGTACATTCAAGGCACCCTCTTGTAATACTGCACTGCCCTTATTGAGCGCCTGCACGTCAATGAAAAGGTCCTTTGCTCCATTCAATTGCATTGAGACCGGGGAGCGCTTATGGCTAAAGCCGCTCCTTCCGATCACAGCAATCTTTTGATTACCGTTTGCAGTCGGCACCGTGACTGCAATTTCAATGTCAGGCTTTCGAGCAAGCCTTTCCAACTCCCTATGGTTTTGCTCTTGCACGATCGACACCTGGGTCTCAAGTGCTTTTCGTGCTGAATCTAGAACACCTGAGGATTTCTCTTGCTCCTTCTGCAAAGACTTGAGTGCAATGAGTGCGTCCGCAGCTAATCGGAATTGCTCAGTCCCCTCCCTAATTCCGACTACTCCAATTACGATTTCGAAACCGATTAGAACAATGACGACTACTTCAAGGATCAAGTCACGCAGCGATATTCGGGCATCCGCTCGCCGCTCCAACTCGCGCAGATAGAACTGCGCCTCCGCAAGAAGGTATGGCTTATCAAGCCCCCCCGCCGATTCCGCTTGCGCAAAGCTCTCATTAGCTCTCTGTCGAAGCTCCCTCTCGCTCAAGTGCGCCAATTCTTCCGCGGTCATTGCAGTGTGCCGTTCGGGATCATATCTCATTGTAGAGGACGGTTCGAGGGTGCACCCAGAAGGCCATCGAGAACAGAAACGCGAAGGCCAAAAAGACGGAGGGGGGCTGGCCCACCCTCCCCCGGACCAACCGAGGCTGCCCCATCATTGCGCGTTCTTTGCACATCTTTCCCTGAGATTCTTGACCTAGACTCTCCCAGGCACGGCGGGACGGGCGAGGATGCCCGTCGTTGGCAGGAATGCCCGCGCCACATAGCGATGGGAGACCTGCAAGCTTCGGTGGGACGTGCTGGGCGGACAGGAGTGTCCGCCCCACACGACTGGCGCGTTTAGCTCGCGGGGGAGACGGGGGCGGAGTCGAGGCTGGTGCGAGGGCGGCGCAGCCAGAGGCGGGCGCGGTCGACGTAGATGTAGACGACGGGCGTGGTGAACAGGGTCAGCATTTGACTGACGATCAGGCCGCCTACGATGGTGATGCCCAAGGGGCGGCGGAGTTCGGAGCCGGTGCCGGTACCGAGGGCTAGAGGTAGGCCGCCGAGAAGCGCGGCCATAGTGGTCATCATGATGGGGCGGAAGCGGAGGAGGCAGGCTTCGTGAATCGCGTCGGTGGGGGACTTGCCGTGGCGGCGCTCGGTGTCGAGCGCGAAGTCGATCATCATGATGGCGTTCTTTTTTACGAGGCCGATCAGAAGGATGATGCCGATGAGTCCGATGACATTGAGTTCGCTTTTCGAGATGAGCAGAGCCAGGAGCGCGCCTACGCCGGCCGAGGGAAGCGTGGAAAGAATCGTGATGGGGTGGGCGTAGCTTTCGTAAAGAATGCCGAGCACGATGTAGACGGTAAGTAAGGCAGCGAGGATGAGGATCGGCTCGCTGGAGAGCGAATCACGGAAAGCGGCGGCAGTGCCCTGGAAACTGGCGTGGATGGTGACGGGGAATGCGATGCTGCGCTCGGCGTCTTCGATCGCCTTGGTGGCATCGCCCAGTGCAACGCCGGGGGCGAGATTGAAGGAGACGGTGGCGGACGGATATTGGCCCTGGTGATTGACCGCGAGGGCGACGTTCGAGGGGCCGAAGTGCGCGATGGAGGAGAGCGGGACGGCGGTGCCGTCGCTGCCGCGGACGTAGATGTTATCGAGCGCCTCCGTGCTGCGGGAGAAGTTGGGCGCGACCTCCATGACGACGTGGTATTGGTTGAGTTGGCGGTACATAACGGAAACCTGACGCTGACCGAAGGCGTCGTAGAGTGCGTTGTCGACGTCGGCGGCGGCGACGCCGAGACGGGCAGCGGTATCGCGGTCAATGAGGACGGTGGTTTGAAGTCCTTTATCCTGCTGGTCAGTGTTAACGTCGCGGAGTTGGGGGAGGGATCGGAGTTTCTGCACCAGGCGCGGCGACCACTCGTTGAGTTCCTGAAGATTTTCTCCCTGTAACGTGTACTGATATTGGGCCTGGCCCATGCGGCCGCCGATGGTGAGGTCCTGCGCGGACTGCATGTAGAGAGTCGCCCCGGGAACGACGGCGACTTTGCCGCGCAGGCGTCCAATGACCTGGTCAGCGGACATTTTGCGCTCGGCGAGGGGTTTGAGGGTAATGAACATGCGTCCGGTGTTGCCGCTTCCGGCGAAGCCGACCATCGTGGCCACGGCGGGGTCTTTCATGACGATGTCGACGAACTGGCGCATCTTGCCGCTCATGGCTTCGAACGAGATGTCTTGCGCGGCCTGGACGGAGCCGCCGATGCGGCCGGTGTCCTGCTGCGGGAAGAAGCCTTTGGGAACGAGGATGTAGAGGTAGACGCTGAGGCAGGCGGTGGCGACGGTGACGGCGAGCGTCAGCGGTTGATGGCGCAGGACCCATGCGAGGCTGTGGCGGTAAGTACCGAGCATGCGGTCGAAGACCCATTCGCTGGCGCGGTAGATGCGGTTGTGCTTTTTCTCGTGATTCGCGCGCAGGAACTTGGCGCACATGGTCGGCGTCACGGTGAGCGAGACGAGCAACGAGACGGCGATGGCGATACTGAGGACGACGGCGAATTCACGGAAGAGGCGGCCAACGATTCCGGCCATCAACAGAATCGGGATAAAAACGGCGATCAGGGATGTGCTCATGGAGAGAACGGTGAATCCGATTTCACGAGCACCCCGGTAGGCCGCCTGGACAGGCGTCATGCCCATCTCGATGAAGCGGGTAATGTTTTCGAGGACAACGATGGCGTCGTCAACCACGAAGCCGGTGGAGATCGCCAGCGCCATCAGCGAGAGATTGTCGAGACTGTAGTTGAGGAGATACATCACTCCGCAGGTACCGATGAGGGAGAGCGGGACGGCGACGCTGGGGATGATGGTGGCCCGGAAGGTCCGGAGGAAAGCGAAAACGACGAGGATGACCAGGATGACGGAGATGACGAGAGTGCGCTCGATGTCGGCGACGGAGGCGCGGACGGTGGTGGTGCGGTCCATCACCACACTCAGGTCGATGGCGGGCGAGATCGACAGCTTCAGTTGCGGGAGGGCCGCGCGGACGCGATCGACAGTGGCGATGATGTTGGCGCCGGGCTGGCGGGAGATGATCATGAGAACGGCAGGCTTGCCGTTGGCGAGTCCGATGTTGCGGATGTCTTCGACCGAATCTTGCACATCGGCAACATCGCCGAGGCGGACGGGCGCGCCGTTTTTGTAGCTGACGATGAGGGTGCGGTACTGCTCAGCGCGGAAGATCTGATCGTTGGCGCGAATGGCCCAGACGTTGATGGGGCCGGAAAACTCTCCTTTGGGCGAGTGCGCGTTGGCTCGGCCGAGGGCAGTGCGGACGGTGTCGAGGCCGACACCAAGCTTGTTGAGGAGAGTGGGATTGACTTCGGCGCGGACGGCGGGCTTCGCGCCTCCGCCGACGAAGACCTGGCCGACGCCTTCAATCTGCGCGAGTTTCTGGGCGAGGATGGAATCGGCGGCGTCGTAGATGTTGGGCCGCGGGATGGTTTCAGAAGTGAGCGCGAGGATGAGGATCGGCGCGTCCGCGGGATTCACCTTGCGATAGGTGGGATTGCCCGGCAAGTTCGCGGGAAGCTGGCTGCGGGCGGCGTTGATGGCGGCTTGCACGTCGCGGGCAGCGCCGTCGATGTTGCGATTCAGGTCGAATTGCAGGGCGATGTTAGTGGAGCCGAGTGAACTGGTCGAGGTCATCTGGTTGATACCGGCGATGCGTCCGAACTGGCGTTCGAGCGGCGTCGCGACGGCCGAGGCCATGGTTTCGGGACTGGCGCCGGGGAGGCCGGCCTGTACCTGGATTACCGGGAATTCGACTTGAGGCAGGGGAGCGATGGGCAGGAAGTTGAAGGCCAGGATGCCGGCCATGAGCAGCGCGGCAGCCAGCAGCGAGGTGCCGACCGGACGCTTGATGAATGGGCCGGAGGCGTTCATTCCCGCTCCCTGTTCACCACAGAGGCAGAGCAACACAGAGAGAACATTTTTCGGTCATGTCGCTGCGGTCCGTAAGTCCCACTCATCGCAAAAAACGCGATGAGTGAGGCACCCGTCTTCTTCACTCCCATCAACAGCCTGTCATCCTGAGCGGAGCATGAATTTCGCGAAGCGGAATTCATGCGGAGTCGAAGGATCCCTGTTCTCGACCAGACTGTCGATGTCGTCGGCAACGCGCGGCGAAGCTCTCGAACGTAGGGGTCCTTCGACTCCGCCACTGCTCCGCTGCGCGAAGCAGCGGCTTCGCTCAGGATGACAAATGCGTTGTAACCGCGCGTACTCATACGCCCTCGCTTGGAGTCGGTTCTTCGATCGGGTTGCCGATTTGGAAGCGGGCGAAGCGATGCGCGAGGCGGTCGAACCACAGGTAGACGACGGGGGTGGTGTAGAGCGTCAGCAGTTGCGACAGGAGCAATCCGCCTACGATGGTGATGCCTAGCGGGTGGCGGAGTTCGCTGCCGGTGCCGCGTCCTAGCGCCAGTGGTAAGCCGCCGAGCAACGCGGCCATCGTCGTCATCA
>WNGE01019312.1_pt1 | contig 11863 bp, 8 predicted proteins | sample 5400651 | NCBI WGS metagenome assembly WNGE01 (sample SAMN13153370, study PRJNA577476) | soil metagenome | isolation source: 60 cm soil or saprolite under grassland replicate 2 | place: USA:California | collected 2016-06-15 | reverse complement strand
ATCGAGTGGGGGCGATTTGATCATGAACGATGGAAGCGCGGTTGGCAGGATTTATTCGACACCCACCGTCTGGCGCACAACAAACGGGTGGTCCGGAAGATCGAGGCTTCGCGCGAAGGCGATGGCGCCTTTGCTGTCGTCGACATTGACACTCTTTGGATCGATCGCGCCGGCAAGGAAAATCACTGGAAGGGTCGAGTTTGCAAAGTCTATGCAAAAATTGGCAGCGAGTGGAAGATGACCATGCACACCGGCGTGCTCGATTACACCACAATCCCGGTATCGCGTGAGAAACTCTAAACCGCGGCCATACCTGCGAAGAAATCTTTCAGCTTGGTTTCATCAAGTAAACCGCTGGTTCTCAAACCACTGCAAACATCAACCGCAAACGGCCCTACTTGTCTAATCGCTTCGGCGACGTTCTCGCTTTTCAAACCACCCGCAAGAAATACTGATTCAAGGCCCGTTACATGAATGACCTGCACCAGTGAGATGCCGGGTAAGGCGGCGCGCAATTCTCTGTGAGCTCCATGCTCGAGGCGATCACAAATTTGAATTGTATTAACGCCGAGATGTTTTTGCTGATCGATAATCAGCGAGACATCCTGTTTGCACGTGAGCAGGAAAGATCCAATCGCGGGCGGGATGGTGGCAGCGATTGTGGCGATTAGATCTTCCGAGATCGGTCCCGGTCCGCTGGGCATTTCCGAGACAAGGCCAATTGCCGATGCGCCATGTTCGATGGCCATCCAGGCCTCTTCAATGCTGGCGATGCAGCAAATCTTGACTCTGGTTTTGGCGGTTGCTCTCATTTTCCGCAGCGTGGCGTTTATGCCTCTTTCTTCCTTGGTCGATCGTTGAGCCGCAGAAATCTTTTGCGCAGGCGAATGCTTTTTGGTGTCACCTCGACCAGCTCGTCGTCAGCGATAAACTCAATCGCCTGTTCCAGCGAAAGATCTCTGACCGGCACCAGTCGCATTGCTTCATCCGCCGAAGCCGCGCGCATATTGGTTAGCTTCTTCTCCTTGATCGCATTCACGTCGAGATCGACGGCCCGCGCATTTTCGCCGATGATCATGCCTTCATACACGCGAATTCCCGGACGAACGAACAAAGATCCGCGCTCCTGAATGTTATAGAGCGCGTAGGTCGTCGTCTCGCCCATTCGATCGGCAATCAGCGAGCCCGTCGAACGGCCGCGCATCGGACCCAGCCACTCGCCCCAGCGCAGGAAAAGTGTATTCAACAAACCTGTCCCTTTGGTCTCGGTCAGGAACTCGCTGCGAAAACCGATCAAGCCGCGCGAAGGAGTTTCAAACTCCAGGCGCACTCGCCCGGTCCCGTGGTTTACCATCTTCGTCATCTGTCCCTTGCGCCGCCCCATCGCTTCAGTGACAACGCCAATGAACTCTTCCGGACAATCGACGACCACCAGCTCAATCGGTTCCAGAAATTTTCCATCAGTGCGATGCGTTATGACTTCTGGTTTTGAGGCCTGAAGCTCGTAGCCTTCGCGCCGCATCATCTCGATCAGGATTGCCAGCTGCAATTCACCACGCCCGGAAACCTTGAATTGATCCGGCGAGTCAGTCAGTTCCAGCCGGATCGCGACATTGCCCAGGACTTCTTTCTCCAGCCGCTCTTTCAACTGGCGCGAAGTAACAAAGCGCCCTTCCGTTCCGGCAAATGGACCGTTGTTCACGCCGAAGATCATCGAGATCGTGGGCTCGTCGACCGCGATCACCGGCAGCGGCTGCGGGTTTTCCACGCTCGTAATAGTCTCGCCGATCTCGATACCTTCAACTCCCGCAAGCGCGACGATTTCGCCGAACGTGGCGCGTTCGGCCGGCTCGCGTTTCAATCCGTCGAACACGTAAAGTTGAGAGACTTTTGTTTTCTCAATTGTGCCGTCGCGTTTCGCGATCGCGACCTGATCGCCAATGGCAATCTCGCCGGAAAATATCCGGCCGATTGCCAGGCGCCCGACATAGTCGCTGTAATCAAGATTTGCCACCAACAATTGCAGGCTGTCGTTTCGCAACTGGCCTGGCGCGGGAATCGTCTCGACAATCTGATCAAACAAGGGCCTGAGATCGCGCGCTTCATCCGACAAATGTTTTTTGGCCACGCCATCGCGCGAGATCGCATACAGAATGGGGAACTCGATTTGATCGTCAGTGGCATCGAGATCCAGAAATAGTTCATAGATTTCATTGACGACTTCTTCCGGCCGCGCATCCTGGCGGTCGATCTTGTTGACGACAGCAATTGCCGGAAGACGCGCTTCCAGCGCTTTTCGCAGGACAAAACGCGTTTGAGGCAGGCAGCCTTCGGCAGCATCGACCAACAGCATGACGCCGTCGACCATTTCCAGGACGCGTTCGACTTCGCCGCCGAAATCTACGTGGCCCGGCGTGTCCACAATGTTGATCTTCACATCGCGATAATGGACCGCAGTGTTTTTCGCCATGATGGTGATGCCGCGTTCGCGCTCCAGGTCCATCGAATCCATCACCCGATCGCGGACTTGTTCATTCTCGCGGAAGGTGCCGGACTGGCGGAGCATGGCGTCAACCAGGGTCGTCTTCCCGTGATCGACGTGAGCAATAATTGCGATATTTCGGATGTCGGTTCTTTGATTAGTCATATGTTCGCGGGTTATAGCGCGCGATGTCTGGATCTTGCCTCTGGAAACAAACCTTTGATTCTATCACGTGCAGTTCAGATATTCCCTCGAGGACGACGCTTGCAGTCTGCGACAAATGTTGTAGTATGCGGGGCTGTTGTCCGCTTCATTGCTGCCAAATCACACCATCAGGTGAAACTAATGACCGAACTAAAATCCGCTTGGCGACTACACCGACTTGTCAGACGTGCTCTGATCTTTGGCGCTTTCATTTGCTTTGCAATGACGGCTTCTGCCCAGACCGCCCAACCATATTTTACCGAGCCGGCAATCTCGCCCGATGGTGCAGAAATCGCGTTTGTTTCCGGTGGCGACATTTGGACGGTGCCGGCGGTCGGTGGTGAAGCGCACTTGCTGGTTTCACATCCGGCAAACGAATCGCGGCCGCTTTATTCACCCGACGGCTCGCGGCTCGCTTTCGTTTCGACGCGCACCGGCAATGGAGATATATACATACTCACTCTCAACACCGGCGACCTTAGGCGACTAACTTTCGATGACAGCATCGATCTGCTCGATGGATGGTCAGCGGATGGTCGCTGGATTTATTTCACATCCACCAGTCACGACGTTGGCACCCCTGACGTTTATCGCGTGAGCAGCGACGGCGGGACACCGATGGAAGTCAGCGGCGATCTCTACACGGCCGAATACTTTGGCGCACCCGCGCCTGATGGAAGCACAATTGCTTTTACGGGACACGGTATTGGCGGTTCCCAATGGTGGCGCAAAGGTCACAGTCATATCGATGAAAGTGAAATCTGGTTGATGCGCTTTGGATCAAAGCCGGCTTACGAGCAAATCAGCGACGGTAATGCCAAAGAGATGTGGCCGATGTGGAGCAAGGATGGTCGCATTCTTTATTACATTTCAGATCGCAGCGGCGCGCAGAACGTTTGGGCCCGCGAACTCGCGGGCAAATCGCGCCAGATAACACAATTCAAAGACGGGCGCGTGCTTTGGCCAAGCATCAGTTACGACGGGCGCACAATCGTTTTCGAGCGCAATTTTGAAATTTGGAAACTCGACACCGCCAGCGATCGCGCCGGCGCGATTAGCATTACTCGCCGGGGAGCGCCGGTTGGTCCGGCAGTGGAACACCTGCGGCTCACGGATCAAATCTCAGAAATCGCGCTCGCGCCTGACGGAAAGAAGATCGCTTTTGTCGTGCGCGGCGAAGTCTTCGCGGCCTCGGCAACTGATGGCGGCGACGCTGCCCGCGTAACATTCACTCCTGCGGAAGAATCGCAAATCGTCTGGTCCGGCGATAGCCGCCGCGTCGTTTATGTCTCAGATCGTGACGGCCCCACGCACCTGTTTGTTTATGACTTCGCTACTAATAGCGAGGCGCAACTTACTCGCGAGAGCGCCAGCGACGACACGCCGCGATTTTCGCCGGACGGAAAGATGGTTGCTTTTCAGCGAGGCGGCGAAGAGATCCGCGTTCTGGATCTCGATTCAAAGAAAGAACACAGCATTGCGCGTGCGCATCTCGAGCGGCCGCCACTGAGTTCTGATCGGCCATTCGTCTGGTCGCCCGACAGCAAATGGATCGCCTATATGCCGGTCGGCGAAAAACTCTTCAAGAATGTTTTTGTTGCGCCCGTGACCGGCGGGGACACGCGGCAAGTGAGCTTCGTCGCTAACGGCGGAAGCAACACGATTTCGTGGAGTCCTGATGGGTTGTTTCTGTTGTTTGATACCGGGCAGCGGACCGAAACCGCTCAACTTGCTCGCGTCGATCTGATCCCGCGCACGCCGAAATATCGCGAAGATCAATTTCGCGATCTTTTCAAAGAGGAGATGCCGAGAACTCCTCTGCGACAGCCGCAGACGCCCGAACCGCAGTCTTCTCCGGCGCCTGTTATGACGCCATCGCCGGCATCGACGCCGGCAGGCGAACCGAAAGCTAAACCAACTCCCAAGCCGGTAGAGATTAATTTCGATCAAATACGGCGGCGGCTCAGTTTGCTGGCGGTGGGAATCGATGTTCGCTATCAGGCGATTAGCCCGGACGGCAAATGGGTCCTGATGATTGCCTCGGTAGCAAATCAACTGAATCTTTACATCTATCCCCTCGACGAGCTGTCGAAGGATCCTTTCGTTTCGCGACAGCTAACCTCGACCGCGGGTTTCAAAAGCAGCGCGCAGTTTTCTCCGGACAGTAAAGAAGTTTTCTACCTCGAGCAGGGCCGGATTAACGTGATTCCACTCGAGAATCGGCAGGCGCGACCATTGGCGGTCACGGCCGAAATGGACGTCGATTTTGCGCGCGAAAAGCTGGAAGTATTCCGGCAGGTCTGGACCTACATTCGCGACAATTTTTTCGATCCAAATTTTAACGGCGTGAATTGGGGGGCGATCCACGACGAATATGCGCCACTCGCTGCCGGGGCGCGCACGCCTGACGAACTGCGACGAATTATTTCGCTGATGCTGGGCGAGCTGAATGCCTCCCATTCCGGTATCGCTGCGCCGCAAAGCAACGCGCAACCCGCCGTGATCGGAAGGTTGGGGCTTCGGTTTGATCGGGAGGAGTACGAAAACAAGGGCGGGCTGCGAATTACTGAAGTTATCCTGCTGACGCCGGCTGCGCTCAGCAATATCAAGCCCGGCGAATATTTGATCGCGGTTGACGGCGTTGCGATCAGCGCGCATACGAATCTCGATGAATTGCTCGCTTACAAAATCAACAAACGCGTCGCCCTGACAATTGCTTCGGCTGCCAACGGAGCGCAGAAGCGCGAAGTTGTGGTGCGCCCCATCAACGGCGCCGCCGAACGTAATCTTCTCTACCGGCGTTGGGTCGAAGACAATCGCGCCCTGGTCGGGCGCCTCAGCAATGGCCGGCTGGGGTACGTTCACATGTCGGACATGTCGTTCGGAGCCTTGACGCAGCTTTACATCGATCTGGATGCTGAAAACCAGAAGCGCCAGGGTGTGGTTGTTGATGTGCGTAACAACAACGGCGGTTTCGTTAATGTCTACGCGATCGATGTGTTTACCCGGCGCAGTTATTTCACAATGACGCCGCGCGGATTCTCAACCTCGCCATCGCGGACCGTGCTCGGGCAGCGCGCGTTGGAACTGCCCACGATCCTGATCACGAACCGGCACACACTCTCAGACGGCGAGGACTTTACCGAAGGGTATCGGGCTTCGCATCTCGGCAAAGTCGTGGGCGAACCGACTGCCGGCTGGATCATTTACACCTCCGGCGTTCAGTTAGTCGATGGTTCGGCGCTGCGCCTGCCGTACGATCGGATCGTCGCGAATGACGGCACGCTCATGGAGATGCACCCGCGCCCGGTTGACCTGCCGGTCGATAGGCCAATCGGCGAGGGTCATTTAGGGCGTGACAGCCAATTGGAGGCTGCGGTGAACGAGCTTCTGAAAGAGCTGGGGAACCCCCGTCCCTAGTCAGCTTTGACTGGCCTTTCGCGGGTAATAATATAGTTGACACAGCGGACGGCGTTGGAGAAATACGTTCCTCGCACTCCGCTGGAACAGGGTGTTAGGCGGGCCCAAGCCCTCTCGAAACACTTGTGTACTGCGCGGCGACAACCTGCCACCCTGTGTGGCTCTTAACCCACACGTGTGTAAATCGATATTCAAACACAAACTGCGAGTTCCTAACCGGCTCCTCGAACCTTATCCAACCGGTCGCTATTGCCGTGCTTGAATAGATTTTTACCTTAAGATCCGCGGTCATAAGCCTCACCGAAAGCGGACTGATTCTTGCCGATGTACCTGGGTTCACTTTCTCTATCGCCTCTAGCTGCGCTTTGGTTAGAACTTTACCCGAGCTGTTTGTAAGAATGAAATCCTGAGCCCAGAGCTTTTGTATGAAGTCCTTGTCGCCAGACCTGATAGCGTCGCTCCACTCCTGCTCCAATTTTACGATCTCTTGCTCAACGCTCGACACTTGAGCAATCTGCTTGGTTGTATTTTGAGAGTATGAATAAGTGAAGAGAGCAACCAACACTAGAAAAGCACCGAGCGCTGATTTCATAACTTTCAACTCCTTTGAGATGCTGCACGCCTAACGCTTACGTCAAGTATATTATTACCCTTTCTCGACGCCGAAACCTCACGCACACATTGGCGGGAGAAAATGCGCCGTAGTTAGCACTCTCACGCCTTTTCTGCTAGTATCTCTCTTCAAAACCACTCAGGTTCTGAAAAAAACTGAATATTTCAGGAGGCAGGTAAGTCATGGCGACAATGATTCGTCCGTTACACGACCGCGTAATTATTAAGCGGCTCGATGAAGAGGAGCAGATGCGCGGCGGGATCATCATTCCCGATACGGCCCGGGAAAAACCGCAGCAGGGAGAGGTAATCGCGGCCGGCGAAGGGAAGTTTCGGGAAGACGGCACCCGCCAGCCGCTGGGTGTTAAGGCCGGCGATCGCGTGCTGTTCGGAAAGTACAGCGGCTCAGAAGTGAAGCTTGACGATCAGGAATACCTGATCGTGCGCGAGGATGAAATCCTGGGTGTCTTCACTACCACCGCAAAAGCAAAATCCGCCGCCAAATAGCGGTGGAAACCGGACCGTGAGGTTCGGGCAGAACCCGACCGTTAGGGAGGGTGCCCAATCCAAAAACAACTTAGTTCTTAGGAGGCTTAAGAGAAATGGCAGCAAAGATGGTAGTCCACAGCGAAAAAGCGCGCCGCTCGATTCTGAATGGCGTAAACACGCTCGCTGAAGCAGTAAAAGTTACCCTCGGCCCGAAAGGCCGTAACGTAGTACTCGACAAGAAATTCGGCTCGCCCACGATCACCAAAGATGGCGTGACCGTGGCGAAGGAAATCGAACTCGAAGACAAATTGGAAAATATCGGCGCACAAATGGTGCGCGAAGTTGCTTCCAAAACTTCCGATGTTGCCGGCGACGGCACCACGACCGCGACTGTTTTGGCGCAGTCGATCTTTCGCGAAGGCTTGAAGACGGTGGCCGCCGGAGCCAATCCGATGGCTTTGCAGCGGGGTATCCAGAAGGCCACTGAAAGTGTCGTCGAAGAAATTAAGAAGATGTCGAAGCCTGTCAAAGGTGACGCGATCGCCCAGGTGGGAACAATTTCCGCCAACGGGGATCGGACTATTGGCGAACTGATTGCCGAAGCGATGAACAAAGTCGGCAAAGACGGGGTCATCACGGTTGAAGAAGCCAAGACAATGCAAACTGAACTCGAAGTTGTCGAAGGCATGCAATTCGATCGCGGCTACCTTTCTCCTTATTTCGTCACCAATGCCGACCGGATGGAAGCTGTGCTGGAAGACGCGCTGATTCTGATTCACGAAAAGAAAATCACGGCCTTGCGCGATCTGCTTCCGCTTCTGGAGTCGGTCGCTCGCGAGGGCAAGCCGTTGCTGATCATTGCCGAAGACGTCGAGGGCGAAGCGCTGGCGACACTGGTAGTGAACAAACTGCGCGGCACTCTTAACGCCTGCGCGGTCAAGGCGCCCGGCTTCGGCGATCGTCGCAAGGCGATGCTCCAGGACATCGCGATTCTCACGAAAGGGAAAGCAATCAGCGAAGACCTGGGCATCAAACTTGAAAACATCAAGGTTGAGGATCTGGGCCGGGCCAAGAGAATCGTGGTTGACAAGGACAATACGACGATTATCGAGGGCGCGGGAAAATCGTCCGAGATCGAAGGTCGCGTGAAACAGCTGCGCGTGCAAATCGAAGAAACGACGTCTGACTATGATAGCGAAAAACTCCAGGAGCGGCTGGCGAAGTTAGTCGGCGGCGTGGCGGTAATCAAAGTCGGCGCCGCGACTGAAACTGAACTGAAAGAAAAGAAAGCTCGGGTCGAAGATGCAATGCACGCGACCCGCGCCGCGGTCGAAGAAGGCATCGTGCCGGGTGGCGGCGTCGCTTTGCTGCGCGGGCAGAAGGCGCTCGAAAATCTCAAGCTGGACGACGCTGATGAGCAAATCGGCGTGCAGATCGTCCGCCGCGCGCTCGAAGAGCCCTTGCGCCAGATCGTCAACAATGCGGGCCACGAAGGCTCGATTGTCGTGGAAAAAGTTCGCGCGGATAAGAACCCTAACTACGGCTTTAACGCGGCGAGTGAGGAGTACGGTGATTTAGTCAGAGCCGGCGTGATCGATCCGACGAAAGTCACGCGCACGGCATTGCAGAATGCCGCGTCGATTGCCAGCCTGTTGCTGACGACCGAAGCGGTGGTCGCTGAATATCCGGAAGATAAAAGGAAAGGCGCGCCGCCCATGCCCGGCGGGGAGATGGATTACTAGGAACAGTAAGCAGTGAGCAGTGGGCAATAAGCAGCATGCAGCAAGGCAGAAACCCGACCGTCAGGGAGGGTGCAATATCTGTCAATGAGCCAGCAGCTACTGAATTGGGTGAGAAGCCTAAGAGCTTCTCACCCTTTTGAATCGTATTATCTGGTGGCTTCCAGTCGCTCCACATCGGCGAGATCCTGCAGCCTTCCTGCTGTTTTCTTGTTAACGATCAAATGTTGACGAGAAATCACAAATACAGAAGTGCTTCCGAGCCGGGTCACAAACCGCGCCGGCCATGCGTCCGAAAAGTCGACGCCGTCTATCCCCGTGATTACATCAACGCGCAACGGTGGTAGGTCAATCTGAAAAACCGTGCCCGGCCGGCTAAGGTCATCAATTGCGAGATCCCGAAGGGGCGCCCCAAACTGGGACAAAGCTGTCAGGACTCTTTGCGCGTTTTCTCTATCTGCCCGCACCCAGATGTCGAGATCTTTCGTGGCCCGCACATGACCGTAAACGGCCAAAGCGTGAGCGCCGACAATCAGATACTCAACCTCGTGCTCGTTGAATGTCCGTAACAGTTCGCTGAAGTCGGGACTCATCAGATACTTGATTATTCCAGGCTAGACAGGCCTTGGTAAGTGTCCAGACAGCTTCGATCCGTTCCTCTGGCGTAAAGCTACTCCAATCATCATGAGGCTCGGGTTCTCCTTCGCGCAGAACTTTTGTGGTGATTTCCCTGGATCCTGAAGCTTCATTCACAGGTCGATTATATCACGTCTATCAGGCCACATTTTGAGTCCTATGAGCTTTTCAAAATCCGGCTCATCGCCAGCAACACGCCGAGGTGATACGAATTATGATCGGCGACCAGCAGCGCTTCGCGGAGAACTGTTTGACCATCACCATGGGGAATCTTGGCAAAGAGGTCGACCGAAGGATCCGTGACCAGCGTTTCCATTTGTTTCAGATCCTCGCCGAACTTCTCAACGCTTTCCTTCCAGAGCTTTTCATCTCCCTGCTCGTCCGGTTGCGGCCAATAACCCTTCGGCCACTTCGGCGAAACGTGCTTTGCGTTTCGACTGAATTCCAGAATGTCCCATTGCGCAATGCGCATGTGCTCAAGCACCTGCCAGGCGGTGTAAGGCAAGCCTGCAATCTTTTCGCCGCATTGATTAGCCGGGAAATCCGCAACGAAATCATCAAAAGAGATGTGCGCGTTGCGGCCACGAAGGTTGTCAACCAGATGATCGCGTAACAACTTGTCCCGGTCTGTGCTTGCCAATGGCGTGCCTCCAGGTTCCTGCGAAATTTTGCGCCTTTGCGTCCCGGCGAGAAAAAGGGTTCCCGGCAAAGGCTCCAGGCCGCAAAGAAAAACCTCTTATGCGGTTCGTTTCCGGCTGATGCGATAAGTATCGTAGCGACAGACGGCCGAGTATTCGCAAAACTTGCATGTCTCTTTGCCCAGGGACGGATCTACTTCGAAGTTTCCGCCGCGCATACGATCAATAAATTGCCAGATTCGCGCGCCTACCTGATTGCGAATCCGCTGCCATTCGATGTCATCCAACTTCGTATTGCGACTGCTGACATCCGTGCAATCTTCCATCATTCGGCGGTACAGACCCTGGTTCAATCGCGGCCCGCGCCCGCGTAGCTTGTAATAACCGCCGCCTGCCAATTGAAAGTCGCGCACAAAGATCTGTTCGAGCGCGGCCAGATAGATCGGAATCTGCACCTGGCGGCCGGATTCAATATCATCAAGCTTCGCGCCGAACGACATCTTGTAGTCATAAGCAACTGCTTCGCGCGCGTGCGGATTAACATCGACCCGATCGATTTGACCCTGGATCAGCGCGGTCTCGGTGTTGTCTGGCCGCTCCAGCCTTAGATATTCCGGCGAAGACGCGGGATCGCTCGCCTGTGATGCCCGTCCAAACGCGAGTTCAAAATAGGTTGGCAGGATTCCCCGCGGCCTGGTGCGTTCCTGCAAACGCAATTCGTAAAGCAGGACCTGTTCGAGGATCAGCTTGCGAATTTCACAATCGATTTTCCAGATTCTTTGATTCAGGGGCGGCACCATGCGCTCGTGTTCGCCAAAGACTTGATCGGCAACGCCGATCATTTCCTGGCGGAGAGCTTCGCGGTCGAGATCAGGCAGAAACTGTTTCCGGTGCTTTTCAAAGAATCGCCGCAAAACATCGTGAAGGAGTTTGCCGGCATCGATGGCCTGCAGATCAAGCGCGGCTTCGTTGCGGGGCTCGAGCTTCATGACGCGCGCCATGAAAAATCGAAACGCGCAGTTGCCGTAGGCGCTCAGGCCGCTGGCGCTGTAAATATATTCCGGGCCGAAGCGGGCGCGGATCATGGCCTGCAAATCAGGATGCGTGATCCGGCCATCGTACGGACCGAAGGACGGCCCATTCCGTTCCAGTTCGACCGACACGCGGCGCATTACGGAATCCGAGAGACAGCCATGCGCCCGCGCATTCTCGACCAGTTCGGCAATTTCGTTCGGGGGCAACCGATTAGCCGGCTGCGTGAGATGATCGGGTCTGGTAGATTGCCTGATGAGTCCGGCTGCTAATTCTGAACGCGTGGAAGACTTTGACAGCTCGCGATTATCAATGTCACTGCGAATCGGTTCGATTTTGATTTCAGCCGGCGCAATCGCCCGGTTTAGTTCTTCAATATAGTAAGAGGCCACTGTTTCACTTCCATCATTCAGCCCCAGTGTCCGGGTCAGATACAAACGATCGGTTGCGCGACAGGCAGCCTGGTAAAAATAGTGTTCCTCTTTGAGCAGCGTGTCACTCGAAATATCTTCCAGCACGACCCCATATTGTTTTAGCCGTTCTCGTTCCTCGTGCGGATAGAGCCAATCGTGACCGGTTCGCAAAGGAAAACTTCCTTCGATCATGCCCGC
>WNGE01016584.1_pt1 | contig 11866 bp, 12 predicted proteins | sample 5400651 | NCBI WGS metagenome assembly WNGE01 (sample SAMN13153370, study PRJNA577476) | soil metagenome | isolation source: 60 cm soil or saprolite under grassland replicate 2 | place: USA:California | collected 2016-06-15 | reverse complement strand
TTTGCCTCGGTTCTCGCCGTTGAGCATGCCGATGAACGCTCGCGGGGCGTTTTCGAGGCCCTCGGTCACGTCTTCGCGCCAGTTGATCCGGCCGCTCGCCAGCCACGCCGCTAGCCGTCGCGCCGCTTCGTCGAAGCGATGCACGTAGTCGCTGACGAGGAACCCCTCCATTCGCGCGCGGAACACGACCAGCAGCCCGGGATGGAAGCTCGGCTCCGGCTTGGGGGCGTTGTATTGCGAGACCTGCCCGCAGATGACGATGCGTGCCCCGATGGTCAGGCGCCTTTGCACCGCCCGTGAGATCTCGCCGCCGACGTTGTCGAAGTACACGTCGACCCGCTCGTCACGTAGAGCAGCTACGACGTCGTCGTTCTTGTAGTCGATCGCCGCGTCGTAGCCGTACAGCTCCTTGAGGTCGCGCACCTTTTCCGGGCCGCCGGCGATGCCGACCGTGCGGCACCCGCCGATCGAGGCAAGCTGACCGACGATCTGCCCGACCGCGCCCGCGGCGGCCGAGACGACCACCGTGTCGCCGGCGCGCGGCTTCCCGACGTCGAACAAGCCGAAGTAGGCGGTGAATCCCGTCGCGCCGAGTGCGTGCAGTGCAAGGGACGGCGGGTCGACCTCGGGCGGAATGCGGCGCAGCGCGCCCGCTCGGGCGATCGCGTACTCCTGCCAGCCGAGCTGCCCGACCACGAGTTCAGCGGGGCTGAACCGGGGGTCGTTGCTCTCAACGACCTCGCCGACGCTCTGCGACGTGATCACGTCGCCGATCTCGAGTGGCTGGGCGTACGAGCGCGCCTCGCTCATCCGTCCTCGCTGGTACGGATCGACCGACGCCCACAGCACGCGCACGAGTACTTCGCCGGGCCCGGGAGAACCGCTGCTCACCTCGTCGCACGCGAAGTCGGACTCTTGCGGAAAACCGGCGGGGCGCGCGGCAAGCGTGACGCGGCGATTCACCGGCATCGGTTTAGCATCGCAGGTCGTGCGCCTCGGTTTCTACATGGGCTACGCCCCGCCCGGCACGAATCCGCTGGAGTTGATCGCGCTCGCGCAGGAAGCGGAGCGGCTCGGTTACGACTCCGCGTGGGCCGCCGAAGCATGGGGAACCGACGCGGTCACCGTGCTGACATGGCTTGCGGCCACGACGTCGACGATCAAGATCGGCTCGGCGATCATGCAGATTCCGGGGCGGACACCCGCGAACACTGCGATGACCGCGGCGACGCTCGACCTCATGTCGGGCGGACGATTCCTACTCGGGCTAGGAACGTCGGGGCCGCAGGTCGTCGAAGGCTGGCACGGCCAGCCGTGGGGAAAGCCGATCACCAGGACGCGCGAGTACGTGCAGATCGTCCGCGCCGCGCTGCGGCGCGAGACGCTCGAGTTCCACGGCGACCAGTACGACATTCCCTATTCCGGCGGCGACGCAACCGGGCTCGGCAAGCCGCTGAAACTGCTCGTCCGGCCGCTGCGCGACTCGATCCCGATCTACCTCGCGGCGCTCAGTCCCAAGAACGTGCGCACAGCCTTCGAGATTGCGGACGGCTGGCTCCCGATCTACTTCTCGCCCGAGCGGGCCCCGGCGGCATTCGGATACGAAGGACGCGACGGCTTCGACATCGCGCCCTCGGTGAACGTCGTCGTCTCGGACGACCTCGACGCTGCACGTGACACGCTGCGTCCACTGCTCGCGCTCTATATCGGCGGGATGGGCGCACGCGGCGCGAACTTCTACAACATGCTCATCCGTCGGTACGGCTACGAGGACGACGCCGAGCGGATCCAGCACCTCTACCTGGAAGGCAAGCAGCGGGAGGCAATCGCCGCCGTACCCGACGCGCTCATCGACGACGTGTCGCTCGTCGGCCCTCCGGAGCGGATCCGCGACCGTCTGGACGCGTGGCGAGAGTCGGGCGCCACGACGCTGCTCGTCGCTACCCACGACCTCACCTCCCTGCGCACCATGGCAGAGCTAACCCTGTGACGCCTGCTGCGCGAGAAACTCCAACACGAGCGGGTTGAACGTCGCCGGATCTTCGAGCTGGAGGTTGTGACCGCGGCCCGGAAGCTCGACGTAGCGCGCGTTCGGCAGGCGCGAGGCGAGCGCCCGTCCATTCTCGACCGGAACGATGACGTCGGCGTCACCGTGCAGGACGAGCGTGGGCGTGTCGATCCGTTCGACCTCGGTCCCTCCCTCGTAGTAGTCGTAGCACGCCTGCAGGTGTGCCTCGAGCGTCGTCTCCGGTGTCGGATGCTCCCGTCGCGCCGCGAGAATCTCCTCGAACCGTTCAGGGTTCCGCCCCACCCAGCCCGGCGAGAACGTCAAAGGCATCGTCCGGCGCCCGTACTCGTCGAACGGCAACCCGGTCGCGGCCGCATACGCATCCCGGACCTCCTGCGGACGCGGCACCCGCTCGGGGCCGCCTGCACCCGTCGCAGCGAGCACGAGCGAGCGAACGAGCTCTGGCTGCGCCAGCGCGAGGGTCACCGCCACGTAACCGCCCATCGAGAACCCAACGACGTACGCCGGACGGCCGTCCAGGACGGCGGCAGCGTCGCGCGCGAGCTCGTCGACGCCGTACGGCTCGTTCGGGACGGGCGAGCGGCCCGTACCGCGCGTGTCGAATGCGATCGTCCGGTAGTGGCGCGCGAAGACGGGAACCTGCTCGCGCCACGCCCACATGGACTGGCCGAGTCCTTCGATCAGCAGGAGCGGCTCGCCCTCGCCGTGCTCCTCGACGTAGAGCTGCTGCGTAGCGACGCCGCGCATGCCCCGATTCCTATATGCCTCTCCCGATGAGCGCCAGCGGCATCGAGGTGCGGGGCGACGCCGGTGAACCCGCGACGCGAATCCTGACGCCGGAGGCGCTCGCGTTCGTCGCGGACTTGCAGCGCGAGTTCAACCCGGTCCGGTTGGAGCTACTGGCGGCCCGGGCAGAGCGACAAGAGCGGATTGCCGCCGGCGAGCTCCCGGACTTCCTCGCTGCGACCCGCTCCATACGTGAGGACGCCGAGTGGCGCGTTGCGACGGCGCCACCCGACCTCCGCGACCGCAGGGTGGAGATCACCGGGCCGGTCGACAGGAAGATGGTGATCAACGCCCTGAACTCCGGCGCGCGGGTGTTCATGGCCGACTTCGAGGACGCGAACTCGCCGACCTGGCGGAACTGCGTCGAGGGACAGGCAAACCTGATCGATGCGGTCGAGCGCACGATCTCGCTCGAAGCCGGAGAGAAGCAGTACCGGCTAAACGACGAGGTCGCGACGCTGCTCGTCAGGCCGCGCGGCTGGCACCTGCCGGAGAACCACGTGCTCGTCGACGGCGACCAGGTCTCCGCCAGCCTGTTCGACTTCGGTCTCTACCTGTTCCACTGCGGTCGACGGCAGCTCGACGCCGGCTCGGGCCCGTACTTCTACCTCCCCAAGCTCGAGTCGCACGTCGAGGCGCGCCTGTGGAACGACGTCTTCCTCTTCGCCCAGGAGCAGCTGTCGATCCCACGCGGGACGATCCGAGCCACAGTCCTGATCGAGACGATCTTGGCCGCCTTCGAGATGGACGAGATCCTGTACGAGCTGAGAGAGCACTCCGCCGGGCTGAACGCGGGCCGTTGGGACTACATGTTCTCGATCATCAAGAAATTCCGCGACCGGCCCGAGTTCGTGCTCCCCGACCGCGATCGGCGGGATGGCGGCGTTCATCCCCAGCCGGCGCGATCCGGAGGTCAACGCGGTCGCGCTCGCGAAGGTGCGCGAGGACAAGCTGCGTGAGGCGGGCGACGGCTTCGACGGCACCTGGGTCGCCCATCCCGACCTCGTCTCGGTCGCGGGGGAGGTGTTCGACGCCGTGCTCGAAGAGCGGCCGAATCAGGTCGACCGCCGGCGCGACGAGGTCTCCGTCGCTGCGGCCGACCTCCTCGACGTCCCGGCAACCCCCGGCGAGGTCACCGAGGACGGCGTGCGCCTGAACGTCTCCGTCGGTATCCAGTACATCGCCTCCTGGCTGAACGGCGTCGGCGCGGCCGCGATCAACAACCTGATGGAGGACGCGGCAACCGCCGAGATCAGTCGCTCGCAGATCTGGCAGTGGATCCGGCATGGCCGCGTCAGCCGGGAAGGGGTGGCCAAGCTCGAACGGGAGGAGTTGGAGCAGCTCGGCCCGGGCTACGAAGCGGCTGCGGAGGTCTTCGCCGAGGTCGCGCTCGCGGGCGAGTTCGCCGAATTCCTGACGCTCCCCGCCTATGAGCGGCTGACGGCAGGCGGCCTCGCCCCTTGACAGGTTGGCTCCCCGCGAGCCAACAATGCTCGGTGCACGGAGGGTGCGACATCGACAAACCGGTCGAACGGTCGTCGTATACGAGTATCGAGAAGGTGCAAAACGGAGGAGGAGGGAGACTCGTGAACAGAGCGCTGATTGCGCTTGCGGCCGTTCTCGCATCGCTGGCCGTGAGCATCCCTGGCGCATTCGGCCGCGTGCAGATCTCGGCGGGACCGACCGCGACGCCGGGTGTTACCGCGACGTCGATCACGATCGGCGGAACGTTCCCGCTGAGCGGGCCGGCGTCGCTCTACGCGCCGATTCCACGCGGCATGGAGGCCTACTTCAACTACGTCAACACGCGAAAGGGGCCGGACGGAAAGAAGGGGATCCGGGGACGCCGAATCGTGTGGAAGTACTACGACGACGGCTACAACCCGGCCCAGACCGTGCAGCTCACGAACAAGCTGATCCTCGAGGACAAGATCTTCGCGGACGTCGGCTCGCTCGGAACGGAGCACAACCAGGCGATTCGGCCGCTCTTGAACGAGCGCAAGATTCCCCAGATCCTCGTCGCAACGGGCGCAAGCTACTGGGGGCTCCAGTACAAGCAGTTCCCGTGGACGATCGGCTGGCAGCCCGACTACATTGCCGAAGGCCGCTCTTATGGATTGTGGATCAAGAAGAACGCGCCGAACGCGAAGATCGCGGTCTTCTACCAGAACGACGACTACGGGAAGGACTACCTTCGTGGTCTGAAGATCGGCCTCGGATCCAAGGTCAGCCTCATCGTGTCGGAGCAGAGCTACGAGGCGACCGATACGAGCTACGCATCCCAACTCGCACGGCAGAAAGCATCTGGAGCGGACACGTGGGTGCTGCTCTCGATTCCGACGCCGACCGTTCGCGCGCTGGGGACGGCGAAAGCGCTCAATTGGAAACCGAACACGATCGTGATCAACTCCGTGTCGGCGATCGACAGCGTCATGCAGGCCGTCGCTACGCGCGTAGGGCCCGAGTACGTCAACGGTTCGATCAGCTCGGGTTACCTGAAGAACAACGACAACCCGAAGTACGCGAACGATCCGACCGTCAAGCGCTACCAGTCGCTGCTGGCGACCTACGGACCGAGCGGCGCGGATCCGAAGAACTCCTTCTACTACTACGGGATGGCCAAGGCCTACGACATCGTGAAGCTGCTGTACAACGCGGGCAAGAACCCGACCCGGGCCTCGCTGATGAACGCGACACTGAGGATGAACTGGGTCAACCCGTTCACGATCAAAGGCATCAAGATCAAGACCAGCAAGAGCGACCACTTCCCGATCTCGCAGTTGAAGCTCCTGCGGTATACGAACGGGACGTTCAACGAGTTCGGACCGTTGATCAAGGGACGCTGAACGAGCATCGATGGGCCGGCGCACTCGCGCCGGCCCCATCTTCTGATGGACTTCTCACTCACCGCCGAGCAGGAGCTGGTCCGGGCTTCCGCCCGTGAGTTCTGCGAGCGGGAGATCGCCCCCCACGCCCGCGAGTGGGACCGCGCCGAGGAGCTCGACCGGGCGCTCGTGCCGAAGCTCGCGGAGATGGGGTACCTCGGCGCGACGATCGCTGAAGAGCACGGCGGACTGGGTCTCGACACGGTCTCGTATTGCCTCCTCATGGAGGAGCTCGGCCGTGCGGATTCATCGGTGCGCGGGATCGTCTCCGTCAATCTGGGCCTCGTCGGGAAGACGATCGCCAGTTGGGGAACCGACGAGCAGAAGCGCGAGTGGCTGCCGCAGCTCGCGTCCGGAGACGCGCTCGGGTGCTACGCGCTCACCGAGCCCGGGTCGGGGTCCGATCCCGCGAGCCTCGTGACGCGCGCCGAGCGCGACGGCGATGACTGGGTCCTTTCCGGCTCGAAGATCTTCATCACGCTCGGGAGCTGGGCCGGCGTGGCGCTCGTGTTCGCGCGCAGCGGCGGCGGCGGCGGCGCCCGCGGTCTCACGTGCTTTCTGGTGCCCACGGAAACGGAGGGATTCTCCGCGTCGCCGATCAAGGGCAAGCTCGGACTGCGTGCGCAGGACACCGCCGAGCTGTTCCTCGACGGCGTACGAGTCCCCGACTCGAGCCGGCTCGGTGCGGAGGGAGACGGCTTCAAGGTGGCGATGTCGGCGCTCGACAACGGCCGCATCTCGCTCGCGGCAGGTTGCGTCGGAGTCGCGCAGGGGTGCCTCGATGCGAGCGTCGAGTACGCCAGAGAGCGCCGGCAGTTCGGCAAGGCGATCTCGTCGTTCCAGCTTGTGCAGGAACTGCTGGCGGACATGGCGGTCGAGCTCGACGCGGCGCGGCTCCTGACCTGGCGGGCCGCGCTCCTCGCCGATGCGGGGGAACGCCACACACTCGAGTCCTCCGTGGCGAAGTACTACGCAAGTGAGGTCTCTGTGCGTGCCGCGAACGCGGCGGTTCAGGTGCACGGCGGGTACGGCTACGTGGACGAGTATCCGGTCGGCAAGTACCTTCGCGACGCTCGGGTGACCACCCTGTACGAGGGAACCAGTCAGATCCAGAAGCTCATCATCGGGCGGGCGCTCACGGGCGAGAGCGCATTCACGTAGTAGTGCCCCTCCCAGCAAGCAGAATCACTGGAAGGGACACTAGGAGGCGGGAGATGCCGAAGCTCGACGGAAAGGTCGCGGTCGTCACGGGTGCGGGCCGCGGGATCGGCCGCGAGCATGCTCTCGCGCTCGCGCGGGCCGGCGCCAAGATCGTCGTCAACGATCTCGGGGCGTCGCTGGCGGGCGAAGGCGCCGACACCGGGCCCGCGCACGACGTCGTGCGCGAGATCGAGGCGCTCGGCGGCGAGGCGGTTGCAGACGGTGAGAACGTCGCCGACTTCGCCGGCGCGAAGCGGCTGATCGACGGGGCCGTCGCTGCGTTCGGGCGCCTGGACATCCTGGTCAACAACGCCGGGATCCTGCGCGACCGGATGCTCGTCAACATGGAGGAGCACGAATGGGACGCGGTCATCGAGGTGCATCTGAAGGGCCACTTCGCCCCGACACGGCACGCTGCCGCCCACTGGCGCGAGCGTTCGAAAGCGGGCGACCAGGTCGCCGGGCGCGTGATCAACACGTCGAGCCCTTCGGGCGTCTTCGGCAACGTCGGCCAGGTCAATTACGGCGCTGCAAAGGCCGGGATCGTCGGCTTCACCCTGATCGCCGCGCAGGAGCTCCAGCGCTACGGCGTCACGGTGAACGCGATCGCGCCCAACGCGCGCACGCGCATGACCGAGGCTGCGTTCGGAGAGATCCCCGCACCCGAGGTTGGCTTCGACCCTGCAGATCCGGCGAACAACTCTCCGATCGTCGTCGCCCTCTGCGCGGACGAGGCACAGGACATCACCGGCCAGGTGTTCTTCGTCTACGGAGGCGCTGTCAACATGCTCACGGGCTGGCAGGCCGGCGAGCTGTTCGCACACGCCGAGCGCTGGGATCCGGACGCGTTGCTGCACGAGCTTCGAAAGCGCCTGCCCGGCGGCGCGGCTCCAGCGGGCATGCTCGCGTCGATGCACGAGGCGGGCGGACAGTCGATGCGCGAGCGCTGAGCGCGGACGGGTACAAGTATCCGGGAGGAACGACGCGATGACGACCACGCTGACCATCGAGGAGCTGGAGCAGTCGGGCGAGCGCGAGCTCGGCACGAGCGACTGGCACCAGATCACCCAGGAACAGATCAACCTGTTCGCCGACGCAACCGGCGACCATCAATGGATCCACGTGGATCCCGAAGCGGCCGCGAACGGCCCGTTCGGGACGACGGTCGCCCACGGCTACCTGACGCTGTCGATGCTGCCGATGCTGCTCGGCGAGGTCGTCTCGGTCAGCGACGCGGTCATGGGCGTCAACTACGGGACGGAGAAGATCCGCTTCACGAGCCCCGTGCCGTCGGGATCGCGCGTGCGGCTGCATGGGAAGCTCGTGCGTACCGAGCGTCGCGGACCGAGTGTGATCTGGCACGTCGGTGTCTCGATCGAGGTCGAGGGCAAAGAGAAGCCTGCGCTCGTCGGGGAGGTCGTGTACATGGCGACGGGAGCACCGGATGCCTGAGGCCGTCATAGTCGCCGCGACCAGAACGCCGATCGGCCGCGCGCGCAAAGGCTCGCTCGTCGACGCGCGCCCCGACGACCTCGTCGCGTTCGCCATCGACGCGGCGCTGAAGCAGGTCCCGGAGCTCGACCGCTCAGAGATCGTCGACGTGATGGTCGGGTGCGGCTTTCCGCAGGAGCGGCAGGGGATGAATCTCGGTAGACGCGCAGCGCTGCTCGCCGAGCTGCCGGAGACCGTGCCGGGGACGACGGTGAACCGTTTCTGCGCCTCGAGCCTGCAGACGATCCGCATGGCGTTCCATGCGATCCGCGCCGGCGAAGGCGACGCCTATGTCGCCGCCGGCGTCGAGTCGATCACGCAGGTCGACGGCTATCCGAAGGACGCCGAGGAGCTCCATCCCAAGCTGTTCGGCGACGACGCGCCGATCGCGAACGTCTACATCCCGATGGGCCTCACTGCGGAGAACGTCGCCGAACGCTGGGATGTCTCCCGCGAGGAGATGGACCGCTTCGCCCAGCAGTCGCAGGAGCGTGCTGTCGCAGCGCAGGAATCGGGGTTCTTCGCCCGCGAGATCACGCCATGGGACGGCGTCGCCAAAGACGACGGCCCGCGAGCGGAGTCCACGCTCGAGAAGCTGTCGCAGCTCGAGCCGGCGTTCAAGCCCGGCGGGAAGGTGACCGCCGGCAACTCCTGCCCACTGAACGACGGCGCTGCGGCGGTCGTCGTCATGAGTGACACACGCGCGCGCGAGCTCGGGATCACGCCACGCGCACGGATCATCGCGTCCTCGGTCTCCGGCGTGGCGCCGGAGATCATGGGCGTCGGGCCGATCGAGGCGGTGCGGAAGGCGCTCGAGCAGGCCGGGATGACGATCGACGACGTCGAGGTCGTCGAGCTGAACGAGGCGTTCGCGGCGCAGGTGCTACCGGTTTGCCGCGAGCTTGGCGTCGATCCGTTCAGCGACAAGCTGAACCCCCACGGAGGCGCGATCGCTCTGGGCCATCCCTATGGGATGACGGGCGCGCGCATCATGAACACGCTGCTCAACGACCTGCAGACCCTCGACCGGACGATCGGCGTCGAGACGATGTGCGTCGGCGGCGGCCAGGGCATGGCCATGGTCGTCGAGCGCCTCGGCCTCTAGCTCACAAGACAGCCTGGGACTGCACGACGCGGGCGACGGCGCGCCCTTCGGCGTCGACGATCTCGGTCTCGACGACGATGACCGTCCGGCCGACGTTGAGCGGTCGGCTGACCGCCTCGACGTAGCCGTCGCGAACGGGACGGAGGAAGTTGGTACTCGACTGGATGGTCGCGGTCCCGGCCGCGCCCTCCGGCAAGTTGAGGTAGGCGCAGACTCCGCCGGCACAGTCCGCCAGTGCCATCAGCGCCCCGCCGTGCATGACGCCGCCCGTGGTGCAGAGCTCGGCCCGCCAGGCAAGCCGCGCGCGCACCTCGTCGGGCGAGTCGGCGAGACCTTCGACGCCGAGCAGGCCGGCCAGGGGCATCGCCTCGTCCCAGTCGATCACGCCGGCATTGTGTGCGATCCTCGATCCATCGCGATTGCCGACCTCACCGCTCCCGCCGAATTCGCGGAGTTGCGCGCCGAGTACCGCGCCTTCATGGAGGAGCACGTGTATCCGAACGAGGCAGCCCTCGGGCGTGAGGACGATGCGGCGCAGGACCTGATCGCCGAGTTGCGCACACGTGCGAAGGCCGAGGGATTGTGGGCGCCACATCTGCCGCCCGAGGCGGGCGGGAGCGGGCGCGGCTTCCTCGCGTACGCGCACCTGAACGAGGAGATCGGGAGGATCACCTGGGCGCAGTACGTCTTCAATTGCCAGGCGCCAGATGCGGGCAACGGCGAGATCCTCCACCTGTTCGGGAGCAACGAGCAGAAAGAACGCTGGCTGAAGCCGCTCGTGGCAGGCGACGTCCGCTCGTTCTTCTCCATGACCGAACCGGAGGTTTCCGGCGCCGACCCTACTGATCTGCGGACAACCGCCGTGCTCGACGGGGACGAGTGGGTGATCAACGGCCACAAGTGGTTCTCCTCCGGAGCCGAAGGCGCGACGTTCGGGATCGTGATGGCCGTTACGGAGCCCGACGCCGAGCCGCGGCGGCGGACCAGCCAGATCGTCGTCCCCGCCGACGCGGCGGGAATCGAGATCGAGCCGGTGCCGACGCTCGGACACCGCGGGCGTGGCTGGACGACGCATTGCGAGGTGACCTACAGCGACGTGCGGGTCCCGGCCCGGAATCTGCTCGGCGAGCGAGGCGGTGGCTTTCTCATCGCACAGAAGCGGCTGGGCCCGGGACGAATCCATCACGTCATGCGCTGGCTCGGGCAGATGGAGCGCGCGTTCGAGCTGATGTGCAAGCGCGCACTCGAACGGGAGGCGTTCGGCGGGCCGCTCGCCGAGAAGCAGACGGTGCAGAACTGGATCGCCGACTCTGCTGCGGAGAGCGGGACGCGCGCGTCGAGATCTCGCTGATCAAGTTCTTCGCAGCCGATGCGCTCTCGCGGGTGATCGACCGCGCGGTACAGGTGCACGGCGCGCTGGGTCTCACCGATCGCTCGCCGCTCGGACACATGTACCCGCAAGCGCGCGGCGCGCACATCTACGACGGCCCCGACGAGGTGCATCGAATGGTCGTGAGCCGCCGGATCCTGAAGGCATTCGCCTCCGGGGAGGGCTGGGAGTTCAGGTAGTCGAGGGCGGTACCCCGACACGTGAACCCGACGCGTCGCGCGGACCGGGCACGTTCGGGAAGCGGAACTGCATCGGCTCGCGCCCAGGCTGCACGGCCCACACCTGGCCGGTCTCGTCACTGCGCGCGGCGGTGAGCGCCGCGTGTGCGACTTCTTCGGGCCGGAGCAGAGGAAACCCGGCGGCGAGGAAGTCTTCGCGCCTCTCCGCGATCATCGGCGTATCGACGATTCCCGGAGCGACGGCGTTGATGCGGACTCCGCGCGCTGCGAGCTGCGGCGCGACGCTGCGGACCAATCCGATCACGGCGTGCTTCGTCAGCGAGTAGACGGGGTCGGTCGGCAGCGGCGTCAAGCCCGCCAGCGAAGCGGTGACGACGATCGCATCTCCCTCCTCCATCACGCGCCCCAGACGGCGCACGCCGAACACGACGCCGTCGACGTTCGCGCCGAGGACGCGCCGGTACGCATCGTCCGTCAGCTGCGTGATGTCGCTCTCTGCGGTTACCACTCCGGCGTTGAGGCAGGCGAGCTCGACCCGGCCGAGGGCTTCCCACGCGAGCGGATCCGCGACGTCGAAGCCGTCCTCGAGGTCGAGCGCCTGCACCTCTGCTCCCTCCTCGCGCAGGAGCTCGGCGATGGCGGCGCCGATTCCGGACGCACCGCCTGTAACCAATGCAGTGCTCGGAAACATCGGGAGATACTGACGCATCCGTCTCGCGCTCACCATTCCGTTTAGCGGTGTACCGCTGCACGAGCTCGCCCCGCTCGTTCGCCGGATCGAGGAGGCAGGCTACGACAGCG
>WNGE01010544.1_pt1 | contig 11866 bp, 20 predicted proteins | sample 5400651 | NCBI WGS metagenome assembly WNGE01 (sample SAMN13153370, study PRJNA577476) | soil metagenome | isolation source: 60 cm soil or saprolite under grassland replicate 2 | place: USA:California | collected 2016-06-15 | reverse complement strand
GCCCCCAGCACCACCAGGCCGCAGGCAGACGCCCAGGAGGAGAAGCCCCCAGCCACGCGCCAGCGGACCCGCAAAGCCGCGCCGGTGGGCTAGGAGGGTGTATGGCTCTCATGAGTTCAGAAGTCTACGATGCGCTCCGGGAAATCGGCGTGAGTGATGCCCAGGCGATCAAAGCGGCTGAAGCCCTGGCAGTCCCCAACAAGGACATCGCCGAGATCCGCACAGACATTGCTGTCATCAAAGCTGGCCTGGAGCACCTCCAGCACCGCATGAATCTCCTGATGACGGTCTTGTTCCTGGTGCTTGGGGGCGTGCTCTCGACGCTCTGGGTCCTGGCGCGCCGCTAGGAGGATATATAGCTCCCCTGGAAGGGATGGCAAGCTAGCAGGAACGTACTATGTCCTACGATGACCTCCGCGCCCAAATTGACGCCCTCTCGGCCAAGTACAGCAATATGGCAGAGCACCCGCTCGCCCCCCACGATGACGAGGCACGGCGCGCACGGCACCAAGAGCAGATGGCGGAGCTGGACCGTATCAATGCGTCGTTGAAACAGACGCAGGCCGCACTCGATCCCGAGAAGCTGAAGACGACCGTGGCGCAGGTCCGCCGCTGGGCGCAGGTGGAGACGCACCCCACCTGGTTCCAGGCGGCCTATGCCGATCTAGCGCAGCGGCTGGCGCGGGTGGAAGACCTCCTCGCGGACCTGGAGGGCAGCATGAGTCTGCTGCACACCAAGATGGAAATGATTATCGGGCAACTGGCCGCCGCCGAGCGCCCGGCCAACGGCCGCGACGCCTGACCAGGAGAGGAGCGCTGTCGCGTGGCTCAGCTCACCATCAGTGATGCAGCCCGCCGTTGTGGCTGCCCTCGCTCGACCCTCCAGCGGGCCATCCGGGCCGGGCGCCTCCACCTCGACGCGGATCACTGCCTCGACGCCGACGAACTTGCCCATGCCGGCTATCTCCCCGCTCCAGGAGCGCTCCTGGAGCAGGCTCCAGCTGCGCAGCCGCCGCGTCAGCATGCACTCCAGAGCCTCGACGTCCTGCTGCGCGACATGCAGCGCACCATGGAGCGGTTGACCGAAGTCCTCGACAGTCTGACCAATGAACTGCATCACATGCAGCAGACGCGCTCCAGTCGCGTCCCACAGCCTTCAGGCAGCAGGCTCCAGCTGCGCAGCATGGAGCGTCAACCTGAAGCGCTCCAGTCGCGCGACATGGAGCCGCCACAAGATCCCGTGCTCGCCCAGATCCATCGCTGGCAGCAGGAAGGGATGAGCTTGCGGGCGATCGCGGCCCAGCTGAACGCTGAGGGGGTCCCGACTCGGAGCGGACAGGGCAAGTGGTATCAGAGTAACTTGAGCCGGCTGCTCGCCAGGACGTCTCAGCGCCAAGCGCCGCAAGCGTGATAGATATGCAAGCGATGGCCCGCGATGGGCTGCTCCGGCGGGTGGAGACGAGCCGGTAGGTGGCCGGGGCGTGGGGGTTCCTGGTCGTTATGACACACGCCCTGCACCAGGGGCCCATCATCGATCATCTCCAACACCGGTCTGAGGAGACTATGACACCATCATACGGCAGCGGCGAACTCGTCTGGGACGCCACGGAGGCCACAGCCCCGCGCTGGATCCTCCTCCTCGATGGGCCGCCCGGGTCCACCCGGCAGCGGGTGGACCCCCAGGAGCCCTCCCTCCCCAAAGCCGCCACGGCAGGCCAATTACGGGAGCTCATCCGCCGCGCGCTCCACGCGGACACGGGCCAGTGGCCGGTGAGCGTGACATTGACGCTGGTCAAGTCCAAGCAGCGGTTTCGGTTTCACGTCGTCACGTACGAGGCCGGGGGCGGGGGTGGTCTGTGACCGAGGAGTAGAGCAACTCGCCCCGGCTCGCCGCTGTGCCAAGAGTGTGCCAGACACGGCGGAGCATGAGGAACGACGGCAGGCGCGTGAGATATGCAATCTCAGGAGGAAGGAGGAGCTCCGGATGGCTTCCATTCAGCGACGCCCGGCCCGTGGGGGCCGCATCCGCTATCGGGTGCAGGTCCGGCTCCGAGGTGAAGTGCGGTCTGCGACGTTTCCCACCCTGCAGGAGGCCCGCCAGTGGGCCACGATCACTGAAGGCACCCTCCGGACGCAACGCGTGGCGCCGACGCGTGAGGCCCTCTACCATACGCTCGGCGAGCTCCTGGAGCGCTACCGCCGCCAGGTCCTGCCCGGCAAAGGGCCGGGCACGCAAGCCCACCAGGGGCCCCAGCTGGCCTGGTGGAGCACGCAGCTCGGCCCGCTCCGCCTGGACCAGGTGACCCCGGCGCGTCTGGCCGCCTGTAAGGAGCGGTTGGCCGCGACCCGGGCCCCGGCCACGGTCAACCGCTATCTCGCGGCCCTCAGTCATGCCTTCACGACCGCGGTCGTCGAGTGGGGCTGGCTGGAGGCCTCGCCGCTGCAGCGTGTCCGCCGCTTGCGTGAACCACGGGGCCGGGTGCGCTGTCTCACCGACGAGGAACGCCCGCGCCTGCTCGCGGCCTGCCAGGCAAGCCACAACCGGTGCCTCTACCCGGTGGTCCTGCTGGCCTTAAGTACGGGCGCCCGCAAGCAGGAACTTCTCGGCCTGACCTGGCGGGATGTCGACCTCCGCCGCGCGCAACTCACCATCGAGCACAGCAAAAACGGCGAACGACGGACCCTGCCCCTCGTCGGCCTGGCCCTGGAGACGGTCCACACCCTGGCCCGCGTGCGCCGCATCGATACGCCGCTGCTCTTTCCTCGTGCTGATGGTCGTGCGCCTCTGGATCTACGCTATGCCTTTCACCAGGCGCTGCGTGAGGCCGGGATTGCCGACTTCCGCTTTCACGACCTCAGGCACAGCGCCGCGTCCTATCTAGCCATGCAGGGCGCCAGTCTGGTGGAGATTGCGGAGGTCCTGGGACACAAGACCCTGCAGATGGTCAAGCGGTATGCCCACCTGTCCGAGGCCCACACGGCCGGTGTGGTGGCGCGGATGAACGCGGCGATGTTTCCGTAACCTCATGGTTGGGCGGACGAGTCAGACGGTCCATGTACGGAGGACATAAGGTGAAGCGACTAGTTCTCGCGGTCGTGCTCATTGCAGGTTGCGGCTCTACTGGCGTCATCCTGACAGGGAGAAACGAGTACATGATCTCGAAAACGGACATCGGGGACACGTGGAGCGAGGGGGCCAAGGTCCTTGCGAAGTTATACGTCGAGGCGAACGAGTTCTGCGCCGAAAAGAACATGGCCCTCGAACGGATCTCGGAGGAATCTGCCCCTGGCAGGGTCTTCGTCAGGAATGCGAGCGCCACGCTGCGTTTTCGCTGCGTCGACAAGTAACCAAGGCGTGCAGCTGACGGCCTCCAGCGCCCGCTCGGGTCTCGCTTCCACCCGTGCGCCGATGTCCCGGGCACGCCTCCTACGGCGGGTGGCGACCGGATGGTATGTGGCGCACGAGGCCTCGCCCGTGATCCCTAGGACTGACCACACTTGGACCCAAGGGTAGTCTCTCTCCGCTCGGCTGTCGTTAATCGGGACAATCAACTACACGTCGTGCATTACGGTAATGCACTTTTCTCTTGCAGACTCCTAGGCTCTCCTCTATACATACTGTATTACGGTTTTATGGTAATACTCACTAAAGCGGTAATACCCCCTAGGGGACGCAAGAAGGCTCCTCATGTGTGTTGCTGTATTACGTGATTACCGTATTACACACGAGGGCGAGCGCATGGCAGACAAGCCTATCGATCTTGAGGCAGTCCGCAGGGCTGATGCCAAGCTCAAGCAGCTCGTAGAGGACCATCCAGAGCTCCGAGAGCCGAACCCAGAGCGGCAGCAGGCCCTAGAGGCATGGCGAGAGGACACCCTAGAGGAGAAAGAAGAGGACCATGGCGAAGCTCGGTAGACCATCCGTGTATCAGTCGGACGCAGAGAAGCCTGTCACGGTATCGCTGCGTCTCCCGCGTGACGTGTACGAGCAGGCACAGCGGTATGTGGGCAGGCGTCTCCCTATGACCCTCACAGAGCTCCTGCTTGACGGCTTACGGCTCAGGCTCGAGACACCAGCGGACCCCAGAGACATCATATTGTCTGACGATAATACTGTAATGCAGGAATTACAGGAGATGGTCGACGCCGCGGTGCAGAAAGCGCTCGCGAAGGGGAGCACGGCACCGCCAGCCCTCGACACGCCCACACCCACGCCAGCACCAGAGGCACCAGCACCACCCGGGCATGATAGAGCGCATGACAATAATACGGTATTACAGAAAAATGCTGCGCGACGCCCCGGGAGACCGAGTACCATGCGTCAGCCGATCATCGACCTGCTCCGCGCGCATCCGGAAGGATTGACCGCGGTGCAGATCAAGGTGCATCTAGAAGTAGACAAAAACATCGGCGACACCCTTGCAGGCATGGTGCGGAATCATCTCCTGGAGAAGCAGGGCAGTGGCCAAGCAGTCCGCTACCGGGCCATGACCACGCTCTAGGCACCCAGAAGGAGCCCCTATGGACGCACTGACCGTTGACACGCTGGCGGAGGTCCTCCAGGAACCGAACCGCCCGTTGCTCACGCAGGTGTTGCGGACGTTGGGCCAGGACCGCACGAACGCCGTGCTGACCGCCACGCTCCAGTGTGAGGCGAATGGCGGCATGCTCACCACCGACGGCACGCGCCGGCGCACACCGGGGGGGACCTTTTTCCAGCTCGTCCGGCAGCAGGCAAGGCCGCACGAACGCCGGCGGCTGTTCCCCCGGCCAGCACCCCAGACACCGGCCCCTATACAGTCCCAAGCCCCGCCGCAGGTCCTGACCTGGGACGAGCTGCAGGCAATCGCCACCATCCTTCCGCAAGGAGAAGCCACCGTGAAACTGACGCTGATAGGCCGGCCTGATGTCGGCGCCGTCCAGACCCGACCCACGTATGTGGCGTTTCGGATGCAGGGGAAAGAGGCTGGCTCGCTGCCCAAAGGGCTCCCCCCCGTCCCGGACCAGCAGCCGATTACCTGGCTGGTGGCCATTGCGCTGCGCCAATGGCAGCGGGTGCACGAGAGCCTGGCAGCCCATGCTGACGACAAACTCATTGTGGAGGGCCATCCGGTGGTAGCCGGCGACGGCACGCACGTCCTGCTGGCGCAGAGCTGTGTGAGCATGCACCAGCAGCGGGCGCAGAAGCAAGCCAGGCAGCCGCAGACCGAGCCGACATCGTGAGCCTGCACGGCACTCTGGCCTCGACGAGATCGCCGGCGAGTGCGCTAGGCCGGTACCGCCCAGCCAGGGCTGCTGGGGCCCGCATAGCCCCTGCAGTACAGTTCCTCGCCTGTGCGGGCGTCAACCACCTGATGCGACCACCATTCGTCGCCTTGCTTCGACCGCAGGCGCATCGGCACCCGATGCTTGGGACAGAGCGGGTGTCCCTCGGGCGTGCGCTGCCAGCCATCGCCGGCCCGCGCGGGCCGGTAGCCGCGCGCAAGCAAGTCGGTAATGGCCGCATCAATGGCCTCGATCGTGGGGACGTGCAGGCAGACTTCAAAGCCTGCAGGGTGCAGGGCTGCGATGGTCACCAGCGCTTCAGGCATAGGCTTGCCTCCTGTGCGTGACATGGGTGATAGTCGAGGCTGCAAGCAATGTGCGTGCAGGAGAAACCTTATGGCCCCTAGGGGCCGCTCGCGAGGTCGGCCCGCGACGCGGGCAGCGCCCAGCCGGGGCTATGGCGCAACGCTGGTCAGGCAGGGGGCGCCGCGGCGGCGTCTGCCAGGGCATCGTAACTGATGGCCAGCAGGGCGAAATCGTGGGCGAGCTCCGGGCGGTGGCGATACCTGACACCCCACTTGTGACACAGCGCTGCAGCCTGTCGCATCGTCAGCCGGCCATGGATCTCGCCGGCAGCGTCCTCCCAGGGTGCCAGCATACATTGATTGAGCCTAGCCATGTGGCGCAGCAGGAGGCTCTGGTCGGGACTGCGCTCGCTGGGGCCGGCTTCGGCGAGGGGCCGCCAGCGCACCGACTCGGCCTCCACGATCTTGATGAGGTGCAGGAGGTCTCCCAACTGCGGCGCCGCGGCGGTGTGCCAGCGCACCCAGCGCCGGAGGGCTTCCTGCGCGGTGGGCACCCCGGAGGCGGCCAAATCGGCCGCCCAGAGGGTCAGCTGCGCGCTGGAGGGCGTGTGGAAGGCGGGATAATAACAGGCGATGGAGGCGACAAGCTCTTGAACCTCCTGTGGGGTCATCTCCACGCTCCTTGCTGGGTTTCATGCATTCTTCCCTGGGAGCTCATCATAGGCTATTTGCTTTCGGTTGCATGTGGCCTTTGACGATAATACTCCTTACTGGAATGCTCGACAGTGGTAAGCATGTGGAGCGCCTGGAGCATTCGGCATCATCCCAGCGCATGACGAATTCAAAGGTCATGGCCTCGCTCCTCCCCGGCGCCGGCGGCCTGGTTGTGCCGTGTCTCGAACGGGCTGACCTGCCAGCGGGCGAGCCCCTGGCGCAGGAGGCGGAGGTAGAGATGTAGGAGGCCCAACGCGTGCCGCAGATCGTCTTCCTCGAGGGTCTGATCGAGCATGGCCGCGGCGCAGACCCGCGCCAGGCCCTCGGCCTGCTGCAGCCGCAGCGTCAGGTCGGTCAGGACGTCGGCCGTGTCCAGCAGGTTGGTGCATCGGGGTAGGTGGAGGCTGAAACCGTCATCGCTGTCCTGGAGACGTCTAATCATGAGGACCTCCTGGCTGTGCGATCTCCGGGGACGGGGTGGGAGCCTGAGACGCGCGCGCCTGCGCGAGCTCGGCGAGCAGAGCCGTATGCTGCGTCACGATCGCGTGGTGCACGCTCTCCAGTCGCTCGGCGAGCAGCTCGACTAACGTCGACAGATGGGAGCGTTCCAGGCTGTCGAGGACCTGGTCGGGATTCAGGAGCTCGTCGACGCCCTGAAAGGCCCACAGGAGCCGCTCGAGTTCAAAGATGGGGGGCAGGCTGCGCTGGCTCATCCGGCCACCTCCTCGGCGCTGATGGCCCTAGCGGCCTGGTCGTCGTGGTCGAGGAGCACCAGGTTGGGATTGCCACGGCTCACGAGGGTCCAGGTCTGCTGGCCGGTGATCTGGAAGGCGAAGAGGGTGCTGCTGCGGGCCACGGCGAGGCCTGCGGCGCCATCGAGCGTGGCGGCGATCGCGGGGCAGGGAGGCGGGCGGTGTGGTATGCTTGTCATGCTTCAATCCTCACGTGAGGGGTTGAGTTGCCGAGGCGGGGAGTGGGCTTTTCCAGGGCTTGCGCTCCCCGCCTTTGTTAGGTGCCTCTCTAGGGTCCTCTCTACTACTAGCCTGGTGATTGCGAGCCCTCTGGTGTGCCACCACCCGCGGGCTCATCCCTTCCTTGCTGGCCTATGGCGCTTGCCATGCGGCGTCCTCGTCATGTGACAGGACAATTCTACATTAATGGATATCCATATACAAGTATCCTTAAGAGGATATCCATATACAAGTATCCGTTTTTGCAAAGCAAAGTTTGTGCGTGTCCGATATATTCTCCATGCATGGATATCCAGCAAAGGAGAGTAGTCTATGGGACTTGGGCAGCGGCTAAAGCAATTGCGACAGCAAGCACGCCTCACCCAGAAGGAGCTCGAGGAGCTCTCGGGTGTTCCCCAGAACACCATCAGTCGCATTGAACTGGAGAGCGTGAAGGCGATCTCGTCGACCACGCTGATGGGCTTGGCGCGCGCGTTACACGTGAGTACCGATGCGCTCTTAGGGATGGATGAGCCGGAGAGCAACGAGGCTCCCGATGCGCAAGCGTCTCGACAGCGCAAGGCGAAGCCCAAGGCGAAGGAGTAGCCGATGATGGACGCGCACACCATCACCCAGGAGACCGGGCCAGGCTGGAGAGAACTCGTCGAAAACCTACACGACGAGATCCAGGTCTACCGCGAACGTGAGGCGGTGCTTTTGCGACTCCTAGAGCAGGATCGCGAGGCCCTGGTGCACCTCAGCCGGACTGGCCGCCCTCGCCCCAACGCAGCACGCCCACCGAGCGAGCCCTCCCCACTCCACAAGCAGATCCTGGAGGCGCTTGCGTCGCAGCCTGCCGGCCTTACCCGCGGCGAAATCGAGGCGGTCCTAGGGACCGACCGGCCGCTAGCGGATGTGCTCCGAGGGCTGTGGAGGCGTGGTCGCCTCGCCCGTGTGGGGTCGGGGCGGTATGCACTCCCAGGCCACCACGAGACCGGTCGCCGTGCCAAGGAGAGGTCCTATGCCCAAACTGAAAGTTAGCAGCGCGGCCCGTGCGATAGGAGTACCGCGCTCCACGCTGCGCGGCGCCATCAGTCGAGGCATCGTGCACGTGGAGGAGGGGAACCTGGTCGACACGGCAGAACTCGAACGTGCCGGCTACATGCTCCAGCCAGAGACCCTCGCGATTGAGGAGGCAGGACTTCACGGCAGGAGCCTGGCACAGGTGAGTACCACCGCAGGAACGCAGCCGATGGTAGGACTGGACGAGGCACCCCACCTCTTTCGTGAGCAGTTGGCCATCCTGCGTGACGAACTCGACCAAGCCCATGAACGGCAAGTCCAGATTCTCCGTATTTTGGAGCAGCTCAGTCGGCAGATAGCCAAGACCGGCGGGTCTCGCGGAGCCACTGTACTGGGCGCCCGACCGAAGCCCCCGATGCGTCAGCCCATTTTGACTCTCCTGCAGGACTACCCACACGGCCTCACATGCAAGGACATCGAAACCAAGATCAACAGCCCGAAGCCGTTGCAGCACGTGTTACAGGGAATGATCAGAGACCACCTTCTTGTACGCCTGAAACCTGGGGTTTTTGCGGTAGAACCTGAGCACCGGGTAGCGGAGACCGAGTAGGGCATAGCCTGCCCCCAGCCGGACTCGACCATCCGCGCGTAGCTGGATCCTCACCATGAACCTCCAGATACTTTTTTCAGTTGAAAGATCCAGCCAGGATACCCCATAATCTGGCCAGCCACTCAGTGGCGGCGTCATCGCCGCCGCATGGCGCCAGTTCCGAACCTTCTTTTGCCTCCAGAGTAAGGCCCCATATGCCCAGAGCCTCAGCCCCCGAGAAACGACCTCGCCGCCGCCGTGATGGCGTGCCAAGGGAAGCACGCTCGACCCGGAAGCCAAAGCAATTCTCCGGTGTGATCCCCGAGCTGGAACGCGAGGTTAGAACGATAGGCTATGCCATCAAATACTGGCGACAGCTACGCGACCTGACGCAGGAGACCCTGGCGGCACGGATAGGCATCTCCCAAGAACTCCTCTCGCGTTACGAATTGGGGAGGGTCCAGGGGATTCCATATAGGCGTTTGGGGCAGATCGCACGCGGGTTGGATATCGCGATCGATGCGCTCTTAGAGGGAGACCACGCGTCACCCGATGCGCTCTCTACCGCGGCGAGACGCGAGGCGGTTTGAATGTTAGACCCCCGCGGTAGCAGTTACGGTTAGGCGAGCCACACTGCTACCACGGGGCAACCCCAGTCGATAGGATGCCCGCGCACTGTGTTCGACGCACGGTGCACAACATGCATAATGCGCCACAAGCGAATGTCTCTGTAGCGAACCATGTGCCCCGCTGCCATGTCCCCCACAGGCCAGGATACGTAGCCAGCAGTGCTGAGGATCATGCTGCCTGCCCTGTCTCCAGGCCTCACGCAGTCCTTTCGACGTCCACCCAAGCACACAGCGTCGAGCCAGGGAGTCCCTGCCAGAACCCGACGCTGTGATGGCATGGCGCTGTGTCAGAGCGCCACGAAAGGACATGCCATGTTGACAGCCCAGTCTACCACATTTTGCCCCGAGGGACGCTACCGTTTCGACCATACGGAGCCCAGCCGAACCGATGAGCCGCCGGCGCGCTACATGCCCGGCCCCAGGCCCCGGTGTGGCTTCTGGTACCCGACGGTTGAACAGAGTCTGGTGTCCTGGCTGGCATACGAGCAAGGCAAGATCCCGTTTCAGGTTTTACGCGGCTATTGGTACCTCCATGAACTAAAAATGCAGCGCTGCGAGATCCCGCCTGGGACGCGTGTCCACTATCCGCTCTCCAATCTCGCACAGGGCATAGAGACCGGGCCTCGCCAGGCTCTGCAGGTACGCGATGCGCTCCGAGAGGTCGGCTTAGCGCTCTGGACAGACGATGACCTCCAGCTGCCCACGCAGCTCAACACCCTGCCCTGGCTTGACCGTCACAGGTACGAATCGATGCGGGCACACGTCGATAGGAAGCTCTGCAAATTCCCCCTGCACCGCTCCATAGGAAAGTACGTCGTGCGCAAGGACCGGCCAGGTCTCCTCGCCACAACCCTCGGCGTGGCCCTGCGCTGTCTGCGTTACAACGGGAAGACCAAGACCTTGAGGTACGCCGGCGCCGTGTCCGCTGACTGGATCGCGGGCTTATGGGACATCTCGGAGCGGACGGCCTATCGCCATATCGAGACGCTGGAGGCGCTGCGCTTTCTGACCACTGAGAGGAGGCAGCCCCAGTGGCATAAAGAGGAGTTTGGCCCCTGGCGTGTCGTCGCACGCGACTGGGCGCCCCCGAAGCCATCGCCCCCAATGCTCGCGACCGCGATCAGTGTCGAGAGTGCAGGAGACGAGTCCACGGCCGAGGCCTCGGCCGCTCTCGCACCGGATCCCACGGACCCCCTGGAAGACGGGTGCACCAATTTGTCACCCCAGGCCTGCACCGATTTGGCAGTCGTCCAAGATTCCAACCACAATAAAGATATGGATCTTTGCACGACAACCACTCCTCAACCTCTTCGAGGGAAAGATAAACACCACTCCGAACCGGCGCCGGACGTCGCCCCACCGGCCGTGCCACCCACCTCGGCCGCCCTGGCCTCGAGCCCGCCTGGCTCTGGTGTTTGTTGTGAAGAGGGGGAGAAACCCCAGGCGTCGACGCGTCCCCTTGGCACGGATGCACTCGAAGCCGCCTACGCGGCGATGCTTCCCGAGCAGCAAGCAGCGCTCCGGGCTGAGGCGGAGGCATCCCTGGGGCAGCAGGGCTACAAACGGGACTTCCTCACCGCACAGCTGATCCTGCACGACATCTGCTGCCTGCTGGCAGCCCAGGAAGGCTATGCAGCACCTGTGGCCCCGGCCGCCTCTGCCGACGTCGCCCCTCCCCCAGCACCAGTCAGGCCGACACCGACGCCAGCGCTCGGACCGCCCACCCTGGATAACGTGATACCCGCTGATGTGCAGGTACGTGAGGACGTGCGCCGCGCCCTCGAGCTCGGCAGGCAGGCGCAGAACCGGGGATGGATCAGGTGGAGGGAGCCCGACCGGCTCTACGTGGTCGCTGCGGCCCTCCATGCCGGACGGTGTGGAAAAGACAATCCCTGTGGGTTATACCGGTGGCTGCTGGAGCATCCGGACGAGGGCTCCCCGATGGTCGCCCCGGACGAGCCTGAGGCCCATGCGCTTCTCAAGGCCTACGACTATGGCATCGATCCCCAGCAGAGGAAGCCTTCCCCCTCCCCTGCCAGCACGCTGCCTGCACTCTCCAAATACGCGTGGATCGTGCGCGAACAGCAGCGGCTGTGCACACGGGCAGGTTTGCCCGTTGACGTCTGTGCGTTGGTACGCCAGGCATGCCCCGCCTTGAGCGGCGAGGCACAGGACAGCATCGTCCGAGAGCTTGCCCAGTACCAGCGCTCCTCTCAGCAGGCCATGGCCCTGCATCGCCTTGGGGAACTCGGCACAGGGGAGGACGGGCTCGCCGCGCTCTCCCCTGTGGCCGTGGAGTGCGCAGAGTGTGGGGAGGAGGGGCCGGCGTGTACTTGCCGGGAGGACGGCGAGGATGGATAGCATGAATACCGTGGCCGTTGACCACAACAA
>WNGE01007848.1_pt1 | contig 11867 bp, 14 predicted proteins | sample 5400651 | NCBI WGS metagenome assembly WNGE01 (sample SAMN13153370, study PRJNA577476) | soil metagenome | isolation source: 60 cm soil or saprolite under grassland replicate 2 | place: USA:California | collected 2016-06-15 | reverse complement strand
CGTCTTCTTGACCTGCTTGGTCTTGCCGGCCGCGGTCTCGATCAGCACGTAGGCCTTCATGTCTCGCCTCCTTGGGTTTTCCTTCTCGAGAGCAGGAACGCGACGGCGACGGTCCCGAGGCCCGCGGCGGCCGGCCAGAAATTGGTGCGGAAGATCGGCAGGGAGAAGAAAGGCGAGCGGCCCCGCGACGCGGGCAGACGGCCGTCGAGGAGCCCCCCCACGAGCTCCATCGCTTCGTCCATGAGCACGATGAGGGTCGCCTTGGCGAAGGCGGGGTCGGCCAGCGAGGGATGGCCGACATAGCCCTGACCGCCGTTTCTCAACGGATAGTTGGGGTCGCCGACCAGATCGGGCCGCAGGAGCAGCATCACCGACGTCTCCCACCAGCCGCCGTGCGCGTCCTCCGAGAGGGCCACGCGCTCCTCCTCCGTGAGGGCTCGCCCCAGCGCGGCTTCGAACTTCGGCAAATAACGCCCCGACATGAGCCCCCAGGCGAGATAGCCCGTCAGCGATGCCATGGTCACCCCGCGGCGTCGCGACACCCTGGCCGCGGCTTCCTCGAGGGCGACGAGGTGTCCGGGGCCACCGTGGCCGTTCGAAATGAGGATGTGACGGAAGCCCGCGCGCGCCAGGGCATCACCATAGTCCACGAGGAGATCACGCACCACGCGCTGGCGCATGGTGACGGTGCCCGCCGCCTCGAAAGCGAAGGAGCCGAGGTGGAGCGTCGGCGCGAGGACGACATGCCAGCCTTGGCGCTCGGCCACGATGCGCTCGGCGATGGCCTGGGCGAAATAGCGGCCGGTATAGGCGTCCACGCCGACGGGCAGGTGAGGACCGTGCGTCTCGAGGGGGCTGGCGGTGAGGATGACCACGGTCCGCTCGCGCGGCAGGGCGTCGACGGCCGGGCTCGAGAGCTCTTCGAGAAGATGGATGCTCAAAAGCTCGATCCTTTCGTGGCCGCGAGATAGTCGTCCTTCGCGCGCTGGAGGAGGTCGTCGAGCCGCTGACGCTCCTCGAGGACGCGGGTGGCCGTCTGATGCCGTGTCATGGCAAGGAGGCCAAAGCCCATCTGCGCCTTGAAGCGGCCGAGGCCTCGCAGGTAATGGTACGCGAGGATGCTGGCCACGGGCAGGGAGAGGAGAAAGGCGAGCGCCCACATCCAACCCGCCAGTCGCCAGACGAGCCAGGTCTCCACCCCCCAGAAGAGAGGAAAGGCGACGGTGCTGGCGAGGAGGCGCGTGGTGGCGTAGTTGGTTTCCTTGGTCGCCGTGCGCCGTGCGATCCACCGCGGCACGAGATAGGGGAGGCCGCTGGTGATCAGACCGTAGGCGAAGAGGGGCAACCCGACCGCGGCCTTCCAGCCCCGCTGCAGCCGCATGCGCACCGGCCGGGGGGCGAGCCGCTCACGCACCGCCTGGTCTTTGATCGCATAGGCGGCGAGGGTGGCGCGGTAGCGGTCGATGTGCTCGCGCAGCTCCACGAGCCGCTGGGGGGCATGCGCCTCGAACCACGCCGCGGCGTCGGCAATGGAGCGCGAGAGACGGACGGTGTCGATCTTGCCCGTGGAAAGCCCGCGCTCCTCCTGGAGCTCTCGCACGAGCCGGTCACGGTAGAGGCCCTCGATCTCGTGGACGAGGGCGGCCCGATCGAGTTGCTCGACGTTGAGGACCTGGCTCTCCATGCCCCACTGGATAGCCGTAGTCAGCTCGTCCACCGCCTTGACCTGGTCCTCACCGTAGAGCTCGAGGAAGGGCCGAAGTGGCAAGGGCTCGCCGAAGGCGACGCGCACGCGCCCGCCGAACGACTTTCGCGCGTCGAAGGTGAGCCCGACGGGGATCGCGGCCAGTGGCTCGCCCGCGCCGCCCTGTCGGCGCCGCCACTCGTAGTCGAGGGCGATGCGCGCGGCGCCCGTCTTGATGCGCTGGACGCGGGATTCGGCGTGGGTTGTCCCTTCCGGGTAGATGCCAACGAGACCTCCCGCGGCCAGCGTGGTCACGCAGGCCGCGAAGGCGCCCGCATTCTTGTCCATCTTGTCGGGGTCGTCCTGCCGGCGATACACGGGAATGGCCCCGCAGGACCTGAGGAAGCTCCCCACGAGAGGATTGCGGAACAGCGCCGCCGTGGCCAGGTAATGCACCTTGCGGTCTACCACGGCGCCGACGAGGAGTGAGTCGATGAGATTGTTCGGGTGATTGATGCAGAGGAGGACGGGGCCGTGTCGCGGCACCCGTTCCGCATGATGCACGTCCACGGACCGGAAGAAGAACCAGACCCAAAAGCGCCCGATCGTCCTCACGAGGGCGTAGAAGGGGTCGACCCTCGCCATCACTTGCCGAGGAACCGCTTGAGCGTGGCCGCAAAGAGCTCCGGCCGCTCGGTGGCGCGGCTGCCCGTGAAGTCGACCTGGGTGCCGCGCTCGGTGTTGTGGTCCGCCGGCTCGAAGCGGGCGGCGATCATGAGACTGGCCGGTCCCGCGCGCACGAGAAGGCGGTCGCTCCGGTTTTCGTCGGCGAGGCGGGTGACGATGACGTAGAGCCCCGACGCGTCGGTCTCGCCGACATAGGCGAAGCCCGTCTTCTGACGGATCACCTCGAGGCCCACGCCCTGACGTGGCTTGCCCGCCGCGTCCTTGACGTAACCGAGCACGGTGTAACGGTACTGCGGCTCGTGCTCGGCCCGCGCGGGCACGGTGGCAAGGCCAACCACCAGGGTCACGGCGAGCACGATGCCCACCAGGCCGCGCGGGCATCGGCGCATCACGAGCACGCGCGTCCCCTCGGGCTTCCCGCGGGATGGGACACGCGCGTGGTCCGCAGCATCTAGCGCGGGGGCGGGTCGAGTACGACGGCGGTGCCGTAGGCGAGCACTTCGGTCACGCCGGGCGCCACGTCATTGGCGTCATAGCGCATGCCGATGATGGCATTGGCGCCCGTGGCGGCGGCGTGCTCGAGCATGAGCTGGAAGGCCTCTTCTCGAGCGTGCTCGCAGAGCTCCGTGTAGAGCGTGATATTGCCGCCGAAGAGCGTTTGGATGGAGGCGCCGATGCTGGCCACGACGTTCCGCGAGCGCACGGTGATCCCCCGCACGACTCCGCGGTTGGCGGCGACCCGATACCCGTCGAAGGTGAAAGCGGTGGTGACCCACTGGCGAGGGATGGGCACGATGGCCTCTTCAGTCCACCAACTGTACGGTCTTGGCCATCGACTCTCCTCGGGAGCTTCCGGGGGACGGCGCGCCACGGCTCATGTTGCGCTGCACCAAGGCGCGATTATACTACCCGCGCCTCATGTCCCGCCCGTTCGAGAAGGCGACGCTGGCCGATGCCGTGGGGCGCCTCCGCCCCGGCATGAAGGTGCTCCTGCCCGCGGGCTGCGGAGATCCGACGGCGCTCGTAGCCGAGATCCTGGGCCAGGCGGACAGGCTGGCCCCGCTCACCCTCATGGGTGGCCTCCGCCTCGACGACTATCCTTTCGCCGCGCCCGCCTATGCGGGCAAGCTCCGCTTCGCGACATGGCATCACTCCCCGAAGCTCGCGGGCGCCCACGCGAGAGGTGACGTGGACTTCGTGCCGATCCGCTACTTCGACACGGTGAGGGTTTTCGCGGCGGGCGGCGCCTGGGCGCCCGACGCGGTGATCATCCACTGCTCGCCCCCCGACCGCGCCGGCTATCTCTCGCTGGGCGTTTCGATGAGCTATGCCCTCGTCGCGGCGCGGCGGGCCCCCTGCGTGATCGCCCAGGTCAATCCGAGAATGCCCCGCACGCTGGGCAACGCGTTTCTCCACCGCTCCCAGATCGACTGCTGGGCGGAGGCCGAGCATCCTCTCGTGGAGTATCCCCCGACTCCCGTGGGCGAGATCGAGCGCACGATTGCCCGGCACGTGGCCGAGCTCGTCCCCGACGGCGCCACCGTGCAGGTGGGGGTGGGGTCGATTCCCCAGGCCGTCATGGAAGCTCTCACGGGCAAGCGTGACCTCGGCATCCACTCGCTCCTCGTGGACCATATGCTGCCCCTCATCGAATCCGGTGTCATCACCAACTCGCGCAAGCGCCTCCATCGGGGTCGCATGGATGTGGGGGAGATCATGGGTACGGAGCGACTCTTCCGCTGGGCGCACGACAATCCCATGGTCAACATGGAGCCCTCGGACATCGTCCACGATCCGCAGGTGGTGGGCGCCCTCGGCGACTTCGTCTCCGTCAACTCGGCCCTCGAGGTGGATCTGCTCGGCCAGGTCAATGCCGAAAGCCTCGAGGGCCGGCAGATCACGGGCATCGGCGGCCAGTTCGATTTCGTCCTCGGCGCGTCGCGCGCGGCCGGAGGACGGTCCATCATCGCCCTGCCCTCGACGGGCCGGCAGGGGAAGGTGTCGCGGATCGCCACGAGGTTACCGGCGGGCGCGCGGGTCACCACACCGCGCTTCATCGCGGACTACGTGGTGACCGAGTACGGGGCGGCGGCGCTGGGGGCAAAAAGCGACGCCGGGAGGGCCCGGGCCCTGGCCCGGATCGCCCACCCGGCGTTCAGAGAGGCTCTGGAGCGGGAGGCTGCTACGTCTTGAGCTTGTCGATCTCGGCGAAGACCTCGGGGTCCTCGGGGAACCGGTACGTGATCTGGTTGTCCCAGATACGCTTGCCGTCGATATCGACGAAGAAGATGCCGCCCGACCCTTCCTTGAGGGCGGCGTTGATACCGTACTTGGCTTTGATGGCGGCCTGCAAACTGGAGGCCTGGGGGAGAAAGTTTCACTCCCCGCAATACGTGATCAGGATGTCCATCGTCTCCTCCTTCGATCGAAATGTTGACCGCGCCGGCCCATGATACGGAGCCCACGGCGGAGTGTCAATTGACGACCCCCATCCTCATCGACACCGATCCTGGCATCGACGACGCCCTCGCCATCCTCCTCGCCTTTGGCTCACCCGAAGTATCCGTCGAGGCCATCACCACCGTGGCCGGCAACGTCGAGGTGGCGCTGGGCAGCGACAATATCCTCCGTATTCTCGATGTCGTCAGCCCCGCGCCCCGCCCGCGGGTGGCCGAGGGCGCGCCCGCTCCCCTCCGCCAACCGCTGATCACCGCGCCCCACGTGCACGGCGCCGACGGCCTCGGCAACCTCGACCGCTTCGTGGAGCCGGACGGAAGCCGGCGCTACCCGGAGCTGTCTCGTGGTCTTGAGATGCTCGATGGGGCCGATCTGATTCTTCAGACCGTCAAAGACTTTCCCGACCGGCTGGTGGTGGTGGCCTTGGGTCCGCTGACCAACCTCGCCCTGGCCGTCCAGCGGGATCCGGAAGCTCTGAGGCGATGTGCGAGGATTGTGATCATGGGTGGAGCGGTGTCGGTCGGGGGCAATGTCACGCCCGTCGCCGAATTCAACATGTACGTGGATCCCCACGCGGCGGCCATCGTCTTCGAGGCCGGGCTCCCCATCGACCTGGTGCCGCTCGACGTCACGCGCCAGGTCATCCTCACGCGTGGGAGTCTCCAGGAGTCGCTCGGCCGCCGCCGCGGGTCCCGCGCTCGCTTTATCGAGGACTTCACTCTCTTCGGCTTCGAGTTCGGCGAATCGCGTCGCGAGGGCGGCATCTTCCTCCATGACCCACTGGCCATGGCCGTGGCCATCGAGCCCAGCCTGGTGGGATTCGAGTCCCTGCACGTGGCGGTAGAGGCGGAGGGACGGCTCACCCGAGGCATGACGGTGGCCGATCGGCGCGACCTCGAGCCGTACCGGAAGGAACCCCCCACCTGCCGGGCCGCCCTCAGCGTGGACGGCCCGCGCTTCCTGCACTTCTTCCTGGAGCGCCTGTGCCCCGCGTCTGCGTGATCGGTTCCGCCAACGTGGACTACACCGTGGGCCTGCCCCGGTTGCCGAATCCCGGGGAGACCGTCTCCGGCGGCACCCTGCTCGTGAATCTGGGCGGCAAGGGCGCCAATCAGGCGGTGGCGGCGCGCCGCCTGGGTGGCGAGGTGAGGATGATCGGCTGCGTCGGCGATGACGCCGACGGCCGGCGCATCACGGAGAATCTCACCGTCGCTGGTATCGGCGTGGCCGGTCTCTGCGCCTCGGCCGAGGCGGCCACGGGTACCGCAATCATCATGGTCGATGCCGAGGGCCGCAATCAGATCGCCGTCGCGCCCGGGGCGAATCATCGCCTGACCGTGGACATGGTCGCGCCCTATGCGGAAAGCATCGCATGGGCGGAGGTCGTCGCCTGCCAGCTCGAGACGCCGCTGCCCGTGGTGCGCTGGGCGCTCGGCGAAGCGCGTCGGCACGGTGTCATCACCGTGCTGAATCCGGCTCCCGTTCAGCCGCTGGATGCGGACCTGCTCGCCCTCGTGGACTATCTCACGCCGAATGAGCACGAGGCGGCGAGGCTCGCCGATCGTCCGGTGGATTCGCTCGAGTCTGCGGGGGAGGCGGCCACCCGGCTCCTTGCTGCCGGCGCCGGCATCGTGCTGGTGACGATGGGCGACCTGGGTGTGCTCGCCTGCGACGGCGAGAGTGCCATCCACTTTCCGTCCTTTCCCGTGGTCGCGGTCGACTCGACGGCCGCGGGCGACGCCTTCAACGGCGCGCTGGCCGTGGGACTGGCCGCGGGCGGCACCCTCGAGCAGGCGATCCCCCTCGCCAATGCCGCGGCCGCGCTCGCGTGTACGAAGCGCGGAGCTCAGGATTCGCTGCCTGAGCGGGCGGAGGTCGAGGCGTTCCTGCGCTCCCTCGGCGGGCGCACCCGGTGACGCCCGAGCGACGCGTCTTCCTCCTCCGCGCCGCGCCCGATTCTCGTGGGGGCGGTGTTTCTCGGCATCTGTCTGCTGATCGGCGTGCCGTGGCTCGTGTGGCGGAGCTTCTGACGGGGAGGCGAGGATGATGGGATCGGCGATATTGTTCGCGCTGCTCGGGGGCGCGGCCGCGGCCACGTGGACGATCTGCCTGAAGCTGGGCTCCACCAAGGTCAACGCGGCGCTCGGGGCGATGGTCATCACCGGCGTGGCCTTCCTCGTCAATTCCGTGGTGATGCTCTCGATGAGGGCGCACGGGCACGAGATCGTCTTGCGCGCGGAAGCGGTGTGGCTTCTCGTGTTCGCGGGAATCGCCGCGGCGGGGATCGACATCTTCGGACTGCTCGCCTACGAGCGCGGGTTGCGGATCACCTCGTCGATCATCATGGGCGGGACGTCCACCGCGCTCGTGCTGATGGTCGGGTTTCTGCTGCTTCGGGAACCGATCACATGGACCCGGGTGCTGGCGATCGCCTTCATCGCGACGGGCATATTCCTGGTTCAGTTGGAGGGCAAATAGCGGGAGAGGAGCGCGCCGTTGGCATGGCTCTTGCGATTCATCGAGGCATGCGCGACGGGAAGACGGACCGAAGCCTGGTTTCCGAGCGGGGTCCAGGTCGCCTGACCCTCGAGATGCTCCGTGCGCAGGCCCTATCGTGCACGGCGTGTGACCTCTACAAGCGGGCGACCCAGACCGTGTTTGGTGAAGGCAAGGCTTCCGCGCGAATCGTCCTCGTCGGCGAACAGCCGGGAAACGAAGAAGACGTGAGCGGCCGTCCCTTCGTCGGGCCGGCCGGCCGGCTCCTTGACGATGCCATGGCCCAAGCGGGGATTGACCGCCGCGAGGTCTACATCACGAACATCGTCAAGCACTTCAAATGGAAGGGTGAAGAGGGCGGCAAGCGACGGATTCACGAGCGACCACGACAGGATGAGGTCGAAGCCTGCCGCCCGTGGTTCGACAAGGAGCTGTGGATCGTCAAGCCCGAGGTGCTGGTGTGTCTCGGCGCCACCGCCGCGGGCGCCGTCATGGGACGCGCGGTGACCATCCGGTCCGTCCGCGGACGTGCGCTGGTCTCGTCGTACGGGATGCCGACCTTCGTGACCGTGCATCCTTCAGCCATTCTCCGAATGCCCGATCGGACCGTGCGCCAGGCGGAGATGCGGCGCTTCGTCTCGGACCTGCGGCAAGCCAAGCGCGCTGCCCCCGGGCGGTAGAGGAGACGACCGGTAAGAGACGACTCGGTAAGGTCGACCAAGGGAAAGCTACTGCGTGATCCTACTGCGGAGAGCGCGGACCCGCTCCACGGCGGCCGCGAGCGCTTTCGGCGACAGGCGGCCGTCGGCGATGGCGCTTCGTATGGCGGCGATGACGCGCTCGGCAGCGCCGCGCTCGACCCGGCCCTGGTTCTGCGAGATCAGCAGCATGTCCACCGAGGCCTGGAGGGCAAGGATGGACGCTTCCTCGACGCCGTAGCGCTGCCGGATCGCGCCCATGAGCAGATCGTCCGATACCACGAGCCCCTTGTAGCCGAGCTTGCCGCGCAGATAGCGCTTGATGGTGAAGCGCGAGAGAGTGGCGGGATTCCATGGGTCGAGGCCGCGGTTGAACACGTGGGCGGTCATCACGCTGTCCGCCAGCCCGTCCTTGATGAGGGCCCGGTACGGGGCGAGCTCGACCTTGAGCTCGGCCGTCTCCGTCACGTCCACGAAGCCCTGGTGCGAGTCCGTGCGGCTCGAGCCGTGACCAGGGAAATGCTTGAGCGAGGTCAGGACGCCGGCTTCATGCATGCCCTGGATGAACGCGCGCGCCTGAATGATGACCTGCTGCGGATCAGACGAGAAGGTGCGCCCGAGCGTGACCACGGCCGGATTGAGTGGGTTAATGGCCACGTCCACCACGGGAGCGAGGTTCCAGTTGATACCGGCCTCGCGGAGGGTGGCGCCCATGCGTCGCGATTCGAGGGCGGTGACGGCGGGGTCGCCCGCGTCGCCCAGAGCCTGCGGGGGCGGCGTGGGCAGGTAGCCCAGGCGCGTGGAGAGTCGCATGACGGCCCCGCCTTCGTTGTCGGCGGCGATGAGGAGCCGTCGACCCGCGCACTGAAGGGCCAGGGCCTGGAGATCCGAGGTGAGCTGCCGCACCTGCTCGGGGCTCGTGATGTTCCGCCCTTCCCCGGAGCGGGAGTCGCGCTCGAAGAGGATGAGACCGCCCACCTTGACATCGCAGACGAGGGAGCGGACCTCGTCGTTGCCTTCCACCTGCGTGCCACCGAAACCCACGAGGAGGAGCTCGCCGAGGGGGAGGGGCGGCGACTTTCGCGCGGCGCCGTCCGACGGCGAGGTGGCCGCGCAGCCCTCGACCACCAGGACGAGGAAAAGGGCGGCGAGTCGCGCCCTCACCGGCGTCCCGCGGCGCGCACGAGGGCGCGCACGCGATCCGGATCCACGCGGTTGGTGACCACCCCGTCGCGTTTCACGGAGGTGCCCACGATGAGGGCGTCCGCCAAGGAGAAGAGGTCCGCGGCGTTCTCGGGCGAAGCCCCGCTTCCCACGAGAAGCGGAGTGTCGGGCACAGCGAGCCGCACGCGCTCGAGATCGCTGGTCTTCGGCGGCAGCCCGGTGGCCTCGCCCGAGACGATCAATCCATCGGCGAGGCCGCGGTGCACGCAGTCGCGCGCCTCGTGCTCGATGGGCACGGCGGCGAGCGGGGCGGCGTGCTTCGTCTGCACGTCGGCGAGGAGGGCGATCTCCGCTCCGAGGAGGCGACGGTAGCGAAGGGTGTCGTGAGCCCCCGAGGCGAGAATGCCCTGATCGGTGACCACCGCACCCGTGTGCACGTTGACGCGGATGAAGCGCGCGCCCACCGCCACCGCGACGGCGAGTGCGGACAGCGCGTCGGTGCGCAGGGCGTTGATGCCGAGAGGCAGCGGGACGGCGCGGCGGATCTGGGTCGCCACCGCGGCCATGGCGGCCACGCACGCCGCGTCCACGCGCCCGGGCGAGAAGGGAACGTCACCGAAGTTTTCGACGAGGAGGGCGTGGACGCCGCCGTCCGCGAGGGCCTGCGCATCGGCGAGGGCGGCCCGCGAGACATCGTCCATCGAGCCGGCCCAGCGCGGGCTGCCGGGTAGCGGTTCCAGATGCACCATCCCGATCACCGCTTTCGGAGAGCCCAGAATGCTCACGAGGCTCATGGATCGCTCGGGAAAGGCATGTTGAAATCGTAGCACGCAGGAGTATAGTGACCAAGACATGGCGCCACACGCGAGAGCCGCGGAGTCGCGGATCTTCTATGGCTGGTGGGTGGCGGCGGCATTCTCGCTGATCATGTTTTTCTCCACGGGCATTCGCTTCGCCGTCGGACCCCTCCTCGACCCCGCGGTGGGTGAGGCCGCACTCGACTCCTGGCTCTCGGGCTTCCCCTTCGATGTCTCCGGCGGCTACGGGTTCGCCTTCGCGATCGCCTGCGGGCTCCTCCTCGTGGGCGCGGGGCTGTCCCTGTCCATCGACGTGAACGAGCGGCCCGTGCGCCGCGAGCTCCAGCCGGTAGCTGGAGGGAGATAAGCAATGGGATACCAGTCCCTCCTCGTTGACCGCGTCGACGGCATCGCGACCCTCACCATGAACCGGCCGGAAGCGCGGAACGCTCTCGACATACGGATGCGTGAGGAGCTGGTGGAGGCGCTGGACGAGATCGAGCGCGACCCGGCCGTGCGCGCCGTCATCCTCACGGGGGCGGGCGGGCACTTCTCGGCGGGCGGGGACGTGAAGACCATGGCCGCGCGGCGCCACACCGCGGCCGAGGGCCGGGAGCGCGTAGAGCTTCTCAATCGCTTCGTTCTCCGCTTGTTCAACTTTCCCAAGCCCACCATCGCCATGGTGGACGGTTTCGCGGTGGGGGCGGGCTGCAACATCGCCTTGGGCTGCGACCTGATCGTGGCTTCCGATCGGGCGAAGTTCGGCGAGGTCTTCCTCAAGATCGGGCTCGTGCCCGACGGCGGGGGCACCTGGCTCCTCCAGCGGCTGGTCGGTCTCGCCAAGGCCAAGGAGATGGTGCTGACGGCCGAGATCATCGACGCGGCCGAGGCGCTCCGGATCGGGCTGGTCAATCGCGTGGTGCCCGCCGCCGAGCTGGAGAGCGCCACGCGGGCTCTCGCGGGGAAGATCGCGGCCGGTCCTCCGCTTGCCGCCACCCTCGCCAAGTCGCTCCTCAATCGCGCGGCCACCGTGGATCTGGCCGCCGCCCTCGAAGGCGAGGCCTTTGGGCAGTCGAATGCCATCAGCTCCGACGACCATGCCGAAGGCGTTCGCGCCTTCCTCGAAAAGCGAGCTCCGAAATTCCAGGGCCGCTGATGTCCCTGCGCGCCCGGATCACGGGTACGGGCATGGCGGTACCGGAGTGTGTCGTCGACAATCACCTCCTGTCGCGATGCATGACGACGACCGACGAATGGATCGTCCAGCGCACGGGCATCAGCGAGCGTCGGGTCTCCCCCGACACGTACCAGATGCTCTTGCGGCTCGCCGATGCGCCGGACAAGACCGCGTACATGCGCGAGGTCAAGGAGCGGGGGCTCGACGGCAACATCGATTCCTCGCTGGCCGTCTCCGACCTCGGTCTCGAGGCTTCGCGCATGGCCCTCAAGCACGCGGGGCTCGGCGCGGAGGACCTCGACTGCATCGTGGAGTCTTCGACCCTTCCCGACCTCGCCTACCCGGGCACCGGCTGCGTCCTCCAGGGAAAGCTCGGGCTGACCTCCACACCGGTCTTCAACCTGGCCCAGGGCTGCGCGGGGTTCGTGTACGGCCTCTCCCTCGCCGACCAGTTCATCCGGGGCGGCATGTACCGGACGGTGCTGGTGGTGGGCGCCGAGCTCCTGTCGTCCGCCTTCGACTACACGGATGCCGGGCGTGACATGGCCGTGCTCTTCGCGGACGGCGCGGGCGCGGTGGTGCTGGAGGGACACGAGGAAGGCGTGCCGCCGCGCGGCCTGCTCTCGCACCACCTGCATTCCGACGGGAGCGCCATCGACGCGCTGTACGGAGAGATCTGGGGCTCGTCCACCTTCCCCCTCGTGTCC
>WNGE01019970.1_pt1 | contig 11869 bp, 18 predicted proteins | sample 5400651 | NCBI WGS metagenome assembly WNGE01 (sample SAMN13153370, study PRJNA577476) | soil metagenome | isolation source: 60 cm soil or saprolite under grassland replicate 2 | place: USA:California | collected 2016-06-15 | reverse complement strand
GTGCAATATGGAGTGTTGTAGCGCGTCATTAAAACGAACGTGAGCCGTTACATCATAATGGGGGCGCGATATCGGCAAAGCGTAAGGCATAAGCCGCGGGCCACCTAACACTTATGAGGTCCCCAGTTGTCAAGAGACAGACTACCCCCGGGAGCGGATTTCTTCCTTTTTTTTCCGCTGTTCAGGGTTGGCGCAGTCGGTAACCGGTGTCGTGTCCTGACTTCATTTCTTTATGGGTGCAGATGAAACATGGCTGCACCAAACACTTATTGAGGCTCGATCGCCGTCGAGATGACGATTGTAGAGGCACCTTCCAAGGTGACCCTCTACGGCCTAGAAACATATCTGTACCCTCATACCGTCCTACTCAAAGGGGAGGCTGAACAGGGTATGTTCGCCAGTTAGTAACCAGGCTCGGGAGAGGGGCAGCACACAGCAACCGTATGGACCATCGCCGTATGTTCTGGAGCAGAAGCGGGCGTCCAATCAACGCGCAGGGCTCGGGGAAAAAGGCCTACAGACTCCTCTGCGTTCGCAGACGCACTGGATGCACCATTCCAGAGTGTGCTCTCGGGCTGCTCCCACTGGTGGCCAGTTAGGCGCCAGGCTCACTCGCTTCTCTCCTTTACCCACGTAGGAACGTGGGGAGATCAAACACCGTTTTGCGCTGTAACATGTAATACACCGCACGGGCTAGTTTATGGGCGAGGACGGTCAACGCCTTGCCTTTGCCATGTTTTTTCTCCATGCGGGTGAGATACTTCTGGCCCGCAGGGTTGGCGCGTAAAAAGAGAACCGCTGCTTCTGAGAACGCCCATTTGAGATAGGCGTTGCCAATTTTGGTGCCCGAGGTGCCGTAGCGCTTGCCCGCCGATTCTTTGGCACATTTGACCAAGCGGCAGTACGACACGAAATCTTGCACGCGGGGAAAGCGCTCGATGTCATGGATTTCGTACAGCAGCACCAGGCTCAAGATCTCGCCGATTCCAGGGACCGTGCGGAGTAGATAGAGCGTGTGAGCGTCGTGCTGTTTGGCCGTTATGAGGATGGACAGCTCCCTGTCACGTAGTAAATTGTCGTAGTGGCCAAGCAGTGCGAGATCGACTTCGATGCTCTTTTGCACCGCGGGGTCAGGAAACCGCTCGGCGACGCCGTCGCGGTTGGCCTTATAGGCAATCTTCTTGCCAATGGCAGGTAGGTTGTACTGGCTGTTGGTGTTCTGGATATGGGTCAGTAACTCGGCGCGTTTGCGCATAAAGTGTATCCGGCGCCGGAGGAGATCCCGGGTCGCGCGCATCTCCGCGGGATAGACGTAGGCCTGCGGGAGCATACCTCCCCGCAGGAGCACGGCGATTTTCTGGGCATCGATGCGGTCGTTTTTGGCTTTGCCGCCATGGATGGCTTTCATGTAGAGGGCATGCCCGAGGACGAAGGGAATCCCCTCTCGCGTGCACAGGTCAGCCAGCCAGTACCAGGTGAAGATACATTCGACAGCGACGACAATACCGTCCCGATAGGGTGCAATGACCTTGAGGAAGGTCTCGGGGTTGGCTGTGTAGTTCTGGTGCACCAGGATCTCCCCGTCGTGATTCAGGATGCAGATATACATCGTCCGGGCGTGCAGATCGATGCCACAGTACGCCTTGTGTTGTTTGGTGTAAAATCGCATGAGGTCTCCTCCTCTTCTTCGTTCCTGTTTCCTACTCCTAGCATACCAGGGTGGTATGCGGAGGAGGGGGCCTCAATAAGTATCATCGCACTGGAGCCGACGCCGGGAAGCGTCCGCTCCGCTCCCGCTTCCAGGCGCGGCTGAGCGGCGGTGTTGTCGCGCCAAGAAAAGCTTGGCGTCTCTTGCAGGGTGAAAGACCCTGTCGGGTAAGGGCTAGCCACCCACCCGTATCGAGTCTTGCGTCCATGGCGGAGGCGTGGCGGATACCACGGCGAACAAGATGGGCGACGCGTAGACAGAGCATCCTGTAGGCCGTAGGGGTGACCGCGCACCCTGAAGTGCTGGTACAGCTTCGAGATAAGCTTGCTGCGGACGCCGAGGGTTTTAACGCTCACCGAAGGCCACACCAGAGCATCCGATGTGGCGAGGATGTGAAGGTCCGCCGGAGTCCACAGGCCGCGGCATGCAGGAAGAGAGACGTCAAAGAACTTGGGAGGCCCCATAGGCTCCTGCGCGTGGAAAGCGTTGGAGGCTGGTATACGGCTATTGAGGCACGGGAGGGGAAACCCGGAAACGGAACGATGCCGGAACCTCAGCTGCGACGTGGAACACGTGTCAGGCAGGCGGAGGAGTACGGTGAAAGGGAAAGCCCGCCGGAGGCCGTTGGGGAGTCGTATCACGCCTAGGACTCCGAGCGGGGGAAAGCCACGTACATGGGGAAGGACGTGACGGAAGGACGCAGCCCGCACAGGAAACTTGCGCCGGACACCGTTGGATCGGAAGCACGCAAGCCCACCTCCCTGCGGGGCATAGCCGACAAGGCGAAAGTCGACAAGCAGCACCGATTTCGGGACCTTTACGGGTGCTTGAATGTCGAGCTCCTCCTGGACTGCTGGGGCGACCTGAATACGGAAGCGGCCAGGGGGGTGGATGGAGTGACGTGGCAGAGGTATGCAGAGCCCCTGCAGGCCAATGTCGAGGCACTGGTAGAGCGCCTGAAGAAGAAGCGGTACCGGGCGAAGTTGATTCGTCGCCGATACATTCCAAAGGGCAACGGCCAAGAGAGGCCGTTGGGCATTCCGGTGATCGAGGATAAACTCCTCCAGGCAGCTTGTGCCAGGCTCCTGAATGCGATCTATGAGCCGGAGTTTCTGGGGTGCAGTGATGGGTACCGGCCCGGACGCGGGGCAGGGGATGCGGTCCGTGACCTGACCTTTGACCTGCAATACGGGCGGTATGGATATGTGGTAGAGGCCGACATACAAGGCTTCTTCGATCCTGCATCTTGATACTCCTATGAAAAACGCAAGTTGTAGAGGTGGCCATTCACGAGCTGTTTGAACTTTTCGAGGGTAGATGGCTGGTCTGGAAACAAGTACAGCCCTGTGTGTGCATCTTTGGCGACTTGGATGCATCCATTATGGATACGATCATAGATCCAATGCTTGGTGAGGTCAAGTGCCTGGGCGATCTGAGGCACGGTGAGATACCCGGCAATGGAACGTGGATGCGACTGGCTCCGCTTTTGAAACAAGGTGTGTTTTAAGCGGATGGTTTTGACGGTACTGGGTAGCACATAGGATCGCATTGGCGAGCGATAGTCGAGGTCGGTTAAATGCTGGGCAATCTCTTGGTCAGATTTTCCTTCGTAGCTCAGCTTGAGGACTAGCTGCTCCATCTCGTTGGCTGATGAGAGCTCTGCAAATGAGCCGACCGAGATGGGAATATGAACTGTGGTGGTGTCGCTGCCTTTCCAAATGATACGGGTTTGAACGAGATCACGCGCAGCACGATGGATGACCACCTTATCAATTAGACACCGCAGCAACGCTTTCTTGTGTTGTTGCGATACTATCGGTGTATGCCAGATGTGTGGCAGCTTTTGCCCAATGGTGGTAAATGCCTCTCTCAGCTCGGCAGTCAGGGCAAAGGGTACTACCGGTGTTTGCTGGTGTTGTACGTAGGCGTCTTCAGCGTCTTTGAGCGCACGCAAAGCGGCTTCCCAACGTTTTTCCAGCTCGGCGGCGACCAGGCGGTTATCGGGATCGACACGGCTGAACTGTCGCTGCGCCAGGGCCGCCTGGTACCGAAGCCGCTCCAGGGCTTGGGCGTGCGCCTGGTCAATTTGCCTCTGGGTCTGTTGTTGGGCTGCCAACGTTCGGGCATAGACATCGAGTTCGAGGGGCGAGAGGGCCTGGAAAAAGGCCTGGACCACGCAGGCATCGACGGGATCAGCGGGGATGTATTGACAGACCGGGACGCCATATTGCTGGCGGAGATGGTTGCACAAGTAGCGCGTAGAGTTCTTATACTGGACCAGCATTTTGTGCGAACACTCCCCACAGTAGACGATCCCATGCAAGAGCGCGGCGCCCGGTCGTGGGATCCCTCGTGTTTTGTGGCGATCATACTCGGCGTAGTTATCTTGGAGCATCGCCTGGATCTTCTCAAACGTCTCCCAGCCAATATAGGCGGGGTACTTATCGTTGACGCGGATTTTCCACTGGGCGATGGGAAGGCGTTTTTGTGAGGTATGCCGTTGAGATGAATCCTGGCTCATCTGCTTGGTGCGCCCATACACAAACGCCCCTGCATAGGCAGGATTTTTGAGCGTGGCGATGATGGCGGCGACGGTCGGTTTTTTCCAGACCAGCTCGCCGTGCGCGTCACGGCGCGGGATGGTTAACTCGTGGTCATTGAAAAAGCGGAGGACTTTGCTCGCCGAGTGGCGTTGCAGAAAGATGGTGAAGAGCAATTCGATGCGGTGTTGGACTTCCAGATCGGGATCTTTCTGGACGCGATTCAGGGCATCACGCACGAGCCCAACCGGTAGTTGCAAGGCTAAGTCCCCCCGCTCCGCCTTGTTGAGTAGGCCTGCGGTCAGGCGCGCGCGGATGGTATGCAGCTCCATTTCCGAGAGCTGCCCTTTCAACCCGAGCAACAGACGGCCATTGGGCGATGCGGGATCATAGACGCCGTCGCGATCGGCAATCAAACAGCTGCGGTAGCCGCAGATATCCAGCAGTGGGTACCAATCCGAGCAGTTGCGGGAGAGGCGCGTCACCTCGGAAGAGAGGATGATGCCAACCTCGCCCAGAGTCACCTTGGTGAGCACCTCTTTGAAGCCTTCCCGATGCTGGGCCGCGGTGGCCGACAGCCCCAAATCGGCGTCGATGATGTCAATATCTTCAGGCCGCCACCCCAGGGTCAGGGCGCGTTGCTGGAGCGCGTACTGCAGGCGAAGGCTCTCCTGATTGGTGAGGACTTGATGGGGGCTCGACTGGCGAATGTAGATCACCGCTTTGCGAGCCAGATGCTGGGCGGTGACAAGCTCGGATCTGCTCATGGATTACCTCCTGGAGGACCGAGGCGAGGTCCTCGCTGATGTGATGTTGCAGCTCGGGGGACAGTCGTCGCCAGATGTCGCTAGGGTGGTAGGGCATAAGACCTCGCTTTGCTTAGCCAGTGAAACCAGTTCGGTGATCGCTGACAAAGTAAGCTTGGTCTGGGGTACGAGTCGAGGCCCTCTGAGGTTGGTGGCTGACAGTGGAATGCGCAAGACCATATGCTGACGATACGAAACCAAGACGTAGTGAGGACTGTGTGGCAGGGTATGCATCGAGAGCAGCGCAAACCGGCGACCAAACAGGGGGTGCTGTGGATCGGTGACCTCGATCTCGGTCAGTTCCTCTTCCGGTGGGTTGTGGAAGGGGGTATTAAGGTGATGGCTCGTTCGACCACATGGACCATGGCTGGCGGCTTGAGATGCTACGCTTGCGCATCGATGACCGAGCCTTTCTGGGCCTGATCCGGAAGTGGCTGAAAGCAGGCATTCTGGAGACCGATGGCCGGGTGCTACACCCGGACACCGGGACACCCCAAGGCGGGGTCGTCTCACCGGTGTTAGCCACCGTATATTTACATTATGCGCTGGACCTGTGGTTTGCAAAGGTGGTCAAACCCCATTGTCGAGGCGAGGCTTTGATAAGCCGCTACGCCGATGACCTGGTATGCGCCTTTCGGTTCCGCAGTGATGCGGAATGGTTCTATCAGGTGTTACCCAAGCGGCTGGGGAAATTCAAACTAGAGGTGGCCCCGGAGAAGACTCGTATCCTGCGATTCAGTCGCTTTCATCCCGGCATGACGCGCCGGTTCCCCTTTTTGGGCTTCGAATTTTTCTGGACAGAAGACCGACAGGGAGTGCCGCGTGTCAAACGCCGCACCGCTCGCAAGAAACTGCAGAGTGCGTGCAGAAGGATCAAGGCATGGATTCGGGCGAATCGGCATTTGCCGGGTCAAGCCTTCTTCAACGGACTCAATGCTCGGCTGCGGGGTCATTATCGCTACTATGGGGTCCATGGGAACTCTCACGCCCTCTCTCGCTTCGTTGACTGGGCCATAAAATGTGCATTCAAGTGGCTCAATCGGCGTGGAGGGAAACGGAAGAGCTTGACCGTCCACCTTGCGCGGAAGCGAGTACAACCGAGGAACCGGATGCAGGAAAACTGCACGTCCGGGACTGTGCGGGGGGTGCCGGGTAACCGGCATTCCTACCGCAGAGGGCGCACGAGGAAAACCGCGACGATACTGAAGCGGACGGGGGATAGCGCAGTTTTGCAGCCCTGTGGCTCAGGCGGAGGTCAGTGGTGGTGCCGCCCCTGCCGCTTAGTTCGATGGCGTTAGGCGGTGTGCAACACACGGTGGCACGACACTGGGCGAGCCCTCGCGAGTCGGCGGAATTCCCCACCAGCGTCAAGGAAGTCGTGATACTGGTGGCGAATTTTCCACGATGAGGCTGACAGCCTATGAGTTGCATGAGAGGAGAGAGGAAATCTCGACTCTTGAGCACATCGGCGCCTTGCGGGAAGCCAGCTTTCCCGCTCATTTTCGAATTCGCCACCAGTATCAGTCGTGGCCATGTTTGAACCTCCCGTTGAGTAAGTACGGAATCGGCTATCGTTGGCACGTTCTACTTTCATTGGGCGCCAACACCGCTGTTGTATAAGATTGAGACGGACGAAGGCTTCAGCCTCGAGGATCTGCGGCAGGAGCTCGGGCGGTTGGAGCTGAAGGCGCTGGGGGTGGTGAAACATGGGGATCGGCCCCAGGAGAAGCCCTGTTGATCACCTGCCACAGCGGGAGTTGCGTTTAGTATCACAATCTGATACTATATCGAGATATGCGACGGAAGCATCGAGCGACGCTGCAGGCCATCTTTGCCACACCGGTCCAGGCAGGGATTGTCTGGATCGAGATCGAGGCCTTGTTCCGTGCCTTGGGTGGACAGGTCAGCGAGGGGCGTGGCTCACGCGTGCGAGTGTCGCTCAATGGTGTCGACGCGGTCTTTCATCGACCGCACCCACAGAAAGAGACGGATAAAGGGGCGGTGCGGTCGGTGCAGCGTTTTCTGCGAGAAGCGGGGGTTGAACCATGCTGAAGTACAAAGGCTATACGGGCCATGCCATCTATGATGATGAGGCCGGCGTGTTCCATGGGGAGGTGGCACACACCCGTGATGTCATTACGTTTGAGGGGCAAACCGTCGAGGAGCTCGAGACAGCCTTTCGTGAGTCGATTGATGACTATCTCGATTGGTGTGCGGAGCGAGGCAAAACGCCTGATAAACCATACTCTGGCCAGTTTGTCCTACGGATTCCGCCGCCGCTGCATCGTCGCTTGGCTGAAGAAGCGAGCCAGGAGGGGAAAAGCCTGAATACGTTCGTGGCCGAACGGCTCGCGAGATAAGCCTGTACACAAAGGAACGGCGCCGCGGGCCAAGCCTTGCGGACTCTCCACAGCGGCGCCGTCTAGCTGGGTCATCGCGCTTGCGCGCTCGCCATGAACATGCGCCCCTGTTGCAGAAGGAACACATGTCGTGTCTAGCATACCATACCTTGTTCCTCCCCTGCCACCGATCCCCTGCCAGGCAAGGGGCGCCTTCAAGTTTTTCCACCGAACGCGCGCGAATAGTGGTCAATCCCTCTTGCGCGAGGTGGCTAGCGTCGGCTATCATCATTCTATCTCGATCCCTGTCTGCGCCCGCGGTGGAACACGTACGCCTATCAGTGGCGGCAGAGGATTGAGTGATGTATCACCACCAATTGTGCAGTGTACGGCTGCTGACCGAAGACCTCGGAGGCGGCGTTGGCTTCCCCACGTGGGAAGCTGGCGCCGCCTTTGTCGTTTCTGGGGCTGTGTTGTCGTGTGATGCACATCGAAGGAGGAACCATCGTGCGAGGGCAGCAAACGAATTTAAAACTGACGCGCAAGGGGCGCGCCCGACTGTTTAAGCTCGCGAAGCTCACGCGGCGGAGCCCGTGGGACGTCATCGAGATCCTCGTGGCGCAGGCGCGGGTGCGGGATAAGCCCGATATCGTGCTGGTGGGCACCGTGGCCCTGGGAGAGGCCTTGGGCCAGACGGGCCCCGATGATGCGGCCTAACGGTGGTCAGTGTTCACTGACCATCAGCGGCCGTGGCATCAAGGAGGGGATGAAGGACTGATGCGTAAGCCTGCAGCATTATCGCAATGGGTATTCTCACCGTGGCAACAGCGGCAAGGCCTTCCAGCCATCATCGAACAGCTGTTGCGCTATCCCATTCATAATAAGCGATGGAAGTCTCTCAAAAGGCAACTGAGAACGGCCCTGGAAAATCACGCCACGGCTGAGGGCGTGTCGCCTGCTGAGGCTATCCAACTCATTGCCACGAATGCCATCTGGTTGGTCACTCATGAGCGCAAGAAACGGTCCCTCCCCACAGTGGCTCTCACAGGTCATGATGTGGTGTTAGATTCGTGGCAGGCGTGGTGCAGAGCGCTCCGGCGCCAGGTGAATGAGGAAGCCACGCAGGACCTCCTCGGAAAGGACTGGCGTCAGCCGCATGCAAGGCCGGTCACGGCGCATGAGGAGTGCAAAGCCTTTCTGGCAATTGAGTTTGCGCTCAGAAGCCGGCGGCTCACCCCGCAAGAGCGTGTGGTGATCAGAACGTTGGTGGCGAGTGAGGGTGATGGGCCCGAAGCGGCACGACGGCTGGGATGCAGCGCTACGGCCATGTGGAAGCGGCTTGACCGGATTCGTCAGAAGCTTGCGTGACCACGACAAAAAATTATTTTTGGGGGCTTGTCAGGATTTTCACAATATCGCGGCTGTGTAGATGAAAAGGCGCATGCATGGCCCAAGAGGAGAAGGCAATGATCACCGCCGTAGCGCTGTACACAGGGAGATCGCTCTCAGACTTTCGGTTGCTGGGGCTCACGACAAGGCCGGATCTCGTCGCTGAGATCAAGGAGATCATTGCGCGGGATGACCCTCGGTTGCTGAAGAGGAAAGCCCAACGATCATCAGGGCGCGCGCCGTTGAAGCTTATCACTCATGGCGAGCAGGATGAATCGTGAAAGGCCGAAACGATGCGCACATCGCTACCGCGGTCCAGCCCCCGAAAAAAAGCAAGGCCCCGAGTTATGAGCTCAGGGCCTTTATCGGAAATCTCGGCTGTTGCTAGCAGCCGAATTGCTAGGGGCAACCATTATGATATCACACCTGCCGGATCCTGGACAAGCTAATCCCGAGTCAGCCCTCGCAACAGAGCCCAGCCCCTTACTAGGATGCCTGCCAGATGGCCGGATCGGTGCCACCATAAACGCATTTCTCGCCCCCAACATCAAGGCCTATTTGGTACATATTGGCCTGACGGCGTTGCGTGATGGCGATGAGACTCGTGTCGCCAATATTACCCGCCTGCTACGCGAGCGGAGGCTGTGCGATGAGTGAGAAGATGTCCGTCTCAGCCATCCTCGAAGCCGACCATGGGATCTCCGCGCGGCCAGGCATGAAAGTTAACTGCCCCATCTGTCATCATCATACCCTCAGCATCAAGCCTGACGACTCACTGGCCAAGTGCTTTCATCCCCAATGTGGTCGGTTCATCACAAGCCACGGCGGCTCAGAAACCATCACCCTCGCCAGTGTGCTCGCTGAGATCTACCATGATTTCCATCAAGAGCTGTTACAGCTGAAAGATGCCAAGTATCAGAGCGCCTATCAGTACCTCATGGACCAACGCCGGATTCATCCCCGTGTCGTCGAAGATTCCATGCTTGGCGCAATCCCCGCTGGCGGCTACGATCTAGCCCCACACTTTCAGCCTCTCATGGATGTCATGTGGGCTTCAAGCGCCACCCCACCTAAGGCGCGAGGACGGCCGAAGAAGGCCAAGGGATTTACCCCAGCTGAACGCCTGCAGTGGCTCATGGAGACACAAGAAAAGCTCCAAACCTGCCTGCTGAAGCGTGCCGGCTGGCTCGCCTTCTTCTACACGGATGCACATCATCACATTGTCGCCATTCGTTTCCGGAAGCCCGAACCTGAGACGAAGCAGTTCGTCTACTTCAAACCATACAAGACCGTGGCAGGTCTCTTCGGCCATGGCCTGTTTGCCCCCTATGAAACCAATGGCCTGCAGGCGTACAACGAGCATCTCATCGTCACAGAAGGCGAATTCAACTCACTGCAGTTACAATCATTGTTGGTGCGACAGGCACAAGCCAAGGGCAAAAAGGAGTGGAGCTATCTCTATGCCTGCTCGGTCGGTGGCGCCGACAACACCGATTGGGCGATGATTCAAGACCTCGTCCAGACGCCGATCCTCGCCTGTGACGATGACGAGGCTGGGCGGGCGTGGCTTGAGCATGGACGGCACGCCATGAGTGTCACCGCCTTTACCACCCCAGCGCCGTACAACGACCTTGACGCCTATATTCGCTCATTTCATGATCGAGATGCCGATGCCTGGGAGGCGGTGAAAGCGCTGGTGAAGGGCCGGCAACGGTACTGGCGCCTCTACTCGGGAACTGGCGATGAGTTCTTTGATGGCAAGCGCTTCGTCCCTAAGCGCCTCGGGGACGCCGTGATGGAGCGCCATCACCTGAAGTTCTCGGCTGATACCCTGTGGGTGTATCGGGGTGGCGTCTACCGCCCCGGCGGTGAACAGACCGTCAAAGCAGAGGCGCATACCCTCCTCGGCGAACGGCGGGCTGAGGGACATATCCAGGAGACATTGCGCTATATCGAAGTGGAACGCTATAGCGATCCTCCTACTGCAAACACGAACATCATTAACCTCCAAAATGGGCGTTTCGAATGGCGCACGAAGAATCTGTCTCCTCACACGCCAGAGATCTTTGAAGTTGTTCAGCTACCGTTTGCCTATGATCAGGATGCGACTTGCCCAACATTTGATGGCTACTGCAACACAACCTTCTGTGATGATGAAGGAAAAGTGCACGAGGACGTGATTCAGCTTGTCGAAGAGCAGATGGGGGATCTCTCTATTCCCAATACGAAATACGAAAAGGCCTTGATGCTCTTGGGGGCTGGCGAAAACGGGAAGAGTGTCCTGATCGATACCATGACTGCATTTTTAGGCATGGAGAACGTGTCCCATGTCGCCCTGCAAGACCTCGAAGAAAACCGGTTTCGCGTGGCTGAACTCTTCGGCAAACTCGGGAACTTCTTTGCGGACCTGAGCGCTCATTCCCTTAAATCGTCCTCAATGTTTAAAACGCTCGTTACAGGAGACCACATTACCGCTGAACGAAAGTTTGGGCAACCGTTTACGTTTGCCAACTATGCCAGGTTGATCTTTTCGTGCAATGAGATGCCGAAGAGTTTTGACCGAACCTATGCTTATTATCGACGCTGGATCATCATTCCGTTTACCCGAACGTTTATCAAAGGCAAAAACGCCGACGACGGCCTACGCGACAAACTCAAGCAGGAGTTGCCGGGGATCTTTAATCGCGCCCTCAATGGACTCGAAGGCTCTACACGCAGAAAGCGTTTACTATTCCGGTGTCGGTCCAAGAAGCCATGTCCGCGTACCAACGGGATAATGATACGGTCGCCTCGTTTGTTGAGGCCTGTGTCGTGGAAGACAACGATGGCTGTATCCGTAAAAGTGTGTTCTACACCATCTATCAGATCTGGTGTCGGCAATAAGGCTTGAAGGCCATGCGCCAGAACGATGTTAGAGATACTCTCGGCCGTCGCTTCCCCTCGCTAGGCCAGTGGCGGGAGAATGGTGGGAAGGGCCCATGGAATTGGACAGGGATTCAGCTCACAGAGGACGCACCAAAACTCTACGAAGCATAGAGGATGCTGACTTATGCAACCCTCTATGCAAGGCTATGCAACCCTCATATG
>WNGE01022374.1_pt1 | contig 11870 bp, 13 predicted proteins | sample 5400651 | NCBI WGS metagenome assembly WNGE01 (sample SAMN13153370, study PRJNA577476) | soil metagenome | isolation source: 60 cm soil or saprolite under grassland replicate 2 | place: USA:California | collected 2016-06-15 | reverse complement strand
GGGAGATCCAGTCGCTCAAGCGGCCCTCAGCCACACTGCCAGTCTGCGTCATAACCCGCGATCATGCCGGCTGCCAGCCAGAACACCCCGCAGCGACACACCCGGGCAAATCAAGATCAACTTAAGCTAAGCGGCATTGTGGTAGAGCGACATGAGCGCGGCATCCACCGCGTATGAACGGACAGCGGACACGTATCAGCGTTCACGAGAGTCTCCCGGGGACGCACCGGTACCAGTAACGAGGCAACGCCCCCATGCAGCGTTGCGCCTAGGGGGGCGTACGGGGGTTGTGGCCCCCCGCCCCCGATAGACGGGGGCGGGGGGCCACACACCCCACTGGCCGGCGGGCGCGTGGTGCACGCGAGCGCTGCTCCGATGCTAGTGCGCTGTCTGGGGCTGGAGTGAACGCGAAGCCGTCGCGCGAGCCGGAGCAGCGCGTGGCCGGAGTGCGCTGTGCCGGCCGTCGCGCGAGCCGATCCGGCCGTCGCGCGAGCCGATCCGGCGCGTAGGCCAGCTGATCCGGCGCGTAGCCCAGCCGGAGCGGTGTGGCGGCTAGCCTGCCGAACCACCCGGCCCGGACGCGGACCGGATCGCCTCCCAGACCCGCTGTGGCGACGCGGGCATGTCGATGTGCCGGACGCCGAGGTGCGCCACGGCGTCGACGATCGCGTTCTGCACGGCCGGGGTGGAGCCGATCGTGCCGGCCTCCCCGATCCCCTTGGCGCCGAGCGGGTTGTAGGTGGTCGGCGTCTCCATGTCGGCCAGCTCGAACGTCGGCACCTCGGTCGCTGTCACGATGGCGTAGTCGGCGAAGCTCGAGGTCAGCGGGTTGCCGTCGGCGTCGTAGACGACCTCCTCGAGCAGCGCCTGGGCCACGCCCTGGGCGATCCCGCCGTGCCGCTGGCCCTCGGCCAGCAGCGGGTTCATCACGGTACCCGCGTCGTCGACGGTGACGACCCGGCGCAGCACTGTCTTGCCGGTCTCGGTGTCCACCTCGGCCACGGCCACATGCGCGCCGAACGGGAAGGTGGCCCCGGGCGCGGTGAACACGGCCCGGACGAACAGCCGCTCATGCTCTGCGAGCCGGGCCAGCGGGAGCGCGGCGTCCGGGTCCCCGGCCACCGCGAACGCGCTCCGCGCGATGTCGAAGACCAGGTCGGCCGGGTTGGCCTCGAGCTCGTCGGCGGCCCGCTGCCTGGCCACGTCGAGCAGGTCGCGGGAGGCCTGCTGGACCGCGGCCCCGCCCTGCTGCAGGCTGCGCGAGCCGCCGGTTCCGCCGCCCTCCGGAATGAGGTCGGTGTCACCCCACTTCAAGGTGATCCGGTCCACCGGGATGCCGAGCTCCTCGCTGGCCAGCATGGCCCACACGGTCTGATGGCCCTGGCCGTGCGGCGAGGTCCCGGTCAAGATGGTGGCGCTGCCGTCCGGGTGGACCTCGACGGTGGCGTTCTCCTTGGCCCCGCCCGCCTCGCCGCCGACCCCGGTGATCTCCACGTAGCAGGACAGGCCGATGCCGAGCTGAACGAGGTCGCCGTCGGCCCGCCGCTTGGCCTGCTCCCGCCGCAGGTCCTCGTAACCCGCCGCGGCCAGCGCCTTGTCCAGCGCGGTGACGTAGTCGCCGCTGTCGTACACGGCGCCGAACGCGGTGGTGTGCGGCTCGGTGAACGCGGGCAGCAGGTTCTTGCGGCGCACCTCGGCCGGGTCCACGCCGATCTCGGCGGCGAACAGGTCCATGGCCCGCTCCACCGCCGCGGTGGCCTCCGGGCGCCCGGCGCCCCGGTAGGCGCCGACCGGCGTGGTGTTGGTCACCACCGACGTGGCCACCGCCTCGGCGCGCGGGAAGGCGTAGGGCCCGGGCGCCATCAAGATGGTCAGGAAGGGCAGGAACGCGCCGAACCTCGGGTAGGCCCCGGAGTCCTGCAGGATCTCGATCCGGTAGGCGCCCACCGTCCCGTCCCGGCTGCCGCCGATCGTGACCTTCTGGATCTGGGCCCGGCCGTGGGTCATGCCGACCAGGTTCTCGTTGCGGGTCTCGGTCCAGCGCGCGGGCCGCTCCAGCTGCCGGGCAACCCAGCAGACCACCCCGTGCTCCGGGTCGGCGCCGAACTTTGCGCCGAACGCGCCGCCCACGTCCGGGGTGATGATCCGCAGGCTGGCCTCGTCGATGCCGAGCATGGCGGCCAGCGACGAGCGGGTGCCCTGCGCCCCCTGGTTCGGGATCCACGCGGTGAGCCGGCCGTCCTCGCCCCAGGACGCGGCGGCGGCCCGGGTCTCCATCGGCGCCGGCGCGACCCGCTGGTTGACGATCGTGCGGGAGACGACCACCTCGCACCCGTCGAACAGGTCCGCGGCCAGCGCGGAACGGTCACCGAACGAGGCGGCGACGTTGGTGCCCGCCGCCGGGAACAGCACCGGCGCCCCGTCGTCCGCGGCGGTGGTCATGTCGATCACCGGCGTCAGCATGTCGTAATCCACGTCCACCAGGTCCGCGGCGTCCTCGCCCTGGTAGCGCTGCTCGGTGACGACCACGGCCACCGGCTCGCCGACGTACCGGACCACGCCCGCGGCCAGCAGCGGCTGGCCCATCTGCGCGTTGATCATGCCCGCCATGGGCGGGTCCGGCACCGGCAGCCCGGCCAGGTCGGCGCCGGTGAACGCGGCGATGACTCCGGGCGCCTCGAGCGCGGCGCTGACGTCGACGGCGGCGATCCGTGCGTGCGCGACCGCCGAACGGACGAAGTGGACGTGGCACGCGCCGGGCAGGCGCATGTCCTCGGTATAGACCCCGCCGGTGGTCAGGAAGCGGGGATCTTCGGTCCTGATGACCCTGGTGCCCAGTATGCTCACGGACACGATCTTGCCTGGGCAGGACAGCGGTGGTCAAAGCGGACCGGTGCGCCGTGCGGAAGGGAAGATCGGGTAACCTTGCTGCGTTAGCGATGGCGGAGTAGCTCAGTCAGGCAGAGCAAGCGGCTCATAATCGCTGTGTCGCCGGTTCAAGTCCGGCCTCCGCTACTGTTCGTCCAGATCCCTAAACGATGAGAAAGGCTCGACCGTGGCTGCCACCGACGTCCGGCCGAAGATCACGCTTGCTTGCCAGGAGTGCAAGCATCGTAACTACATCACCAGGAAGAACCGGCGCAACGACCCGGACCGGATGGAGCTGAAGAAGTTCTGCCCGAACTGCCGCTGCCACCGGCCGCACCGCGAGACCCGTTAGTGGCCATCAACCCGGAGTACGCCGGACGGACCTTCGAGCCGTCCGAGCCGTACGAGGTGAGCCGGGTCAAGATCGCCGAGTTCGCCACCGCGATCGGCGATGCCAGTCCGCTGTGCCGTGACCGCGCCGCCGCGCAGGCGGCCGGTTACCCGGATGTGATCGCGCCGCCCACCTTCGCGATCGTCATTACCTCAGGCGCCAATGCCCGGCTAATAGCCGATCCAGACCTCGGCGTGAACTACGCGATGGTCGTGCACGGCGAGCAGAGCTTCACCCACTCCCGCCCGCTGCACGCGGGCGACGTGGTGGTGGCCCAGTCCACTATCGAGTCGATCAAGCAGATCCGCACCATGACCACGATGGCCACGGTCACCGAGATCCGGACCGCGGACGGCGAGCACGTCTGCACGGCGCGGTCCACGCTGGTCGAGCGCGGCGCGTAGGGGAGAAGATGGCGAGCCCCGGTTTCCACGACCTGCACGAGGGCGCCGAGATCGCGCCGCGGCAGTACCAGGTGACCCGGCGTGACCTGGTCCGGTACGCGGGCGCCTCCGGCGACTTCAACCCCATCCACTGGAACCAGCGGATCGCCACGTCCGTCGGCCTCCCCGACGTGATCGCCCACGGCATGCTCACGATGGCCCTGGCGGGGCGGTACCTCACCGAATGGGCCGGGGACCCGGCCGCGGTGACCGAGTTCGGCGTCAGGTTCTCCGCCCCGGTCGTCGTGCCCGACGACGACAAGGGCACGCTGGTCGAGATCGCGGGCGTCGTCACCGGCAAGCTCGACGGCAACCAGGTGGCGGTCGACGTTACCGCCCGGTCGGGCGATGCGAAGGTGCTGACGCGCGCCCACGCCGTCGTCCGCCTGCCGTGAGGCCGTGCCGGTGAGGCTGGCAGACTACACAACGCTCCGCCTCGGCGGCCCCGCCCGAGGCTTCGTCCGGGCCGGCACCGAGGACGAACTCGTCGACGCGGTGCGGGCCGCCGACGCGGCCGGCGGGCCGCTGCTGATCCTCGGCGGGGGCAGCAACCTGGTCGTCTCCGATGAGGGCTTCGACGGCACCGTGATCCAGGTCGCGACGCGCGGCGTCGGCCGCGACGGCGGGCCGGGCGTGCTGACCGTGGCGGCCGGCGAGGACTGGGACGCCGTGGTGGCCCGGAGCGTGGCCGAGGGCCTGGCCGGCCTGGAGTGCCTGTCCGGCATCCCCGGGCTCACCGGCGCCACCCCGATCCAGAATGTCGGCGCCTACGGCCAGGAGGTCTCGCAGACCATCACCCAGGTCCGGGTCTACGACCGGGTGACCGGGGAGGTCACCGAGATCCCGAACGAGCGGTGCGATTTCGGCTACCGGACCAGCCGGTTCCGCGGCGCCGGGCGGTTCGTGGTGCTGGGCGTGACGTTCCGGCTGGCGGTGCAGGTGCTGTCCGTCCCGGTCCGCTACGCCGAGCTGGCCGCGACCCTCGGCGTCCCGGTCGGCGGCCAGGTGGAGAGCGCCGAAGCCCGGGCGGCCGTCATCGAGCTCAGGCAGCGCAAGGGCATGGTGATCGACCCCGCCGACCCCGACACCCGCAGCGTCGGCTCGTTCTTCGTCAACCCGGTGCTGGACGCGCCCGCGCTGGCCGCGGTGGAGGCGGCCGCCCGGGAGCGGTGCGGCCCGGACACCCGGGTACCGCGGTTCGACGCCGGGGACGGCCTGGTCAAGGTGCCCGCGGCCTGGCTGATCGAGCAGGCCGGGTTCGGCAAGGGCTACAACCCGGGCGACGGCGCCCGGATCTCGGCCAAGCACACGCTCGCCCTGGTCAACGCGGGCACCGCCAGCACCGCCGCGCTGCTGGCGCTGGCCCGGGAGATCAGGGACGGGGTCCGCGGCGCGTTCGGCGTCTCGCTCGCCCCCGAACCGGTCCTCGTCGGCGTCACCCTTTAGGGAGCGCGCATGGCTGACCCGGCCGCCTTCCTCGACCTGCTCGCCCGGGCCGAGCTGCGGTCGGCGGCCGGCGACTGGGCCGAGGCCGCCGGGCTGTGGGACCAGGTGACCGCGGCCAATCCGGTTCACGGCGACTAGCACCGAGGCGACAGTGGACGCGGTGCCCGGCCAGTTCCGGTGGACCGCCACCCGCCCGGTTGGACGCGGCGGTAACAGGATCCCGTTCGAGCTTCCCTACAGCAAGCTCATCGCCAACGTCGGCGACCTGTTCTGGCAGACGTCCTGGCCCTCCGCGAGCACCTCCCCGGCCGCTGACCGCCAGGTGCCATCATGGCCCGTATGGTGCCGATTACCCGCTTGTACGCCGATGCCGACGGTCACGCCCGGTTCGAGGACGTCGAGATCGCCCTGTTCCCCGAGGACCCGCCGCCGGACATGATGGGCGTGTCCGAGCCCTGGCAGGCCGCGGCGGTGCTGTTCGGCCACGGCCCGGCCGGCGGAAGCCACCCCGAGCAGCCCGAGCACCGGCGCCAGCTCGTCATCGGCATATCCGGCCGTGTCGAGGTCACCGCGACCTTCGGGCCCGGCGACGTACTCCTCGTCGAGGACACCGACGGCTTCGGCCACTCCAGCCGAACCCCCGACGGCTTCGTAGCCGCCTTCGTCGTCCTGGACCCATGATCATGGATTCGCTCTCCCCGGGCGGGAGCGGCGGCCGGGGATCAGATGGGGTATCGGGTGGGTTCGGTCGTATAGGTCCGCCCGGCCGGGGTCGTCCATCGGAAGGTCCCGTCGGGAAGCTGGTCCACTCTCCACCTGGGGTGCTGCTTGAGGCGGTGGTCGTGGCGGCACTTCGGGCCGGTGGTCGGGTAGCCGGGACGCGTTGCCGCGTCCCGGCCCCCTGGGAACCGGACGTGCCAGTTTCCCGGCATCCGGCTCGAGCAAGCCGCTAGGGCGTTGCGGGCTGAAGTGCCGTGTTCCTGCGCTGGCGGGCCGGGAGGCTGCGGGCGCAGGAGAGGTGTATCAGGCTCATGACAGTGCTGCCTGTTGTTCCGGGCGTGCTGGGTGCACGCTGGGTCATCCGGTGGGTGACGCCGAGCCACCAGTTCTGCCATTGCCCGGGGGAGCTGGGCAGGTGGCCGGAGTCGATGAGCCGGTCTCCGCAGTGCGGGCAGCGGCTGCCCTGCCTGGCGAGCAGGTTCAGGGTGGCGCTGTCCAGCGGGGCGGCGTGCCTGCGCCGCCGGGCTTCCCAGTATCCCGTCAGGTCGGGGTCGTCGGGGGATGCCCTGCCCGCGACCATGACGTGCCGGGTGATTTTCGTCCAGGCGTGCTTGAGCAGGTAGGCGCCGGTCTTAGGGTTGCCGAACACCCACCTGTCGTTCCTGGACGGATGGAATTTGCCGTAGTACCTGTTCACGAGCCAGGTGGTGGGCTTGTTCCGGTGGTGGGCGTTGCGCGCCCACTTGTAGGTGAGCTGCCATGTGTAGTGGCTCAGCCGGGAGAATTCCGCGGCGGAGACCACGCCCCGGTAGTAGGTCGTCCAGCCCCGGTTCTCTGGGGGTCCGGCCGCTGCGGCGAAGTCCAGATCCTCGCGTTCGCGCAGCTCAGAGGCTGATAGAGAGAACGTTAGCGACTGTGACAGGTGTTGCGCAACATCCTGGCCCGGCGTGTCACCGGTGTTTTGCCGTGGTGTTGAGCTGGGCCATGAGCTCGCGGTTCGCGGCCCGGGCCGCGGCCAGGTCCTCGCCCTGTTCTTCGAGCTGGAGCCGCAGGTCGATGATCTGCTGCCCCATCTGGCTGATCTTCTGGTTGAGGGCGTCGATGTCGGCGGGCGCGGCGAGCCCGGACTCGCGCCAGGCCTGTTCGCCGAGTGCCTCTGACAGGCGTTTTTCCAGCTGCCGGACGCGGGCGTTCAGCCTGACGGCACGCTCGTGGGCGGCGAGCAGGTCGGCTTGCAGGGATGCCCGGGTGACGGCGGGACCCGGGCCGCCGCCGGCGGGCGGCGGCCCGGCCTCAAGGGCGTGGATCTTCTCAAGGAGGTCCCGGTGCCGGTAGATGAAGGTGCGGTCCACCGCGGCCGCCCGGGCGATGCCGGACACGCTGATCTCGGCGCCGTCGGCGGCGGCCCGGTCGAGCGCGGCAAGGACCCGCTGGCGCCGGCGGGCGGAGTCGGCCTGGCGGCCCTTCATCATGGCCCCGGTCCCGGGGCTGCCCGGAGCCGGGCGGGCAGGCTCTTTCATGCGGAGGCCTCCGTTCGCGGCGAGGGGAGCACGGGCCGGACGGATGGCATCCCCAGGTGGAGCGCCCGGTGACGGCGGACGACGCTGACCGCCTCGTCGATCTGGGCCCGCCGGCCGGCGTCCATGCGGTCGATGTCGCCCTTGATCTGGCTGACGAGGTGCCGGACCCGGCGGATTTCCTCTGCTGCGGGCATCGCGTCGGCACGGGCCCACTCATCGACCCCGTCGATGCTGGCGGCCAGTCGCTCGCGGGTGCGCAGCAGGTCGTCGAGATAGCCGGTCAGGTCAGGAAGGTGGGAGACGTCGGTGCGGAAGTGGTCGCAGCCGGCGCAGCGGAACCGGACCGGGCAGGCACCCCCTCCGGCCTGGACGTTGGCCGGCTGGGTGCAGGTCCCGTAGGGGACGGCGACCGACCCGACGGCGTAGCGGGCGCGCTCGCTGTCGAGCAGGGCCAGGGCATTCCGCCAGATCCGGTTGCCGTGCCGGTCGAACTGCATCGCGGTCACCTTGTCGACGGCTTCGCGGCGACGGGCCTCGCCGACGCGGTAGTACCGTTTGGTCGTGTCCATCGACTCGTGGTCCATCAACTCGCGGAGCACGTCGATGCCGACCCCGGCGTCAGCGTGCCGCTGCGCGTAGGAGTGCCGGTAGGAATACGGGGTGATGAGGGACTTGTCGTATTCCGTGCCGTCGGCCCGCAGCAGCGGCCTCATTGAGTCCACCCAGATCCGGTGCCGTCCGGTGAGGTTGTCCTCGGTGACCGGGCGGGTCCCGTCGGGGTTGAGACGCCGGGAGGGCAGGAGCCTCAGCCAGGCGGGCGGCGTGTCCGGGAACCGTTCGCGGACGGCGGTTTTCTGCACGGTGATCAGGGCTGCGGTGTGCTCGCTGACCGGCAGGCGGCGGCGCTGCCGGTGGGCCTTGGAGTTGTCGTAGACCAGTACCGGGGTGCCGTCGGCGTCGCGGGCCAGGCAGTCCCAGTCCAGTGCGCAGACCTCGGCGGGCCGGCGGCCGGTGTCGATCATCAGCTCGACCGCGACCCGGGTCTCCCGGCTGGAGATGACTTCCTCCAGTTCGCGGAGGCGGCCGCAGAGCTGCCGCATGATCTCGTCAGGGACGTCCCGTCCGGGCTCGCCCGGGTCGGCCTTGGCCGGGACGTCCCCGGCAATCAGGATGAAGTCGTCCGCCAGGCCGGCCGCCGGGCCTCCTGGCCTTGCCATGCCGAGGGAGCGGATGCCCTTCAGCACCCGGCCTGCGTCCTGGCAGGTCTTGACCCTGCTGTAGGCCGACATCTGCCCGTCGGCGGTCAGGAATGCCATGCGGTGCAGGAACGCCTCGATGTCGGCGCGGCCGAGGGCGGCGGGGTCCTCACCGCGGTCCTCCCGGCCGACGCGCAGGGTCGCCGACAGCCTGATCATCGCGCCGACGATCTCGTGCAGCCGGGCGCCGGCCTGCTTGCCCCGCCGCCGCGGCAGGTCGTGGGCGGCCCATGCCTTGGCGGACTCGCGCAGCCATTCCTGGCTGATGCCGGTGAAGGCGAGCCAGCCGTGATGGCCGAGGACGGTCAGGTCCCACCTGTCCTTGGCGATCTCGGACCGCGGGTCGGCGAACGCCCGGGCCGCGTGCATCGCCAGCGAGCTGAGCAGGGCCTGCCGTCCCTTCTCTTCCTGGGCGGGCAGGTCTACCAGCGAGGGCGCCTGCGCCTGGCGGAGCTCCCGGGCCAGGACGCGCAGCGTCCGGCAGTAACTGGTGCATCCTGCCCGGACCCGCTGCTGCACCCCGTAGAGCATTTCAACCACGGCCAGCGGGGCGAGCCCGCGCAAGTTGACCTGGCCGGTCACCGGGACCGGCTCGGCCCTCTCGTCCCACCGCGTCCCGTCCAGCCCCGGATCGGCGAGGAGGGCCGCCTCCCAGCGGCGCGCGTGCAGGGCGCAGCGGGTCTCCTCGCGCCCGCGGCGGGGCCGCCGCTCCCGCAGGCAGGCCGTCACCGCGCATGTCCCGGGCCCGGGCGCGGGCAGGGGCGCTCCCCTCCGGGCGGGAGCGTCCTCCTGCCGCCGACGGCTGCCGTCCCACCGGATCAGCCGGTGCTCGGTTTCCGGGGCCAGCAGCCATGTCGCCGGATCCCAGCCGGCCTCCGCCAGGAACCCGGGGTCCAGCAGGGCTGCCAGCCTCGCCGCCCGCTGCCCCGCAGCAGCGGCACCGGCTCCCAGCACCGGCGCCAGGGCCGCATCCTCCGGCTCCTCCGCGGTGATCGGCACGACGCTCACGACGGCCGCGGCGCTCACCGGGGCTCTCCGGCCAGCTCGCGAGGGCTGGGGACCGCGTCGACCGCGGCCCGCAGCCTCGCTGGGTCAGGATGCGTGTAAACCTCCGTGGAGGACACCGACGCGTGGCCGAGCAGCTCCTGGGCCTCGTCGACCGACCCGCCCGCGTCCAGGACATTAGAGGCGAAAGCGTGCCTTAGCTGGTGCGGGGTCGGCGGCCCGTCCAGCCCGGCCCGCCGGGCCGCGGCGGCCACCAGGTCGTTGACCGCGTCCAGCCGCATCGGCGCCCCCACCGGCTCCCGGAACAGGTTCACCAGCGCAAAGTCACCCGACGCGGCCCGCGGCACCCGCATCCGCTCGAACTCGTACGCGTCGAACGCCTGAACCGCGACGAAGTCCAGCGGGACGGCCCGCTGGCGGCGGGACTTGGCGACGGCCCCGTTGGGATTGTCCTCCCGGCGCACCACGTGCAGGTGCGCCCGCTCCACCGCGCACCCCAGGGCCCGGGAATCGGCCAGCAGGTGCACGTCGCCGCGGCGCAACCCCAGCACCTCGCCCCGGCGCAGCCCCGCCCGCGCCATCAGCAGCACGATCAGCCGGTCCCGGGCCGACCGGCACCCCCCGAGCACCGCGACGATGTCCGCGTCGGCGGCCCGGTCCACCGGCCGCTGCGGCTCGTGCAGCCGGTGCCGGGCCCGCAGCCGCCAGCCCGTCCCCGCATCCTCTCCCCGGACGGCATCAGGCAGATCACGGTCATCGGCCACCTCATAGAGCAGCGGCACCAGATGCCCGGGTGCCTGCCCTGCCGCGACCGCGTGCACGACCATCCCGCGAACCGCGGCCAGCACCGCGTTGACCCGCCGGGCGCCCCTGACCGGCGCCGTCCCCGGCCCCGCGAGCACTATCCCGCCCGCCGCGGACGCCCCGGCCCCCGAAGCCAGCGGCCCGGCGTGAAGCAGCCACGTCATGAACAGCCCGAGCTGCTCGATCCCCGACTGCCACGGCCGGCCCGTCAGCGAGCACCAGCGCAGGAACAGCGCGATCGAGCCCGCAAACGCCCTCGTCGTCGATTCCGCGCCGTCCCGTCCGAACCGCACCTGCCGCAGGAACGAGTCGGCGACCGCCACCACGGCCAGCTCCTCGTCCAGCACCGTCCAGTACCTCGCCCCAGACGGCATCCTCACTGGAAACGCCCGCATCCCTGATCCCCGATCTCGCGCTGATCTGCATGAACAACTACCAGCCACGAGCACCACACCCGGGGAGACGCGCCGCAGAACCTTGCCAGACGTCCCGTTCAGGCAACGTCATGCAACAAGCTGGCGTCCCCCGGAGAACCCCGGATGAGGGGGTTGAGCGTGGCGATGACCGCCCCCGCGTTGGATCCGCGCAGCCTGCGCATCTCGCCCGCGAGCCGTTGCCGGTGCTTCCTGATGGCTGCCTTGGACGGTTTGATCAGCAGCTTGCCGCTGGGGTAGCGGCGGAGGCTGAAGCCGAGGAAGCCGAACCCTTCACTGAGGTGGACGATGCGCGTCTTGTCCTCGTTCAGGGACAGGCCCCTTCTGGCGAGCCACCTGGCAAGCCGCGCCCGCACGTCTTCGGCCTGCTGCCGAGTCGTCGGCGTACCTGACCAGGACCGGGGAGCCCTCTTTGACGTGGCCGGCGTGAACGCCGCCGCGGTAGCGGACTCCGGCAGCCTCCTCAAGGCCGTGCAGCGCGACGTTCAGCAGCAGGGGGCTGATGATGCCGCCCTGGGGAGTGCCCTCCTCCGTGGGCGCGAACCCCTTGCCTGCCTCGAACACCCCCGCCGTCAGCCACCCGGCGATCATGTCCCTGGCCGGGAACGAGCCGAGCTGGCCGAGCAGGAAGGCATGCCCGATTTTGTCGAAGGCCGCGCTCAGGTCCGCGTCTAGGATCCACACCCGCTTAGACGTGCCTTTCAGCACGCCGTAAAGCGACCCGATCGCGTCCTGGCAGGACCGCCCCGGCCGGAACCCGTAGGACCGGGGCTCGAACCGGGCTTCCCACTCCGGCTCCAGCGCGTTCTTGACCCGCGCCTGATGGCACCGGTCCATGACCACTGGGACGGTGACTTCATACTGCCTCTCCTGCAGTCGTGTCTGGGCTTGATTTGGTTTCTCGCGATCGGCGCTGGCCACGGGCCGCGCTGATGGTGTGACTGTGCCAGCGGGGACCGACATTCCTGGCCGCTTCAGTGCCG
>WNGE01011443.1_pt1 | contig 11870 bp, 13 predicted proteins | sample 5400651 | NCBI WGS metagenome assembly WNGE01 (sample SAMN13153370, study PRJNA577476) | soil metagenome | isolation source: 60 cm soil or saprolite under grassland replicate 2 | place: USA:California | collected 2016-06-15 | reverse complement strand
TGGTACCTGACCTCGTAGACCCGCTCGGTGAACTTCCAGCCGTCCGGGGTGCGCTGGTAGCGGTCGTGGTAGATGGCGTAGTTCAGCTCCGACCTGCCGTCGCGGGCGCGCGCGAGCTCTTGCATGTAGGCACGGCCGGTCGCGGAGGCGCCGTCAAGCTGGATCGTGCCCGGGTGCGTGGTCTGCACGAAGAAGTCCCACTGGCCCTGCAGCCGCTCGCCCCCGGCGCGGATCTGCTCCCGGCCGGCCAGCTCGGCGGGGACGTTGGGCATCCGCAGCGCGCCGTCGGGGGTGAACAGCGACGCGAGGCGGCCACGGTCGCGCATCATCACCGCGTCGGTGAACTCGCCGCGCAGCGCCTCGATCTCGACGCGATCAGCAATGGCCTGAAGATCGCTCATCGGTTTCCTCCTTGTCACATCTCCGGCCCACAACCCGAGCACCGCCTCAGGCACACGATCATCCTGACAGTCTCTCGTGCTCATGGCGGGTGAACGGGGTTCGCTAGACGGGAATCATGCCGAGCTGTTTCATCTGCGAGAAGACGTCGACAACCCCCCAGATCTCAGCGATCCGGCCGTTGACGAACCGCATGATGAAGATCTCGTTGTAGGTGACGGATTTGCCGGTTGGCGGGAGGCCCATGTATTCACCCTGGTGGGTCCCAGTACCCGTGTCCCTCTCGACGACCTTGTCGCCCTCCTCGATCAGATCCTCGACCGTAATGTGAAGATCGGGGAAGGCCCGATAGAGCCTCGCGAACACCATCTCCTTTAGCGTCTGCACCCCGGTCGCTTCAAATGGGGTGTGCTGCTTCACGTCGGGCTCGAAGACCTCGTCGATCGTCTGCGAGATGAGCTCCGCATCGCCGGTGTTCATGGCGTCTAGAAGGCGTCTGACGGTGGCTTTGTTGCTTGTTTCATGGGCTGCTGACATTTGCTTCCTCCTCGGGTCGATGTGAACGTTGGGGTGGCTATCCTGCGGGGAGCGGGCCGTGGCCTGCGGGACGACCCCGGGCGGGGCCGCCCCGCAGATCCGGATGAGCGTCTTGCCACGGGCGGCGCGGCGGCGGCGCGCGCTCGCCGCCGCGCCGCCGGCAAGCGCGACCTCGTCCTGGACCGGCGTCCCGGCCGGAGTGCAGCCAGGCGCCGCGCTGGGTCAGCCGGTGAAGGGCTGGGGGCCAAGCGGCCCCACGCCACGAGGACGGCCAGGGCGAGCAGGGCCATGGGCGACGCGATCACCTGGGCCTCGTGACGGCGGAGGTGCGTGATGATCGCCCCGGCCATCAGCACCACCAGGCCGACGGCAGCCAGCGGCACCAGAACCGGCGCGATGTCGAGCGCGGCGGGCAGGATCAGGCCCACCGCAGCCAGGACCTCCAGGGTGCCGATGGCCTTGACGGCGCCGACACTGAAGTCTTCGACCCATCCCTGCCGAAGGCGGCCAGCTTCTCCTTGGGCCGGGCCAGCTTCATGGCGCCGCTGGCCAGGACGGCTACGGCCAGCAGTCCCGCAATGATCCACAAAGCGAGGTTCATCAGGGTTCTCCTTGTAGGGTTGTGAGCGACTTCGGTTTCGAAGCCGGAGGGTGCCGGTCAGGCGCGATCGCAGGACGGAGAGGCCGGTCATGATGTCGCTGAGCTTTCCTGTCCACTGGATGGCGGGTTCGTCTCAGCCATACGACGACACAGCCCCCCGGAATGTCAGGCGACACGCCCGCCTCACATTCCGGCGCGCTGTCTCGTCGACCTGGTGAGGGCAGCTGCGACCAAGGGAGCCGTCGACACCATGACCACCCAATCCGGGCCAGCAGGCGGCCGGCCCGATCCGGGCCTGCGCGCGATCATGAGCGAGCGGCGTCAGCTGCTCAACCTCACCTACCGGCTGCTGGGCTCCCTGGCCGAGGCCGAGGATGCCGTGCAGGAGACCTACGCCCGCTGGTACGCCATGTCCCGACAACAGCAGCAGGCCATCGGCTCCCCCGGCGCCTGGCTGACGACGGTGGCCAGCCGCATCTGCCTGGACCTGCTCGGCTCGGCACGGGCCCGGCGGGAGCGCTACGTGGGCCAATGGATCCCCGAGCCGCTGCCCGAACCTGCCGAGTGGAGCAGCGGGCGGCCGGGCGGCACCACCGCCGACCCGGCCGACCGGGTCACCCTGGATGAGTCGGTCAGCATGGCCTTCCTGGTCGTGCTCGAATCGATGACTCCGGCCGAGCGCGTCGCGTTCGTCCTGCACGATGTCTTCGGCTACCCCTTCGCCGAAGTCGCCGAGATCACCGGCCGTACTCCGGCGGCATGCCGCCAGCTGGCCGCCTCGGCCCGCCGCCGCATCCGCGCCTCGCAGACCCCCGCGACCCCGACCGCCCGGCAGGCCGGCATCGTCAGGGCCTTCAAGCAGGCCTGGGAAGCGGGAGACATCGACGCCCTCGTCGGCCTGCTGGACCCCGACGCCACGGTGATCGCCGACGGCGGCGGCCTGGTCCGCGCCGCGCTCCGCCCGATCCAAGGCGGCGAGCAGGTCGCGCGCTACCTGGCCGATCTGGCCGGCCGGGCACCCGGCAACGTGACGATCCTGGAGCGGACGGTCAACGGCCAGCCCGGTCTGGTGGCTCAGCAAGACGGCGTCATCGTGACGGTGTTCGCGTTCGACGTCGCAGGCGACCGGATCACCCATATCTGGGCCGTACGCAACCCCGACAAGCTCCGGCCCTGGACGGCCGGCTGACGCGTCTGCCTACCATCGGGTCCGCTGCCAGCTGCCGATGCCCGCAGGCAACAGCATGCCCGGCAAGAAGAACGGTTTGGTCCCCGCCGCGTGGTCGGTGACGTCTGCCAGGCCGACCATCTCGGGAACGCGCGCTCGTAGCAGCGGCTCGATGCCCTGGCGGATGGTCACCTCCGCCAGGCTGCAGCCCTGACAGCCGCCCTCCAGGCGGATGCGAATCCAGCCCTGGTCGACCTCGACCAGGGCCACCCGTCCGCCGTGGGCGGCGATCACCGGGTTGATCTCCCCATCCAGGACAGCGCGAACCCGGTCGGCGAGGCTCTGGCCGCGGCCTGCCGGTGGCGGTTCGGCGTGGGGCCCCACGATCCGCACGCCGGTGATCTCGGGGACGGCGGCGCCGAGCAGGTCCTGGATGCGGGAGGCCAGCGGCAGCGCGGCGCCCGGGGAGCCGCGCACCTCGAGGGTCGCAACGCCACCCTCGACGGCGACCACCCGCACGGCCCCTCCCCGGGCGATCACGGCGGGGAGCACGCTGCGCTGCAGCGCGGCCGTCGCCCTGCCGACCAGATCCATGGCGTCCATCGCTAAACGGGCCTCCTAGCCCAGCGCCGGTGGCCTTGGAGTGGCAGTGGGCATGGTCAGCGGCGTCCGACGCGCCGCATCGAGCGCGGCGTCCAGATCGGCCAGCAGGTCCACGGGTGCCTCAATGCCGATCGACAGGCGCAGCAGGTCCTCGGGCACCGGGGAGGACGGTCCCTCCTGGCTGCGGCGGTGCTCGATGAGGCTCTCGACCCCGCCCAGCGAGGTGGCACGCTTGAACACCCGAACCGCGCGCGACACCGCCATGGCCTGCTCAGCTCCCCCCGCCAGCCGGATCGACAGCATCCCGCCGAACCCGCCGCGCATCTGCCGAGCCGCGATTTCGTGGCCCGGATGGGACGGCAGCCCCGGGTACAGCACCGCCGTCAGCGCCGGGTGGCCGTGGAGGTGGCGAGCGATGGCCATGGCGCTGTCGGAGGCGCGCCGCACGCGAAGGAACAGCGTCCGCATGCCGCGTTGCAGCAGCCACGCCTCGAACGGGCCAGGGACGGCGCCGGCGTTGCGCCGCCAGGAGCGGATCCGCTCCCAAAACGGATCACGGTGCGCGGTCAGCACCGCACCGGCCAGCACGTCGCTGTGGCCGTTGAGGTACTTGGTGGCGGAGTGGACCACCAGGTCGGCGCCCAGCTCCAAGGGTCTGGTGAGCACCGGGGTCGCCACTGTGTTGTCGACGGCGACCAGGGCGCCGGCGGCGTGGGCCAGCTCGCAGGCCGCGGCCAGGTCGGTGATCTCCCACATGGGGTTTGCCGGCGTCTCCACCCACACCAGCCGGGTGCGGCCTGGACGGATCGCCGATGCTAGGGCGTCCAGGTCGGTGGTGTCGACGAACTCCACATCCATGCCCCAGGTGAGCGCGAACTCGGCCAGCCACTTGCGTACGCCCCAGTACAGCACTCGGGAGACCAGGACGTGGTCGCCTGGCAGCAGGGCCTGGAAGACCGCGGTGGCGGCTGCCATCCCGGAGGCGAACAGCGCGCAGGCACAGCCAGCCCCCTCGAGCGCGGCCAGCAGGCCCTCGGCGTGCTCGTAGGTCGGGTTGTCGGCTCTGGTGTAGACGCGGTCTTGGCGGTAGGAGCCGTCCGGCTGCTGCTCGTGGTTCGTCGACAGATGGATGGCCGGCGTCAGCCCGCCAGACACTGGGTCAACCTCGCCGAGGGCTTGGGCTGCCAAGGTCTCTGGGGACAGCGACGGTTGTTGTTGCATCCGCCCATGACCTCCTCCCGGTTCCTGTCAGTCCTGGGGTTCATTCTCGTCGGGCAAGCAGCAGGGCGCGGCGCTGGCCCTGGCCGCGAGGCCTTCTGCCTGGGCGCGGGCGGCGGCCACCCGTAGCCCCTCCAGCGGCAGGTCGGCCAGGATCACCCGGCAGCCGCTGCGGGCGGCCAGGTACAGGCCCGGCCAACCCCGCCCGGTCCCGAGGTCCAAGAGACGGTCGGTGGGCGACAGGCTGAGCCCTGTGGCGAGCTGGTCGGCCTGGGCCATGGTGGTGTAGCCGTTGGCGCCCCAGTCGCCGCCGATGACCCGCCGTTCGATCTCGCGTAGCAGCGGCACGGCGGCGATGCCGTAGCGCTGCTCGAACAGGCCGCGTGCCTGCAGCTCGTCCCTGACGGTCATGGTCGCCTCACTGGCTGGGTCTCTGCCCCGCCGTCTCCGCTGGGTGGCTTCGGGGTGGGCGGTGTGCGGCGGTGGGTCTCGTACATGCGGACCGCCGCGACCAGTCCTGAAGCGGCGGTGAGCGCGGCGATGGCCCAGACGGCGGCGGTGAGGCCCCACCTGTCGGCGATCACGCCGGCCAGGATGGCGCCGAGGGCGTAGCCACCGTCGCGCCACAGCCGGTAGACGCCCACGGCTGAGGCGCGCCAGGAGGGGTGGGCCACGTCGCCGATCGCCGCGAGCAGGGTCGGGTAGACCATCGCGGTGCCCACGCCGAGCAGCGCCGATCCGGCGGCCCAGGGGCCGAATCCGGTGGTGGCGGCGATGATGGCGATGCCGCCTGCCTGGACTCCCATCCCGCCGGCGATCAGCCATTTGCGGCCGAGCCGATCCGACAGGGCCCCGGTGAGCAGCTGCCCGAACCCCCACACGGCTGGGTAGATCGCGGCCAGCGTGCCGATGGCCGCCACCGACAGGCCGCGGTCGGCGTACAGCAGCGGGAACAGCCCCCACGCCATCCCGTCGTTGAGGTTGTTGACCAGGCCGGCCTGGCTGCAGGCCGACAGGGCCCGCTCGCGGAAGCTGGTCAGCAGGAATACCCGACCGGCGGAGAGCCCCTGGCCCAGCCCGGCGGCGGGCACGTGGGTGGCCGCCTCCACCGCGGCGTGTCCCTTGGTCTCCCGCACCACCAGGGCCGACAGCCCCAGGCCGAGCCCGGCGTAGCCAAGTCCGAGGAAGAACGGCTCGGGCCGCAGCCCGGCGTGCTGGGCGATGAACCCGGTCGCCAGGGCGGTGGCGGCCACCGCGCCGTAGCCGGCGGCCTCATTGAGCCCCATCGCCAACCCCCGGCGTTTCGGGCCGGCCAGGTCGATCTTCATGATTACGGTGGTGGACCAGGTCAGCCCCTGGTTGACGCCCAGCAGCACGTTGGCGGCGACCACCCATCCCCATGACGGCGCCCAGATCACCAGCAGCGGCACCGGCAGGCCGACCAGCCATCCCGCGACCAGCACCGGTTTCCGTCCCAAGCGGTCCGACAGCGTCCCGGCGAACAGGTTGGTCAGCGCCTTGACGGCGCCGAACACCACAATGAACGACAGGGCGGCGCTGAACGCCTGGAGGTGGAAGACCCGCGTGGCCAGCAGCGGGACGACCGTGCGCTCCTGGCCGACCATCCCGCCGACCAGCGCGTTGACCCCCACCAGCAGTGAGAACTGGGCCAGGTTGGCCCGGATCCCCAGCCGCGGCGGGCGGGTCCCCGCCCGGCTCATGACGGCTCCAGCGGCCGCCTGGTCGCCCGGGACCAGTCGCCCGGGCCGCCCAGCAGCACGGTGAGGTCGCGGTGGCCGGCCCGCTGGAGCAGGCTCGCGGCGGTCATGGCGCGCTCGCCGTGGCCGCACATCACCGCCAGCGGCCCCGCTGGCAGCTCGAAGGTGCCGGCGAGGGCGCCGAGCTCCAGGTGGCGGGCGCCAGGGAGGTGGCCGGCGGCGAACTCGGCGTCCTGGCGGACGTCCAGGACGGTCCCAGCGGGCCGCTCCGCCACCCCGGCAAGCGGGATCCGGGCCTGGGGCAGGCCGGCTGCCTGCCAGGCGGCCACGCCGCCGGCCAGCTCGCCGGTCAGCCGTTCGTAGCCGACCTTGCGGGCCTGGCGGACCAGGTCGCTGCGGTCCTGGTCGGGGTCGACCACCAGGACCAGCGGCCGGTCGTCTGGCACCAGCCAGCCAAGCCAGGTGGCGAACGCGTTGCGCAGCGGAACCGACAGCGCGCCGGGGACGTGCCCGGCGGCGAAGGCGGCGATCGGTCGCACGTCCACCAGTTCCGCGCCCTCGGCCACCAGCCGCCGCACCTCCTGTGGGGCCAGCGGGGCGAGCACCGGCGGCTCAGCGCCGTGGACGCGGGGGCCGCGGCGGTTGGTCTCGCGCAGCCGCAGGAAGTAGCGGGGATAGGAGCCCAGGCCGCCCACCAGCAGCTTGACGAAGGCGTCCTCGCCGGCGGCCAGCAGCGGATTGGTGGCCTTCTCCCGGCCGATGGTGGTGGTCGGCTCGGCACCGGTGGGGGCCGAGCAGAACGACCCGGCCCCGTGGGTCGGGTAGACCGTCAGGTCGTCCGGCAGGGTGAGGATCCGCTCGTGCAGCGAGCGCCACAGCGCCCGGGCCAGCTCTTCGGTCCGGTCGGGGCCGATCAGGTCGGTGCGGGCCACCGCGCCGACCAGCAGCGACCCGCCGGAGAACAGTCCCAGCGGTCGGGCGCCGTCCACCAGCAGCCAGGCCAGGTGCTCGGGGGTGTGGCCCGGGGTGGCCAGCGCCCGCAGCGACAAGCCGCCCAGGTCGAGCTCCTCGCCGTCGCCCAGGCCGCGATGCGGGAACCGGAGCCGGGCGGCCGCCGGCGCGACCACGGTGGCGCCCATGGCGGTCAGCTCGCGGCTACCGGAGACGAAGTCGGCGTGCAGATGCGTCTCCACGGACCAGGCCAGCCGCAGGCCGCGACGGCGCGCGGCGGCCAGGTAGGGGGCGGGGTCGCGCGAGGGATCCAGCACCAGCCCGCGGCCGTCCCCCAGGTCGACCAGGTAGGAGGAGTTGCCCAGCCCCTCGTCCCGGAACGTGACGATCTCGGCCATCCGTCCTCCCGCCGCCAAGACCGGGATACCAGCCCGATCGATCCACCAGTATTCCAGATATCCTGAGAATAATGGAAGTGTAGACGGCCCGGCCCGGCCGACGAGGGCCCGGCTGACTGGCCGTGCTCGGGGACCGGCTGGCCTCCTACCATGTTCCACAGGTCATTGGACGATCCAGGAAAGGCGGCAGATGGAAGGCCGTGAGGCAAAGGACCGGCTCTACGAGCAGTTCGCCCGCACCGCCAAGGCCGTCGCCAGCCCCAAGCGGATCGAGCTGCTGGAGCTGCTCGCCCAGGGCGAGCGCACCGTCGAGGTCCTCGCGCACGCGACCGGGATGGGCGTGACCAACACCTCGGCGCACCTCCAGGTGCTGCGCCACGCCCGCCTGGTCGAGACCCGCAAGCAGGGCACCAAGGTTCACTACCGGCTCGCCGGCGACGAGGTCGCCGGCTTCGTCGCCTCGCTGCGAGACCTGGCCCGGGCCCGCCTGGCCGAGGTGGACCGGGTGGTGGCCGACTACTTCGCGGCCCGCGACGCCCTGGAGCCGATCAGCCGCGCCGAGCTGGTGGAGCGCGCCAGCCGCGGCGAGGTGGTCATCCTCGACGTCCGGCCCACCGAGGAGTTCGCCGCCGGCCACATCCCCGGCGCGCTGTCGGTTCCGCTGGACCAGCTCGACGCCGCGCTGTCGCGGCTGCCCAAGCGGGCCCGGATCGTCGCCTACTGCCGCGGTCCCTACTGCGTGCTCGCTCCCCAAGCGGTCCAGCGCCTGCGGGCAAAGGGCTTCACCGCCCTCCGGCTGGTCGACGGCATGCCGGAGTGGCGCCTGGCCGGCCTGCCGGTCGCCGTCGGCGACGATTGAGGCAGATAAGACCCTGCTGATCCTCACGGTCCGGATGATCACCTCGGCCGCCCGCCACGGCGCCGACGTGGGCTCAGGTGCCCCTCGGCGGTACTGGGCAGACTGGGAGGCCAGCCCTCCGCCATCCCTGGAAGCCACCGATCACGTCGGTCACGCGGGTGGCACCAAGGTCGAGCAGGGACGCCACAGCCAGGCTTGACGGGTACCCCTGGTTGCAGACGAGGATCAGGGGCCTGTCCAGGCTCGTGATCGCGGGTCAGTCCTGGTTGGCTGCTGCCTTGGCGAACAGTTCCAGCATGGCGGTCCAGCCGCCGCCGCTGCGCTCACGGGTCACCGGGGTTGGAGGGCTGAGCTGGCCGAGGTGCTCGGTGGCGGCTACCTCGCCGACGCGCCCGACGTCGGCATCGTCGCGTCGCTGGATGAGCTGGCGGGGCCGCAGTTCGCTCCCGCGGAGGTCGATCAGCGGGTGCGGGAGTTCTACGAGCACACCACACGGTTCACCCTCGACATCGTCCCGGCGTGGCGGCTGTGGGTGCGTCCGGGCTACCTGCTGTACCGGACGCTGGTGGCACGCCCGCTGGGGCAGGCCAGCGTGCCAATGAACCAGCGGGAGACGCTGCGGGGGATTCGCAGTCGCATCGACACCATCAGCCCGGCCCAGGACGACGTCGTGGCGGTGCGCGGCTGGATCCGCTCCTTCGCCGACACCGACGAGCCGATCTACGTCGGCATCTACACCACCTACCGGCATGCCGGACGCGGCTACGTCAGCGTCGGTTTCCCGCTTCCCCAGGCGAGCTTCACGGCCACGCTGGTGCCGCATGCTCGCCCAGGTGGCGGCTTGGTGCTCACCAGCCGCAGCGACCTGGACCAGCCTGGCCACTATCTGGCCTACATCGATCCGGCCACCAGGCAGCTGACGGCGTTGGCGATTCAGGGCTTCGCCGAGCAGCTCGACGTCGACGTCGACGACGACGAACTGCGGGCCGAGCATGCCTTCTGGGTCTTCGGGCTGCCCTTCCTGGTGCTTCACTACCGCCTGCACCGCAAACCACCCAGCACCTCACCGCGATCGCGGCAAACACCCCAGCGCGGATGGCCCGTGCGGAGTCGCCGCGGCTGGCGCTATCGGTCAAGCCGGCGGAGTGGTCGGCCCCCCTTAGCTCGGACCACTCCGCCGGCCCGGGATCGCCGACGCCAGCGGCCAGCGCCTCCTGGTCCTGACGGGCCAGCCTTGCGTGGCGTGGCTGGCGGCAGGATCGTCGATGACCGTCCCGGGGTCGTTACGCGCCCGTTACGGGTCCAAGGGATCGGCGGGGGCGCTGTCTGGAGTCTCACCGTCCGGCCGGCTTCTCGGCCGACCCTGGCGAACCCGTTAGGTTGACACTGCCAATCTCGCGTGGTAGATTGACAACGTCAATCTGAGAGGAGGCGCGGTGACGGCGACGAGGCGGGCCAACCCGACCTACTACGACGGCGACCTTGGCCGCGACCTCATCGACACGGCCCTCGAGCTGATCGCGCGGGAGGGCCCATCGGCGGTGAGCCTGCGCTCGCTGGCACGCCGGCTCGGCGTCTCCCACGCCGCCCCGGCCAACCACTTCCCCGACAAGGCGGCCCTGTTCACCGCCATCGCCATGGAGGGCTTCGAGCTGCTCGCCGCGGCCATCCAGGACGCCGTCCGGCGACTCGGCCCCGACGCAACCGCGCGCCAGCGGCTGGGAGCTGCCGGCCGGGCCTATACCAGCTTCGCCGTCGACCACCGTCCCTACTTCGAGGTGATGTGGCACGGGGACCTGCTCCACCAGGACGACCCGGCGCTGGCCGCGGCCGGCGAGGCCACCTTCGCGCTGCTGCTTGGCGGGGTCGGTGACGCCCAGGCCGAGGGCTGGGCCGCCGGCACCGACCCGCATACCGTCGCCTACCTTGCTTGGTCGGTGGTGCACGGGCTGGCTGCGCTGTGGCTCGGCGGCTCCCTGCGGCGCGCGCAACGCCCCTTCGACGAGATCGCCGGCGAGGTCGTCGCCCTGCTCGGCAGCGCCCTCGCCGCCCACCCCGCCCCCAATGCGCCTTCCTGAGAGGAGCGACGCCATGCATCATCAGCATCATCACCACCACCAACCCCCGACCCAGATGCTTGCCCGCACCTCCGATCCCGGGCTGCGCATCGGCGACGCCGAGCGCGGCCGGGTGGTCGACCAGCTCGCCGACCACCATGCCGCCGGCCGGCTCACCCTGGAGGAGTTCGAGGACCGCATGGCGGCGGCCTGGACCGCCCGCACCGGCGCCGACCTCGACGTCCTGGTCCGGGACCTGCCAACCCAGCCCCGGCGGTCACGGCCGCCCGCGACCGCCACCCGCCTCCGGCTCGACCCCCACGCCAGGACCTATCTCGCCGTCATCGCCCTGCTGTGGCTGATCTGGCTGGTCACGGGCGCCGGCTACCCCTGGCCGATCTGGCCGGTGCTCGGCTGGGGCATCGGCGTTCTCGGCCACCAGCGCGGTCACGCGTCGATGACGGTGAAGCCGCCAAGCGCTATCTCGCGATCGTGAAGCCCTACAACGTTGCCTTGGAGCGGCTGGAGCAGGCATTCAACGCGGGCAGGCCGCTCGACGCCCTGCGGACGCTCTCCCGCGCCGTGGCGACCGTGAATGACACGCAGATGAACCAGCTTCGAGCGACGCTGTGGCCCGCGGCGGTGCGACAGCCGATGCGCACGCTGTTGGCGGAGTCCGCTGTGGCCCAGCGGTACTGGCTGCAGGCGGCCGAGGCCGGTACGCGGGACGAGCTGGCCCGCTCGCTGGTTACGGCGTCGCGGCACGACGGCTCCGACGCGGCCGGCCAGATCCGTCGTGCCCTCGGACTGGGCGCCTACGACGAAGCGGACTACTCGTAGCGAGCGACCTCATACCGCCGAGTAGACCATCCCACGCTAAGGGGGTCCCGTAGGACCCCCTCGTTGCGTTCGGCATAGCCTCCGGTTGCTGAGACCAAGGAGGCGCGATGGCCGACTACGCCACCCTACTCCGCGACCAGGTGACCCTGGCCTGCCGCTTGATCGACCGGATCTTCCTGCAGGCGTACGTGCCCAAGCTGCAGTCGGTGGGGATGGTCTGCAACTTCCTGTGCCAGCAGCGTGGCTTTGCGATCCCGTCTGGGGCTGCGTTCGGCAAGATCGGCCAAGGCTACGTTGAGCAGGTGCACCGGTGGGCGAAGGCCAACGACATCCCCATCCACTACTTCGCCAAGGGCGAGAACAAAGAGCAGCTGGCCCGTCCGCTGCTGGAAGCGGCAGCCAAGCAGGGTTGCGATGGGCACGTAGTGCTGGTGGGGATCGCGCAGGAGCGGGCGTCGGTGTGGCGCTCGTGGAAGGCCAAGGGCCACGAGCACAAGGCGCATCCGCACATGGAGTGGGGC
>WNGE01007483.1_pt1 | contig 11870 bp, 15 predicted proteins | sample 5400651 | NCBI WGS metagenome assembly WNGE01 (sample SAMN13153370, study PRJNA577476) | soil metagenome | isolation source: 60 cm soil or saprolite under grassland replicate 2 | place: USA:California | collected 2016-06-15 | reverse complement strand
AGCGTCTAAGCTTTGCAATCTTCCCTGTCCTTGATCGCCGTCTTGTTGATCATTTTTCATGATGCCCCCCTGTGCGGTTCCGGTAGATCTGGATCTGGAATTTTCATTTCCTGGTGACAACGGCTGCAGCTGTTGTCACTGGGCACACGAAACTCGGTTCTCGTCCGTGGGGGAGCAAGGGTCGTCTTCCGGAGGTGTTGCCGCTGTTTTAGAAGCGCGGCCGTCAAGCACCGCAGTCCTTTGCTAAAGGCATCAGGAAAAGGTTTGCGTTGAATACTCCCTGACCAGAGTCGCGCGACGGTCCCCTGGGCCAATTCTATTAAGTGATCAAGTTCACGGTAATGTCCAGGATCCGGCGCCGGCACCTCTTCGCCTAGGTGGTCCTCAAGTTCCTCAGGCGGAGCCGTGCAATCTTTACAAATATGACGGACTTCAAATATCACAAGCTCAACCGCCCCCTGTTCCCGGGCGGAAATTAATATCTCCTCACGAAATCGCAGCACGCCGATTATTTGGGCCGCCACCATCTCAAGGCGGATACCCGCCTCCTTGTATTTCTTGCTGGTCAAGTTCGGTCTTCCAACCCGTATTAGCTCGCGCAAAGCAGAACCATTCGACTGGCGAAAGCGGTCATTGGTGAGAACGAGCTGTTGCATTTGCCGGTCGGTAAAGAAAAACCGCCTCCCCTTCTTATCCAGCATTGGGGTGGCTCCTTTCGAACTGATTCTGTTTCCCCGGGCCACGCCCGAGGCAAATACCGCGACGCCTGGGGAGATCTGGGGAATTGATAATGCGCGCTCCACCACAGTGGCATGGGGATCGCAACGCAGGGATCGATGCTGCTAACAAGTCCGGGTCCGGAGCGTCAGACCATGGGCTGTGGAAGGGCCGAGTGCTTAGGCGGGTTGACCTTTTCGAGTTGCGATCCGCACAAATCCAATGTGACACGCTTCCTCCACTACGTTCCCGCCGAGCATCAGGAGGACGTACTTTGCCCACAAAGCTCCATGAAAGCTGAGCAAATACAAAATCCCGCCTACCTGCAGCCAATTCGCTGCTCTTCGCATGGGCGCGTAAACAGCCCGCGGCTCGTAGACACCCCGCGGCTCGTAGACACCCCGCGGCTCTTAGCGTGTCAGCAGTGAGGTCTAGTCAACTTGTCTTGGTTATCAGTGCTCTTTACTGGTGTTAGATGATGTGCATGCCCCAAAGGTTCCATGCTTCGCAACTTACGTTGGTAAGTCTGTCTGACCAACGTCTCCTTGGGCATGTACCCGCGAAGTTCGTACACGGAACTCGAAGAGCGGCGGCGGCTCGAAACCGAAACCAGCCTGCTTAAAACTTACCTGCTCGAAGCCCACAGCGAGAATACCGGGCACCGCGACATCCTACGACTGTTGCAAAACGGCTTTTGGCCGGGAAAGGTTGGGTGAACGCTCAGAAGACGGAGTTCCCGCCAGGAGGCAAACTTGGTTACCGCGATTCCGAGCGAGAGCGTACACCGCAAACGTCCGCCAGCCCAGCCAAAATCGGTGGCTTTGGCATAAAACACGCGAACTTCGCTTCAATCGGTGGGCTTAATGTCGAGCCGGCCAATCAGGCGCAGCAGAAACTTAGTTCCCTGTCTTCTGTAGGCTTCAGAACCGGCCAGCAGAAAGGCTTCGCAGATCCGGGCAACACTCTGTCCTTCGCGTTCAGCGATTGATTCGACTCGCCGCTTGAGATTTGAGTTAACCCGAAAAGTCAGTCGCGTGTCCTTTTTCATTTCGGAAAATGGTAGCACTCTCGTACGAGCCACCGTCAGTTACTGAACCGATTCCGATTGACAATCACCTTTGGTTGTGGCATCCTTTTGTCATCCATATGGATGACATAATGAAACGAAACCTTTCACTTGAGAAAAAGAATGTGAAAGCTGCGAAAACCAAATGGCCCGACAAGCAGATTGCAAGATTTATACCTCTCCTCAGAGAGCTAACCAGTGCACATCGGCTTTCCGTGGCGGCGGGAGACATAATTCTCCTGAACGGCGGGTGGTACGTGACTCACTCCGGTCTCCTACGGTTGGCACGCCGAAGTCGGTGCACGGGGATCCATGTGGAGCCGACGCTTGCGTTCTGCGATCCGTCTGAGAAGCGCTGGGCATTCGAGGCTACAGTCTACAAATCAAGAAGCTGTCGAGGATTCGTTGGATTCGGAGATGCTGATCCTTCCAACGTCTCTGCTTTGGTACGTGGAGCCGAGATGCGCGTGGCAGAGACCCGAGCGGTCAACCGTGCATTGCGTAAGGCTTACGGCATCGGCATCTGCTCAATCGAAGAAATCGGTTCTCTTGCCACGTCAACGCAGTCTCAGCGACAAGCGGGCAAGCTCCCCCCGCAACCCGCTAACGGGAACTACGGCGGCCCCAAAGTCCGCGACCGCCTTTGCCAAATCATTCGCCAGCATCAGCTCGATCCCAACCTGGTGAAGTCTTATGCCACGGATTATTGTGGAGTCAAAACTCTGCGTGAAGCGAAGCGCGAGCAGGTCGAAGCTTTTGTAGTTCATCTGGCCGACTGGGCCGAGAAAGACCGCAATGCCCTGCTCTGCCAGCTCAACAGTTATTTGCCAGCCAAGGGAAGTGCGGCATGAGGCGCTATTTCGAAAGTCTCCGTCCTGCGGATCGGTCGGCCATAGACTCCGTTCCCGACGGATTATTCCTCGTCCGGGTTGATCGAGTGCAGTATCGCTGGCACGCGCAGAAACCGTATTACCAGATCCGCTTCGCTGTTCTCGAACCCAAGCATCTCGCCGGATGCTTGATCACCGGCCGCCTCTACTGCACAGCCAGAGCAATGTGGAAACTCACCTGGTTTCTGCGCGACTTCGGCTATGACACCGAACTGCTGGGAAAGGATGAAATCGATGACCAGGCTCTGGTCGGATTACAGGGTGTGCTGAAAGTGAGTCATGCCATTGTGCATGGCATCTCCGTCCTCAACCTCGACGGATTCGCTCCCCTTAGTCGCTGGAAGGAACTCTCGCCCACAGCCGTTGACGATCCTCCGGGATCGGAGGTCGCTTGATGGTATACAGCTATACCCAGATCAGCCAATATCTGACCTGCCCGCGCCGCTATCGTCATCGCTATCTCGATGGTTGGCAGGAGAAGGACAGCCGGGCAGCCATGCTCTTCGGCCGCGCCTTTGAACGCGCTCTCGGCGCGTATTTCCTCCATCAAGACGCGGCGGTCGCCCTGTTTCAGGAATGGAAGCTCTATCAGGATCAGAAACTCGAGTACTCGCATGGCGACACCTGAGATCACATGCTAGAGCAGGGCATTCAACTGCTCGACCGCTTCTGCCAGGAGGATCGTGTCCGCATTCGCCAGCCCCGCCGCAACCTGCAGATCAAGTTTGTGCGGCCGCTTTCTGGCCAAAACGAATTCGTGGCCTATATCGACGCTATCGGCCGGCTGGACGGTCGCGGCTGCCTGCTCGAATGGAAGACCACTTCCAGCCGCTATCCAGAAGAACCAGCTGGATTGTTAGCTCTTGATCCGCAGCTGGTTTGCTATTCCTGGATCACCGGCGTTTCCGAAGTCGCCCAAGTAGTTTTCGTGCGCAAGCGCCTGGTCGAGATTCAGTACCTGCGTACCACCATCAGCGACGAGCAGCGCCGCGAATTCAGTCAGCTGGTCGAAGCGACCATCCGGCAGATCGAGGCTGCTGAGTTCCTGCCCCACAGCGGCATCCGTTTCCCGCAGAACCCGTGCAGCAGCTGTCCTTATATCGGGCTTTGTCTCGGACGCCAGGAGTTGGTCGAGGCCGCTCTCATCCGGCGGCCAGGAGCAGAACAGCTTGATTGGCTTGACGAGCTTCATTACTAAGAATCCGCCTATGTTGCCCAGGCTCAATCGCCGACGAGCTCAGTTCGTGCTCACCAAGATCGATGAGATTTTGGCCTGGGAGCAGCGCAAGGAAGCAGAGAAAGATACTCGCTTTGTGGAGCTGGGAAGATATCTCTGCGAAGTGCGGGCCGGGCAGTACTGGCGACTAGAGAACCTGAAATCGTTTGATGAATTCCTGGAGCGGCGCTTTCCGGAATCGAGAAGGAAGGCTTATTACTTGATGTCCATCCATGAGCATCTGCCGCCGCAGGTGAAACGCGAGCTGAAGCAAGTGGGCTGGACGAAAGGGCTGGAGTTGGCAAAGCTCGCGAGGAGCAAGGATGGGCAGGGCCTCGATTGTGCAACCTGGTTGCACAAAGCTCGCGTGCTGCCAAAGGAGCAGTTCCGGCGTGAGGTGGAGATGGAGCTTACCGGGAAGGAAACCGAGCCCTGGGAGATCATCTATTTCAAGCTCTACAAAAGCCAGATTCCCGTGATCGAGCAGGCACTCGAAACAGCAGCCCTGATGTTGGGAAGCAATCGCTCCCGCGGCTACTGCCTGGAGATGATTTGTGCGGACTTTCTTGCAGGAGCGAATCTGGACGGCGGTGATCCCGACGTGCTGGTGCGCGCGCTTACGAGCTCCTTCCAGTTTTTATCGCAAGATCAGCGGCAAGCATTTCTCGAGTTCGTGAATGAACAGGTTCAATGAATCAAACTACGTCGAAACAGGCGCCGATCAGGCTCGAACAGGAAAATTACCGGGAACTTCGCAAGCAGGTACTGCGGCGAGACGGCTGGCGCTGCCAGCTTTGCGGCTCGATGACAAACCTTGAAGTTCACCACAAACAATTTCGCAGCCACTCCGGCGAGGATAGTGAGCACAACCTGATCACCCTCTGTCTCGATTGTCACGCTTCAACCCACGGCCTACTTGTCGGAAAAGTTTGCAAGCGTTCGAACTAGGCCTGGGGCAACAAGGCGTACGGATTTTAAGTTCAAGTCGTGGCTAGGACAAATTGAACCCGCGCTCACTCGCCAAATAGATTTTGGAATCCGGTGCCCGCCCGTGTGCCGTGTGGTGTCGGATTCATCCGCGACCTGTGAGCATGCAGCTTGTCGCTTCAGACTTGGTCGAAAGTGCACCCTCTAATCGGACCACGGCCACGATTCTCTGAGGTTTTCTTGCGTTCAACTGCTTGCGTTCGGGCGGGATAGAAATGTTGCCTCGCCGCCCGTGGTGAAGTGGTGATTTCGTATCAGGGCATGCCTTAAATGGCTTGTAATGACTGCGCCTCAGGCGCTGGGTTTTGAGATTCGAGTTTCACCACGGGCTGCTGACCCACGCACCTGTCAGTCAAACAGCTCAGCCTTTCGAAGCGGACTTCCGTGCTTGTCTTTCTCGGAGAGAATAGGAGCAGCAGCCCCAAGCTGCCAGTCAATACTCAGATCAGAATCATTCCAGGCCAGGGTGCGTTCCGAAGGCGGGTCGTAGTAGTCAGTTGATTTGTAGAAGACCTGCGCATCATCCGAAATCACCAGAAAACCATGTGCGAAACCCGGTGGGATCCAGAGCATGCGCTTGTTTTCACCAGAGAGCGTCTCCCCTAACCATCGTCCAAACGTTGGCGAGCTGCGCCGTAAATCCACCGCAACATCGAAGATCTCCCCCGACACAGCCCGGACCAGCTTGCCCTGCGCATGACGAATCTGATAATGCAGGCCACGCAGCACATTTCTGCGCGAAAAAGAGTGGTTATCCTGTACAAATTCATCCACAATCCCCAGTTTGGCCATGGTCTGTTTGTTGTAGCTTTCCAGAAAAAAACCGCGGCTGTCTGTGAATACCGTGGGCTCGAGCAGCAGAACTCCGGGGAGCCTAGTTTGCGTGACCTTCATTCCAGAATCGGTCGCCACAACGGGTATATTTTCAAAAAAGCTTTTCACGAAGCAATTGCCGCAAGTAGGAGCCGTATCCGTTGTTCGTCATGGAAGCCGCGATTGATTCCAGTTGCTCGGCACTGATGTAACCGTAGCGATAGGCAATCTCCTCCGGGCATGCGACCATCAATCCCTGCCGGGTTTCGATCGTCTGGATGAAGAGAGCTGCCTCCAGCATCGCTTCGTGCGTGCCGGTATCCAGCCAGGCCATCCCGCGGCCCATCACAACAACTTCCAACTGGCCGCGCCGGAGATATTCCCGGTTTACGTCCGTGATCTCCAACTCTCCACGGGCAGACGGCTTAAGTGAACCTGCAATCTTTACGACCTGGTTATCGTAGAAATAGAGCCCGGTCACCGCGTACCGCGACTTTGGAGCTTTTGGTTTTTCCTCAAGACTGAGCGCCTTGCCGCTGCTGTCGAATTCAACGACCCCGTACCGCTCAGGATCATGGACAGGATAGGCAAACACACGCGCCCCCTTGGGCTGGGCACTTGCCTGCGTCACGCTCTTGGCGAAGTCATGGCCGTAGAAAATGTTGTCGCCGAGCACCAGCGCAACACAGGAGGAACCGATGAATTCTCTGCCTACCAGAAAAGCCTGCGCGATTCCTTCAGGGCGAGGCTGAGCAGCATATCGGAAATTCAGTCCGAGAACTGCGCCATCGCCGAGCAGTACCTCGAATCTGGGCAGATCTTCTGGGGTAGAGATAATCAGGATGTCCCGTATTCCCGCCAGCATGAGCGTGGAAAGCGGGTAGTAGACCATTGGCTTGTCGTAGATTGGCAGCAGGCTCTTGCAAACCGCGTGGGTCACCGGATAAAGCCGTGTGCCTGAGCCACCGGCGAGGATAATGCCCTTGTATAAGGACGATTCGCGCGCTTTAAGTGACATTGGCAATTCTAATCATTAAGAGCACCAGAAAACTCTTTGACTATATTTAACATAGGATCTTGGCAATACGCTCTCCGGCGTGCCCATCCCACAGTGGAGGTATCGTGCCAGCCTTCGCCTTTCCGTCGAGAACGTTGCACATCTCCGATCGAAGCTTTTCGCCGTCATCTCCGACCAGAACGTTTGTTCCCAAACTAACCGTCACCGGCCGCTCGGTGTTATTGCGGAGCGTAATACAAGGGACCTTTAAGTAAGTGGTCTCTTCCTGAACTCCACCGGAATCAGTGATGACCACCACGGCCTGTCGCTCAAGAGAGAGGAATTCAATATAGGGCAGTGGCTCCAGGAGATGAAGCGCCGCAGCATCCAGATCAAGAGCCGCGAAGGCTTGGCGCGTGCGCGGGTGAACAGGAAAAACAACTCGTAACCTTTCATTGATCTCAAGCAATGATTTCAGAATCCCTCTGAGAACACGAACATCATCCACATTGGACGGACGATGCAGCGTGACCAGGGCAAAGCGTTCCGGTAGCCCGTTCACTTTGTGACGCTCCGTTAGCAGCAAGAACCGAATCAACGAATCAATCATTACGTTTCCCACATTGTGAATCTTCTCCGGCGAAACTCCTTCGCGCTGCAAATTAATGTCCGCATCCTCGCAATGAGAGAACAGGAGATCCGCAAGCTGGTCGGTCACGAGCCGATTCACTTCCTCCGGCATAGTTCGATCAAATGAACGGAGTCCGGCTTCAACGTGGGCCACCGGGATACGCGACTTGGCGCATACTAATGCGGCTGCCATCGTAGAATTTACGTCCCCGTAAACCACCACCATGTCTGGCTTGCGCTCCTGAACAATCGGCTCAAGCCGCCTCATGACCTCCGCCGTTTGCTGCGTATGGCTGCCCGACCCGACTTCGAGATTCACGTTCGGCGCTGGCATGGAAAGCTGTGAAAAGAAAACATTAGACATATTGTTGTCATAGTGCTGGCCGGTATGGACCAAGGTCTGCTTCGTCCCAGCTCTGGCTGAAAGCGCACGATAAATAGGCGCCGCTTTCATAAAATTTGGACGTGCGCCGACTACGTGAAGCAAGTGCATATAGCTTCGCCAACCTCAGAAGAACTCGCACTCGATTGGACTCGTCATTACGACATTCGAGACTTCGTGTCAACTCTGATCATAAAGGCAAAGTGCTGCGGCTTGCGAATAGAAGAGAGGTTTGCGTTTTTTTCACAACATGCGGCAGGAATTCACAGCCTTTCCACTGCGAAGAGCACTTTTGCGCTTGTGTCTTATTCGTACCTTGGTATCGTAGCTAAAAGTTTGTAGCCCTTCAATCGTCTCGCAATCGAGCGAGATCTGACATCCGCCGCTCCGATACCACCAGCCTGAACAGGAAGATTCATGCAACGTACCCGAGCGTTTCAGAACCGCACGGCAGATGAAGAGCAGGGCACGCTCCTGGTGGTGGCCACAGCGAATTCCTCTGCGCCTTTCAATTTTTTCGCTTTGCAGGTTCCGCACGAGTGCCGTTCTACGGCCTAAGAGGTTTTTGTGGGGTATTTCAATTCTGGTTGGAATCCAGCTCTTGGCCTGTTGGCCCTCGCGGTGGCGTGGTGCTGTCCAGCCCTAAACGCATCGGTAGCCACCGCTCAGCTTACGGCGAATCCACCGATCATCAGTTTTGGTGAAGTGTTGGTAGGTAACAGTCAGACACAATCGGAGACTCTTACTAACTCTAACGGCACAAGCCTGAGCATTTCACAAGTCTGGACGAGCGCAAGTGAATTTCAGTTGAGTGGTCCGAGTCTGCCGCTGACCCTAGCGTCCGGCCAGAGTGCAACTTTTAATGTGACATTTACACCGACAACGGGCGGCAGTGTCGTTGGGGCACTATCTGTGGTCGCGATTGTTTCCTCATCGGAGGACCCAAATGTTAATTACAGTTCTCCACTCTCCATCCCGCTCTCGGGAACGGGTACAACTCCGCCAGGCCTTTTGCAGGCAAGTTATTCAACCATCAGCTTTGGAAGCGTGCAGACGGGAAACAGCTCTGCTCGATCTGAAACGCTGAGCAATTCCGGCGACTCCGCCGTGAGCATCACCCAAGCCAATCTTACTGGCTCGGCCTTTAACGTAAATGGATTGAGCCTGCCAGTCGCCGTAATACCAGGACAAAGCTTTACGTTCAACGTGGTGTTTGCTCCGAACGCGGCGGGAAGTGTTACCGGAAGCATTTCTGTCGTTTCCGATGCCTCTAATTCTCCCCTCACCATCTCTCTTTCTGGCACTGGCAGCGCCGCCGGTCAGCTAACCGTGTCTCCCGCAACTTTGGACTTTGGTAACGTCGTCGTGGGGACAAGTGCGAGCTTAACCACAATCCTCAGTGCCGCGGGCTCTAGCGTGACCGTCTCCTCCGCAACTTCCAATAGTTCGGAATTTACGTTGAGCGGATTGTCGTTTCCGGTTACGCTTGCCGCCGGTCAGAGCGCATTGTTTACGTTCAACTTCAAGCCCCAAGCGAGCGGCACGGACACCGCCAGCATTTCCTTCATCAGCAACGCCTCAAATTCTCCGACGGTTGAATCGCTGACCGGCAGTGGCTCCCTATCTCCGTCACACAGCGTCGACCTTTCCTGGAGCCCGAGCACATCTGCTGTAGTGGGCTACAATATCTACCGAAGTAGCACTTCAGGTGGGTCCTACGCGAAGATTAACTCTGCACTTAACGCAACTACTTCCTACACCGACAACACCGTTCAAGCCGGACTCACTTATTATTACGTGACTACTGCAGTGGATGGCGCCGGAATAGAGAGCGCGTATTCGAATCAGGCCCAAGCCGTGGTTCCTAATCCTTAACAATCGGCACAGCGCAAAATTTTCGGAACTCAGCATCGAGAGCCGCCAATCTGATGACAATGGTGATCAAAGCAGGGTTCACCAGTGTGTGCATTGTCTCGGTCGAAAAGCCAGGCAGAGCAAACGGTCGTGGCGCAAAGGTGGAAATCGTCGCGCAGCAGATCACCAATGATGCCTTTTACGAACGGGTTGGCTTCTGGTGCCGCCAGTGCGAGTTCATGCCGCTGTGTTTGGGGAACAAGAGGAAGGCAAAGGACACGCTGGTGAGAATTACTTAGTTCGTTTTTACAAGAGCCCACATTACAATGCGGGCTCTTTCTTAACTGCATCACCCATCCAAGGCATCAGCAGCGAAATCAGTTCCCAAAATTAAGAGGCCTGTCTGAGAAATCGATTCGAGCGAAGGCAATTCAGGGGTTGAGGCTTGGGGTGAGGGGGCAGTCCAGCCTTGCGGAAACCAATGGGGGCGACCGGGGACGGAAAACCACGCCAGATCGGCCCGAAAGAAGGCAACCGGGTGTACAATGGCCGCCCGCCTGGGATTGCAACCCGGAACCTGGCTTTTTTCATTTGGAGGCTAATCATGCACGACGCTGGACTTCGCCCAATGCTGTCTCTAATAGCTGTTCTCTGCGCTCCGATTTTCTGCGCGGGGCGGCATAACCTGGCCAGCATCGGTCCATTGAATAAGCTGCCGTTGAGATTTGAAGCGAATGAAGGGCAAACCACTTCAGAAGTCAAGTTTGTTTCCCATGGTCCCGGCTACACTCTATTTCTGTCCGGTGACCAGGTCGTGCTGTCTTTGACTCAACCCGCGGTTAAGACATCTCGCAAACCCGATCTTCTCCTTGGAATGGCGTCACCCAGGTTGGCCCCCACGTTGTTGCGCATGAAGTGGCTTGGCGCCAATCCGGCAACCCGCATGGCAGGGTTGAATGAACTGCCAGGCCGGAGCAATTATTTTATTGGAAACGATCCGAAGAGATGGCGCACAGGTGTCCGCAACTATGCTCGCGTGTTCTACCGCGACCTATATCCAGGGGTAGACATCACATATTACGGGAACTATCGGCAACTTGAGTACGACATCGCGGTTGCGCCCGGTGCCGATCCACGTATTATCCGTCTGGCTATCACAGGTGCGCAGAAGATGCACGTCGACAGTCAGGGTGATCTAGTGCTAGAAACGGCCGGTGGTGAGATTCGACAGCATAAGCCAACCCTTTATCAAGCAGCGGTTGGAGCCAAAAAATATGTTGACGGCCGATACACGATTACCAGCAAGGAAGAGGTTGCCTTTCAGATTGGGGAATATGATCAGAACAAAACGTTAGTACTCGATCCTGTGCTCTCGTATTCCACTTACCTGGGTGGCAGTCTGGACGACGTAGCGAACAGTATCGCAGTCGATCGGCAAGGCAACGCTTACATAACTGGGTACACAATGTCGCCCGATTATCCCACGACGGGGGGGCAGACGTTTGCCGGTGGCTCTCCTGAGTCCTTTTTTATCCCCGGTGGGGATGCCTTTGTAACGAAGATTGATGCTGACGGGGAGCGCGTTGCCTACTCCACGTACTTGGGTGGAACCGGAGCCGACAACGGCCTTGCGGTTGCGGTAGACGATTGGGGCAATGCTTACGTAACTGGGGGCACTATATCGTTTAACTTCCCAGTCACTTCAGGGGCGTATCAGACCGTATTTGGTGGCGGTTCGGGAGATGCTTTCGTTACAAAATTAAACTCGCAGGGAGACGGCCTTCTGTATTCTACTTACCTGGGCGGCAATGACCTTGACATCGGAACGAGCATTGCGGTGGATCGAACGGGACACGCATTCCTGACGGGGTTCACACAATCCGTTAACTTCCCTACCCAGGATCCATTGCAACCCAATAACGCCTCACCCTTCTTTCCCGCCACTGCTGATGCTTTCGTCACAAAACTCGGCGTGGATGGAAATCAACTACTTTACTCAACTTACTTGGGTGGTGCTGACGTAGACATTGCCAATGGCATCGCCTTGGATCAATGGGGCAATGCTTATGTGACTGGCGAGACCGCTTCGGCTGACTTCCCCACACATAACGCCTTCCAGAAATCTAATGCCGGATTTGGCTATGACGCTTTCGTGGCGAAGATCGCCGAGGATGGTCACCGGCTGGTCTTTTCAACGTACTTGGGTGGTAGCGGCGGAAATGATTTTGGCAACAGCATTGCGGTAGATCGCCGGGGCTATAGTGTCGTAGCCGGTTTTACCGACTCGGCTGACTTCCCCCTAAAGAATGCGTTGCAAA
>WNGE01007939.1_pt1 | contig 11874 bp, 10 predicted proteins | sample 5400651 | NCBI WGS metagenome assembly WNGE01 (sample SAMN13153370, study PRJNA577476) | soil metagenome | isolation source: 60 cm soil or saprolite under grassland replicate 2 | place: USA:California | collected 2016-06-15 | reverse complement strand
CCCGGTGTCCGGCCACGGTAAAAACCGACAAGGAGATCAGCCATGAGCAAGGGCCTCACGCCGGGAGCGGTGCTCCCGGATTTCACCCTCCCGGACGACACCGGCACGATGCGGCGCCTCTCGGAGCTTCAGCGCGACGACGCCATGGTGCTGATGCTGGGCCGCGGCGAGCACTGCCCGCGAGAGCGGCAGCATCAGCGCGAGATGGTGGTATTCCATCAGTGGTGTGCCGTGGCCTTCACGCAGCTCGTCACGATCCTGCCCAACGACCTGCACGACACCTACAAGATGCGGATCTCGACCGGCGCAAGCTGGCCTTACCTGGCCGATGCCGATCTTGAGGTGCAGCGGGCCTTCGAGATCGACGAGTACACCGACCCGCACCACCACGCGACCGTGCCGCACACGCTGGTGGTGGCTCCTGGCCTGATCGTGGACAAGGTGTACGTCGGGTACTGGTTCTGGGGCCGGCCCTCGCCGTTCCAGCTCTGGGAGGACCTGCAGGACCTGTTGCGGCGCACCAAGGCCGACTTCGACCCGACCAGCGCGCAGGCGAGGGCCGCGTGGAAGGCGTCCATGTCAGTCGGCGCAGGGGTGAGTGGCCATGCCTGACGTCTCGTTCGTCAACCTGCTCGTGGTGGTGGCCGTCGCGGTCCTCGCCCCGCTCGCTGTGGGCTATCTGCCACGGCTGCGGGTCCCGGCCGTCGTGCTGGAGATCATCGGCGGCATCATCATCGGCCCGTCGGTGCTTGGCTGGGTGCACGTCGACCTGCCGGTGGCGATCCTCGCCCTGTTCGGCCTGGCTTTCCTGCTCTTCCTCGCCGGGCTGGAGATCGATGTGCACCAGCTGCGGGGCCGGCTGCTCCGCTTCGCCGTGCTCGGCTACCTGGTGACGCTGGTGCTGGGTTACGGCGCGGGCGCGTCCTTTACCGCAATCGGGTGGGTGTCGCAGCCGCTGCTGCTGGCGATCGCCCTGTCGGCGACGTCGCTGGGCCTGGTCGTGCCGGTACTCAAGGACGCTGGCCAGGTCCACAGCCAGGTCGGGCAGAGCGCGCTGGCGGCGGCGAGCATCGCGGACTTCGCGGCGATCGTGTTGCTGTCGCTGTTCTTCTCCTCCTCCGGCGGCAGCACCGGTTCGAAGGTCGTGGTCCTTGGCGCGTTCGCCGGACTCGTTGCCGTGACCGGCCTGGTCGTATCGGGCGCCGCCCGGTCCATGCGGCTTGGCCAGGTGCTGGTCCGGCTGCAGGACACCACCGCGGAGATCAGGGTCCGGTTCGCGGTGCTGCTGCTGGTGGCGTTCACCGTGCTGGCCGAGCGGTTCGGCCTGGAGAGCATCCTGGGTGCCTTCCTGGCCGGGGCGATCGTCGGCCTGGTCGACCGCGACTCCGCCTCGCACCCCCGCTTCCGTATCAAGCTGGAGGCGATCGGCTACGGGTTCCTGGTGCCGGTGTTTTTCGTCAGCAGCGGGATCCGGCTCGACCTGACCGGCCTGCTACATGACCCGTCCGCGCTGGTCCGGGTCCCGGTGTTCCTGCTCGCGCTGCTGGTAGTGCGCGGCCTGCCCGCGCTGCTCGGCCTGCGCGCGAACGGCACCCGGCCAACCCTGGCCCTCGGGCTTCTGCAGGCAACCTCGCTGCCGTTCATCGTCACCGCCACCCAGATCGGCGTGGCGCTGGGCAAGATCACTCCAGTGACAGCCGCCGCGCTAGTATGCGCCGGCCTGCTATCGGTGCTGATCTTCCCGCTCCTCGCGCTCGGGCTGCTGCGCAGCGGCGAACCGGAGCCTGCCAAGCCTGAATCCGCGGAGCCTGGCGCAGCCGCGGCCGAGGCACTACCGGAACCACACCTGATGTGAACGGGAACACGGCCACGGCACCACGGAGCGGCCACACGGCGCACGCAGCCGCGTCCTGGCGGCGGGCGACCCGGGGGGAAACCCGCTGGCCAACGGTCATCGCCGTGGCCGCTGCCAGCGCCCTGCAGATGGCCCTGCCCGGACGGCTGTCGCCCGGCCCGCACTGGCTCCTGCCCGCCCTGGAGCTGGCGCTCCTGTGCGCGCTCGTGGCCTCGAGCCCCGGCCGGCTCGAGCGCCGGTCGGGCGCGCTGCGGGCCGGCGGCCTCGCCCTGGCCGGGCTGCTGAGCCTGGCCAACGCCGCCTCGGCGGCGCTGCTGGTCAACGATCTGGCCCGCAGTTCAAGAGCGGAGTCCGCCGCGTCGCTGCTGCTGGCTGGCGGGTCCATCTGGGCCGCCAACGTTCTCATCTTCGCGCTGTGGTACTGGGAGCTTGACCGGGGCGGCCCGGTGGACCGGTGCCACGCCGTGCGGAAGTACCCGGACTTCTTGTTCCCGCAGATGCAGCAGCCCGACCTGGCCCCGGCCGACTGGAAGCCGTTCTTTACCGACTACCTCTACCTGTCGTTCACGAACGCCATTTCCTTCGCGGCCAGCGACGTCACGCCGCTGACCCGCTGGGCGAAAACCATGATGATGCTGCAGTCGGCCGTCTCGGTCGCGGCCATTGCCCTGGTGGTAGCCAGGGCGGTGAACATCCTCGGCTGATGCCATGCCAGCGCGGCGTGTTTGTTCCTGGCCTGAGAGCGCTCGAGGAGCGGTCCGGATCCACATGGTGAACAGTCCGGCGGCCAGGTGCGACCGCCGGATCTGTCGGTTCTGGGCGGCCGCAGGCTAGAGTCGTTGGCATGCCGGGTCTCGCCAGCGCGGCCCGGAAGTGCGGCATGCCGCGCCTGGTTCGCCTTTGACCACCGGCGCGGTGCCTCGGCACGACAGGGCGGTGGGGGTGACGGCTGGCGCTTCTGAGGTCGTGATCGCGACCAAGCTGTTCAGGCCGAATCCCCGGCACCATACGGTGGAGCGGACGCGCCTGCACGATCTGCTGCGCCAGGGGTGCATGGTGCCGCTGACTCTCGTCGTCGCTCCCGCGGGCTGGGGGAAGAGCACGCTTGTTGCCAGCTGGCTCGTCCGCGAGCGGGTCACCGCAGGGTGGGTTTCGCTGGACGGTGGCGATGACGATCCCAAGCGTTTCTGGCGTTACCTCCTGCTCGCCGCTGACCAGGCCGGCTCGGCAGCCGGCCCGGCCGCCTTGCGGCGCCTGGACGCGCCCGGCTCCGATGTCCTGCGTGACGTGCTCCCCGCGTTCGTCAACGAGCTGGCATCGTCGCAGAGCCCGCTCGTGCTGGTGCTCGACGACTATCACATGGTCACCAGCGCAAAGGTGCATGCATCTGTCGCGACCCTGCTGGACCGCTGCCCGCCCCAGCTGCACCTGGCGCTGATCACCCGGGCCGACCCGCCGCTGCAGCTAAGCCGGCTCAGAGTGCAGGGAGACCTGGTCGAGTTGCGCGCCGAGCATCTTCGGTTCAGCCTCGACGAGGCGCTGGAGTTCTTCACCGGCCGGCTCGGGACCCGGCTGTCCGAGCGAGATGTGCACAGGCTCCTGGCGCGGACCGAGGGATGGGCCGCAGGCCTGCAGCTCGCGGCGCTGCGGCTGCAGGACCGGGACGATCCGGCAGCGTTCATCGAGCGGTTCACCGGTGCGGACTGGCACATCGTGAACTATCTCGGCGAGGAGGTGCTGACCAGCCAGCCCGCTGAAATCCGCGAGTTCCTGCTGGTGACCTCGGTGCTCAACCGGCTGTGCGCACCGCTGTGCAATGCGCTCACCGGCGGGTCCGACGCCGCGGGGCTGATCAGCGAAATCCACCGGGCCAACCTGTTCCTGATCCCGCTGGACGACGAGCGCCGCTGGTTCCGGTATCACCATCTGTTTGCTGAGCTGCTGCGGCATGAGCTGGCGCGCACTGTCCCGCAGCAGCCCTCCACGCTGCATAAGCGCGCGGCGCAGTGGTACGCGGGCAACGGCGACGCAGCCGAGGCCATCGGGCATGCGATCGCCTCCGGTGACGCGTCGCTGAGCAGGCAGCTTATTGCCGCGCATTGGCGCCAGTCCTTCAATGCCGGGCAGCTGGAGACCGTGCGCATATGGCTCGACGCGCTGCCCCCGGAAGTCGTTGCCGCGGACGCTTCCCTCTCGGCAGCCCGGGTGTGGATAGCCCTCGACACCGGTCGGCTTGAGGAAGTGGGTGCCGCGCTGGACGCCGCCGAGGCCTCGGGCCAGCTCGATACCCACCTGATGGTGCTGCGCGCCCTGCATGCGTACAAGTCAGGAGATGTAGCAGCAGCGGCGGGCCGGCTCGGGGAGATGCCGCTCAGTGCCGATAACCCGTTCATGGCCACCGTCCACCGGCTCGTTCAGGGCATCTCGTCCATGTGGCTCGGGGATTCCGGCCGCGCAACGGAACTGCTCGCTGAGGCGGCCCGGCGAGCCGAAGCCGACGGTAACCGCCTCGCTTACATTTACGCGCAGGGCTCCCGGGCGCTGATAGCCGAGCACCGCGGAGACCTCGCTCTCGCCGAATCCCTTGTGCTCGACGCGGATTCTGCCATCGCAGATACGCTGAGCGACCTGCATTTCGTGGCCATGTTCCCCCGCCTGGCTGGAGCCCGCATCGCCTCCCGGCGCGGGGACTGGGGCCCGGCGCAAAGCGCGGCAGCGGCGGCAATCGAACTGGGCCGCCGCGGCGCCGGGCGCGTCGAGCTCGCCGCAGCGCTCCTAACCGCCGCCGCAGTCAGCAGGACCGTCCCGCCAAGGCCTGCCGCGGGTGATCCCGGCTGGGCGCCTGGCGTAACCGAGATCACCCTCGGCGATCCGCACGCGCTGGTGGCGGAGGCACGCGGCATTGTGCGGCATTGCCCCGACCCTGGGCCGCTGATAACCACCTGGCTGGCCGACGGGGAGCGCGCCGATGCAGCGCACACCCGGCAGGGCGCATTGATAGAGCCGCTGACGGACAGGGAGCTCACGATCCTGCGACTGCTGCCCGCACCCACCCCGCAGCGTGAGCTGGCCTCGGCGCTGTTCGTCACCCCCAATACGCTTAAGACTCATCTGCGCGCGATCTACCGGAAGCTCGGTGCCGAATCCCGGGGCGAAGCCGTGATCCGGGCACGTGAGCGCGGGCTTATCTAGCCTCCGCCGCGCGCTCCAGCCCGTCATCAACCTTGCGGGAAAAGCCGGGAATCACGAAGGTAACCAGCAGCCCGCCGAGGAGCCAGCCGAGCACGAGATAGGGGAAGAACTCATACGGCGGCGGCGGAACCGGCCAGACATTGTGATACAGCACGAACCCGGCGATGAGCACACCGCCTGCCGGAGCCACGACCTGCCAGAGCGAGCGCCGGCCAAGATGGCGAGCCGCGGCCACGTTCGTGAGCACGTACATGACGAGCAGGGACAGCGTCCCGATGGTCGCCAGGTAGAAGAACACGTTCAGCGCGGAAGTGCCGGCCAGCCGGAACGCCGTGAGCAGGACCAGGCCGATGAGCATTTCTGCCATCAGCGCGCGCTGCGGCACGCCAGTGCCAGGCGAGACCCCGCTCAGGCGGCGGAAGGCCACGCCATCGCGCCCGAAGGCGAACATCATCCGGGCGGCGACCGTCACCCCGCCGAGCCCGGCGCCGAGCGCGCTGAGCATCGCGCCAAGGTTCAGCAAGGTGGCCAGCGGGCGGCCCACGTAGCGTTGCGCAAGCTCTGCCAGCGGTGCCTGGGAATGGCGGAAAGCGGACACGCCGGCAGCACTAGTCCCGAACCCCAGTGACTGGGCGAGGACACAGGCGACGTAGAAGACCGCGCCGAACACGACCGCGGTCACGATCGCGCGGGGGATCATCCGGGTCGGCAGGAGGGATTCCTCGCCCAGCGAGCCCGCCGACTCAAAGCCGGCGAACGCGAGGAATCCCGACGTCGCGGCCAGCGCGAGGACCGAAACGCCGGCGCCGGTCGGGAGGATGAAGACGTCACCGGAAAATCCCTGGCCACCGGGCGCGGTGCCGGCCGCCAGCCGCCAGTAGATGACCCCCATCAGCACCAGGATCAGGCAGACGGAGACGACCTCGAAGACCAGGACCGACCGGGTAGTCGGCCGGACCCCGCGAGCCGCGAGGACCCAGATGACCGCCCACGCGGCGAGCGCGAGCGGGTACCAGTCGGCATCATGGGCCAGTCCTGTAGTGCTCAGGAAGGCGCGCCCGAACACCGCGACGCCCATGATTGACACCGGCGGGAACACCAGGTAGGTGCCCAGCAGCGCCCATCCGGCGAGAAATCCTGACCGCGGGCCGAGCGTGTTGCCGACGAACGCGTAGACCGACCCGGCGTGGCTGAACTCGCCGGCCAGCCGGACGAACCCGTAGGCCACCAGCCCGACCCCCAGGGCGGCGACGGCGAATGCTAGCGGTGCCGCCCTTCCCAGCGCACTGGCGGCCGCCACCCCGGTCACCGACATGGCCAGCGTCGGGGCCATGACGCCGACCGAGACCGATGCCGTCTCCGGGAAGCGAAGCTCCCGGCGCAGCGCCGGCTGCACGGCCGGCTCGCCTGAGCGCGGCTGGGCACTGCGGTCCTGGTGTGTCATGACGGCCCCCCCGGGCGCAGCCTCAGCCGGCCAGCCAGCCGCCATCGGCGACCAGCACGGACCCGGTGATGTACGAAGCTTCGGGCGAGCATAGCCACACCGCGGCTGCGGCGATCTCCTCTGGTTCGGCGATACGGCCGAGCGGCACCGTGCGCAGCAACTCATCGCTGACCGCCGAGGTCATGCCGGTCCGGGTCACGCCGGGGGCGATGGCGTTGACGCGTATCCCCGTGCCGCCGAGTTCGAGCGCTGCCGCGCGGGTCAGGCCGTGCACGCCATGCTTGGCGGCGATGTAGGCGCCGTTGTCCGGCATCGCGGCACTGCCGAGCATCGAGGACGTGTTCACGATGGCGCCCGACCGCTGGGCCCGCATGCACCGGATCTCAGCCCGCATGCACCGCCAGACGCCAGCCAGGTCAACCTGGAGGATGCGCATGAAGTCATCCTCCTCATACTCATCCAGGGGAACGTACGGCCCGGGCACACCGGCGTTGTTGAACGCGGCGTCGAGCCTGCCGAAGGCCTCCACGGCGCGTCCTACGGCCTCGGTAACAGCTTGCAGGTCCGTGACGTCGGCCTGCAGCACCACGGCGCGCGGCCCGAGCGCCCGGGCGGCGGCCGCGGTGTCCTCAAGGCCGTCGGAATTGATGTCCACGAGCGCCACCGAAGCGCCGGCTGAGGCAAAGGCGAGAGCGCTGGCCCTGCCGATGCCAGCGGCGGCGCCCGTGATCAGCGCGGCGTACCCGGACAGGTCAGCGGCCATGAGCCCCCCTACGGCTGTCCCGTTCCCGCCGCCAGGTACGGGTCACCCACGGTAATACGGGGCCAGGGCGGCGCGCACGGCGGAACGGGCGCGGTGCAGCAGCACCCGCTGGTTCTGGGCGGAGATGTTCAGCGCAGCGCAAACCTCCTCGGCTGTCATCCCGCAGACGTCGCGCATAGAAATCACGTTGCGCTGCCGTGGCGGCAGCGCCGACAAGGCCCGGTCGAGCAGGCGCAGGACTTCCCTGGACAGCACCACATTTTCCGGGGCGGTGTCCCAGCGGGACGGGGCGTCGATGGAGATCCAGCCTGGCAGACGCTCAGCGCAGTCGGCGAGCCAGTCACTGGCGGCTGGCCCTTCTTCGCGGTCCAGCGGCGAGTGGGGGAGCGTCCTTGCCTCGCGGGCGCCGCGAGTTCTCGCCCGGTTGACCAGGATCGAGAATGTCCATGTGCGCAGCGACGAACGGCCTTCGAACTTGGCCAGGCCGCTCAGCATCCCGAGCCAGGCGTCCTGGACGACATCCTCGGCGGACTGCGGACTGGCGACAAATGACCGCGCGACGCGGAGCATGGTCGGCGACCACTGATCCACAAGTTGCGCCATCGCGGACTCATCTCCCGCCTGCAGTAGCTCCACAAGGTCCGCGTCGGTGTCGGTGACCTCATTGGCCTGCAGGGATACGGAGCGGCTGGCCTGCGACATGGTGATCGCCTCCGGGTCTTGGCTGATTGCAGCCTCATCCGGGGCACCAGCGATGCACCTCCCCCCTCACCCCATCTCATCCGGGTGAGAAATCCGGCCCGGCAAACGTGTTCGTAACGCCCGGGCAGCGGGCGAGACGGAACAGGCATGACAGCCATCACCGGCAGCACCGGCTGCTCACCGGACCAGATAGCGGCAACCCGCGCTGCGTGGCATCGCGTTGCCGAGCACGTACTCGCCGCCGCGCTGTACGCGGCGACCGGCGAGATCGGCCTTGTGCCCGCACCGGGCGGGTTCCGCACCCCGGCCTTCGGGGCGGACGCCAGGTTCCTCGCCGTCGACGGCGCTGAACTGGTCGCCGGCGATCATGCAGGCTCCCGGCGGACGGCCCTGACGACCGTCCGGGCGGCAGCCGACTTCGCCGGCACCACGCCGGGCTTCCCGGCACATGTATACGAGCCCGCGACGCCGCTGGCCCTCGACGACCCGCTGACAATCGATCCGGGTTCCGCGCGCCTGCTGGCGGACTGGTACGGGCTCGGCGCGGAAGCGATGAGCCTTTTCGCCGCCGACGTCGCCGGCGACCAGCCGAGCGACGCCTGGCTATGGCCGGAACATTTCGACCTTGGCATCACCGCCGGGGCCATCAACTACGGCGCCTCGCCCGGAGACGATCACATCACGATCCCGTATGTGTACGTGGGCCCGCACAATGGCACGCCGCCCGGTGACCCGGCGTTCTGGAACACCCCGTTCGGCGCTGCCCGCACCATTCACCAGATCGGCACGGCGGAGGAAGCGGCCGCCTTCTTCCGCGACGGCCGAGCGCGAGTTCTTGCCCAGGCTACGGCCAGCCCCTCAAGGAGGACACCATGAAAGGTCTGCAGGACAAGGTTGCGCTCGTCACCGGGGGCAGCTCCGGCATCGGACAGGCGATCGCCATCCGGCTGGGCGAGGAGGGCGCCAACGTGGCGATCAACTACGTAGGCCGGCCGGAGGGCGCGATTTCCACCAGGGAGGCGATCGAGCACGGCGTCGAGATCTGCATGAAGAAGATGTCCGAGGCCGGCGGCCGGCCCATTCTCGTCGGCGCGGACGTGTCCGACGAGCCGGCCGTGGAGCAGATGTTCGACCGCGTGCTGAGCGAGTACGGGCGGCTGGACATCCTCATCAACAACGCAGGCATCCAGATCGCAGCGGACTCCGATGAGCTGTCAGCCGCCGACTTCGACAAGGTCCTGGCGGTCAACCTTCGTGGCGCGTTCCTGTGCGCCCGCGGCGCGGTACGCAGCTTCCTGGCGGCGCACCGGCCCGGCGCCATCGTCAACGTGTCCAGCGTGCATCAGGTGATCCCCAAGCCACGGTTCCTCGGCTACTCCGTCTCCAAGGGCGGCATGCAGAACCTCACCCGGTCGCTGGCACTCGAATACGCCGCACGGGGAATACGGGTCAACGGGCTGGGCCCGGGCGCTACCGTCACGCCGATCAACCGGTCGTGGATCGATGACCCAGTCAAGCGAAGCATGGTCGAAAGCCACATCCCGATGCGACGGGCGGGCGGCGCCGAGGAGATGGCCGCGGTGGCGGCGTTCCTGTGCTCTGACGAGGCGGCGTACATCACCGGGCAGACACTCTTTGTCGACGGTGGCCTCACCCTTTACCCCTCATTCGAGACGACATGGTCGTCTGAGTAACGATGTCGGCCGCATGCGAGCGCGGTCAGCATCGGGCAATGAGCGGGCGGGCACTTTTCGGTGCCGCCCGCCATTGCGGGTCCCGTCACGTGCTGCGTGCCGGGGCCCGCAGGGCGGAGCCAGTCCGCCTACGTTGGGCGATACCGGAGGAACAGGAACCCGTCCTGCTCGCAGAGTGAGCGCAACCGCCACCCCGGCACGGTTACCAGGCCGGGCCCGGCCAGGATCCGCTTGGCGTCGCCCCCGGCCAGCAGCGGCGAAAGAGTCAGGCATAGCTCGTCGAGGAGGCCGGCGGCCGCAAGCTGCCCGTTCAGGCTCGGGCCGCCTTCGGCCAGCACCTTGCTGAATCCCCGCGCTGCCAGCGCATCGAGCGTGACCGCCAGGTCGACGTCACGCTCCCCGGCGATGATCACGTCAGCCAGATCCGCGGCCTTCTTACGCTCAAGCACTGGCGCCTCGGCGACGGTGACCACGATCGGCTGGGCGTTCGCGGCAGTGAAGAAGGGCGAATCCCAATCGAGCCGGCACGAACGTGAAATCACCGCGATGGGCAGGCCTATCGGCCCGTAGTGTTCCGCGCGGACGGTTCCGGCAGCGACCATCACGATGTCCGCCTGTGAGCGCAGCACGGCGAACAGCGCCTGATCGGCGGGACCGCCGAGGCCGCCCGACACGCCGGCCACAGCGGTGGCACCGTCGATGCTCGCGATCATGTTGAGCCGGACCGTCGGCCGCGTGCCAGCGGGTGGCAGATCCCCGTACAGCGTGGCGGGATCTACCGGATCGCAAGGGAAAGGCAGCAGCTGGCGCATGTCACACCTCCGGCAGTCGGTCACCCGCGAGCGGGCCGTAATGTCCCATGGTCTCGGCAGCAGCCGCCGGCGTTACACAGCGCTCGCCCGGTGGCCGGGAGACGCTGCTGACCAGCCGGCGGGCGGCCCGGCACCTGATGGCGGCCACGGGCCACATGCGCCGTTCCGTGCCGCGGCCGTAACAGATTCGTGGCTGCTGAGACTTCTTCAGCAACGGCGCCGTAACCAGCGACGCGATACGGAGGAGGGTCGTCCCGTGACCGACTCATACGACGTGGTGGTGATCGGCGCGGGGCCGGCCGGCGAGCACGCCGCTGGCCGGCTGGCTGATGGCGGCCTCAGCGTCGCCATCGCGGAACGGGAGCTGGTAGGCGGAGAGTGCTCGTACTGGGGCTGCATCCCTAGCAAGACGCTCATCCGGCCAGGTGGCGTGCTGGCTGCCGCGCGGCGGACGCCGGGCGCTGCTGAGGCCATCACAGGCCGGCTCGACCCGGCAGCCGCCTTCGCCCAGCGCGACTACATGACCTCCGGCTGGCGGGACGACGGGCAGCTTCGCTGGCTGGAGAGCCAGGGCATCGAGCTGGTCCGCGGCACGGGCCGGCTGGCCGGAGAGCGGACAGTCGAAGTGGAGACCGCCAGCGGAGAGATCCGGCGGCTCACCGCGACCCGCGCGGTCGTGCTGGCCACGGGGAGCAGCTCCCTCATCCCCCCGATTGCGGGACTGTCCGAGGCTGGCCCGTGGGACAACCGGGCGATCACCAGCGCGAAGGAGCTGCGCCTCGGCTGCGACGAGGTCACGGTGCTGGAGGGAGCGGAGCGGCTGCTGGCGAGGGAGGAGCCCTTTGCCGGGGCCGAACTGCGGGCCGCTTTCGAGCGCGAGGGAATCACCGTGGTCACCGGCGTGCGCATGACCGCAGCCCGCCGCAGGGGCAGCGACGGCCCGGTGGTCGCGCAGGTCGCGGACGGGCGCGAGTTCACCGGCGACCAGATCCTGGTCGCGGTCGGCCGCAGGCCCGCGACGCTCGGTATCGGCCTGGATGTTGTCGGGCTTGAGCCAGGGCGGCCGGTCCAGGTCGATGAGCGGTTGCGGGCGGCCGGAGTAAGTGGTGAGTGGCTGTATGCGATTGGCGACTGCAACGGGCTCGCGCCCCTCACGCACATGGGGAAGTACCACGGCCGCATCGCCGCATCGGCGATCCTGGGCAGGGAGGCTGCCGACGCGGCCTCCCGCCTGGTCGTTCCCCGGGTAACGTTCACCGACCCGCAGGTGTGCGCGGTCGGCCAGACCGCAGCCGAGGCCCGGGCTGCCGGGCTGCACGTGACGGTCGTCAGCACCCCTACCGGCGATGTTCCTGGCGCCTACACCCAGGGCAACGGCATCCGCGGCACCAGCCAGCTGGTCATCGATGACG
>WNGE01007474.1_pt1 | contig 11878 bp, 9 predicted proteins | sample 5400651 | NCBI WGS metagenome assembly WNGE01 (sample SAMN13153370, study PRJNA577476) | soil metagenome | isolation source: 60 cm soil or saprolite under grassland replicate 2 | place: USA:California | collected 2016-06-15 | reverse complement strand
CCGAGATCGAGAAATGGTGGCCGATCCTCAAGGCGGCGAACATCAAGGGGGAATGACTGCCCGTATTGTTAGGAGCGATGCCGTGAAACTTCCCCGTCGGACATTTCTGCATCTGGCAGCGGGCGCTGCCGCGCTGCCGGCTTTGTCGCGCGTCGCGACGGCACAAGGCTATCCGTCGCGGCCGGTGCGGCTGGTCGTCGGCTTCGCCGCCGGCAGCACGACCGACATCCTCGCGCGCCTGATGGGGCAATGGCTCTCTGAGCGGCTCGGCCAACAATTCATCATCGAAAACCGGCCGGGCGCCGCCGGCAATATCGCCGCCGAGGCCGTCGTGAAGGCGCCCGCTGACGGCTATACGCTTCTCATGGTCCCGCCCGCGAGCGCGATCAACGCCACGCTCTATGACAAGCTCGGCTTCAATTTCCTCAGCGATATGGCTCCCGTCGCCGGCGTGGTCCGCGTACCCAACGTCGTGGAAGTCAATCCATCGGTTCCGGTGAAGACCGTTCCCGAGTTGGTCGACCATGCCAAGGCCAATCCGGGCGCGCTCAGCTTCGCCTCCGCCGGCATCGGGACGGCAAGTCATTTGGCCGGCGAGTTGTTCAAGGTGATGACCGGCGTCAACATGGTTCACGTGGCCTACCGCGGTGATGGGCCGGCGATGACCGATCTCATCGGCGGGCAGGTCCAGGTCGGGTTCGCGACGATGACCGCGTCGATCGGACACATCCGAGCCGACAGGCTGCGGGCGCTGGCAGTGACCACGGCGACGCGCTCGCAGGCGCTGCCGGACATCCCGACCGTCGCTGATTTCATACCGGGCTACGAGGCCAGCTCCTGGTTCGGCATCGCCGCGCCGAAGGATACGCCCGCCGCGATCGTGGATGCCCTGAACAAGGAAACCAATGCAGGCCTTGCCGATCGCAAGATCATGGAGCGGCTCGCCGACATGGGCGGGATGGTGCTCGCAGGCTCGCCCGCCGATTTCGGCAAGCTCATCGCCGACGAAACCGCAAAGTGGGCCAAGGTGATCAAGGTCGCGGGTATCAAGCCGCAGTAACCCATGGCCTCGCCCCGTCCTTGACGTTCGCTGCGCGAATCCCGCCAGCCTGCGCCATCGATGATGGGGGAGATGCTGCCATAAGGAGTTGGCCATGGCTCAGCCGGATTATAGGTACGCAACCACTGAAATCGGCGTCCAGTTTGATCCACACGGAATCCGCGCATGGCTTTCCTGCGTCCTGGACGATGGATAAACGCTGCTGCTCGCAACCGACCGCGTGACGCTCCGCGAAATGTGCCGAGAGATACAGGAGAAACTGAATCGGTAGCGCTACGGTCGATCGCAGACGCCTTGTTATTTGTCCGATCGTAACCATATGTAACGCGATCCACTCACACGACTCTTGCCGTCGAAAGTTTCCCGGCCACGAGTTTTGTCAGCCCAACATGGGCCTTATTTTGGGCCTTACCGAGGAGTTCCGATATTGAGCATGAATGCCGATGACGCGAATCGTCGCGCCGGAGCGCTGTTCAAGAAAGAGCAGCAATTGCGTGAAGCCCAACAAGCAATGGCCGAGTATCAGGCCGGATTGCGGGCGATGCGGGAAAAGACTGCGCGGTTGCGCGCGCTCCGGTTAGCTCGCGACGCCGCCAATCAGAGCACGCCGTCCGCCAATCAAAAGGGCGCGGCGCGACTGGGCGGCACCGCGCAAGGACCGCGGTCATCACGCACTTCGATGGCGCATGTTCAGCCCACGCGGCGTCCGGCGCGAGTTCGATCGGCGGCGACGCAACGAACGGGCTCATTGAACGCGAGACGGGTCAAGGGCGCTTAGTTTTTTTGGACGCCATCTCAGTTGCCCATGACGAGGCCGCCGTCGACGTTGACTGCCTGGCCCGTCATGTAGTCGGAGTCGCGGCTCGCGAGAAAGCTCACGACGCCAGCCACGTCCTCGGCGGTTTCGGGGCGGCCGAGGGGGATGAGCGAGGTTCGCCGCTTCCAGGCTTCACCGATTTTCCAGCCCTCGAGTTCACTCCATTGGGCGTCGATCGTCCTCCACATCGGCGTGTCGACCGCACCCGGGCAGATGCAATTCGAGGTGATCCTATGGGGCGCCAGCACCTGCGCCGCGGTGCGCGTGATGCTGACAACGCCGGCTTTGCTGGCCGCGTAGTGGGCCATCAACGCCAGACCGCCTCGGTAGGCCGCGATCGATGCGGTTTGGATCAACTTTCCGCGCAGCTCGGAACCTGCAATCGGCGTCTGCTGACGCATGCGTTTGGCGGCGGCTTGCAACACGAAAAAGACGGCACGCAGATTGATCGCCAGCATACGGTCCCAGTCGTCCTCGGTGAGCTCGAGCAGTGGCCGGATTTCGGCAATCCCAGCGTTGTTGAACAGCACGTCAAGCCGCCCCCAGCGCTGGTAGGCGAGATCGAGCATGCGCTCGATGTCCGCCGCGCGGGTCACGTCGGCCTGGATGGAGGCCTGCCCGAGCTCGTCGGCAAGGGTCTTTACGCCGTCGCCATTCAAATCCGCCAGCAGCAGTTGCGCGCCGTCGCGCGCCATGCGTCGCGCGCAGGCGGCGCCGATGCCGCTCGCAGCGCCCGTGATGAGCGCATGAATATCGTTGAGCCGATCAGCCATCCGACGGTCCTATCGTGGGCGTCCCATGGGAAGATAGCGGAGTTGGAACGCTGTCGTCGATAGACACGAAATCGTTCGGCTGCCGACGAACGAACCACGGGCGGTCGATGGCTACCGCGTCCGCGCGCGCCGCGATCGGCCGGTCATGCAGGGATGGCGTGCGCGACTTCTCGCGCTACCCCATCGCGACCTCCTTGAACCGCCGTAAGGTCTCGATGTGATCGTCGAAGTTCAAGATGCGGTACATGGGGTACAACATCACCATGTCGGCGCCGAGTCGACGCCAGCCATCGGCGGCGGCCGCCCAGCCTTGGGGGTCCGCGCTATGCATGCGCAGCCAGCCCTCGATACCGAACTTGGCAGGATCGCGCCCGAGCGATTTGAGCTGTTCCCGCAACGCCGCGAGCTTCTGCTCCGCCTGCGCGTCGGCGGCCATGATCGGCATCCAGCCATCGCCGAGCCGGGCCGCACGCGTTAAGGCGGCGTCCGACGAACCGCCAAACCAGATCGGGATCGGTCGTTGCACCGGCGGCGGCACGATGCTGACTTCCTTGAGATTGTGGAAGCGCCCTTTGAAGCTCACGAGGTTCTCCGACCAAAGGCGACGGAGCACCTTGACCTGTTCGGCTTGGCGCGCGCCGCGCGTCTTCCACTCCGCGCCGAGCGCTTCATACTCGACGTGGTTCCATCCCAGACCGATGCCCAGCCGCAAGCGCCCACCGCTGAGGAGATCGACCTCCGCCGCCTGCTTCGCGATGACCCCGGTCTGGCGCTGCGGCGCGATCAGAATGCCGCTTGAGAGCCGGATGGTCTTGGTGACCGCCGCCAAAAAGCCGAGCGTCACGAAGGTCTCGTGGAAGGAAGCCTTCTCGTCGTAGAGCGGAACCCAGCCGTCGCGCGCCGTCGCGCCAAAGACGTGATCGGGGACCTCGATATAGGCGTAGCCGAGATCTTCCGCCGCCTGCGCCCAGTCGCGGATCTTCGCGGGATCGTTGCCGATATCGAGCGACGGGAAGAAGGCATTGAGTTGCATGTGGGGCCTCGGTACGTCCGTTCAGTGCCAATAGGCGACCTCAGTGCGACGCGTATTCGCCAATTTGTTGAAAAGAAAGAGGTTAGGGACGCTGGAGTCCAGCGGTCGCGAAAACGACCACGTGACGCCAAACAGTATCATTGCAGCTGGGCCAGCACGGCCTTCGCCTCCTTAACATCCCGCGTGTCGAAGCCTTCGGTGAAACGGCTGTGGATGGATGCAAGCCCGTCGAGCGCCTCGGCATGCTTGCCTTGCCGCATCCAAAGCCTGGCCAGGTCGGTTGCCGCCCGAAGCTCGAGCGATCTCGCCTGCTGGCTGCGTGCTATTCGCAGAGCCTGGTCGAGCAGGGACTCTGCCTCGGCGTCCGACGCGCCGCGCATGAGTAGCGCGCGGGCCTTTAGTCGATACAGTTCGGCCTCAAAGCACCGTTCGCTGTTACGGCTGACGATCGAGAACCCCTGATCGATCAGCTCCAGTGCCGCCTCGGCCTCGTTGCGAAACAGCAAGGCCGCACACACCAGCACGAACTGGGCGGTGATGCCGAGCTGATAACCGGCGCGTTGATACTCATCCAACGCGGCCTTCACCTCGTCGAATCGGCCGCCTGATGGGTCCAGCATGGCCGTGCAGATGCCCCGGATCGCGCGTGACAGTCCGAGCCATTGGCGGAATCCGTGTTGTTCCGATATGGCGAGACAGCGCTCCGCGTAGGCCTGAGCAATTGTCGCTTCACCGCGCAGAGTATGCAGGACGGACGCATAGTACCAGGCGTAAGCGTGCGTGTGCGCATGTTGGACCGCGTCGGCGCGTTCAAGCGCGGCGCCCATTCGCGCAACCGCCTCGTCGACTTGGCCGAGAGCCCACAGCACCCACGACATGAGGGCCAGCATGGCCACTCCAGCATCCTGGCCGGCTGCCCGAGCAGCCACCCTGTCGACCTCCTGACTTACGCTGAATATCTCGACGGCGCGTTCGATCGCCTCACGAGCTTCGACGATGCGTCCCAAGAAAAAGAGAATCATCGCCCGTCCGCGTGTCGCGTTGATTAACGCGGGCCGATCACCGCGCGCTTCGGCGGCACTGAGTAAGGCCGCGACCGCTTCGAGGGCCTGCGGCAACTCGCCTCGCACCACGCTCACGGTCGCCAGCCAGAACATGACCTGAAGATACTCGGGCGGCTCTCCGAGCCGCTCGCACAACTCGCGAGCACGGGCGAAGGTCGCCACTGCCGTGCTCGCGGCCGGCCCATGCGTGGCGATGAGGGACGGTCCCAAGACCAGCTGAAAATCAAGCTCGGACCTGTCCTTGCCCTCGCCGGCCGGCAACCGGCTTGTCAGCTCGATCCCGCGCTGCAAGTGTGCGATGGCCTCGAGATTGGCCGAGCGCAAGGCTGCGTTCTTGCCGGCCTGGAGCCAGTGTCCGATCGCGTTTTCAATCAGTCCTGCTTCGGTCAGATGGTGCGCCAGAGTTTCGGGCTGAGTTTGCACGATATCCGGGAACCGTTGCTCGAGCGCGTTCGCAATGGCGGCGTGCAGATGCACGCGGCGGCTTCTCACGAGGCTGGAATATGCGGCGTCCCGTACCAGCGTGTGCTTGAAGGTGTAAACCGCGTGTGGGCCCTCGCCCCGGCGGAAAATCAATTCCGACCGCGCCAGCTGGCCAAGCGCCTCTTCCAGTTTCTCTCTCGGCAATCCCGCGACGGCGTTCAGCAATTCGTAATGGAACTCGCGACCCGCAACGGCGCCGATCTGTGCCACCTCCCGGACCGGCGCCAACCGATCAAGACGCGCCATCAGCGACGCGTGCAACGTTGTCGGGATCGCCAAAGACGGCAGCGGACGTTCGAGAACATATTGGCCATCCTGTTCCTGCAACAGCCCGCTTTCCAGCACCGTCTTGGTCAGCTCCTCAATGAACAGCGGCACGCCATCGGTGCGGGCGAGAATCTCGTCCATGACCTCCTTCGGCAGTTTCTTGCCGCTCGTCACCCGCTCGACCAATGCCGCGCCCTCGCGTCGGCCAAGGCGCGAGAGCGGGATCGTGGTCATGTGCGGGTAACTCGGCCAGGGCAACGTGAATTCGGGCCGCGCAGTGGCGAGCAGCAGTATCCGAAGCTGCGGCACGTGCTCCACCATGGCAGTGAGCAGCTCCAGCGAGGTTGGGTCGATCCAGTGGATATCTTCGAAAATGATGAAAACCGGCTGCCGTGCCGCCAATCCATCGAGCTGAGCCAATAAGGCCGCCAACGTCTTCTCCTTGCGTTTCTGTGGACTCAGCTCCTGCAATTGGTAGCGATCGCGCGCCGGTAATGCGAACAGGCTGGCCAGAACCGCCACGTGTTCCGGGTCCGCCGTGGATTGCGCAACCAGAGCGTCAAGTTTGGACAGCTTCTCCGTGACCGAGTCGCTGCGCTCAAACCCGGCAGCACGTTCGAGCTGACCGATGAATGGGAACAGAGCACTATTGGTATGATGCGCCGAGCAGAAATAGCGCAACGCGATGTGCGGTTCGCTCTGGAGCCGCTCTTCAAGCGCGAGCGCAATGTGCGACTTGCCGATACCTGGCTCCCCCGTAAGCACCACGACTCGGCCTGCCTCTTGCGTGGCGTGTCGCCACCGGCGCAGCAACAGCTCGATCTCCTCTTCACGCCCGAACAACGGCTGCAGCTTGGTCTTGTGCATCGCCTCGAAGCGGCTCTCCACGCCGCTCGCCCCCAGCACCTGCCAAACCGGCACCGGCTCCGCCCAGCCTTTTAGCGGGACAGGGCCGAGATCGCGGTAATCGAAGTGCCCGCCAGTGAGCCGGCGCGTGCTCGGGCAAATCAGCACTGCCCCTGGCTGCGCCAGCGCTTGCAGTCGCGCCGCGAGGTTCGGCGTCTCACCAACGACGGCCTGCTCCGCCGGGGTTTCATCAATGAGAAGTTCGCTCACGATGACGGTGCCGGTCGCAATGCCAATGCGAACCTGCAGCGCGGCGCCGACATTTGTCCGCAGATTCGCCACCGCATCGACAAGTGCGAGCGCGGCGCGCACTGCCTGTTCGGCATCATCCTCTTGCGCGCGCGGATACCCGAAATAGGCGAGCACGCCGTCGCCCATGTATCGGGCGATCATGCCCTGGTAGCGGCCGATGACCTCGCCGATGCAGGCGTGATAGGACGCGATGACGCCCCACATCTCTTCCGGGTCCAACCGCGCCGAAAGGGCAGTCGAGCCGACCAGGTCGCAAAACATCACCGTCAGTTGGCGTCGCTCGGCCTCGTCCCGCGGCACCGGTTCGGTCGCTGTTTCGGCCGGCGCAGCAGCGGCTGGAAGCTCCGCGATCGCGCGCAGAATCTTGCGGCGAGCCCGAGCAGAACGCCGAGATCCTTGAGGTCTTGCTCCGTCAGATCGCGGATGACCGAGAGGTCAATGGCGTTGTCGGCGAACCGTTGGGCGTACTCACTCAGGCCGATCGATGCTAGCCACTCGGCAATGCCTTTCATGGCACGTCCCGTCGATGGCGTGCTGCATCATACGCGCATAGTGTTCCGGCGTCATCGCGCAATGCTTGAATCTGGAGCAGGAGTTCCACCGCACTGCGTCGAAGCCGTGCATTCTCGGCTTCGAGCCGCTCAAGCAATCTCCGCTCATCAAGCCCCGCGATTTCAGACTTCCACAGTGGCAGACCTAGCCTTTTGAAGGCATGTCCATTCGAACCGCCTCTCGGTTGCCAAGCGCGCTCACGTGCAAGCTGCAGGCTCAGTACATTATTCATGAATCACCCCCACCATCCCCGCTCACCCAACCATTGGTTGGATGGTACCCATGTCTTCCGGAATGCTCCCGATCGCCGACGTAAGAACGCAAAGAAGCCCCGCGTTGGCGGGGCTGAGTTCGGGAGGAACCATCGAAGGTGAGCACCGCACATGCGGTACCAGTCGACAATAACGAGACTAGCGCCGCCGTTGCGCCCGCGATGTGTTGGCGATCACAAAAATGGCCTTTTTTGCCGCGCGTTGCGGAAATGTCCGCCCGACCATGAGGTGCGGGATCACGGGCGAAGTCGCCAGAAGTAAAGGTCGACCTTGCCCGCCTCGCGCCATGCGGTGTCACTTACCATGAGATAACACGCGACCGTAAAATCGTACGTTGAGCAAAAGAGACCGTAACCCAATGGAATTTCCGTGATCGACAGGCCCGCGAGTGAAGAGCCGGACAGACAATGGGATAGATCCCAGAGCCCATGCATGACATAGCCAACCGCGATAGCAGATCGGGAAAAGAGCCCACCCACGGCACAAACAAGGAAAACGGCAACGCCGACGACTTCAGTTTGCCAGGCGTGAGTTGAGGCCCCGAAATAGGCAGCGAAGCTTAGGTAAAAGGCGGCAATCACGACGAGGAAAGAGGTCCAGAATAGCTGTTCCCATCGTCCTTGGAAGATTCGTCGAAAGATAAGAATGCTGCCAATCGCGCTGAGCAAACCGATAACGACATACAACAAAGCCACGACTAACCCACCAATGAACTGGCTGCTCGATCCAGCTCCGGCCATCAGATTTTGTAGTAGCGCTGAGTTCATCGTTGTTGCTTGCTGCGACTCTTACCGTCCGGGTACCAACGAGCTATCGTGGAGATCAGAACTTTGGGGGCAAGGCAGATGCATAAGCCCACCCCGCCGGGCGTTGACAATCGGATACCACGCGAGCGTCGGTCGTCAGGTCGAACTTTTTCGGGGTCGGTCACAACATGGGACCGCGCGATGCTCGAAACCGTCGCCGCTGGCGTTCCGCGAACACTTCCGGTGATGTTAGCTCGGCAATCCACCAGTCTCTGAGGCTGTGGTCTTCGGCATAGGATTCGGCATCACCGCTATCGGCGAACAAGCCGACAATCTGGAAGCCATCCGCAGGACTGCCGCATATCAAGATTGTCGCAGGCATGGCTCCTTTTTCTCTTTTTTAAGATGCGTCAGAGGCATCAGAGGCACATGCGCACCGCGTTGGCTGTTGGATGCTACGTATTCCGGTGATGGAATAAGCCCGGCGCCATTCTGATCGTCACCATCAAGCCAGATGCATGGTGCCGGCAGGCAGACATCGGGCGCGGCAAGCGACTTCACAGGGAGGCGGCGCAGACGCAAACAAACGCGGCTGAAAGATCGCTCCGGTGCCGGCAAGAATATGCGCGGACCGCGCCTCAGGCCGGAACGTAGATCGACGACAGCATGAGAAGCGTCCCGAGCATGGTGTAAAGCAGGATGCCGGTGCCGTCCGAGGTCAAGGTCATTGCGTATTCCCCTTCTTCCACGCGGGTTTATCTGGCTCTTTGGGATATATGAGGCGGCACCCTTCGTCTGTGATCGCTGTCACTTTTTTGCGCTTTTGGCCCCAATTCTTAGGCCGAAAAGCCTTAGGCGGCGCGGCCCCCGGTCCGCGCCGGCTCCTCGGGCCCTCCAAGCTTTGCGGCGTTGAGCCACCACGCCGTGCAACTTTGCCGCCATATAAGCGTGCTAGTCTCGATCAATCCGCGGTCGACGTGCGGTCACGGGAGCGTCTTGCGCCGGCATTTCGGTTTGTTGGGCGATCGGTTTCGGGCCTCTCTTTTTCGGCCGGCGCGGCCCGGCGTCCTGCGCGGCCGTGGCGGCTGCCTCGGCTTGCTTGAGGGCGATTGCGGCGCGCCATTTCGCGGGATGGACTCTGCGGAGCGCTCGGAACTGTCGTTTCTCCGCTTCGCTCAACGTCGCCTCATACGCCCGCCGCGCGCGCGCGTCGTATCGCCAAGCGAAGAGCGCCAAGACCGCAAACGCGATCGGAACGACGAGAGGAATCATGAGCCAGGCTATCACGATGCTCGGGCCGTGGCGAACCGCATATCGGCGACCCTGCGCCGGGAAATCGACGGCGGCCGGGTCAGCGGCTCGGCGCTCCAACGCGTGTCTACCTGCAACCCGATCCGATGGAGGGATGCCATGACTGCGTTGTTTCACGGAGCCGTTACGAGACGCAAATTCCTCGGCACCAGCGCTGCCGCGCTGGCGGCAAGTGCGCTGCCGTCCGCCGCGCCGGCGCAGGGCGCGAGGTTTCGCAGGTTCGAGATCTCCGATCCGGGAATGCCGCCGCGCGTCCTCGACAGCTACAAGAAGGGGATACGTGAAATGCTGAACCGGCCGCCGACGGATCCGCGCAACTGGTACCGCAACGCCTTCCTCCATGTCTTCGACTGCCCGCACCAGAACTGGTGGTTTCTGGCCTGGCACCGCGCCTATATCGGCTGGTTGGAGGCGACCATCCGCGCGTTCAGCGGCGACGCGGAGTTCGCGCTTCCCTACTGGGATTGGACCAAGACGCCCCGTGTCCCGGCCGCCATGTTCGACGACGTGCTCGATCCCAACAACGCCGCCTTCATTCCGACCTTCGATGCGTTCAAGACCCAGTTCGACGCGCCCGTCACCGCGCTTTTTGCGACGTTCTCGCAGGCGCAACAGGACGTGCTGGCGCAGCGGGGCCTCACCAGCACGGCGGATTTTTGGAGCGCCGTGGCCGCTGCCCCGGCGGGAATGTTTTTCGAGCAGCCGGACGCGCGCGGCCTTAAGGCGGCCAGCCCCGATCTCGATCGAACCACCAGGGCGACGGTTGCGGCGGCCACCATCAGGAGCGCGTTGCGAACGGCGAACTTCGCCGGAACTGCAAGTGGAGCGGACGCCGCCGGGTTCGCCAGCGCGCAGGCAGCGAGCCACAACGATCACAGCCGGGAAGGCATCCTGGAAAGCCAGCCCCATGACAACGTGCACGGCGCCATGGGAGGCGCGGCGGGCAGCGCCTTCATGGTGTCCTTCCTGTCGCCGGTCGACCCCATCTTCTTCCTGCACCATGGCAACCTCGACCGGCTGTGGGACGTGTGGACCCGCCGGCAAGCCGCGCTCGGACGCCCGACACTGCCACAAGGCGCGGATCTCACGGCGTGGTCGAACGAGCAGTTCCTGTTCTTCAGCGATGCAAGCGGCCAGCCGGTGTCGAAGACCAACGCGGGCGACTACGCCGCGATGAGCGTCTTCGACTACGACTATTCGCCGGGCTCGGGCGAGGATCAGGTGCCGGCGCCCGGGACACCCGTCGCGGCATTGCCGGCGACGCGGGCTTTCAGCGCGCAGATCACGTCTGCGACGATCGGCGCCGGCGTTCCGGCGGGCGGTGTGGCGCAAGTGCCCGCGGCCGCGCTCGAGGCGGCCACCCCGCAGGCGCCGCCGCGCGTTGCCGAGGTCACCTTGAACCTCGGGCCCGCCGACCAGGGCCGCCGCTTCCGCGTCCTGGTCTCACCGGAGGGAGGGGGTAATCCGATCGAAGCGGGCGGGATCACCATCTTCAGCCATCACGTGCATGGTCCCACCACGTTCACCGTGCCGCTTCCGGAAAACCTCGTCGTGACAGCGGCCGCCGCCGGGGCGAGCGTTCCCCTCGACGTCCGCGTCGTCCCGCTCGAACCGGCGCCCGGCGTGGCGCCGAGTCCACGCGTGCGTGCGACGGCGACGTCGCCCCAGGTCGCCAAAATCACCGTGAGGACGAGCTGACGATAGAATGCGGCGGTCTCTGTCGATCGCGGCGCTGGCGGTGGGCCTGCTCGGGCTCGCGACGAGCACGCTCGCCGCCGAGGAGTTTTCGATGATCGAACTTGCCGCTCCGCGTGCGGCCGCGCGCGGCGAATCCCTCGAGCTTCAGGTTGCGACTGGGCCGCTGCCGCCGGGCGCGCGGCTGGCGCTGTCCACCGAAAGCGGCGAAGTTCTGGGCGCAGTGGCGCCTTACTCACCGGACCCACGCTCCACGACGGCGACCGTGCCGGTTCCTCGATCCGCCATCGTCGACGGACGGCTGCGGCTGCGCCTGCAGGTGTTGGAGCCGCGCGCGCCGCCGCGCGCGCCCAAGCCCGGCGAGGTTCAACGTCTCGACCTTGTCGTGGCGCCGCGCAGCGAATGATTCGACATGCAGGAACAGGGTTCCGTCTTCGAGTCGGCTGGCTCGGCCTCACTCGAGTTCCATTGCCGCTTTTTGTCTCGACTCGCTCTCCGTAAAATCGCAGAATCAGGCGACCGAGACGCCACTCCAAAGCGTTCGGTACGACATCCAACTTGTTGTCTGGGACGCCCTTCGAACGTCCCGTGCCTTCACTGCGACGCATGTCGCGCGAAACGCGTGCCTGCAATGGCTGGCTGTTCAG
>WNGE01009936.1_pt1 | contig 11880 bp, 10 predicted proteins | sample 5400651 | NCBI WGS metagenome assembly WNGE01 (sample SAMN13153370, study PRJNA577476) | soil metagenome | isolation source: 60 cm soil or saprolite under grassland replicate 2 | place: USA:California | collected 2016-06-15 | reverse complement strand
ATCCGAATTTTTCGCCTACGCCATACAATAATAACCGGGTCGACCGTTACACGGTAGTGCTGCGTCACGAGCATGAGTTCGGCGACGGCTGGCTGCTTCAAGCAAAAGCATGGTTTACTCATCAGGAACTCGATTCACGCAGTGCGGCCAATCTTAGTCCCAGCGGAGTGCCACCCGATTTTACGACAGTTCAGGATGAAGGCTTCGATAACGGCGGCTTAGACGTCCGATTCCGCAAGCTTTGGTGTGACGGCACGATTTTCAAAGGCAGCGCGCTGACGTTCGGCGGTGTCGTCTATCACGGCGACGCGCCGTTCACGCGCTTTCGCAACCCCGATCTGTTCGCTTCGCGAGACAGCACAGAAGGCGTGCAGACATTAGATCAGGACCGAACTTCAGATTATCAGGCGGTCTTCGCCGAAACCCTGTTTCGCCTCGGCAAATTCCACATCGTCCCGTCCTTTCGGCTCGATCACGAGACGGTTGATGTGGATACGATCATTGGGCCTGGGGCCACGCCCGGAGACCCCTTTAACGGACACGCCGATCGCTGGGTGCCGCTGTGGGGGGATAGGGTTGGGCAACGACTTTGGCGATCGCAATGAGGCGTATTTCAGCGCATCATCAGGTTGGCGGCCGGTTCGCTTTTCGACGTTGCATCCCCGTTTCAGGTTCTCGCGCCGGGTAACAAGCCGGATCCGTTTAAGTCCCTCGATTTCGAGCTCGGTGTGCACGGGACACCCTTCAAAGGTTTTTGGTACGACGTCGGTTTGTTCTGGATGGAGTTCGATAATCGCACCGAGACTCGCCAGTTCAGCCCCATTGATTTTATCATCGTCAACACTGGAAGCACTCGGCACCGCGGTCTCGAAGGGGAATTTCATACGATTTCCTCGCGCGTTTTCAGCACCCGCCGCTCGTCACAACGCAGCCGGAGCCCGGCAAGGACGTCAAAGATGCAAAGGTTGCCGCCGTCCCAGGAGTACCAATAGAAGGCTTTCATCATCTGCAGCTCATTGCCTTCAGTAACGTGCAATTTTTGGATGCGGAATTCACAGGCAGCGACATACCAGACCAAGTCGGCAAGACGACGGCTTTGCCCCCGACTTCCTGTTTAAAGGCGGCATCACTTTCCGGAAGCAGGGGTGTTTCAACGTTACGCTCACGGGCATTTATGTTGCACAGCAATTCTGGTCCGACCTGGACCGTTCCCGCAAAAATTCCTGCCTACAAAGTCTTCAACCTTTCAGGTGAATACTACATCACTAAGAATGTGCGACTGATCGCTGGCATCTCTAATTTGGCTGACGAAAAATATTATTCGCGCGTCTTCGGGTTCGAATCCCTCCAGGCACGTTTAATTTAATAGCTTGTGTTCAAGCGACTTGTGCTGCAGGACTCACAGTCCAGCGACGCACAAATTTTTTTACTTGGCCACTTCTTGGCCACTTATTCAGAGCATCTCACGGTTTTTTGTGCGCTAAAGCAGCCCTGTGATTGCATCGGCTGATTGCAAACGATTGCATTCGGCAATCTGCAATGTCCCGCAGACCTGAACGCTTCCGCTTGCTATTGGCTAAAATGACTCGCGAGCGGAGCTCCAACGGTTAAGCTGACCAATACTCTGTTGAAGTGCCGGTCAGAACTGATGGATACATATCCGATCATTGCAGTGACAGAGGAGATGATTCGCCACGACGAGCCGATGGGCTCAAAGGACAAATTTTGGTGCGAGTTACCTCCGGAATCGAAGTTTGGAGGACGCTGGTTATTTAAACATCCGCGCGATGAACCGGGCAAAGCAGAACACCTCGCAGAAAAAATAGCCTGTGAAATAGCATCTCTATTGAACGTAGAATGCGCTGATGTTGAACTAGCGGAATTTCAACAATTGCGGGGAACGGTAGCGAAGGACTTTCGAAAACCAGAAGAGGTGCTTGTTCATGGCAATGAAATCATTGCCGGGTGGGTGACTGACTACGACCCCGAACGTAAACGTCGAACTAGTGATCATACGTGGTCACGAATTCACCAAGCTATCTCCTCCGTTTGCGGAGATCGATGCGAACAAGATCTTGGGCAACTCGCCAGCTACTTATTACTTGATGCCTTGATCGGCAACACGGACAGACATCACGAAAACTGGGGATTATTACGTAGCGGGCTCGGGGCAACTGCTAATCATCGCCTAGCGCCATCATTTGATCATGCTTCTTCACTCGGTCGAGAGATGCGCGACGAGCGACGTGTCCATCTACTGCATGAAATGAAAGTCGAGGATTATGTTCGGAGCGGACGAGGAGCAATACACTTGGAAGAACTTGGTAAAGCTCCGGTCTCGCCGCTCAATCTGGTGGAGAAACTTATGCCAACAATGTCTCGACACTTTCGTGCCCTTCTGCCAAATCTCTCTGAAGTGACAGACGAGCGAATAGAACGTATCCTGTCATCAATACCAGAGAACTGGATGACAGAACCACAGCGCGATCTCAGCCGGGAGATCTTGCGGGTATCACGAACGTTACTTTTGAAGATTATCGCCTAATGAAAACTCTGTTCATTGCGTGGAAGGATAGCGCAAATACTCGCGCTTGGTATCCGGTTGGTCGACTCGACGCGGATGTAAAAGCCAAACATTATCGCTTCCGGTATCTACAAGGTGCATTACAGGCAAATCGAGACTGCGGATTTGCTGCGTTTGACAGCTTTCCGCAATTCGAAAGAAGCTACGTTTCGGCAGAATTGTTTCCTTTATTTGCAAATCGTCTTCAGAACGCGAGTCGACCGAGTTTTCAAGAGTATCTCCGACGGCTTGACTTCCAGTTTGATGCACCCGATGCGATCGACCCGATTGAACTGCTCGCGACCAGTGAAGGTCGACGAGTTACAGACAATCTTGAGGTATTTCCAAAGGTAGAACGAGGTGTTGATGGCTCTTTTTCAATCAAGTTTTTTTTGCATGGGTGGCGTCATATTCATCCGTATGCAATCGAACGAATCAATCTGCTACAGCCAAACGAACAACTTGGTGTTTCGATTGAGACGACGAATCCAGTCGCAACATGGGCTCTTCAGATTCAAACAGTAGATTACGTGATCATCGGTTGGGCGCCGCGATATCTATTCGAAGATCTAATACACATAATAAGTCAGGGAGCGTGTCCTGTTGAAGCGACAGTGGCCCGGGTGAATCCTCCACCCGCACCACCCGGACAACGCGTAATGGTCCGATTTCGGGGTTGTTGGCCTGCGGGCTACGAACCTATGAGTACTGAAGCTTTTCGACCGGTTGTGTCTGACGAAATAGTCCCCAGTTCAAAACTGGAGACTGCTTTGCATTGACCCGTTCAAGGTTTCGATCTGCTTTATCGAATCTCGGAGGTAAATCCGCTTGCAGATCCTTGGCGAATAGAACCGTTTTTGTGCTTTTTCGTGCGCCGGCTTAGCAATCGCAGGTCCGTAAAGTAAAATGATTTCTGCTCGTAAACGGCCTTTAAGAGCGTCGACCCGCACCCCGTTTTCGTGGGAACAGATTTCTAATTCAAGAAAGAGCTTTTGCTCATTCGCGGACCTCGATGTCGCATGCATCGAGGTTGAGCACGTTGAGCGAAAAGCCGATGGGATTATCGTCCTTTAGTCCGAAGGTCCGACGCGCCACCTTGTCGAGCTTTTCAATCTGGTCAACGGAGTTGAGGATTTCGGGGCCGTCCATTGTTTCGATGTGATCGACGGCGCGTTCAGAGACGCCCGCCATTCGTTCCACGTGGCGCTCTCCGCGTTTCTGCATCGACATCGCTACAGCTTCAACTGGCGTGACTGCGGAGGAACCATCCTCAGGCTTTGCAAGCGCCTTTGCAGATTGAATCTCTCGTGTCCAGCCTTCGCGTTTTGCGTGCGCGAGCACGGTTCCCTCTGGGATACCTAAGTTGCGCGCGATCTCGCGCAGACCGATGCCGGATGCGTAAGCAGTTTCAACCTGGTCCCAAGTCTGATTCGTGATTTTTCGCCGCATTCTCCGTCGCCAATATACAAAGGTTTGTTCGTCCTGTACAACCTAAATGTAGAAAATTCGTGCTTGATTGAAATCCATGGCGTCCGCCACAATCCAGCTCCCTGAATCGATGTCTGCGGACTATTGAGCCCAAACGGTGTGTCGGGCCGCCGCTTAGTAATCTCTCACATCGATGCCGAACCCGGAGATTACTATGAATACCCTTCTAACTAGAACTCTTGCCCCACGAAAGTCAGGCGGTTCGTTGCCTATACGGCGCAACGTGCCTTCTGCTGCGGAAGCGGCCTGGCTTCCTCCCAAACGAATCGGGCAGAGCACCACGCGCATTGCTCTGATTGGCTGTGGAAGTGTAGCACCTTTTTACCTCAAAACGCTGTGGAAGTACCCGCAGCTCGAGCTAGTCGGTGTCATGGATCGAAATGAGAAGCGCGCTGCGAGTTTTTCTAGGTATTACTCGACTTTCAAATACCACTCTCTCGCGGAGCTCCTTGACGACAGAAAAGTGGAACTCGTAGTAAACCTCACAAACCCGAGAAGCCATTTCGAGATTACAAAGGCATCCCTTCTTGCCGGCAAGCATGTGTATTCGGAAAAGCCATTGGCAATGTCGTTCTCCGAAGCGCAGGAACTTGTAAATCTTGCACACGAAAAAGGTCTCTCGCTTTCCGCGGCTCCTTCTCGTCTCCTTGGTGAAACCGCACAGACCATGTGGAAGGCGCTTCGCCAAAAAATGATCGGAAAGATCCACCTAGCGTATGCCGAGATGGACGGCGGTTTGATTCACCGGGCGCCATACAAGAAATGGATTAACGAGTTGGACATCCCGTGGCCGTACAAAGACGAGTTCGAAGTTGGATGCACTTTAGAGCACGGAGCATACGCAATAAGTTGGTTGCAAGCATTCTTCGGACCTGTTGAAACAGTCACCGCCTTTTCATCGTGTCAAATTGCCGATAAAGGCCCGGATGTCCCACTGCTGGAGGTTAATAGTCCAGATTTCTCCGTCGCAGTTCTCAAATTTGTTTCGGGGGTGGTTTCGCGGTTGACTTGTAGCTGGATCGCTCCGCCTAACCATTCGCTGCGGATCTTCGGTGATAGAGGGGTGCTTTGCACTGATGATATCTGGTGGCCTCGGTGTCGCGTATATATCAAACCATATCTTACTATCGGATCGAGAACCATGCTTGCTCCATGGAAAATGAGATGTCCGTTAGTACGCCCGCAGCCGCCATCCCTTCGCAAGCGCACCAGCGATCTGATCCACGCCGTGAAGCCACAAGCTCTTCTGCGCAGTCTTCGCGTTCGCGCTCGCCACCTTAGGCCACGTGTGGACTTTTGCTTGGGAGTTGCTGAGCTGGATGCAGCTATCAAACAGCGACGATCGTCTCGGCTTTCCGCGGAGTTCTGTCTCCACACCACCGAGGTTATGCTTGCGATTCAGAACGCCTTCAGCACGGGCACAACGTACAGACTCAAGACTTTTTTCGATCCGATCGATCCAATGCCATGGGCAAGGCTGTAGCAAAGCGTATTCTTACTCTCAATCTCGCGCGTACTGTCGTTACGGAACCCGCGACCTTATATTAACTCGACAAGTGAGGCAACGCGTAATCATCAAAGAGCGTCGAGGCGAGACGAGCGCTCTACGCGTGCGGTCAGCTATGTTAGGCAGGATCGCAGTATCAGTGGTTATACTGTGGGCACTCATGGCTTTTATATACATGGTCTTCGGAGGGTCTTTTGTCGAGGCGTGCTATCGCGGCAAATCAATCGAAGTACTCAACCAAATCGTTGCGCACCATCGCGCCTTAGAGCCTGAGTCTCACGATTTGGAATTCTATCAGCAAAAGAAGACAACCATCTTTATAGAGGTTTCTTTGCTCTTTTTTCTTCTTGAATCATATCTGCTTCTGGAAGCTCGGCGACCCAAACTTTTCGAAAAATTGAAAGATGCGATCCGCAACTTTTTCACATCTTCAGGAGATCCGGTTAATCTTGCTGTATTCCGCATTGTGTTTTTTGGCTTTTTTGCATGGTGGTTCGATTTAAATAGGACCGTCTGGTTTAGTCAGCTGCCACGTCAGCTAGCCGTACCTCCTATAGGATTCGGCTGGTTTCTGCACAAGGTAGGGACACTCGATCCTACCATTGTAAACATTTTGGGGTGGACCTTACGGGCAGCTTGTATCACAGCGGCTATCGGATTCTTTGCTCGCTCATCTGCATTCGTCGTCGCAGTTCTCGGTGTTTTCTTGTGTGGCATCCCTCAGTCGTACGGGAAAATAGATTTTTATCACTTCATGATTTGGTTCGCTTTATTGTTATCGGTGAGTCCTTGCGCGGACATGCTTTCCATTGATGCCTTACTTCGAGCGGTGAAACGCGCCGATAGGGGCATCACCGCGCCACCATCGCCTTCTCGCTATTACGGGTTGCCCCTACGCCTCGTGTGGATTCTAATGGGAGTCACCTATTTCTTTGGCGGTCTCTGGAAGCTTATCGATGGCCGCTGGAATTGGATCTTTGGTGAAAGTTTAAGATACCATTGCTACACGAGATGGTATGCACTAGAAAGGATCCCCCGATTTGGACATTTCGTGATTAATGCGCCGCAGTGGTTTTTCCAAATCGGCGCATTAGCTACAATTGCCTTCGAATTGTCGTTTATCGTGCTATTACTCTTCCCCCGCTCGCGTACATTCATAGCCGCAGCCGGTATCCTCTTTCATAATACGCTCGGTCTTCTCATGGGAAACCCCTTCTTTCATTTGCAGGTGTGTTATGTCTCGTTTGTGGACTGGCACCGGATTTTTCGTTGGTTCGGTCAACATTGCTTCAAACGACCGGAATACATTCTGTTTGACGGCACTTGCAAACGTTGTCGCCGCACGGTGTCTGCCGTGAGGGTCCTTGACGTACTCCAACGAATTATCTATGTCGACACCGCGTGTCGCGAAAGCCAAAGCAATCTGAGTCAGTCGGACCACGCTGTCCTCTTGCATCGTGTGCACACGTTGATCAGCGATAAGACGAAGCGCGAGGTTTTCCCCTGTTATTCAGTTGCGAAACGAATTCCACTACTCTGGCTTGTTTACCCTTTTCTCTTTTTGGCATCGAGACCCGTATTTGCACGACGAATGTTTCCTGCAGCGAGTCCTTCCAAGAAGTACGAGCTTTTATCTTCGGAACTGGTTCGGACAGGGAATGGCAATAACGTGTTCGGCTGGGGTCTAACACCGCACGCTTTGATTTGCACAGGCGTTACCTTGATTGCCATTACCACAGCTTTCGGCCTATTTAAGCTGAAGGGCTGGCCATTTACCGTTGGCCCGACGTTCAACCATATCGCAACGCCTACAATACGGAGTTTTTCAGTGGAGCGGGTCAATCTATCGGGGGATGTTACTGTGTTTAAACGTTCTGGTGTTTTTAAATGGCTTTCGGGTGAACGGCTAGACGGCATTTATAACAACATTTACCGGCATCCGGAAAAGCCAGAACTGCCGATGGCCTTTTGCGGGTTTTTGAAGAAAACAGTCCCGGGATGGGCAGATGCTACGCTAGTCAAGTTCTATGTAGAACGGGTCAGCGTAGTGCCAACTGAGCAATCCAAGAATCCACTAGAAAGAAAGTTGTTTTTTGAATGTAAACAGTAACCGTGGTTGGACAGCGTGTGCGATTAGCATCGCAGGGCAAAGAAGACGCCATGTTAATGCTTCAGGGGCGATCAAGCTCAGCCGATGCGGGGCGAGACAGCTCGTTGAAACGCTCGAAATCGTAACACGGCGCTATAGCAGAAACAGCGCCGCATGCAGCGGAGCCATAACATATTAAGAGAGCAACAAAGATCAGAAGCGTACTTCGGTCTGGTCTCATGTGGTAATCCTGCCGTGAAACGTCCGTTTGAGCTTGTGCAGCTTGCAGAGTTCATCGGGCAGAAACGGTTTACGCGGTTGTGCGCGATCAGCACGCGAAGCTCGTCCCTGGTGTAGATGCTCCACACATCGGCACCGGCTTCTACCAAGGCCGCTTTGGTGGCCTCGTCTTCACAAAGAAAGATGGTTTCCCGGAGCGCCTCGGAATACACCATGCAAAAGGGTAGTCGCAGCAACGTGAGCAACTGAGGTTTGTAGTCCCGGAGCGTTTCCGCGAAGTCCCTAGGCCAACGTTTCTTTGATTCCACAGTCAGCCTGTCGGGCGGCTTCAATTCGAGTTTGAGGCCAAGGTTTTCGGATCTTTGAAGGATGGAAATCGGAGTGTCAGTCATAGTTCCAAAACCCCCTCCGGCATGGCGTCCACTTCGTTTGAAACGGCCTCAGCACGTCCATTTTCGGGCACCCCTTCCTTCCGAGCGTGACATCGTGACATTCCCTCTGTACAGCTCATTCTTTCACCCGTGACATTTTCGGTGGTTGTCACGGGTCGAAAAAACGGTTTTCCCTCGTATGTCACGGCGTCACGGCCAGAATCCCCACTCTGGGGCAAGTACCGGGCAAACGCGTTGCTGAACTGGTCTGCCTCATACCCTTTGGCTCGTTCTTCGCCAATGCGGAGCGTTTTAGGGTTGATGCGGAAATTTGCGAGTTGCTTCGCCAGCCACTGTTCGCTAATCGGTTTTCCCCGACGTGCTTCCGGCCAAGGACGTTCCGCCATTGTGCAAAGCTGTGCCACGATCGTTTTGGAAAAAATCCTCTCGACGGGAATCGGTCCTTCACCCTCTGCAGGCAACGGCCACTCCCCGGTGAGAATTTTCCTGATGTCTGCTAAAAGGAGTATTCTGATGCTTTCGGCGTCTTCGTAATCGCGCCAGGTTAGTTTGGCGCAAGCATCTGCAGATCGTTTTGGCCAATCGCCCCCCGCAACCTCTGCAATGGCGAGAAGCGGCCTCCAGTTATCAGCCAACCGGTTAAACACTCCGGGAGGAAGCTTAGGCTTCACGGCCGCAAAATGCTCCCGCTTATCAATACACCAGCGCGCGAGCTTTCGGCAAAGTTCTCGTTCGCGCTCAGTTCTCTCCGAGTCAAAGGGGCAGCACACTTCATCATCTTTCTTGCGTTCGAGATGAATTACGATGGAGCGATCATGCAATGTGCCTGGCAATGAGCCAATGCCGCAGAGCATCGCCGGAGCGTACGCGTTAAATGCCCGTACTTCGTTCCCGTCGCCCTCACACCGATAAACCTTGGCTCCGCGTCTGTGTCCCGCATTCAATAGGCCGCGCATTTCCTCGTTGTCCCTCATCCATGCGTCATACTCATCCGCCAGGAGCACGGGCTTCTGCGCGTTCACCAGGCGGAAGAGCACCGCAACGGTGAGGTTTTCCGTGAGGATCGGACGCGGGGCGAATAGCCCCATCACATCACGCAGGGTGGTTTTTCCGCACTCAGGCTCAGCAGAGCGAACGTTGAGGCGCGGAGAGCAGAGGAACACTTCAAATACATGCGCCAGAGCACACCAGAGAGAGCACACATCAGCTGCGCCATCCGGCAACACAACGTAACGCTTGAATGCCTCAGCTATTGCGTCGAGTACCTCTGCGCCCTTAACAGGATCCGGCCAAGGTTCGACATCTGTCAGTTGCACAGCGTTCCCTTGCAGGCCGTTGACCTCGCGGGTCTTTGGACGCCTGGATTCAACCAGTTTGTCTAAGACTGCCTCTCTACAGCCAAGCTTGTCAGCTTCCTCTTTGCGGCAACGCTCGTACTCAAGGACGGAGAGGATGGCCAGTCGTGCGATAGTTTCTTCGCCAGTCACGTCCCCCGTTTGCGGCGAGTTTTCCGTGTTGATCCCTCTTAGGACTTGTGCAGAGCCGATCTGTTCTCTAACCGCTTCCAACCCTTCCGCTGTTCCTAGGTCATTAAAGTCCGTGGGCTTATTCGCGAGGTCCTTGAACTGCGGCACAGCCAACTTAGCCCGGATCGCCTTTGCGGCCGCCGTAGCTTTCGTTAGGCCCGGATTGCCATCTGTGAACTGATCATTGTCGGCTGCGATAATAATTTCACGCTGTGGCCAACGCTCTCGCGCGGCTTTCGCCACTTCCAATAGATTTGCGCTGTGCATCGCGCAAAACACAGCGTGCCCTATTGCTTCGTAAATACTCGCGCCGGTCGCGTACCCTTCACAGACCACAAGGGGCCCCTCCACTTTGTCGGCCAGAGGAAATAAACAGCCTGCTATGCGCCCGCCTCTTAGAAAATTTTTCGCACCATCCCCGGCGATGAACTGCAAGCTTTGAAGTTCGCCAGTTAAGTCGCGCAGAGGCAGCACCAATGAACGGCGATACACCCGCAAGTTGCCGAAAACTTTGACCCCTTTTCGGAACAGGTAACGGTGTAGAGTCAGGGCAGGTCGTGAACGATTCAATATCCACGCAGCGACTTTGCGCGCCTTCTTTTGCCGCGCGACGGTTTCAGCCTTTAGCTTCTCGCTGGCTTCCTGCCATCGCTGGCGGACATCCTGCCACTCAAGCTGCGTCAAGCTCCCGTTGCGCTCACACCAAGTTGCTTTTAAGTCGCGCTTCCAACATCCATACGCGCCAACCACAGGAGATCCCGGGTAAAGTACATACCAAGAGTTGTTCGACTGGTCGCTATCGGCCCTGATGCGATGAAGTTTGCCGTCGATGTAGATCGGCCCGCTATACTCGATTCCGGACTCGCGCAACGCAACGCGGAAACTTTCCTCGCGACTCATTGATCTCGCCTCCCGAAGCTGAGCAGGAGCTGCGGCGGCTGGTCCGCGCAACGAGCGCAATACAGCAGACTTGTCATTGCCGAGCGTCCGGCATGTCCGCCGAGATTTCTGTTGTTGACGTGCACGCCGTAGCAGACACAGCGCCTTCGATCACGCGGCGATTTCATTCTTATTCTCCCGCAGCTGCAGCCTCCAACGCCTCAATCTCTGCCAGAGAATAAAGGAGCTTCCGCTCGCTTAGATAGAACGGGTGCAGCAATCCGGCCCGTTGCCGTCTCTTGACGCTTTCTCCCGAGCACCTCCAACGCTTGGCGAGTTCGCGCCGTGCTAAGAACTTGTCAGTTTGGTTTGGTAATACAATCTGCTGTTTCATGGTGCGCTATGTTCTGACATAAGCGCACGCTCATCACAGGGGAACTGCGGCCTTCTCTCCCCTGCCAACAGCAACCTAAAGGAACCCTGGCTTTTTAACGCTCCGCAAGACTTTGCAACGCGTCTTTGATTTGGTCTTCGAGAAAGTAAATGCGCACTAACTGCCTAACGATTGGCAGAAATTCTACCCAGTTGTTGCTTCTGAGTTTGTCCGGCAGTCCTCTGCTCTGCTCTGCCCATGCAGGCCACGCGATAACTGTCCCGTCTCGGCAAAGGTGGTAATCGCATTCTATCTTTGTGTGACCGTAAGGTCTATCCGTCCTATGTCATGACTTCTTTGCACCTTTAATCTTCTCATCCACCCATGACGCCTTGAGCTTCGCCAGTCGTGCTGCTCTCACTCCGTCCACCGCCAGTTTAGTCCATCGGTCTTCGGGATTGACCTGACCGGCAATGCGTTGAATAATCGCGTCTCTTCCGCAGCCGAGTTTCTGGTAAAGCTCTCTTGCCGCTTCCCATTTCGAGGCGCCTTTACCTGCGTCCGGTGCGTAGTTGATTGGCCACGTCTCATGGAGACGCGGCGCGTCGCCAAGTCTTCCCGGTTCCGCGAGCCAGTTCAGCCTAGCAACCATTGCCCGAATCAAGCCGAGTAATTGGTCTGCTAAAATTGCATCATCGGTGAGGCACAGTTTCCTAACAAGGCGTTGCAACTCTTTAGCGATGTTTTGCACGCCGAGCCGGCCAGACCGCACGACGATGAAATCTCCGATGTCTTGCGGCGTCCAAAACCGATTCGCTTCGAT
>WNGE01007471.1_pt1 | contig 11880 bp, 12 predicted proteins | sample 5400651 | NCBI WGS metagenome assembly WNGE01 (sample SAMN13153370, study PRJNA577476) | soil metagenome | isolation source: 60 cm soil or saprolite under grassland replicate 2 | place: USA:California | collected 2016-06-15 | reverse complement strand
CATCCTCACAATTTCGCCTGGGGCGATGCCGACGGGAAGACGCTCTACCTCTGCGCCCGCAGCGGACTCTATCGGATCAAGCTAAACATCGAAGGCGTACGGCCGTGATGACTCTCGTTAGGCAGAAATGTTGCGCGCGCTGAAAGAACATTGGCCTGAGTACGTTTGCGAAGCCGCTGAACTTGGGCTCTTCATGATTTCTGCGGGGCTGTTCACCATCCTGCTTTTCCATCCTCAATCGCCCGCCGTCACTTTCCTTCCTGACCCCTTTATGCGGCGAATGTGTGTAGGGATAGCAATGGGCGGCACTGCCATCGCGCTGGTCTTCTCTCCACTCGGTAAACGTTCCGGCGCACACTTCAATCCAGCGGTCACGCTGACCTTTTGGCGACTGGGCAAAATCAAGAACTGGGACGCTTTTTTCTACATTCTCGCGCAATTTATCGGCGGTATCGCCGGTGTGTTCCTTGCGTCTCTATTCGCGGGGATGGCACTGTCGCACCCGGCAATAAATTATGTGGCGACCTTGCCCGGGTCGCGTGGTGTCAGTGTGGCGTTCCTGGCCGAATTCGTCATTGCTTTCATCCTAATGAGCGTGGTGCTGCGCGTGAGTAACACGCCGCACTTGGCCCGCTTCACCGGGTTATTTGCCGGTGCACTGGTGGCTACCTACATCACCTTCGAAGCGCCGCTATCTGGCATGAGTATGAATCCGGCGCGCACCTTTGGTTCGGCCTTTGCCGGTCATCTCTGGACTGGGCTGTGGATCTACTTCATTGCCCCTGTGTTCGCGATGCAATTGGCCGCATCGCTCTATTTACGCGGACGAGGCCCAGTTTACTGCGCAAAGTTCCATCATCACAATCGGCAGCGTTGCATCTTCAATTGCCGCTTCGCTGAGCTTCTCCAGCGCGAACAAGCTAGAAACGAAATTTCTCCACCTGCAATTACTCTGAATGAAACCTGAAATGCGGAATCGTTTCGTCGTCGTCGCGACACTGTTTGCGGTCGTCAGCGCAGCAGCCTTTGCGCAATCGCCACAGGTAGCGGTCGACGGAGTAGGAGTGACGGTGAGCGATATGGATCGCGCCGTGGCGTTCTACTCCGCGCTCACTTTTCAGAAGGTTTCCGACAGGGAAGTGCTCGGCGAAGAGTTCGAACACTTGGAAGGAGTGTTCGGCGCGCGCATGCGGATCGTCAGAATGCAACTTGGAGACGAACACATCGATCTCATCGATTACCTGGCGCCACGCGGGCGACCGATTCCTGTGGATTCGCGCAGTAACGATTTGTGGTTTCAACACATTGCCATTGTTGTACGCGATATGGACCAGGCATTTGCGAAATTGCGTGAGCTAAAAGTCCAATTTGTTTCTACTGCGCCGCAAACGCTGCCAGCATCAATTCCTGCCGCCGCCGGCATCAAAGCCTTCTATTTTCGCGATCCGGATCAACACAATCTTGAAATCATCTATTTTCCGCTCGGCAAAGGCGATCCGCGCTGGCAGGAGAAAAAGGACAAATTATTTCTCGGCATCGATCACACCGCCATCGGGATTTCGAACACAGATGCGAGTCTGAAGTTCTATCGTGATCTTCTCGGCCTGCACAAAGCGGGTGAGAGTGAAAACCTCGGAACGGAGCAGGAGCATTTGAACCAGGTTTTCGGCGCGCATCTTCGCATCACGGGAATGCGCGCGAATGCTGGACCCGGCATCGAGTTTCTCGAATACCTTTCGCCGCGCGATGGTCGCCCACGCCCGGCGGACATTCACGCAAACGACATTGTGCACTGGCAAACAATGGTCGTTACTGATGATGTTGATCTTCTGGCGAAGAAATTAGCCGACACGCACGTCGTTTCGTCCGGCGTGGTCGTGATGCCAAAAGACAAAGCTGGTTTTTCGAAGGGCGTGCTGGTCAGCGATCCCGATGGTCACGACGTGTTGCTGATTCAAAGATAACGATTCTCCTGATCACTTCGGCGCTTCCGCGACTTTGAGCACGATCTTGCCGTGGGTGTGACCGGTGGCCGCTTGTTCCTGTGCTTTAACGGCATCAGACAGCGGGAAAGTCTGGGACACGATCACTTTGACTTTTTTCGCGTCGATCAATTTTGTAATTTCAGCGAGCTCGTCCGAGTTTGGCACTACACTCATCGGTGCGCCACGAATCCCGTGCTTTTCCAATTCCGCTCGATCGGGCCGGGCGACTAACGAGACGATAAATCCGCCCTTCTTCACCACACCGTAAGAGCGGGCCAGCGTGTCTTCTCCGATGGTGTCCGTCACCACATCGACATCTTTGGCGATGTCCTCGAATTTTTGCTTCGTGTAATCGATCGTCACGTCGGCGCCGAGTTGTTTCAGCAAATCCTGGTTCGCCGTCGACGCAGTAGCGATTACTTTTGCGCCGCGCGCTTTTGCGATTTGGATGGCAAAAGTTCCCACGCCGCCGGAGCCGCCATGAATCAGGACCGTTTGGCCCGCACTCAATTTCGCAACATCGAAGAGTGCCTGCCACGCGGTCTCGGCCACGAGCGGGACGGCGGCTGCCTCTTCGAAGCTAAGCGACTCCGGTTTCGGCGAAACTTCTTTGTCCGTCGCCACCGCGTATTCCGCGTAACCGCCGCCTTTATTCAATCCGATGTAGGCATAAACCGCATCGCCCGTTTTGTACTTGTCGATCTTCTCTCCGGTTTCTTCGACGATCCCGGCAATGTCGTAACCGGGAACCATCGGGAACGCGTTCTTGGAATTTTTCGCGAACATTCCCGCGCGAATCATTCCGTCCACCGGATTGACACCCGCGGCGATGACGCGCACGAGAATTTCGTCCTCCTTCCGCTCGGGCCGCGGCGCGTCTTCGTATTTCAAAACCTCCGGGCCGCCGTACTCGTGAACGACGACCGCTTTCATTTTTGGCTTCGTTGATTCGGCAACAAGAGTACTCGACACAAAAAGTGCCGCGGGTAGCCCGAGAAACAATTTCGCTATCATAAATTGGAATCCGAAACGGCGACGATGATTGAGAAACAAATTAAACCGCTGGGATATTTTCGCGAGCATAGCGCAGAGCGCGCGCCATCCAGACGAGTTCATTCAGGAATTTATCGAGCCGACCAGCGTATGCGCCATCCGTAATCTGACCCGTCGATGTATCGAAGAGTTTGCCGGCGCTGCCGAAGTAGACATCCGAGAAAATCGTTACCATGCCGAGCTCGCGCAGCACGGGAAGAAAATTCTGGATCATGCGAGCGCCGCCGAACGGTCCAGCGGAGACGCCGCAAACGCCGGCGGCTTTGTGAATGTATTCTTTGAGGTTGGTATCGAGCACGTGTTTCAACAGACCGGGAAAGCTGTGGTTGTATTCCGGCACAACAAAGATGAGAGCATCCGCCTCATTTACCGTGGCTGAAAACTTCGAGTCCTTGATCGATTCGCCGGCGTCGTCAATCGATAGTCGGATGTTTCTGATGTCGATCAAATCGGTACGCATGTCGGGCCGCTTAGCCACGTGATCTACCACGAAGTGGGCGGCATGTTCGCTGGCGCGGCCTTGTCGCGACGTGCCGAGAATTACCGGTGCGAAAATTGGACGAGTAACGTCTTGCATTATCGATTGGTCGAGGTGCCGGACGAAAACTTACAGCGACGCGCCTGGCAAGTGATGATTCAGAAACCGAGTTAGAAGAACATGGAGCGTCGTTTTTGTATCGCATTACGACGCACTCAGTCGATACCACAACTTCAGTGTAGCTGACGGTCACAGCGTCGGCACGATGCATGCAAATAGAAAATGGGCCGCGCTCTGGTGCATGCGATCGATGCAGGAGGCGCAGCGATGCGAGACTATCACGCGACTTTTCCTCATGTGCGGCATCACAGATGCAGGAACGCTCCAATTCTGCGGTTATTTCGTCGAAACCCGAGGAAAACCAATGCTTCCGCTCCCATTCATGTCTGCGAGGTGTGAGGAGTTCGAGGTCCCAGCGCCATTCGGTCATAACTCGTTCAGCGGGGACAATCGTGATGAGCCGGAATGGCCGAAGGTTATGCAGCGTCATTTCCATCATTGCATCGGCGATGTCGTTTGAAGAAGCGGCGCCGGCCAAGTTTGCTGTTACTTGCCCACGACTGGCGATTTCGTCAGCGGGGTTACGCTGAATCCGATGCCAGTTAATCAGCGCCAGGCATACGCCTGCGTCGTTCACCGCGATCCAGGTGCCGCCGTTCGGCTCCCGCGGGAAAATCGCGCGACAGCCCGCGACGGTGACAATGCGTGGCGGGAGGGCAATTAAGCGGGATCGCTTTTCGTCGCGATTCATCGCCAGGTAAAAGCCTTGATCTTTGGGAATGAAGGAGACCGTGCACATCAGCTCGCGCACGGATAGGTGGCCGCCGCTGCGCAGTACCCGCGCCACGCGCGCCACAGTGTTCGGAGAGGTGATGGTGTCCAACCGCGCTTGCGATTGGCCGCGCCGATCTCGAAGACCAGCCGCCATTGGCGAAACAATGTGCGATAGGCCGATCTCAGAGAGTTGCGCGCGTCGTAAATGTTGGTGGCTTCGGAGGAGGCGCCGTTCAGTTCCACGATTTTGAAGTCGCGGCCGGCGCGAAGATCTCCTTCGTCGTCGTAGCGAATATCGAATCGGCCAAAGTAAAATCCGGGGAGATGGCGTGAGAGATCGTCGATTTTGCGTTCAAGTTCTTTGCTCCAGAGGTGGCTTCCATCGCGGAAGATGCAGCCTTGGGCGTGATTGCCGCTTTCGACCAGCTTCAATACTTCGCCCGCCGCCAGGACCTGATTCTCGCGACCGGCGAACCGTTTGAGATATGTCCTCGCCAGACGAGATGCCCGCGCATCGCTGCGAATAAGTTGTTTGATCGTGCTGACGCCGTCGCCGACGATCTTAGGGAATAGCTTTTCCGTAATAGAGAAAATTCGACCGCGCGCTTCGCCTGGCCGCCGAAAATAAAATACGCCAACCTCAGATGGACCTGGGGCATAGCGCTGGAGGATCACCGGCGCGTCCACTTCGAGCAGGTAATCAAGGGCCTCGCGCAGCGATCTAACTAGTCGAACGCCGTTGCCACGCTGGCCAACGTCGGGCTTTAGGATGAAAGGCGGCGCGATCCTGTGATTGCGGCACAGCCTATGCAGCGCAAGCAATCGGTCACTCGTCGTACATCCTTCGAGCAAGTAAGCATCGGCGACAAATTCAGCGTCTGCCTCTTGCAATCGCTTGAGTATTTCCTGCTTCGATTCCCCAATAAATCCACCGTTCTGCATTCCGGGATTGGCGGCGGTGGGAAGCGTGAAACTGCGGTAGCGTATTGCCAGGAAAAGATAGTAGACCACGACGGGAATGTAGAAAATCCACGCCGGCCAGAACTCCCACTGCCCTAATTGATGAGCAATGGTTCTGACGAACCGAGCTTTTCTAAGAAGCAGTATAGCCGTTGATACGACGAGACCGGTCAGAACGACTGCGGCGATTTTGGTTTGCCCTGAAGTGAACCACAAGAGCACGTGAGTTCCGAAAATTTTGGTGACCGCGAATACTCCACTGACCCACACGAGTCCACCGACGGCGGTGATCAATGCGAAGCGGCGCAGTGGCATTCCAAACAAGCCAGCCGCCAGATAAGTCGGCAGCCGCGTGCCTGGAACAAATCGGCTGGTGATGAGGGCGACGCTGCTATGACGTGAGAATACTTTCTCGCAGCGGGTGATCGCGCACGGGTCGGCGAAACGCCTTACCCAGCGTGTGTGGAGCAAATTCTTTCCCGCGCATCGTGCGAGAGAGTAGAGGCCGAGGTCGCCGAGCCAAATGCCGGCGAAACAACTTACGAAGCCAACTCGCCAGCTGAATGGCCCGCCGAAAATGGACAACGCAGAAGATACCGCAGCGGCATCCTCAGAAACAAAACTGAGCAAAATGATCGCGGCGGAAGCGAAAAGGGTCGCGGCAATCATGGTGTCGCATCAGGCTGCTTTTTGTTGCTCGCTGCGATATCTCAGCGTCGATGGCGCGACGCCGAAGCCGTCCGGCACCGGGACGTCGATCAATCCACACATCACAGCGATGAGCGCATAATGATGGATTGTGTGCCCCACGGCATACATCAATTCACGCCCCACAGTTGAGGCAATCAGCGGCGACTCGGCAGAGCCATACCCGATTTGACTACGGACGTTGATCGGATAATCGAGAAAAGACGGCGGGATGAAATGGTACGCGCTAAGGATTCGCTGGGTTTCGGCCAGCGCGAATTCCCGGTCGGTTTCGATCCGTCGATCGCGCTCGCGATGATCATAATTGATCTCATTCTCTTTTAGCCCGCGGAGCAAACATTGGAAGTGATCGATACAATGGCGGTAATGCCCACCAATGGCCGAGTTAAAAGCTGATCGCAGTTTTCGCGTGTAATTCGCGTCGTCCAGCGTGCACAGCAGCGCTTCGCCCTGTTGCAAAACTTCAGCAACGGCATTGTGAAGGGACGACTGGTTCACAGATAAGCTCCTATAAGTGGAAGCCGGCGGCGTTGCAGGAACAGCAACACCGCACTGCAAATCGCCACCGCCAGCGCGAGACCGAAAAGCAGGCCACCGTCGCCCATCACTTGAACGCCGAGTACCGTGAGGTGGCTAAAGATCGCGCCGAACATCACCGCTAGCGCCAGACCGGCTCCAAGCCAGGTTGTCGCCGGAATCAGGATTAGAATCGCCGCAATCAATTCAGCTACGCCCGAACCGATCCGGCCATACGGCTCAAGACCGACTTTGGTGAAAATGTAAACCGATTCCGGCGCGCCGGTGAATTTGAAGAACAAGGTCTGCAGCAGGATCACTGCGGCGGCGATCCGACATACCCAGGCAACTATTTTCTGCGTTTTCGTAAGTGAATTCATTAAATGTTGTTTCCCGATTCGTCGGAATGACTGGGGATTCCTTACATTTTGCGCGCTGTAGCCGGCGGCGGTGACGCCGGCCGCGGTCAGCGCCCGCGGCTACAAGGATGAAAGAATGATGTCGCCGTCGAACGCGGCAAATGCCTAAGCTCATGCGATGGCAGACGAGCAAGAGACCAATTTGCGCCTGGAGATCGCACATGTCCTTTTCATCGACATTGTCGGTTATTCCAAGCTGCTCGTTAAGCAGCAGAGCGAGCTACTGCGTGAGCTGAACGAAGTCGTCAGCGGAACAGACGAATTTCAGCAGGCCGAGTCCGCGGGAAAGTTGATTCGCTTGCCGACTGGTGACGGCATGGCGCTCGTTTTCCGCACGAATCCCGAGGCGCCGGCGCAGTGCGCGATGGAGATTGCGCGAGCGCTGAAAAGTCATCCCGCGATTCAGCTTCGCATGGGAATCCACAGCGGCCCGGTCAATGAGGTTGTCGATGTCAATCAGCGAGCCAACATTGCGGGCGCCGGCATCAACATGGCGCAACGGGTGATGGGTTGCGGGGACGCCGGACACATCCTGCTTTCCAAGCACGTGGCCGAAGATCTCGAACAAGACGACCGTTGGCGGCCGCTCCTGCATGATCTTGGCATATGCGAAGTGAAACACGGGATCCGCGTTGGCGTGACCAATCTCTACTCAGATGAGGTTGGTAATCCGAACCTGCCGAGCAAGCTCCAGGCGGTTAAGAAACGTCACGCCCATGTGTGGTGGGCGGCAGTGGCGATCGGGCTACTGGTGGTGGCCGCGCTCGCCGCTTTGGTTCTCTCTTTTTTGCGCAAAGGACCGGCTCGTTCGCTCGCCACTGCCGTGGAAAAAAGCATCGCGGTCCTTCCGTTCGAAAATCTTAGCAGCGACAAAGAGAACGCCTACTTCACTGACGGTGTGCAGGACGAAATTCTAACCGACCTGGCAAGGATTGCTGACTTGAAGGTAATCAGCCGCACCTCAGTCATGCAATACAAGACGGGGGCTCCGCGCAATCTTCGCGAGATCGGCCAGCAGCTCGGCGTAGCACATGTCGTCGAGGGCAGTGTGCAGCGCGCCGCCAACAAAGTGCGCGTCAACGCGCAGTTGATCGATGCCCGCAATGATGCGCATCTCTGGGCCCAAACCTACGATCGCGATCTGGACGATGTCTTCGCCATCCAGAGCGAGATCGCCAAGGCGATCGCCGATCAATTGCAGGCCAAGCTCTCGCCTAACGAGAAGAAAGCCATTGAGCAGCCACCCACCACTGATCTGGCAGCTTTCGACCTCTACAGCCGGGCGAAGTCACTTGTCCTCACGACAGGTTTCAGCGCGACGAACGAGCCAGACCTGCAGAAGGCAGTTGAACTTCTGGATGAAGCGGTCAAACGCGATCCCTCATTTTTCGACGCTTACTGCCAGCTCGCCCGGGCGCACGAATCCGCTTATGCAGTAAGGGGGTTTGATCACACTCCCGCCCGCCTTGCCCTGGCTGAAGCTGCGGTGCAAGCAGCGACACGACTGCGGCCGGATGCTGCCGAAACGCATTTGGCGCGCGCGCAATATCTCTACTACGGCCTGCGCGACTATGCTGGTGCTCTCGCCGAATTGGAGATTGCGCGGCGAGCGTTACCCAATGATCCGCGTCTCTTCGAACTCACCGGCTACATTCTGCGGCGGCGCGGCCAGCAGGAGGAAGGTCTGCAGAACCTGGAGCGCGCGGTGGAGCTGGACCCGCGCAACTTTTATACTCTGCAACAGATCGCGCTCAGTTACCAAATCCTGGGGCGCTATGCCGAGTCAATCGCTGTGCTGGATCGCGTGCTCAGCATCGTGCGAGACAACGTCGACACGCGAGCGGTTCGTGCGCTGTATCAACTCTGCTGGAAAGGAGACACTCAGCCGCTTCACCAGACGATTGATGCAATCCTGGCGCAAGAACCGAGCGCCATTCCTAAAGTTGCGGATAACTGGTTTTTCTACGCTCTGGCCGAACGCGATCCGGCTGCCGCCGAACGAGCACTCGTCGCGCTGGGCGACAATCCATTCTGGAGCGACTCCACGATTATTCTGAGCCGCAGCTTTGGGGAAGGGCTGCTGGCGCGCATGACCAAAGATGAGGCAAGAGCGCGCACTGCGTTTGAAGCGGCTCGCGCCCAGCAGGAGAAGATCGTGCAGGCGCAGCCGGATTATGGCCCCGCCCTCTGTGTCCTCGGCCTAATCGACGCTGCTCTTGGGCGGAAAGACCTGGCCTTGGAAGAAGGCCGTCGGGCGATCGCGCTCACGCCGATGGAAAAAGATATCAGCAACGGCAGCCGCGTCCTTCAATATTTCGCGATCACGGCAGCGTGGGCGGGCGACAAGGAGCTTGCCTTGCAGCAACTGGAAGATGGACTGCGTGCTCCCGTCGCATCGCTCATGCTCAGCTACGGCGCCTTAAAACTGTTCCCGGCCTGGGACCCGCTCCGCGGCGATCCGCGCTTCGAAAAAATCGTCGCCTCGCTCGCGCCAAAGCTGTAGCCGGCGGCGGTGACGCCGGCTGATGAGACGCGAGGCATAGGATCGACAGAGCCCCCGGCTACAACTACGAGCGCAGCGCCGCCTGGATTCGCTCTTTTGCATCTGGGGGAAGTTTCGCGTCAGAGACTTCACCGATCTTGTCGGGAAACTCGCGCGCGACGTGGCGAATATATTTTAGCTGCTTCATGTAACGCTGGCAGAAGGAACACATGAGGAAATGAATGCGCAGCTTCATGCGGGTGAGGAGCGGCAATTCTTTCTCCATGCCCAGAGAGAGAATGCGAATCACTTCCGGGCAGGTCGGTGTGAACCTGCAGATGAGCAGGACGGTCTGTAGCTGAAACCAATTGCGATGCTCCTGAACGATGGATGAATCATCGGCCGGCCGCGGGTTCGGCGTCCACTCTGACGTTGGTTTCAGCCGGTTAATGTTGCACCTCCGGATTCTCAAACCAGTTATCGGCAAGACATTCCCGCAAAGCCATCCGCGCGCGGTGCAGCATAACCCACAAGTTGCTATCGCTAATAGAAAGTGTCGCACAAATTTCCTTGCTCTCGATTTCGTCCATCTCGCGCATCATGAATACAGTCGCGATCCGCTCCGGTAACTTACTCAGACAATCGCGCATCGTCTGCCAGAATTCGTCGCGGTGCATCACTTCGTCCGCCTCCGGTCGCCATTCTTTTGGGCCGTTCATGTGAATCCAGTAACCTTCTGGAACGAATTTTTCCGCACATTCATCCGCGAGAAATTCGAGATCGGTGAAAGATGTTTCGCGTCCGCGTTTCCGGTAATAGTCGCAGATTTTGTGTTTGAGGATTCCACACAACCAGCTCCGCACTGACGACTGGCCAGCAAACCTGTCGTAGCTGCGCACGGCAGCAAGAAAGGTGTCTTGCACCAGATCCTGCGCGATCTCCGGCTTGCGCACGCGCTCGAGGGCATAGCGATAAAGCACATCCCCATGCTCATCCACCCAGGTTTCGGGCCCACTTTTCTTCACAGCGGATTTGCCACGCTCAACCGCCGTTTTCGTCATGCCGCCAATGCCATCGGGTTGCAACGCCACACGTGATGTTAGGCGGCTGCACCTGAATTGTGAAGGTGAAAATCAGCTTCAGTTCTATAGCCGGGGGCGGTGACCCCGGCTTCGTTGAAAGGTGGCGAACGCCTGCTGCACCGGGATCACCGATTCCGGCCCACAACGCGCAATCGGGACTGACAACAACGAAGATTACCTTGTAAGGGATTGTCGCATCTCGACGACTAACGCATCAAATGAAACCAGTGCCGTTATACGCCCTCGCGGGCTTCTTCTTGTTGTTTGCAATCCCGATCAGAGCGGATCTGCCGACGAAGAAAGTGTTGACGCTTGAGGTCGCGAAGAAAATCGCCGCTGCCTCCGAAGCCGAAGCGAAAAGGCGCGGTTCAACTGTCGTGATCGTAGTGGTGGATGACGGCGGACATCTCTTGCTCCTCGAGCGCCTCGACGACACGCAGGTCGCAAGCGTGGAAGTCGGCATCGGAAAAGCGCGGACCGCGGCTATTTTCCGGCGGCCGAGTAAAGTCTTTGAGGATCAAGTGCGCGACGGGCGCGTCGCGGCGCTGGCGCTGCCGGGGGCCACTCCGTTGCAAGGCGGTGTTCCAATCGAGTTTGAAGGCAAAGTGATCGGCGCCATCGGAGTCAGCGGAAACACGCCACAAGAAGATGAAGACATCGCCAAGGTCGGAGCTGCAAACGCGGCGGCCGCAATCGCAGCCATTTCAGCAAAATAGCAGGAACGGATATTTGCCGCTGAGTTCGTTAGTCAAATCACGGTTTCTGAGCGTGCCGAAATTGTGGCCTGCCCATGAACACCACGTCCGTCGCCCGGATTGGACCGAGCTGTTCTTCGACTTGATTTTCGCGGCGGCGATAAGCCAGCTCAGCACGCCACTCGACGCGGATTTTTCTTTTCCGGGCATCGCGCGATACGCGTTTTTGCTGGCGCTCGTTTTCCTGGCCTGGTTCGGCTACACGGCGTTCTCGACGCAGTACGCAGTCGATGACGTTGTGCAGCGCGCGCTCACGATTGGGCAAGTATTTCTTGTCGCAGTCATGGCGGCGAACGCGACTAGTGGGTTAAGCAGCAAAGAGGCCGCAGGATTCGGCGCAGCATATGGCGGGGTTCGCGCGATCCTTGCTTTGCAATACTTCAGAGTGCGGAGATTGGGTGACTGCCGATCTTTCGTCAACCGTCGAATCGCCGGCCTGATCTCTGCCGCATTGATTTGGACGAGTTCTGCGCTGCTGCCGACACCGCAGCGATACGCCGGCTGGGCTGTCGCTCTCTTGATCGACATTGGCAATTCGTGGCTACCAGCGCGCAACACAACTGCGTTCCCGCCAGGCGCGACACATTTCCCAGAACGGTTCGGATTGC
>WNGE01019750.1_pt1 | contig 11883 bp, 12 predicted proteins | sample 5400651 | NCBI WGS metagenome assembly WNGE01 (sample SAMN13153370, study PRJNA577476) | soil metagenome | isolation source: 60 cm soil or saprolite under grassland replicate 2 | place: USA:California | collected 2016-06-15 | reverse complement strand
CACCCGGGTCGAGACCCTCGGCCCGCGCGATGGCCGTGACGCCTTCGAGGACCAGGGCGGGAGTGTTGGGCATCACCCGGATGAGGCGGGCGGGCCTGCCGAGGTACGCGCGGAGCGTGCGCGTGGCCACCCCGGCCGCGATGGAGATGAGGAGCTTGCCCGCATCCACCGCGCCGGCGATCTCCTTCACCACCGCCCCCATGACCTGGGGCTTCACCGCCAGGATCACCACGTCCGATCCGGCGACGAGAGCGGCGTTGCTGGCCGCCGTCCGGATCCCGTACCGCTGCGCCATCTGCTCGAGCCGGTCGGCCCTCACGTCGGTGGCGGAGATGGTCCGGGCCTGGACCAGCCCGGCCTGGAGCAGCCCCTTGATCATCGCCTCGCCCATGTTGCCGGCGCCGAGGAATCCGACCTTCTTCTCCTTGATGCTCACGCTCTCTCCCGCGCGGGCCGCGGGCCGAAGATCGCCGTGCCGATCCGGACCATGGTCGCGCCCTCCTCCACGGCCGCCTCGAAGTCGCCGCTCATCCCCATCGACAGATGTTCCAGACCGGCGGCGTCTCTCAGCTCGCGCAGCCGCCGGAAATGCGGCCGCGTCTGCTCGGGATCGGGCGCGGCGGGCGGGATCGCCATCAACCCGCGGATCCGGATCCCGCTCGAGCCGGCGAGGGCATCGAGCAGCGACTTGATCTCGCCGGGCCGGACACCGGACTTCTGCGGCTCCTCGCCTACGTTCACCTCGATGAGGACGTCCACCGTCCGCCCGAGCGCCCGCGCGCGCCGGTCGAGCTCGGCGGCCAGCTCCAGCCGGTCCACGGACTGGACCCAGTCGAAGAGGCGCGCGGCGTCCTTCGCCTTGTTCGTCTGCAGATGTCCGATGAGGTGCCAGGGCACCGGCCGGCCCAGGGTCTCGATCTTCTCCCTGGCCTCCTGCACCCGGTTCTCGCCGAGGGCCGGCACCCCCGCGGCGATCGCCCGCTCGATGCGCTCGACCTCGACCGTCTTGGACACGGCGACCAGCAGCACCCCGGCCGGCGAGCGGCCCGCCCGCGCGCAGGCCCGAGCGAGAGCCTCCCGCACCCGTTCCAGGTTGCCGCGTATGTCCTGCTCAGCCATGAGCGGTGCCCGATTCTAACACGCCGGTCCGGAGCCGTCAGGGATGGCCGCGACGGCGACGAGCCGCCCCTGGCCCTGCCGGCGGCGGTAGGAGAAGAACAGGTCCATGCGGCAGGCGGTGCAGAGTCTCGGATTGTCGATCTGCGCTTCGCTCAGGCCGCCTTCCTTGAGCTGAACCTCGTTGGCCTCCCAGAGATCGAGCATCCACTTGCCGGGCCCCGCGGCCGTGACCCAGCGCCGCCACGCATCGGGGAACGCCGCCGCCAGAGGATCGATCACCGGCGCGTCGACCTCGTAGCAGCATGGACCGATCGAGGGACCGATGGCGGCCAGGAACCTGTCCGGCTGCCCTCCCGCCTTGACGAGGGCATCGACGGCCACACGAGCCGCAGCTTCGACGGTGCCACGCCACCCCGCGTGCGCCACCGCCAGCCGGCGATGACGCTGATCGTACACCACGATCGGCAGGCAATCGGCGGTGAAGATCGCGACCGGCAGCCCGACGCGCTCGGTGATCAGGATATCGGCCCGCCCCGCCAGTCCTGCCCGGCGCGCCGTGAGCACCCGGGCGCCATGGACCTGCCGGAGGAACGCGACGGCCTCTTCGCCCAGTCCCCGGCTGGCCAGGAGTTCCAGGGCCTTCTCCTCGAATGGCCCGGCGGGATCCCTCCACGGTCTGATCCCGGGAAAGTGTCGCGTGGTGAACAGATGAGGAAGGCCCGCCCGGGCTAACAGTGGGGAGGTGAGATAGCGCGGTGGCTCACCGTGAAAGCGCGGACCGAGCTCGGGCACCGACATGCTCAACGTATTCTCTCACGGGCCGACTATGCCGGCACGGCGCCGCCCATCGCCGCGCCCCGGGCGCGCGAAGGCCGGCGGGTGAGATCGCGAGAAGCGGCAGGGCGCAGGCGATCAGCGCCCCGAGGTCACGCTGGTCGACCCGGCTCGTACAGCCCGAGACCCGGGATGTCCGTGAAGTCCGCTGCGTTCAGCGTCCAGAGCAGCGCATCGTGGGTCAACGCGCAGGCAGCCACGGCCAGGTCGAGATCACGACCCCGGGCGCGAGCGATCCGGCGATACAGGTCGGCTGCGCACCGAGCTTCCTCCGTCCCGAACGCGATCGTCGAAGCCGCCGGGAAGAGAGCTGCCTGCAGCGCGAGCTCTGGCTCGAGACGCGGACCGCGCAGCCATTCATAGAGCACGATGGCGCTCAGCAGAATACGCTCCCCGGCGGCGATGGTTGCCCGCAACGCGCTGGCCGAGCGCTTCTGACCGGTCAGCGCGTCGACGAGTAGCGAGGTGTCGAGATGAATCACTCGACCGGGTGCCGGCGGCCGCCGCGACGCCGAGCTGCGCGGATCTCCTTCAGCTCCGCGTCAGTCTTCGCGGCGGGCCGGGCCGGAATCTTCGGCAGCATCGTGTCGAAGACATCGAGGAGCCGACGGCGCTCTTCCTCGCTCAGCTTGCCGACCCGATGCGCGTATTCACGGATCGCCTCGCGCACCACGGCACTCTGAGGCTTGGCCAGACGAGCCGCTGCCCGCCGGAGCGTCGCCACGGTCTCGTCGTCGAAGGTGAAGGTCATCTTGACCATACCGATGCCATACTACCATACTCGTCCCCCGTCAACCGGAATCCCCGCCCCGGTAGACGGCGGCAGACCTGGGCCGACCGCGCTCCCTCTCCCCCCGTCCGTGGAGGGAGAGGGAGAGACGCCGCTGACGGATCAGTCGGCCTGGCGGCGCAGGAACGCGGGGACGTCCAGGTCCTCGTCCATCGGCGCGTCGCCATCGCCCCGCACGTCGGCGAGGCGCCGGCGCCAGCCCTGCGGCGCCGGGGACGGGGCGCGGGGCCCCTTGGGCATCTCCACCACCTTGCTGCCGACGTTCGCCGCCTCCTTGCGGTCGGCGAAGCCGGTGGCGATCACCGTGATGCGCACCTCGTCCCTCAGGTTCGGGTCGATCACGGCGCCGAAGATGATGTTGGCGTTCTCGTGGGCCGCTTCCTGGACGATGCGCGCCGCCTCCTCCACCTCGTGGATGGACAGATCCGGCCCCCCGGTGAAGTTGATCAGGATCCCCTGGGCGCCTTCGATGGAGGTCTCGTCGAGCAACGGGCTCGCCACCGCCTTCTGGGCGGCATCGAGCGCGCGATGCTCGCCCTTCCCCACGCCCGCTCCCATGAGCGCCATGCCCATGCCCGACATGATCGTGCGCACATCGGCGAAGTCGAGGTTGATGAGCCCCGGCACGAGAATCAGGTCGGAGATGCCCTGCACCGCCTGGAGCAGCACCGTATCCGCCACCTTGAAGGCGTCGAGCAGCGGCGTGCCCCGATCCACCACGGCGAGCAGGCGCTGGTTCGGGATCGTGATCAGCGTGTCCACGACCTGCCGCAGCTCGGCCATGCCCGTCTCGGCCTGCTGCGCGCGCTTGCGCCCCTCGAAGACGAAGGGCTTGGTGACGACGGCGACGGTGAGGATGCCGAGGCCCTTGGCCACCTGGGCCACGACGGGAGCGGAGCCGGTGCCGGTCCCGCCCCCGAGTCCGGCCGTGACGAAGACCATGTCGGCCCCCTCGAGGACCTTCTGGAGCCGGTCCCGGTCCTCCAGGGCCGCGTTCCTGCCGATCTCGGGGTTGGAGCCCGCCCCGAGCCCCGCCGTGAGCCGCGCGCCCAGCTGGAGCTTGACGGGGGCCGGCGAAGCCCGGAGAGCCTGGAGGTCGGTGTTGGCCACGATGAACTCGACGCCGGTGAACTGGGCGTCGATCATCCGGTTGATCGCGTTTGAGCCGCCGCCGCCGAGACCGATCACCTTGATCTTGGCCGCCTCGCGCTCGTCCTCCAGCTCGAATACCGGCTGTCGCCCCCGTGTCTCTCCCATCGACTCCTCCCCTGATCGTGAAACGGTGAGTGTCTCGCCCGGCCGGACGGCAGCCTCGTCGACCTGCCTGCCCGGCGCCCCCCCCAGCCGCCCTCCAGGAGACTCGGGGGGCTTCGCCCCCCTTCCGAACCTCCCCCCAAGGAACAGATTGCGCCGGCAAAGCCGGCGCTCGAACGCGTCGATGCCGTCGCGAGCTCTTCTCCGACAAGCCCTAGCTAGAACATGTCTCCGACCCACTCCCTCACTCGCCTGCGGATCCGCTGGGCGACGGAACCATCCGTCGGCTCGGCGGTCGGCGCGCCGCCGTGGCCGCGGGCCCCGTAGAGGGCCAGCCCGACGCCGGTGGCATGGATGGGGCTCTGCACGGCGTCGGCGAGCCCGCGGAGTCCGGTCGGCGCGCCCCGGCGCACGGGAACATCGAAGACCTGCTCCGCCAGCTCCGGGACTCCGCGCATGATGCACGTGCCACCCGTCACGACGACCCCCGCCGCCGCCGCGTCCTCGAGCCCGGCCCGGGCCAGGTCGCGCGCTACCAGGGTGAAGATCTCCTCCACGCGCGGCTGGATGATCTCCGAGAGGATGTGCCGGGAGAGCTGGCGCGGCTTGCGCCCGCCGACGGACGGCACGTCGATGGTCTCGTCCTCTCGCACGAGCGCCGTGAGCGCGCAGCCATGGCGCTTCTTGAGCTCCTCGGCGTCGGCGGTCGGCGTCCGGAGCCCGACCGCGATGTCGTTGGAGATGTGATCGCCGCCGAGCGGCAGGACGCCCGTGTACCAGACGGCGCCGTCCCGGAACAGCGCCACGTCCGTGGTCCCGCCGCCCAGGTCGATCAGCAGGATCCCCAGCTCCTTCTCCTCGGTGGAGACGATGGCCTCCGCGGAGGCGAGGGGCTCCAGCACGATGTCCTGGACCTGGAGACCCGCCCGATTGACGCTGCGGACGACGTTTCGCACCGAGGTGGTCGCCCCCGTCACGAGGTGCACCTCCACCTCCAGCCGCACGCCCGACATGCCCAGCGGCTCCTTGACGCCGTCCTGGTCGTCCACGATGAAGGTCTGGGGCAAGACGTGGATGACCTCCCGGTCCTGCGGCAGGTTGAGGGCGCGCGCCGCCTCCAGCGCGCGATCGATATCGGTCTGGCTCACCTCCCGGTGCTTGCCCGACACGGCCACCACGCCGCGACTGTTCACGCCGCGGATATGGCCGCCCGCCACGCCCGCGATCACCGAGGCGATCTCCACGCCCGCCATCTCCTCGGCCTCGCCCACGGCCCGCTTGATGGACTCGACGGTGGAGTCGATATTGACCACGACCCCCTTCCGGAGACCGCGCGAGGGGTTCGTGCCGACGCCGACGATCTCGAGGTTCCCGTCCGGCGACCATTCCGCGATGACGCAGCAGATCTTGGTCGTTCCCACGTCCAGCCCGGCAATCACGTTGCGCCCCTTGACCCTGGGCATTGGCCTCCCTCACTTCACCTGGGGTTTGAGGACCACCTGGTCACGGAAGCGCAGATCGATGGAGGCCACCGCCTCCCCGGTGGCGCGCAGTTGCGCCAGCACGCCCTGGAGCCGGCCCAGCCTCGCTTCCCACTCTTCCTTGCCGAGCCGCACCTCGACGCCGTCCATCGTGTAGAGCACCGGGCCCTCGGCGCGGCTCACGTCGATCTCGGAGATCTGGCCGAGCAGTGGACTTCGGGCGCGGAGCAACAGGCGCAGCAGGGAGATGCCGAGGGCGGCGCGCTCGCTCGGGCTCCCCTGGCCCTCGCCTCCCAGGTCATCGGCGCCGAGGCCGCTGAGCACCGGGGCGTCGAGAGGCACCGGGCGCGACTCGACGCCGAGATCCACGCCCGCTTCGTCGATCCAGTGGAGCCGGCCCGCGTGCACGACGGTGAACGGCCGCCGCTCCTCGACGATCACGGTGACGCGGTTCGGGAAGCTCCGGATCACCTCCGCCCGGCGGACCAGCGGCAGGGACTCGAGCCTGGCCACGACGGCACGCGTGTCGAAGGCGAAGAGGTTCGTCCCCGGCGCGATGCCCGCCGCCGCCACGATCTGCTCGCGGGTCAACCGGCTCTGCCCGGCGACCTCCACCGAGGTCACCGCGAAGCGCGGCGACCGGACGACCCAGGCGGCGCCGAGCGCGGCCGCCCCCAGGACCGCCACCGCCGACACCAGCACGACGATGCGTCCCGCGATCCAGCGCGGCGTCTCATGTTAGAGCGTCTTTCAGATCTCGCCGAGCATCCGGATCTCGGGCTCGAGCGCGATGCCGAACTGATTGCGCACGCGCGTTCGGGTCATGTCCATCAGCGTCTTGATGTCGGCGGCGCCGGCGCCGCCGCGGTTGACGATGAAGTTGGCGTGCTTGGACGAGATCTCGGCTCCGTTGAGCCGCTTGCCCTTCAGGCCCACCTTCTCGACGAGGCGCCCGGCGACCTCGCCGGGCGGGTTCTTCCAGACGCAGCCCGCGGAGGCCAGGGCCAGGGGCTGGCTGGCCTTCTTCAGCTTGAGCCGCTGCTTGATGTCCTTCTGGATCTCCGCGTGCGGCCGGCGGTGGAGCCGCAGCCGCGCCCCGATGAGCACGGCCCCCGGCGGCGCCTGGAAGACGCGGTAGCTGAAGGAGCCGGCGCCCGGCTTGAACTCCCCCATGGTCCCGTCGGGGTGGAGGAAGTAGACGGCCGAGACGAAGTCGCCGATCCAGCCGTCCGGCGTCCCGGCATTCATGGCGATGGCCCCGCCGATGGTGGCGGGAATGCCGACCAGGCATTCGAGGCCGCCCAGGTCGAGCGCCGCCGCCTCGCGGATCAGGGCCGACAGGCTCACGCCGGCGCCCGCGACCGCCTCCTCACCGTGGAACTCGGCGCGCCCGAGACAGCCCTCGAGCCTGAGCACGACGCCGCGGAAGCCGCGGTCGCTGACCAGGAGGTTGTTCCCTCCGCCGATGACCTCGAGGGGCAGCTGCTCCCGCTCGGCAAAGGACAGCGCCCGTCGAATGTCCTCGACGTCCTGGGGGACGATGAAGATATCGGCGGGCCCCCCGATGCGCAAGGAGGTATGGAAGCCGAGGGGTTCCTTGAACCGGACCTCACCCCGGATCTCGCCGAGCATGCGTTACCTCCTGTTCCGCTGCTCGCGGCCGTCGCCGAGGCGCGCCAGGAATTCCGCTCCCAGCTGCCCCACGTCGCCGGCCCCGAGGGTGAGCACCAGATCGCCCGGTCTCGTGGATTCGCACAGGTACTGGACGATGCCGCCGCGATCGCCGTCCATGTAGATGACTTCTCGATGCCCGTGAGCGGCGATCCCCTCGGCCAGATCACGGGCGTGGACACCGGGAATCGGCGCCTCGCCCGCCGGGTAGATGTCCATCACGATCAGCGCGTCGGACTGGTAGAACGCCGTGAGGAACTCTCTGCGCAGGTGGTGCGTGCGGCTGTAGCGGTGAGGCTGGAACACCGTGATCACGCGCCGGTCGAACCCGGCCTTGGCGGCAGCCAGGGTGGCCCGGATCTCGGCCGGATGGTGCCCGTAGTCGTCCACGACGAGGACGCCCTGGGCCTCTCCCCGGATCTGGAAGCGGCGCTGGACGCCCGCGAAGCCCGCGAGCCCTGTCTGGATGCGCTCGAAGGGGACCTCGAGGTCCAGCCCGACCGCGATGGCGGCGAGCGAGTTGAGGACGTTGTGACGGCCCGGGATCTGGAGCGAGGCCGGGCCCAGCACCCGCCCGCGGTGCAGCACCTCGAACTGCGCGCTCATGCCCGAGAACTGCAGCCGCCGGGCGGTCAGGTCGGCTCCCGACTCGAGACCGTAGGTGATGACCCGCTTCTCGATCCGGGGGATCATCTCCTGGACGTTCGGCTCGTCCAGGCACACCACCGCCGCCCCGTAAAACGGTACCTTGTTGACGAATTCGAGAAAGGCCTCACGGATGGCGTCGAGGTCGGCGTAGTGGTCCAGGTGCTCGGCGTCCACCGTGGTGACCACGGCGATGGTGGGCGAGAGCTTGAGGAACGAGCCGTCCGACTCGTCGGCCTCGGCCACGAGGAACTCGCCCTGGCCGAGGCGGGCATTGGTCCCCAGCCCATGCACGCGCCCGCCCACCACCACGGTGGGATCGAGACCGGCCGCGCCGAGCACGCCCGCCACGATGGACGTGGTCGTGGTCTTGCCGTGGGTGCCGGCGATGGCGATGCTGTACTTGAGCCGCATCAGCTCGGCGAGCATTTCCGCCCGCGGGATCACGGGGATCCCGCGCTGGCGCGCCACCTGGACCTCGACGTTGTCGCGCGCGACCGCCGAGGAGTACACGACGACGTGGGCGCCCTCCACATGGGCGGGCTGGTGGCCGGTGAAGACCTTGGCGCCGAGACGCTCCAGGCGCTCGACGGCCTCGCCACGCCGGCTGTCCGAGCCGCTGACGCGGTAGCCCATGGTGAGCATCACCTCGGCGATTCCGCTCATCCCGGCTCCGCCGATGCCCACGAAGTGAATCTGCTGGTACTTTTTGAACATGATTCTCACGCGCTTCCCGCGTGCTGGGAGATGTTGAGCAGCACGCCGGCCGAGAACATCGTCATGAGCAGCGCCGAGCCCCCGAATGAGACGAACGGCAGCGGGAGGCCCTTGGTCGGCAGCGCGCCCGTGACCACGCCCAGGTTCACCACGGTCTGGGTCGCGAGCATGATCGTGAGCCCGAGGGCGAGGTAGGCGCCGAAAGCGTCGGGGGCGCGCAGCCCGATGCGCAGGCCGCGCCAGATCAGCACCGCGAACAGGCCGACCACGAGGGCGGCCCCCACCAGCCCCAGCTCCTCGCCGATGATGGCGAAGATGAAATCGGTGTAGGGCTCCGGCAGGTAGAAGAGCTTCTGCTTGGACTCGCCGAGCCCCAGCCCGAACCAGCCCCCGGACCCCAGGGCCAGGAAGGACTGGATGATCTGAAAGCCGCTGCCCTGCGGGTCGTCCCAGGGATTCATGAAGGCGAGCATGCGTCGCCAGCGGTACGGCTTGAGCGCGATCAGCAGGCCGACTACGGGCAGCGCGGCGGCGCCGATGGCGAGCATGTGGGTCACCCGCGCGCCCGCCAGATAGGCCAGCGCCAGCGTGAGGATGATGAGGGCGAGGCTGTTACCGAGATCGGGCTGGAGGATCGTGAGCCCGGCCATGAGCCCCGCGACGAGCAGCGGCGGCACGAGCCCTTGGCCGAAGCTCGACATCAGCGCCTGGCGCCGGGCGAGGAACGCCGCCAGGTAGAGCACCAGGGAGAACTTGGCCAGCTCCACCGGCTGGAAGGAGACGGGGCCGCCCCGGAACCACCGCCGCGTGCCGTTGATCTCCTGGCCGAAGGGCGGCACCAGGACCAGGACGAGCAGGACGAAGGAGGCGACGAGCAGCGGGACGACCAGGCGCTCGAGGCGCCGGTAGTCCACGCGCAGGGCGGCCCAGAGGCACGCGACCCCGAGCACCGCCCAGAAGAACTGCTTCTTCAGGAAGAAGAACGGGTCGTGGAAGCGGTCGGCGGCGATGATGGCGCTGGCCGAGTAGACCATGACCACGCCGACCGAGCAGAGCGCCACCACGACGGCGAAGAGCCAGAGGTCGGGCGTGAGCTTGCGCGGCATCAGCCCGGGAGCGCCCGCACGGCGGCCTTGAACGCGAGGCCCCGATGCTCGAAGTTCTGGAACATGTCGAAGGAGGCACAGGCCGGCGAGAGGAGCACCACGTCGCCCGCGCGCGCGACGGCCCTGGCGAGCCGCACCGCCTCGTCCATGGAGGGCGCGTCCTCGGTGCCGATGCCGGCCGCCACCAGGGGCCCGCGGAGCTTGTCCCGGTCCACGCCGATCAGGATCGCCTGGCGGACGCGGCCGCGCGCGGCAGCCGCGAGCGGGGCAAAGTCCTGGCCCTTGCCCTTGCCGCCGGCGATCAGGATCACGGGCTCGGTGAAGCTCTCGAGCGCCTTGATCGTCGAAGCCACGTTGGTGCCCTTGGAGTCGTTGTAGAAGACGACGCCCCGATCGTCCCGGACCCGTTCGATCCGGTGCTCGACGCCACGGAACCCGGCGATGCCGCGGCGGATCGCCGGCGGCGCCATCCCCGTCCACAGGGCGCACGCGGTGGCCGCGAGCACGTTCTCGACGTTGTGCTGGCCGCGCAGCGCGATCTCGGCGACGGGGCAGATGGGCTCCACGTGACCGTTGAGCTTGGCGACGATCCATCCGCCGCGGACGAACACCCCGTGCTGGAGCGGCTCGAGGCGACTGAACCCGAGCACCCGGCCCACCACGCGCGAGGCGAGGCCGGCCGCCAGGGGGTCGTCGCAATTGAGCACGGCGCAGTCGGGCGTGCTCTGGTTCGTCAGGATGCGGGCCTTGGCCTCCACGTACCGCGCGAGGCTCCCGTGCCGGTCCAGATGATCGGGTGTGATGTTGAGGACGGCCGCCACCCGAGGGTGGAACCGGACCGTGCTCTCGAGCTGGAAGCTCGACACCTCGGCCACCACGAGGCCGTCGGCCGGGAAATCGAGGGCATGCTCCGAGAGCGGCGTGCCGATGTTCCCGGCCACGAGCGTCGGCCGCACCTGCGCCCTCAGCAACTCGCCCGTCAGCGCCGTCGTCGTGGTCTTGCCGTTGGTGCCGGTGATCGCGATGAGGTCGGCCTCCATGACCAGCCACGCGAGCTCGAGCTCGCCGATGATCGGCACCCCCCGGGCTCTGGCGGCGGACACGGCCGGCAGCGTGAGGGGCACCCCGGGGCTCACCACGACGAGGTCCGCCTTCTCGAAGGCCTCGGCGGGATGGCCGCCCGTCCACAGCCGGCACCCGTCCTGCTCGAGCTGCCACGCCTCCGCCGACAGCGACGCCGGGGCGCCCGCGTCCGACGCGAGCACGCGGCCCCCCACGCGACGGATGAGCCGGGCGGCGGCGATGCCGCTCCGGGCCAGGCCGACCACGGAGACCGTGCGCCCGGCGAGCCAGCGGCGATAGGCCGGACCGCGATCACTCGTCCCGCTCATGTGACCCTCTTCGTCGCGCGCGCCGGTGGCGACCGTTCTCAGCATTCCCCGCATCCTTCACGAGCGCGCCACCCGCCCGGTTTCGCGATCATCGCTCGTGAATGCGCCCCTACCGGAGCTTGAGCGTCGTGAGCGCCAGGAGCGCCAGCATGAACGACAGGATCCAGAAGCGAACGATGATCTTGGGCTCGGCCCACCCCTTCATCTCGTAGTGATGGTGGAGCGGCGCCATGCGGAAGACGCGCCGCCCGGTGAGCTTGAAGGAGACGACCTGGATGATCACGGAACCCGCCTCGACGACGTAGATGCCCCCGATCAGGGGCAGCAAGAGCTCGGCCTTGGTCAACACCGAGAGCGTCCCGATGGCGCCCCCCAGGGCGAGCGATCCCACGTCGCCCATGAACACCTGCGCCGGGTAGCTGTTGAACCAGAGGAAGCCGAGGGCCGCGCCCACGAGGGCGCCGCAGAACACCGTCAGCTCCCCCGTGCCCTTGACGTTCACGATCCTCAGGTACTCGGCCGCCTTGAAGTTGCCCGTGAGATAGGCGATGACCGCAAAGGCGCCCCCCGCCGTGACGATGGGACCGATGGCCAGGCCGTCGAGCCCGTCGGTGAGGTTGACGGCATTCGATGACCCCACGATGACGAGAGGGTGAAGGGGATCCAGAGCCAGCCCAGCATCAGGAGCCAGCCCTTGAAGAAAGGGATCACCATCCCGGTGCTGAACCCGTCCGGGGGCCAGAAGTAGAGCCAGCTCATCAGGGCGCCCACGAGCAGGATCTGGGCGCCGAACTTCTCCTTGGCCGAGATGCCCTTTCGTGTCTTGAGCTTGGTGTAGTCGTCCTGGAGTCCGATCAGCCCCAGGCCGGTGGTGG
>WNGE01008768.1_pt1 | contig 11883 bp, 10 predicted proteins | sample 5400651 | NCBI WGS metagenome assembly WNGE01 (sample SAMN13153370, study PRJNA577476) | soil metagenome | isolation source: 60 cm soil or saprolite under grassland replicate 2 | place: USA:California | collected 2016-06-15 | reverse complement strand
ACTTCGCTCCGTTCGTGCTCCCCGCAACGGTCGTGACGCTGATCTGGGTCTGGATCTACCAGCCCGGGTTCGGCCTGGTGAACGGCCTGCTGACAGCCGGCGGACTCGCCGAGATCGACTGGCTGAACACCGACAACCGGGCCATGCTGGCGGTCGTGATCACCACCGTCTGGTGGACGGTCGGGTTCAACTTCCTGCTCTATCTTGCCGCCCTGCAAGGGATTCCGGAGCAGATCTACGAGGCGGCCGCGATCGACGGGGCGAGCGGGCGGCACAAGCTGTTCCGGATCACGCTGCCGTTGCTGAGCCGGACCACCGGGCTGATCGTCGTACTGCAGCTGGTGGCGTCGTTGAAGATCTTCGACCAGATCTACCTGATGACGAACGGCGGGCCGAACTACGCGACCCGGCCGATCATCCAGTACATCTACCAGAACGGCTTCACGAACTACCGGATCGGTTACGCCTCGGCGATCTCGTACCTGTTCTTCGCGATCATCGTGATCGTCTCGGTGCTCCAGTTCAAGCTGTTCTCCGGCCGGAAGGAGGCCGTGTGATGACGACTCTCAGTTTGCCGGCGGCAACCACCCGAACTGCTCGGAGCGGACCGGTTGAACCGCGCTGGAGCTTCCCGAAGGTGGCGAGCATCGTCGGCGCGGTGATCCTTGCCGTGGTCTGGCTCGTCCCCTTGCTCTGGGCCTTGGACACCTCGCTCAAGCCCGAGCCGGAGACGACGAAGTCGCCGATCACCTGGTTGCCTGCGGCACCGACCACCGAGGCGTACCGGAGTGTGATCGACCAGGGCGACCTGATCCGCTGGTTCCTCAACAGTACGGTCGTGTCCGTCCTGGTGACGGCGTTGACGCTGGTGGTCTCGGTGCTGGCGGCGTACGGGTTCTCCCGGACGAGCTTCCCCGGCCGGCGACCGCTGTTCGCGCTCATGATCGCGGGCATCCTGGTGCCGCCGCAGGTGCTGATCGTGCCGCTGTTCCAGGAGATGACCGGCCTCGGCCTGGTCGACACCTACTGGGGCATCGTGCTGCCGCAGGTGGTCGCGCCGGTGATGGTGTTCGTGCTGAAGAAGTTCTTCGACGGCATCTCCCGCGACTACGAGGACGCCGCCCGGGTGGACGGCGCGACCCGGTGGCGGATCGTCTGGAGCGTGATGGTGCCGATGTCGCGGCCGATCCTCGTTGCCGTCGGCATCTTCACCTTCATCGGGGCCTGGAACAACTTCCTCTGGCCCTTCATCGTGACCACCGACCCGTCGATGATGACGATCCCGGTCGGACTCGCCAACGTGCAGGGCTCGTACGGCCTGCGCTACGCCCAGATCATGGCCTCGGCCGTGCTGGGCGGACTCCCTCTGCTCATCGTCTACGCCCTCTTCCAGCGACATGTGGTGCGCGGCGTCGGCGACGCGGGCATCAAGGGCTGACCCACCCATCAAGACAGGAGCCACCCGGTGACCTCTGCCACCCTCACCATCGACCCCGCCTTCGCGGTCGCACCCGTCAACCGTCGTACGTTCGGCACGTTCGTCGAGCACATGGGCCGCTGTGTCTACACCGGCATCTACGAGCCCGGTCACGCCACCGCCGACGAGGACGGCTTCCGCAAGGACGTCCTCGAGCTGACCCAGGAGCTCGGCGTGTCCCTGGTCCGCTACCCCGGCGGCAACTTCGTCTCCGGCTACCGCTGGGAGGACGGCGTCGGTCCGCGCGAGGGCCGTCCGCGCCGGCTCGACCTGGCCTGGCACAGCGTCGAGACGAACGAGTTCGGCCTGGACGAGTTCATCCGCTGGTGTGCCAAGGCCGGGGTCGAGCCGATGATGGCGATCAACCTCGGCACCCGCGGTGTGCAGGAGGCGCTCGACCTGCAGGAGTACGCGAACCACCCGGGTGGCACGGCCCTGTCCGACCTGCGCGAGCAGCACGGCGCATCGCCGTACGGGATCAAACTGTGGTGCCTGGGCAACGAGATGGACGGGCCCTGGCAGATCGGCCACAAGACGGCGGCCGAGTACGGGCGGCTGGCGGCGGAGACCGCGCGGGCGATGCGGATGATCGAACCCGATCTGCAGCTGGTCGCATGCGGTTCGTCCTCGTCGTCGATGCCGACCTTCGGCAGCTGGGAACAGGAGGTACTGCGGGAGTCGTACGACTTCGTCGACTACATCTCCTGCCACGCGTACTACGGCAACGACGACGGCGACACCGCGTCGTTCCTGGCCTCGGCCGTGAACATGGACCGCTTCATCGACGCCGTGGTGGCGACCGCGGACGCCGTCGGCGCGGAGCTGAAGAGCACGAAGCGGATCGACATCTCCTTCGACGAGTGGAACGTCTGGTACGGCGACCGGTCGCGGCGGACCGACGGACCCGGCGACCAGTGGGAGGTGGCGCCGCGGCGGATCGAGGACGAGTACAACGTCACCGACGCCGTTGTCGTCGGCAACCTCCTGATCTCGTTGCTCCGCCACAGCGACCGGGTCCCCGTTGCTTGCCTGGCGCAACTGGCGAACGTGATCGCGCCGATCATGACCGAGCCGGGCGGCGCGGCCTGGAAGCAGCCCACGTTCCACCCGTTCGCGATCACCTCCCGGCTGGCGGCCGGCCAGGTGCTGCGGGTGGAGACCGACTCGCCGACCGTCAGCACCGCCAAGTACGGCGACATCGCGGCCGTCGACGCGGTGGCGACGTACGACGAGGGCAAGCTGGCCGTGTTCGGAGTCAACCGGTCGACCGAGGGCCCGGTCGAGGTGACCGTCGACGTCAGCCCCGCCGGCGTCACCACCGTCCAGGAGGCCGTCATCGTCCATGACGAGGACGGTCTCGCCACCAACACCGCGGACCAGCCCGACCGGGTGACTCCGCAACCGAACGAGTCGGTCCGACTCGAGAACGGCCGGCTGACCGTCACCCTCCCGGCGATCAGCTGGACCGCCGTAAGTCTGTCGACCGACTGATGATGCGGTGTCAGACTGGGTGCCCGTGAGCACCCAGTCTGACCTCGCCGAGACCTCGCGCATCGAGACCTTCAGCGACGGCGTCTTCGCGATCGCGATCACCCTGCTCGTCCTCGAACTGCACATCCCGGAGCTCGAGCCCGGCGAGCACCTCTGGCCGGCGCTGGTCAAGGAGTGGCCGCAGTTCGCCGCCTATCTGACCAGCTTCGCCATCCTCGGCATCATGTGGATCAACCACCACTCGATGTTCCGCCAGATCCAGCGGGCCGACCGCGGACTGATGTTCCTCAACCTGTTGTTGCTGCTGTGGACCGCGTTGCTGCCGTTCCCGACGAACCTGTTCGCCGAGTACCTGCGGGACGAAACGATCAACGCGCATGTCGCAGCCGCGGTCTACAGCACCAACCTCACCCTCGCGGCGATCGCCTTCAGCCTGATCTGGTGGCACGTGCTGCGCACTCATCTGGTCGACCACGACATGTCACCCGCCCAGCAGCGACGCTCGGTCCTGCGCTACTCCGTCGGTACGGCGTTCTACGCGGCCTGCATCGGCTTGTCGTTCATCTCCGCGCCGGTCACGCTGCTGGTCCAGTTCCTGCTCGCCTTGTACTACGGCTTCGAGCAACTGCGCACCCGCAACTGAGGGTTGAGTCGCTCCCTGATCGGCATTCCGCTGGGCCCACAGCGCGGCCTGGGTCCGGTCGGCGACGCCGAGCCGGTGGAAGATGCTGGTCAGATGTGCCTTGACCGTCCGCTCACTGATGCCGAGCCGTTGCGCGATCGCCCGGTTCGGCAGGCCGGCGCCCAGCATCTCGAGCACTTCCTGCTCGCGGGCCGTGAGGCTGATCTCCTCGGGACGCTGCCGCCTGCTGGTCAGGAACTCCCGCGCCGCCTTCGGATCCAGCGGTGAGCCACCGGCCACCACTTGGCGGATGCCGCTGAGGATCGCCTCGGTGGCGCTGTCCTTCAGCAGGTAGCCCTCGGCACCGGCATCGAGCGCGGCCAGAATGCGTTGGTGCTCGCTGAACGAGGTCAGCACGAGCACGTGAGTGCCGGGGTTCTCGGCGACGATGCGCCGGGTGGCGGCGACCCCGTCCGTGCCAGGCATCGACAGATCCATCAGGACGACGTCCGGGCGCAACTCCGCCGCCATCGCGATACCTTCTTCGCCGTCGGCCGCACCTCCCACCGGGTCGAGATCATCGGTGGCGGCCAGCAGTTGGCACAGGCCGGTCCGGACGATCTCATGGTCGTCGACGACGAGCACGCGGATCATCCGACCGGCACCTGCACTTCGACACAGGTGCCCTGGCCGGGCGCGGCCCGGACCTGCAGGACGCCGCCGCTGCCCGCCATCAGATCACCGGTCGACCGGAGGCCGAAATGTCCGGCGCCGAGTCGTTCCCGCAGCCGCGTCTCGTCGAAGCCCCGACCGTTGTCCTCGACGACGAGCGTCGCCTGGCGGCCTCGGCGTGCCGCCCGGATCAGCACGTCCTTGGCTCCGCTGTGGGTGGCAACATTTCGGACGGCCTCCCGGGCCGCGCGATAGATGAGGGCCGAGACTCCAGGTGGCAGACACTCTGCCTCCGAGACCTCGAGCCGGACATCCATCCCGGCTCGTTCGAGGCGCTCAGCCAGTCCGGCCAGAGCGCCGCAGAGCCCCTGTCCGGCCAGGTCGGGCGGATAGGTGTCGCACAGCAGGGTCCGCAACGTCGCAATGCTGCGCCGCAGCCGGGCGGCGCTGTCGGCAATCACCTCGCCGCGCTGATCGGCGGACATGCCGCCGAGCCGCAACCGCTCCAGGGCATAGGTGATCCCGGCAAGGTCCTGCACCACTCCGTCGTGCAGCTCACCGACCAGCCGGCGCCGCTCCAGATCGCGGACCCGTACCGCCTGCGCGCGCAACCGCTCGCGTTGCCGGCGCCGGCTCTGCCTGAGCAGCAAGCACGCCACCGGGATCAAGCCCAACTCCGCCAAGGCTCGCATGTCCATCCCGAGAGTCCCCGTTTCGGATCAGAGGCCGACCTCCGAACCGGCAGGTCTTCGGCACTTTCCGGTACTCACAGTGATCAACGGCTCACAGTAAGGCACTGTACCCAGCTGGTACTAGCCCAAAAGTGCAATGGCGCGCGAACGATCTCGCCGCGATGGTGTGAAGCATGAAGGTTCCGCTCAGCCTTAGCGTCGCGAGTCCGTCCGTGCGCAGCCACTCTTCGGCGCTTGCCACCGCGGCAACCCTCGTGGTCCTGCAAGTGGGGATCACCCTGCTCCGTCCATGGCCCCTGGCGTTGGCGGTCGACCACGCGCTCGGCGGGAAGCCGTTGACCGGACCCCTCGAATTCCTGGCGGGGATGCAGCCGGCCCGGATGCTGGTGCTGGCCGCTGCCGCCACCGTCGTGCTCACGACAGTCGACGGGCTGCTCGAGATGGCCACCCTGCGCACCGCCGAAGGCGCTGCCGAACGCATCGGCACAGCGCTGCGGGCCACCATGTTCGAGCGGGCGATGACGCGCTCACTGCGCTGGCACGACGAGATGCGCAGCGGTGAACTGGTGTCCCGGCTGACCACCGACGTGGGCCGGGTACTGGACGGCATCGTCGCACTCACGACATCCTTCCTGCCGGACGCTGTGATGCTGATCGGCGTACTCGTCCTGCTGCTGGCTTTCGACCCCGGTCTGCTCGCGATCGGTCTGGCGGTCGTGCCGATACTGGCCGGGCTGGCCGTGCGTCAGCGCGCGCGGATCAGGGCCGCGCAGCAGGATGCGCGGGCGGAGTCGGGCCGGTTGGCCGGCGCGACCACCGATCTGTTGCGCAACGTGCGCGCCGTCCAGGCGTTCGGCCGGATCGATTACGCCGCCGAGCAGTTCGGCCGGCAGAACGACGCGGTTCTCGACGTCGAACTGCGAGCGGTCAGGGTGGACGCCCGCTGGACGCCGGTGGCCGACGTCCTGCTCGCGGTCGGCTCCGCGCTGGTCCTGGTCGTCGGCGGAATGTACGTGCTGAACGGCTCGATGACCATCGGCGAGCTCCTGGTCGTGACGGCGTACTTGCGTAACCTCTACTCGCCCGTGCGCGGACTGACCCGGTTGTCGGCCGTGCTGGCCAAGGCCGGCGCGAGCGCCTCGCGAGTACGGGAGGTGCTGGAGTGCGACGAGGCCGTCACCGATCGCGCCGGCGCCTGGATCGCGCCGCCGCTCGCCGAGGATATCCGTCTCGAGAAGGTCGGATTCCGCTATGAACCGGGGCAACCGGTGCTGCGCGACTTCACCCTCCGGATCGCCGCCGGCGAGACCGTCTGCCTGATCGGCCCCAGCGGCGTCGGCAAGAGTACGGTCCTCCATCTCCTGCTCCGGCTGTACGACGTCGATTCCGGCAGGATTCTCATCGATGGGGTGGACGTGCGCCACTGCGAGCAACTGGCAGTGCGGAACCAGTTCGCGTACGTGCCGCAGGACCCGTGGCTACTGGACACGACGGTTGCGCAGAACATTGCCTTCGGCAACCCCACGGCAACCCGCGCCGACGTGCTCGAAGCCGGCCGGACCGCTCAGGTGGACGAGTTCATCGGCCGGTTGCCACATGGCTACGACACCTCGTTGGGGGAGAGCGGCGCTCGGTTGTCCGGTGGCCAGCGCCGCCGGATCGCCATCGCCCGTGCGGTCGTCTCCAGGGCCCCGATGCTGCTGCTGGACGAGCCGACGGCGTCGCTCGATCCACGGTCCGCCGAGGCCGTGGTCAAGGCCATCCGGAGCGCCACCGAACATCGCACGGTGCTGATCGTCACCCACGACCGCGGCCTGGCCGCCATCGCCGACCGGGTCGTCACCCTGACCCGCCCGAACCTCCAGATCCAGCGGGCGTCGGCACCAGCCACCACAGACCTCACTGAAACAACGGGAAGAGGAAGGAGGTGACGAACATGCCGCGGATCGCACCGATCATGCATCACCGCCGGCATCGGCACCACAGCCGTTCCCGGAGCCGTAGTGGCAGCCGGAGCCGGAGCCGTAGCCGTAGCCGTTCCTGACCGCCGAGACCCGTCGGCCGCCGAGACGTCGGCGGCCGACGGTCGGTGTCCAGGCCGAGGGAGACAGGGATGGAACTGATCGATCCTGAGGACGGTCTTGCCGTCTGGGACGCCACAGAAGGCGCCGAACTGCCTGGCGGGAACCTCGCGATCGAGCGCCTCGGCGTCGGGATGCGCTGCGAGACCTGGCTCGTCTGGAACCCGGATCTGTGGAGCCCGGCCGTGCTGAAGCTGGCCCGGCCTCACCAGGTCGCGCATCCTCGCGCGGTGCGGACGCTGCGCCGGGAGACGGCCGCGCTCGCGGGCAATCCGCACCCTTCGGTGCCGCGCCTGCTGACCGATGGCACCGACTCCCCGGTTCCTCACATCCTGGTCGAGTACGTCGACGGACCCGCGCTGGACGAGGAGATCGACGAGAACGGCGCGATCGGTCCCGAAGAAGCCGCCGTGCTCGGCGCTCAACTGCTGCCCGCTCTCATGTCGTTGCATCGCCGCGGCCTGGCCCACCTCGATCTCAAGCCGGACAACGTCGTCCTGCGCGACGCCCGTCCGATCCTGCTCGACTTCGGGACCGCGCGCCGCATCGGCTCGCGGCAACCTGCGGGTCATCCGGTCGGGACAGCCGGCTACGCCGCGCCGGAGCAGGAGGCGTGCGAGCCGGTCTCGGTCGCGATGGACCTCTACGGTCTGGGCATGGTTCTCGCCGAGGCGGTGACGGGCGCACCGACCCCGAAGGCAACCGAGATCCCGTCCTCGCCGCTTGCTCCCGTCATCCGCAAGCTGCTGGCTGAGGATCCCGCAGAGCGGGGCACCAGCTCGGACACACTGGTGGCCTTGGCGCAGATGGCCAGGGACCTACGGCCGTGGCCGGAGTGGCTGGATCGCTACGCCACGACGATCGGCAACCCGATGCCTTTGGAACCTGATCACGCGGGCCAGGCTAATGGGGGTTCTGCTGCGGCCAGATAAAGTCAGCCCCGCCTAACTTGATCGAAGTGAGGGGCTGCAGTGAACGCGAGAGTCTTCCGGGACGCGTACGGCGTACCGCATCTGTCCGCTGGAGACCCGCTGGCCCTCGCGTATCTGCAAGGCGTCAACGCCGCTGGAGATCGCGCGTGGCAACTGGAGCTGGAGCGTCGGCGGTTCCTCGGTACGAGCGCGGCGTTCCTCGGCGCTGAGGCTGCGGCCTGGGACGTGTTCGCGCGGCAGGCGCGTCTCGCCGACACCGCTCAGCGCAGCTTCGAGGCGCTCGACGACGAGACGCGCGAGTGGATCACGGCGTACGTGGAAGGCGTCAATCACGCGCTGCCCGGTGGGTCCGCGCGCGCTCCTGAGTTCGCCGAGACCGGGCTGACTGTGCAGAAGTGGGAGCCCTGGGCGCCGCTCGGGATCTGGCTCGCCGTACACATTCTGTTCGCCGGATTCCCCACCAAGCTGTGGCGCACACATGTCGCGAGGCACCTGGGCGATGAGGCTTTGGAGCTGTTCACGTCCGAAGGGCCGCGGACCGCGGGAAGCAACGGGTGGCTGATCCCTGGCGGGTTGACGTCGACGGGTCAGGCGATCGTGGCGGGCGATCCGCACCGGTACATCGAGAGCCCGGGCATCTACCAGCAGATCCGGCTCTCCTGCCCGGAGTACGACGTACTCGGCCTGGCCGTGCCGGGGATCCCGGGAATCGCGCACTTCGGCCACACCGGGAAGGTCGCGTGGGCGATCACCAACGCGATGGCCGACTACCAGGACCTGTATGCCGAACAGCTCCGGCGGACCGAGTCCGGTGTGGAAGCGCTGGGACCGGACGGGTGGAAGCCGGCCGACGTCCACTGGGAGTTGGTGGAGGTAGCCGGCGCGGACCCGATCGAGGTGGAGATTATCGAGACCGAGCGCGGGCCGGTGATCATCAACAACGCTACGCAGACAGTCAGCCTGCGGTATCCGCCTCGGGTGACGGGGCGGCTCGGGTTCGAGGTGTTGCCTAAGTTGCTGCGGGCAACCACTGTCGGCGACATCGACACTGCGTTTGAGAACTGGGTGGAGCCGGTCAACGTCGTGATGGCGGCCGATACCGCGGGCGGTCTGCTGCATCGGACCGCCGGGGTTGTCCCGCGACGTCACGAGTTGAACCGGTTGCGCGTCGTACCTGCGTGGGAGGCCGATCACCAGTGGCAGTGGTGGCACGATCCGATGCCACGGGCAACCGTCGACGAGCCGGCTGTGATGGCGAACGCCCGCGAACTGGCCGAGTCGCTGGGTGTCGAGTTCGCCGCACCGCACCGGTCTCAGCGAATCCGCGACCTGCTTGCCATGCGCCCCGACTGGTCGGTCGACGACATGCCGGACATCCAGACCGACACCTATCTGGGTTCTGCGGTCAGCGTGCTCGATCTGCTGTCTGGCTTGGAAGATCTCTCCCCTCAGGCGGTTGCCCTGCGCACCGAACTGCTGGAGTGGGATCGGCGGATGGATGCGTCCAGCACCATCGCGTCCTCGTTCGCCGCGCTTCGCAAGGGAGTCGTGTCGCGCTTGGCCGACCACTTCGCCGTACTGGAGGGTGATGCCGGCTACCCAGAGGTGTTCGTACCGTGGGTCGACACGCTCACGCATGTGTCGTTCGCCCTGGAGAATCTGCTTGCCGCCGAGCTTCCGGACGTCAATGTCGCTTGGCTGGCACGTGAGGCGCTCGAAGAAGTTGCCGCGCGCAAGCCTCGCCCGCCGTGGGGTGAGACGCATCAGCTGTCGCCGCTGCACGCGTTGCGTGGTCCGGTATTCGCGCCCGGCGAGGAGCCGATCGACCTCGGCCTCTCCGGCGACCACCACTGCGTGATGTCGACCTCGAGCCTGCCCGGCCTGACCGACGTCTGCATCCGCGCTTCGGCCGCGCGCTATGCCTGGGATCTGGCGGACCGCTCGGCCAGCCGGTGGGTGGTGCCGCTGGGCGCGTCCGGCGTACTCGGCGATCCGCACCACCACGATCAGCTCCCCCTGTGGCTACGCGGCGAACTCGCTCCGATCGTCACCGCGTGGGAGGAGCTGACCAGGGAGGACCGGAGCTTCACGCAGCAACTGGAGTGACATCTGCTGTCAGTTCTTGACGGCGAGTACGGCGGCGATGAGGCGTTGCCAGGCGGTGAGGTCGTCCGGGGCGTCCGGGTTGCGCCACTCGACCGCAGAGACGAGGCCCGGCTCGAGAACGGTGAAGCCGTCGCCGTAGAGGTCGAGGATCTGCTCGTCGGTGCGCCAGCGGCCGCGGCCGAGTGAGCCCTGCAGCAGTGTCTGCAGTTCAGCGCTGCGCGGGTCGTTCTCGCTGCGGAAGTGGCTGATGAAGACGTAGCTGCCGGACGGGATGTGGTCGTACCAGAACCGGACCAGGGCGGCCGGGTCCTCGTCGTCGTTCACGTGGTGCAGGGTCGCGCTGAAGATGATCGCGACCGGCTTCGAGAAGTCGATCAGCGCCTTGGTGTCCTCGCTGTCGTAGATCGCCTTCGGCTCGCGCAGGTCGGCCTGGATGACGGTGGTGTTGTCGTTCTCAGCCAGCAGCGCGCGGCCGTGGGCGAGCACGATCGGGTCGTTGTCGACGTACACGACCTTCGCGTCGGGGGTGTACCGCTCGAAGACCCGGTCGACGGCGAAGTTGTCCTTACCGCCGAGCAGGTAGTCATACGTGCGGGCGATACTCGGCTTGCTCACGTCGAACCCGGGGAACGGCGAATTCTCCGTCACCTGCTCGTCTGCATCGGCCATCGCGGCGGTCCTTCCGATCCGGTTGTGACGCAGTCACTCTAGGGGATCGCGAAGCCACTCCGCCTCCACCTGCGGCCTGTCGATTCCGGCGACCGGCATCGGCGGTCAAGGCCCTGAACGTGCCGCAGCGGCCGTCGGGTTCCGGCTCGACGGCCGCTGGGGTGTCTGGAAGTTACTCGCGGTGACTGTGACCGCGGTGTCAGCCGAGGGCGGTCTTGGTCTTCTCGTCCCGGGTGAGGTGGTCGCGGCCGGCCGGATGCCGCTCGCGTTGTGGTTCGTGCAGCGCGTGGTCGGCAGTCCGTGGGGCCGGGCACACCGGGCCGTGGTGGATCGGACCGCCACCCAGCCTCCGGCTCTTCCACTGCTTCTCGTCGTAGTCGTAGTAGGTGTCGACTCCTCCGACTGTCATGCCTCTCCCCTCGTTCAACCCCCGGCTACCCCCACTTGCGATTCCAACGGTGAATCAAAGGTGGCCTATGACACAAGCAAATCCAGAAATCCCCATCGACGAACGGGAATGAACATCAGATTTTGTTCGGTTTCCCCACAAATCTGGGCCAAATCCCTTGGATCCATGGCGTTCTCAAACAGTGAGGATTCCAACACAATGCCCGGACAGCCGGACACCTCCGGCCACAACCTCGGTGCCGCCGAAGGCCATCACCTGGTACGACGGAACGCCGTCGACCGGCACCACGGTCTCGCCGGCGGCCAGATTCACCACGATCCGCAGGCGTCCCCGGGTGACCACGAGCCAGTCCCCTCCGGCGTCGTACGCGATACCGACCGAGTCCAGCCGGTCGTTGTGGAGATCCGGCGTACGGGCACGGAGCGCGAGCAGGTCGCGGTACCACGCCAGTAGCTCTCGGTGAGGTGACTCGTCGAGCTCGGACCAGTCGAGGACCGAACCGCGCCAGGTCCCGGGGTCCTGTGGATCCGGTATGTCGTCGGCGTCCCACCCGTGCGCGGCGAACTCCCGTCGGCGGCCGGTTCGGACGGCTTCGGCCAGTTCCTCGCCTACACCTCGAACCACGACCAGGTCGGCAACCGCGCACTCGGCGACCGGCCCGCGCTCACGCCAGGCCAGCTCGCCATCGGCGCCGCACTGGTGATCACCTCGCCGTACACGCCGATGCTGTTC
>WNGE01007469.1_pt1 | contig 11883 bp, 9 predicted proteins | sample 5400651 | NCBI WGS metagenome assembly WNGE01 (sample SAMN13153370, study PRJNA577476) | soil metagenome | isolation source: 60 cm soil or saprolite under grassland replicate 2 | place: USA:California | collected 2016-06-15 | reverse complement strand
GCGCCAGGCATACGGCGATACCGCCAGCCGCATCCACCACCTGGCATAGGCCAAGCCAAAGACAGCCGCGCCCAAATGGACGATCTGCGCGCGGCTGCCTGCGCCTCTGACGCACCCCCCAGCCGCGCAAATTCGGCGTTATGTACCAAATGTCTGGTTGTCGCGCTCGCCGGATGTTCGCTCTCCGTAACGGCCAAATGTCCGCACCAAGGGTCGTCGTCCGCTTGTACATAGTCACGAAGCTATCGGCGTCGCACCGGTGCGTGCGGACGAGCGAGGGAGTCGACTTGTGGCCATTGCGCGCCATGAGCATCGCCGTCGAGGCGTCCGCCGCCGATGTACCGGATAACCGGCCATTATCACGGTCTGGCCAGCCAGTCGCCGCGACAGCCAGCCGCCCGCGCCTATCGGGTCCAGGAAGCCGCCATGGGGCCGAGTCGCCACCCGTCGGTTATTTTGCGGCCAGTGCCATGGACCCGAGCGAGGGCCATGACCAGCCGTTGCCTCTTCCGGGCTTGCTTGGTCTGGCCCCCCGCAAAGCGTCGCCGGCTTCCGATGGCTGCGTTCAGCGTCCTCGTCACGGCGGCGGGAGCTTGATCGCGACGGGACTATCCGGGCTTAGCAGGTGTGACTCGCCTCTGATGAGGACGTTCAGCGGCTCGCCTTCCTCGACGAGGTAGCGCTCCTCGTCGTGGGTGAGCTTGATCCGGAGCTGCCGTCCGCGGAAGCGCAGCGAGAAGGCGAGCTCGTTCCAGGCGCGCGGCAGCCTGGGCGCGAAGGACAGCCGGCCGCCGAAGTCGCGGACGCCGCCGAACCCGAAGACGAGCGAGGACCATACGCCGGCGGCCGAGGCAATGTGGATTCCGTCCGAGACGTTGCCGGCCACGTTGCCCAGGTCCATCAGCAGCGCGTACTGGAAGTACTCCAGGGCCCGGCGCTCGTTGCCGATCTCGGCGGCGATGATGCTCTGAACGCACGCCGACAAGGACGAGTCGCCGGTGGTGAGCGGGTCGTAGTAGTCGAAGTTGCGGCGCTTCTGCTCCTCGGAGAACTCGTTGCCGAGCAGGAACATGGCCAGCACGATGTCGGCCTGCTTGAGCACCTGGTGCCGGTAGATCACCAGCGGGTGGTAGTGCAGCAGCAGCGGGAACTTCTCCCGCGGTGTGCTGTCCAGATCCCACACCTTGCGGTGCAGGAACGTCTCGTCTTGCGGGTGTATGCCGAGTTGATCATCGAATGGGACGTGCATGGCGGCCGCCGCCTGCTCCCAGGACTCGACCTCCCTGGGCTTTAGTCTGACAGCGTGCACGAGCGCGGTGTAGTCCCCGGGCTGCTCCTGGCGCAGCCGGCGGACGGTGGCGGCGGCGAAATTGAGGTTCAGCCGGGCCATGAGGTTGGTGTAGGTGTTGTCGTTGACCACGGTGGTGTACTCGTCGGGGCCGGTCACGCCGTGGATGTGGAATTTGTTGTCGGCGCCGTAGAAGCCGAGGTCCTGCCACAGCCGGGCGGTCTCGACGAGGATCTCCGCGCCGATCTCGCCGAGCATGCGTCCGCTGCCCTCCACGTGGGCGTAGCGCATGACCGCGTAAGCGATATCGGCGTTGATGTGATACTGGGCGGTGCCCTGCTGGAAATTGGACGAGGCCTCCTCGCCGTTGATGGTCCGCCACGGGAACAGCGCTCCTTGCTGGCTCATCTGGTCCGCCCGCTCCCGCGCGCGGCCGAGCATGCTGTGCCGGAACCGCAGCAGGTTCCGGGCGATCCTGGGCTGGGTGTAGGACAGGAACGGCAGGACGTAGACCTCGGTGTCCCAGAAGTAGTGGCCCTCATAGGCCTGCCCGGTCAGTCCTTTCGCCGGGACTCCGGCTCCTTCGGCGCGCCAGGACGCCTGCGCGATCTGGTAGAGATTCCACCGGACCGCCTGCTGCTGCCGCACTGGATTGAGCCGGGGCCGCACTCGCACGTCGGCGCGGTCCCAGAACCGGTCGAGGTTCGCGCGCTGAGCCGCGGCGAGCACGTCGAACCCGTCCCGGACCGCGCGGTCCAAGGTCCGGCGGCACCGCTCGACGAGCTCGGGGACCGGGATGCTGCGCGAGGTCTGGTAGGCCGCGTACTTGGTGATCCGGATCGGCACGCCCGGGACCGCGTCGGCGGTCAGCAGTACCTCGTCCGTCTCGTCATCGAGGGACCTCGCCGCCTGGGACGAGCATGCCGCGTCGATCACGTGGTCAATACCGACGCCGAGCGTCATCCCGCTGCTGGTCGTCTGGTAGCCAAGCAGGATGCGCTGCCCGGCCAGCTCGGCCGCCCGCACGTTGAGCACCCGCTGCGGCAGCACGGTCGCCAGCCGCGGATCTCCCGGCCGGTACTCGGGCAGGTGCCCGGCCTGGCGCTCGTCCTGGCGGTTGAGCACCAGTGAGGAGACCACCACGGGCGCCGGCTGGTCAAGCATCGTGACCTCGTAGGTCATCGCGACCAGGTGGCGGTGCTCCAGCGAGACCATCCGGCGGGAGCGGACCCGGACGTGCTTGCCGGCGGCGGTGGCCCACACCAGCTCACGGGTCAGCGTCCCGGCCCGCATGTCCAGGATCCGCCGGTAATCCTGCAGCCGCGCTGTCGGCAAGAAGAACGGCTCGTCGTCCACATAGAGCTTGATGATCGTCGTATCGGGCACGTTCACGATCGTCTGGCCGGTCTTGGCCAGCGCGGGCGCGCCTTCGGCATGCACGATCGGCCAGGTCTCGTGGAACCCGTTGACGAATGTCCCGGGAACCAGCGCCGGGCGGCCCTCCTCGAAACTGCCCCGGACGCCGACGAAACCGTTGCCCAGCGAGAAGACAGTCTCGGTCAGGCCGACAAACTCATCTGAATAGCGCGCCTCCACGATGCGCCACTCATCCGCCGGGTACAGATGCTCCGGCGGCAGCACGATCCGGCGCTTGAGCATGATCCGACGGTAATCCGCCGCGCGCCATACCGACAGACGCCGCCGGTCGCGGCTTCCGCGGTCATCCGGCAGACCCCGGCAGCGCGGCCGCGGCGCGCACACCACGACAGGGACAATCCGCGTCCTGATACCGCGCCGGACACCGGCAGCGGCCAGGCCGCGGCGTGCACCGTGCCTGCCGGGAACGCAACCCCGCAGGCTTGCGGCACGACGTCGTCTGGGTCGTGGGCGTCTCCTCGATCTCAGTCAGTCCCGCCGCGTCCGGTGCACGCTCCAGCTCCGCATCGGTGGCCCGGGCCGGGCCCACAGCCCGAACTCGTGCGCGAGCCGCATCGTCAGCTCCACCCGCACCGGTGCCAGCGGATGGCCGGGTCCGAAGTGATAGTCAGCCAGCCGCTCGTCCCAGGTCACATGCAAGCCGCAGGCCATCTGCCACCAACCTTCCTGACACCGCGGGCTGCACGGCCGAACGGACCAGCTGACGGCCTGCTGTCCACATTGGCTGATATCACCGGCCTGGTCCAGATCCCGTCACCGGCCCGCTGCCGCGGCCAGCGAAGCCTGTTGTACTGTCGGTACGGGAAGTCTGTGGCGCGCTGTAGTGCCTTGGCCTGCGGACGTGATATCCCACGTGAAGGTCAGGTGTCAGGCCCGGTGAGCACCAAGGCGCCCGGCGACCCGGCGGGAAAGCCGATCAGCGTGTTCCTCCTGGACGACCACGAAATCGTCCGCCGGGGTATCCGCGGCCTGCTGGAGGCCGAGCCGGACATCCAGGTGATCGGCGAGGCTGGCACCGCATCGGCCGCGCTGGCCAGCATTCCCGGGCTGCGCCCCGACGTCGCCCTGCTTGATGCCCGGCTGCCCGATGGTAACGGGGTGTCGGTCTGCCGGGACATCCGGTCGCGGGCGCCCGGGGTGGCCTGCCTGATATTCACCGCGTTCAGCGACGACCAGGCGCTGCTGGATTCGATCCTGGCCGGCGCGGCCGGCTACGTGCTCAAGCAGGTCCGCGGCTCCGATCTGGCCGTCGCGGTCCGCACCGCCGCGTCCGGCCAGTCGCTGCTGAATCCCCGCGCGGCGAGCAAGCTGATAGCCCGACGGCGAGACGCGTCCGGCAAGCACGACCCGCTAGCAAGGCTGACCCCCCACGAGCGCAGCGTCCTGGAGCTGATCGGCGAGGGCCTCACCAACCGGCAGATCGGCGAGCGGCTGTTCATTGCCGAGAAGACGGTGAAGAACTACGTCTCCACGCTGTTCCGTAAGCTCGGCCTGAAGCAGCGCACCGCCGCAGCCGCCTACGTGGCCCGCATCCACAACAGCAGGCTGCAGGTCGAACAGGGCCAGACCTGGCCGCCGCCCGCGAGCTCGTCCTCCCGGAAGCCGGGCCCTGCCTCGGGGGCAGAGCAAGCAGGCCCGTGACGAGGATTGGTGCAGGATCCTGAGTCAGTCCTTGATGCTAATGCTGCGGGCGGGACATAGCGGTTCGGGTTCGAGTTGCCATCCGTGGCTGGTGCGCCAGGCGCGGAGCGCCGCGGGCTGGTTCGGATCGTGCTTGCGGAGCTGATCGACGAGGGTGCCGGTGAGGACAGGGCCGTCGCCGCAGTGCGCGCATTCAACGGTGCCGCATTCGACGCGGGGCTGGCAGCTCGCGCAGTGCCGGTGCTGGCTGATCGGCCCGGATGGGCTGTCTTGGTGGATCCAGACGATCGCGAGATCCTCGCGTTGCCGGAGCGCTTCGGGCCTGCTGGCGGGCTGGTGTCCGCAGGCAGGGCAGGCCAGCGCGGCAGGGGTGAGGCCGGAACGCTGGCGCTGCGGGCGGGCCCGCGCCACTGCCGTGCCGGCCGCCGCTGGCGTGATCGCAGGGGAGGTGGCGCCACTGTCCCCGGGCCGGGTGACGGGCCGCGGCCGCGTGCTCTTGTCCGGTTGCCGCTGGGCGTCGTTCTTGTCAAGGTGCCGGTAGATGGTCTTGCGGGAGACTGCGAAGGTGCCAGCGATCTCGTCGACGGTATAGCGGCGCTTCCCGTCGCTGCCGGTCTCGGCGTACATGCCCCTGGCCACCTCGGCCCGCCGGGCAAAGAGCCTGGGCTTGCGGCCGCCGACCGGCCGCGGGCCCGGGCGGAGGCCAGGTTATTCGAATTTATTTACCAGAGTTATTCGTGTGACATCTGCATTCGGCCCGCAGCCACGCTGAGCGGGCGCTTCGGTATGCGCGCGTAGTCCGTTTATGAACGTCGCGTCAGGCACGCTCCGACCCCTGAATGGACACCGCTATACGGTTCCCCTATGGCCGAAGAATGGCGGGTAAGTCTGGTTATCGGTGGCGGCGGGAGCGCCGTAAAGGGATCCCGTTATCGCGATCTTCTGCGCGCTCGCCTGGGCGATGACGTGGCGATCTCCGCGACAAAGGCGCATCTGTTCTTGTACGCGGGGTCGGCGAAGGCGGCCGACGAGGCCGGGCAGGTGGCCCGGGCCGTGCTCGAGGAGCAGGGTCGGTTCGCGGAGGTCTGGCTCGAGCGCTGGGACCCGTTCGGCGGGGAATGGCGCGACCCCGATGAGCCGGCTGAACACGAAGACAGCCCGGAGCCAAGCCACCTGCAGACGACGGCGACCGCATTCGTCAAGGGGGCGGGTCAGGCCCTCATGTGGGGTGACTTCCCCTAGAGCAGGCCGGCGGGGGCGGGGACGAGCCGAGATCGCAGGTATTCGCCGAGGCCCTTGGCCTGGGCGTCGGGACGGGTGGTGCCGGACACGCCGGGCGCGAGCAGGCCGGGTACGAGGAAGTTGAGAGCCAGGAGGTTCGGCAGTTCGTAGCGCTCGACCGGCAGGTGCGTCGCCTCGGTGAGCAGGCCTTTGAACCTGTCCACGGTCAGGTAGCCGCGCAGCCACGCGTACGCCTCGGGGCTGACGGCCCACAGGCCCACGTTGGCGGCGCCGCCCTTGTCGCCGGACCGCGCGCCGCATAGCCGCCCGAGCGGGACGTCCCGGAACGGGCCAGGCGGCGGGGCGGGAACGGCGGGCCGAGGGCCGGGGACGGGTGCGGCCGCGGCGTGCGAAAGATCGGATGTATGCCGAACGGCCTGGGTTTCACCGTCCGGCAGATGGACCTGCTGCGTGACCACGGCGGCCGGGATCACCGCGGGCCAGTAGACGCCGAACGCGCTGGCCGCGGTGGGCGGCGCAGTGGTGTGAAAACCGGCGTAACCGGCCAGCGCGAGCTCGACCGCGGCGTTGGAGAACGCGCGGCCTACCTTGCGCTCGTCGGTGTCCTTGACGGTGACCCGCAGGTGCGCGGTGGCCTGCTCGTTAGTCGGCGCGTCCGGGCGGTCGAAGCGGAGCAGGCGGACGTCGAACTCACCGAACTGCTCGGCGCCGCCGAGCACCTCGGTCAGCAGGGCGACGGCGTGCTCGGCCTTCTCCTCGATATCCAGGCCGGTCAGCACCATCGTGGTGGTGTTGCGGTAGCCGCCGAGCATGTTGAGCGCGACCTTGAGGGTGTCCGGTGGCGGGCTGCCCCTGGTGCCGGTCAGCGCGACCCGGTCCGGGCCTTGGAGCGTCAGCCGGATGGTGTCGAAATGCGCGACGACGTCGGGGTTGAGGTAGGCGGGGTCGCCGATCTCGTAGAGCAGCTGGGCGGTGACGGTGCCCGTCGAGACGACGCCCCCGGTGCCGTCGTGCTTGGTGATGACGCTGCTGCCGTCCTCGGCGACCTCGGCGATCGGGAACCCGGGGTAGCGGCGGTTGGTGATCTCGGCCGGGAAGCTGTAGTTGCCGCCGGTCGCCTGCGGGCCGCACTCGATGACGTGCCCGGCGGCGACCGCGCCGGCCAGGGCGTCCCAGTCGTCCCGGCGCCAGCCGTGCCACCAGGCGGCGGGCCCGGTGACCAGGCTCGCGTCGGTGACCCGGGGGCAGACCACCACGTCCGCGCCGGCCTGCAGCGCCGCCGTGATGCCCCAGCCGCCGAGGTAGGCGTTGGCGGTGACCACGGGCAGGTCCGCCTTGGCCAGCGGGACCCCGGTGTCGGTGTTGACGAGATCGTGGCCCGTCGCCTGCAGGTCGCCGAGGACCGGGATCAGGTCGTCGCCGGTGAGGTAGGCGACCTTTGTGTTCAGGCCGAGCCGGCCGGAGAGCTCCGTGAGCTTCGCGGCCAGGCCGGCGGGGTTGAGGCCGCCGGCGTTAGCGACGACCTTGACGCCCCGCTCCAGGCAGGTCCCGAGCACCTCCTCCATCTGCCGCAGGAACGTGGTCGCGTAGCCGAGGCCGGGGTCCTTCTGCCGCGCCTTCCACAAGATCAGCATGGTCAGCTCGGCCAGGTAGTCGCCGGTGAGCACGTCGACCGGGTCCGAACCCTGATCGAGCATCTCCCGGGCGGCGGCGAGGCGGTCGCCGTAGAAGCCGGAGCAGTTCGCGATGCGCACCGGCCTAGTCATCAGCGGACCTCCGTGGGGGCCGGCCGGTGCCCGCCGTGCCCGCGAAGGCCTGGGCGATCGCCATCCACTCGATGGCGGCCGGGCCCTCGATGGCCAGGCCGAGGTCGTTGCGGTGCCTGCGCTGGGTGACCAGCAGGCAGAAGTCCAGCGCCGGGCCGCTTATAAGGTTGTCCGCCTCGGCAGGACCCCACGTCCATGCGGTGCCATCCGGGCCGGTGAGCTCGACCCGGACCGGGGTCTGCGGCAAGGTTTTGCCGTGCACGGCGTAGCTGAACGCGCGGGCACCGACGCCGATGTGCGCCACGTGGCGCAGCCGGTCCGTGGGCTCACGGGTGACGCCGAGAGCATCGGCGATGTCCTGGCTGTGCGCCCAGGTCTCCATGATCCGGGCGGTCAGCGACGACGCGGCGCTCATGGCCGGGCCGAACCACGGTAGCCGGGCGCGGGGGTCAAGGTTTTTGAACGTGTTCAACAATTCGGCCCGGGCCGTGTCGAACCAGTCGAGCAGCTCCGAACCGCTGCGGTCGCGGAACCGGACGGCGATCGCGTCGGGGTTGATAGCGCTGCTGGCTTCGGCCTCGGCGAATTCGGCCTTGAACTGTTCGGGGCGGAGCGCGGACTGCACCGTGACCTCGTCGAAGTAGGCGAGGTGGCTGATCTGGTCGGCGATGTCCCAGCCCGCCGCGGGTGTGGGCGTGTGCCATCCAGCCTCGTCCAGCCCGGCCACCAGGGCGCGGGTGACCGCCGACTCGGCGGCGAGGTCGGCGGCCAGCGCGGTCATGTCGGCGGGCACGTCACTGTTCTCCCGTTTCGAGTACCGCGAGGACCTGGCCGGTGCTGACCTGCTCCCCCGCCTTGACCCGAAGTTCGGCCAGCACGCCGTCGGCGGGCGCGCTGACGGTCTGCTCCATCTTCATTGCCTCCAGCACCAGGATCGGCTGGCCCGCGGTGACCACCGCGCCGGGTTCGGCCAGCACCCGCCGAACCAGGCCGGGCATCGGGGCCAGCAGCGACCCGGCCGGTGCCAGCTTGGCCGGATCGCCGAACCGCGGGGTCTCGGACAGCGCGGTCGAGCCGTCGCTGGCGTCGACGTAGGTGTCGGTGCCGACGCGGTGGACCCGGTAGACCCGCCGGGTGCCGTCGATCTCCAGGTCGACCAGGTCCGGGCCGGCCGCGAGGACGAACGCCTGCAGGGCGACGCCGTCGACCTCGGCGTCGACGCGGTCCCCCCGGATCCGGTAGGTGACCTCGCGGGGCTCGCCGGCCGCGGTGTAGCTGACGCGCTGCGGGGCGGAGAAGACGTTGCGCCAGCCGGACGGCATCGTGCCGAGCACCGGCGTCTCGGCGCGGTGCCGCGCCTGCCGGGCGAGGGCCGCGGCCAGCGCATGGGCGGCGGCGGGTTTCGCGGCGGCCGCGACGAGGGCCGCGGGGTCGTGCCGGGTCAGGTAGCCGGTGTCGGTGCCGCCGGCCAGGAACTCCGGCTCGCGCAGGATCGCGACGAGCAGGTCGCGGTTGGTGGTCACGCCGTGAATCGCGGCCCGGCCGAGCGCGCGGGCCAGCTGCCGGGCCGCGTCGGCCCGGGTGGGGCCGTGCGCGATCACCTTGGCCAGCATCGCGTCGTAGTGCGGGCTCACCGCCGAGCCGTCGCGGAAGCCGGTGTCGACCCGGATGCCCAGGGCCGGCGGGAAGGCGAAGCGGTGCAAGGTCCCGGTCGTAGGGACGAATCCCGCGGGGACGTCCTCGGCGTAGAGCCGGACCTCGATCGCGTGGCCGCTGATCCGCGCCTGGCGGGCCGAGGCCGGCAGTGGCGCGCCTTCGGCGATCCGCAGCTGCAGCTCCACCAGGTCCAGGCCGGTGACCTCCTCGGTGACCGGGTGCTCGACCTGGAGCCTGGTGTTCATCTCCAGGAAGTAAAAGCCCCCGTTACGGTCCAGCACGAACTCGACGGTGCCCGCTCCGGTGTAGCCGATCGCCCAGCCGGCCGCGACGGCCGCGGCGGTCAGCGCGTCGCGAAGGTCATCGTCGACGGCGGGGGACGGGCACTCCTCCACGATCTTCTGGTAGCGACGCTGGATCGAGCACTCACGCTCGAACAGGTGGACCACATCGCCGTGGGCGTCACCGACGATCTGCACCTCGACGTGCCGGGGGTCGGTGACGAACCGCTCCAGGAAGACGGTGCCGTCGCCGAACGCGGAGGCCGCCTCGCGGCGCGCGCTGGTCACCGCCTCGGCCAGCTCCGCCGGGTCGGCGACCAGCCGCATACCGCGGCCACCGCCGCCAAAGGCCGCCTTGACCAGCAGCGGGAAGCCAACGGCCGCGCCCGCGGCGGAAACCTGGTCCAGGTCGGTGGTGTCGGTAACGGTGGCGCTGGGCAGGACGGGGACGTCCGCCTCGGCCATGATCGCCTTGGCCCTTACCTTGTCGCCCATCGCCTCGATGGTTTCGGGCCGGGGACCGACAAAGGTCAGCCCGGCGTCGGCGCAGGCCCGTGCGAACCCGGCGTTCTCCGAGAGGAACCCGTAGCCGGGGTGGACCGCGTCCGCGCCGGCGGTCGCGGCCGCGGCGACGACCAGGTCGCCGCGCAGGTAGGTGTCGGCGGGCGCCGCGCCGGGCAGCCGGACCGCCTCGTCGGCCAGCGTGACGTAGGGCGCGGCCGCGTCCGGGTCGGAGTAGACCGCGACGGTGGCGATGCCGAGCGCGTGCGCGGACCGTATGATCCTGGCCGCGATCTCGCCGCGGTTGGCGATCAGGAGCTTGGTAATAGCCCTGTTCACTGGCATGGCACCCGCATCACATCCGGAAGACGCCGAAGCCGCGGCGGCCGGCCACCGGGCCGCTGTGCACGGCCGACAGGGACATGCCGAGGACGGTCCTGGTGTCACGCGGGTCGATGATGCCGTCGTCGTAGAGCCGCGCGGTGACGAAGAAGGAGTCCGACTCGGCCTCGATCTGGGCCTCGATCGCGGCCGTGCGGGTCCGGTCCGCCTCCTCGTCGAACGGCCGCCCGGTGGCCGCCGCGGACGCCCGGCCGACGATCGACATCACCCCGGCGAGCTGGGCCGCACCCATCACGGCGAGCTTGGCGCCCGGCCAGGCGAACATCAGCCGCGGGTCGTAGGCCCGCCCGGACATGCCGTAGTTGCCCGCGCCGAACGAGGACGCCATGTTGATCGTCAGGTGCGGGACCGCCGAGTTGGTCACCGCGTTGATCATCTTCGCGCCGTCCTTGATGATGCCGCCCTGCTCGTAGCTGGCGCCGACCATATACCCGGTCGTGTTCTGCAGGAACACCAGCGGCGTGTCGGTGGAGTTGGCCAGCAGGATGAACTCGCTGGCCTTCTTGGCCTCCTCGCTGAACAGCACGCCCCGGTGGTTGGCCAGCAGCCCGACCGGGTATCCGTGCACCCGCGCCCACCCGGTCACCAGCGAGGTGCCGTACAGCGGCTTGTACTCGTCGAACTCGGACCCGTCCACCACGCGGGCCAGGATCTCGCGCGGGTCGAACGGCACCTTGACGTCCGCGGACACGATGCCGAGGATCTCGTCCGGGTCGTAGCGGGGGTCGGCCGCGGGCCCCGGCGGCGGGCCGTGCTTGCGCCAGTTGATCCGGGCCATGATGTCGCGGCCCAGCCGGATCGCGTCGAGCTCGTCGACGGCGAAGTAATCGGAGAGCCCGGAGACCCGGGAGTGCATCTCGGCGCCGCCCAGCGACTCGTCGTCGGATTCCTCGCCGGTCGCCATCTTCACCAGCGGCGGGCCGCCGAGGAACACCTTGGCCTGCCCGTCCACCAGGACCGCGTAGTCGCACATGCCGGGCACGTACGCGCCGCCGGCGGTCGAGTTGCCGAAGACCAGCGCCACGGTGGGAATCGCGAGCCCGGACAGCTCGGTGAGCTCGTGGAAGATCCGGCCGGCCGGGACGAACAGGTCGGCCTGCGTCGGCAGGTCCGCGCCGCCCGACTCCACCAGGTTCATCACCGGCAGCCGGTTGACCCGGGCGATCTCCAGGGCACGCAGGGTCTTGCGCAGCGAGTACGGGTTCATCGCGCCGCCGCGCACGGTCGGGTCGTGCGCGATGATCACGCACTCGACGCCGGAGATCACCCCGATGCCGGTTACCAGGGTGGCCCCTACGGTGAATTCGGTACCCCAGGCGGCGAGGGTCGACAACTCCAGGAACGGGCTGTCCGGGTCCAGCAGCAGCTCGATGCGCTCCCGGGCCAGCAGCCGGCCCCGGTCCCGGTGCCGCTGCTGGTAGCGCTCTCCGCCGCCGGCGATGGCCTGCTCGAGCTGCTTGCCCAGCTCGTCGAGGAGCGCGAGCTGGGCGGCCCGGTTGGCGCGGTAGGTCTCGCCGTCCGGGTCGACGTGGGAGGTGAGGACCGGCACGCGGTCAGCCCGCCTCGTAGTATTTCGAGTGCTCGGAGCGCACGACGTTCTTCTGGATCTTGCCGGTGGAGGTCTTGGGCAGCTGGCCGACGAGGATGACCGCCTTGGGCACCTTGAAGC
>WNGE01007468.1_pt1 | contig 11883 bp, 11 predicted proteins | sample 5400651 | NCBI WGS metagenome assembly WNGE01 (sample SAMN13153370, study PRJNA577476) | soil metagenome | isolation source: 60 cm soil or saprolite under grassland replicate 2 | place: USA:California | collected 2016-06-15 | reverse complement strand
AATCGCTGATTCTCAAGCAGCCCGGCGTCGGCCACGAGTACCAGATCGTCCTCGACCGGGCTCCGGGCGGCAGCGACCGGCTGGCGCTCCTCATCGAGGTCCGGGAGGGCTTCGTCGAGACCGCGCTGCCGCGGCTACGCAGTGACCTCAAACAATTTCTCAACTTGAGCCCGGAGCTCACCGTGTTCAAGGAGGGAGAGCTGCCCCGACCTCCAGGCAAATCCGTGCGGGTCGTCGACCGCCGCTAGACCGAAGGCGGCGCGTGCCCCGGCCCTCTTCGTCGCGGGCTCAGCGAGCACCGAAGGCGCCGCGGTAGAAAAAATAACCGCCCGAGGCCTTCGGCGTGTCGAGTGGGGAGGAAGGACGCTCTGAGACTAGCAGACACACATTCCGTGTCAGGAACGGAAGCGCAATCAGTACTCGAGCTGCTTCGAGTCCTGCACCGGTCGCCATATCTTCCTGGGGGCACTCGAGCCGTATCAACCGAAAGGGCTCGATACGCGAACCATCCGCGTCGCACGCCAGGACACGGCCGGTGGTGTTTTCCCGCGTTTTTGACCCTGGCACGATCGAGGAGGATCACTCGGTCAACAAAGTCAGCGTCAACCAACGTTCCCTGCCCGCGCTGCGGACGCGAGCATTCCGGACCGCGGGCCGCGGCTCCTCACCTTGACAAGGCATGCCCCAGCCCTTACAAGGGCCTGAGCCTGTCCGCGCTGTCACGCCGACACGGGTGCGGCGCGTGAAGAAGGCCAGGGGGGTTTGTCCATGTCCAAGCTCCTGCCGCGTGAATCCATCGAACAATACCGCCGCGCCGGTTTCTCCTTTCCCATTCGCGTGCTCTCGCCGGCCCCCCGGCCATCATGAAGCGAGATCCTCTCCCGAGGCACGGCGGCGGACCGGTTCCGGTAAGCGCCGCCGCCGCGTCGTGAACTTCCGCGCCGCCGGCCTTTCCCTGGCTCGCGCGTGAGTACCTGGAAGGCCGGCTCGAGGTCAACGAGCTCATCACCCAGCGGCTCCCGCTGGCGTGGATCAACGACGGCTCTGCCGGGATGGCGACAGGCTCGGTCGTCCGTGCGGTGCTCACCCTCAACCAGGGGGCCACTATGAGCGTGTTGCTGGGCGTCATCATGCTGCTGGCCTTTCTCATCGCCGTCTTCGTCATCTTCCGTGGTGTCAGCCCCATCATTGTGCTGCTGTTGCTCGCCATCGTGTGGCCGCTGCTGGCCGGCACGTCCTTCCGGGACCTGCTGACCAACGTGCTCCAGAAGGGTGGGGAGCAGTACGCGAGCACCATCGTCATCATCGTCTTCGGGGCCTGGTTCGGCCAGGTCCTGGTGCTCACCGGCATCGCGGAGAGCATGATCCGGACGGCCGTGGAGCTGGCCGGCGATCGGCCCATCGCCGTGGCCTGGGCCGTCTCGCTCATCACGGCGCTGCTCTTCACCTCCATATATGGCGTCGGCGCCGCCATCGCCATCGGCGTCATCGCTATCCCGATCATGCTCTCGCTGGGCATCCCGCCGCGGGTGGCCGCGCCGGCCTTCACCATGGCCATCGGGGCGGGCAACTATCTGAACCCCGTCGAGTTCGGCATCTTCAAAAACTTCTTCAAGGGCATCGAGTACGGGCCGCCCTACTTCACCTTCTACTTGATGGGCTTCGCCGTCTATCTGCTGGCCGCCCTCGCCATGTCGTGGTGGAACCTGCGTGGGGTCGAGGTCCGGCGCGCCTCCGCGGTGGGGACGGCCACCGCCGCCCCGCGGGTGCGCGTGCCGTGGATCTCGTACCTGGCCCCCGCAATCCCGGTGGTGGTCATCATCGCGTTCAAGTGGCCGCTGATTCCGGCTTTCCTGCTCGCCATTATTTTCGCCCTCATCACCACCCAGAAGAGCCGCTCCTTCAAGGACAGCGTGGCCCTGTTCCACAAGGCCTTCTACGAGGCCTTCCCCGACATCGCCACCATTGCCGCGCTGTGGATCGTCTGCGGCATGCTCATTGTGGCCGGCCAGCTCGACTCGGTGAAGGCGGTGCTGAACCCGATCTTCTCGCCGTTCATCCCCCACACCCCGTTCCAGGCGAGTCTGTTCTTCGCGCTGCTCGCCCCGCTGGCCATCTACCGCGGACCGTTCAGCGTGGTCGGCACGGGCGCGGCCCTGCTGGCCGTCATGCTCAACGCCAACTACGTCTCGCCCATCTTCCTCTATCTGTGCTGGCGCGGCCCGCTGTGTCTGCAGGGCAGCCAGGACCCGACCAACTCCTGGACGCTGTGGACGATCGGCTATACCAAGGTGTCGCACGCCGATTTCCTCAAGACGGCGCTGCCCTGGGGCTGGCTCATGGTGGCCATCAACGCCTTCATCGCCTACTTCATGTTCGGGAAAATGTTCGGAGGCTAGGAGCAGCCTCGGTGGGACGGCTCGTTCGTATCGGCATCGACGTCGGCGGCACCTTCACCAAGGCCGTCCTGCTCGACAACGACACGCACGAGATCATCGGCCAGGCCGTGGTGCCCACCACGCACACGGCCGAGGCCGGGGTCGCGGCGGGCGTCATCGAGGCGTTCCGCCGCGTGCTCGACTCCGCTCGCATCACCGCCGCCGAGGTGGTCTTCATCGCGCACAGCACGACCCAGGCCACCAATGCGCTGCTCGAGGGGGACGTGGCGCCGGTAGGCGTGATCGGGATGGGGCGGGGCGCGGTGGAGTCGAGGCTGGCTCGTAGCCAGACCGTCATCGGGGACATCGAGTTATCGGCGGGACGGTTGATCTCCTCCACGCATGCCTTCCTTCGCAGCGACGGGCTGGGAGCCGGGGCGGTGCGCGCGGCCGTGGAGGGCCTGCGGGCCCAGGGCGCACGGGTCATCGTGGCCAGCGACGCCTTCAGTGTGGACGACGCACGGGCGGAGGAGCAGGTGATGGCGGCGGCCGGCGAGCTGGGCCTCCCCGCCACGGGCGGTCACGAGATCAGCAAGCTCTACGGGCTGACCATCCGCACGCGCACGGCGGTGATCAACGCGAGCATTCTGCCGAAGATGGTCGAGACGGCCCAGCTCACGCATGAGGCCGTGCGGACGGCGGGAATCGCGGCGCCGCTCATGATCATGCGCGGCGATGGTGGCGTGATGGATCTCACCGAGGTGCAGAAGCGCCCGGTGCTCACCATGCTGTCGGGGCCCGCGGCCAGCGTGGCGGGGGCGCTCATGTACCTGCGCGTGTCCGACGGCATCTTCTTCGAGGTGGGCGGCACCAGTACGAATATCGGGGTGATCCGCGGCGGGCAGCCCACCATCGCGTTCGCCGAGGTGGGGGGGCACCGCACCTATATCAGCTCGCTCGACGTGCGCGTGCTCGGCATCGCGGGCGGCAGCATGGTGCGCGTCGCGAGCGACCGCATCGTGGACGTGGGCCCGCGGAGCGCCCACATCGCGGGGCTGCCCTACGCGGTCTTCCAGCCGGCCGAGGGCGTGGTGGATCCCGCGCTCGAGCTCATCCAGCCCAAACCCGGGGATCCGCGGGACTACGCGGCGGTGCGTCTCGCGGACGGGCGGCGGGTGGCCCTCACGACCACGGATGCCGCCAATGTGCTGGGCGTGGTGAAGCCGGGGGATTACTCGTACGGCGACCCCGAAGCCGCGCGGCGCGCCATGGCGCCGCTGGCCGCGCGGGTGGGCCTCAGCGTCGAGGAGACGGCCCGGCGCGTCCTGGACGTGGCCGTCGGCAAGATCATCCCGACCATCGAGCGGCTGGTCGAGGAATACGGGCTCGAGCAGGACCAGGTGATCCTGGTCGGCGGGGGCGGCGGCGCCTCGGCACTGATTCCTCACGCGGCGGGGAGGCTCGGACTCGAGTACCGCATCGCCCGGAATGCTGAGGTGATCTCCTCCATCGGGGTAGCCCTCGCCATGGTGCGCGATAGCGTGGAGCGCGTGATGCCGAATCCCAGGCCCGAGGACCTGCTGGCCATCCGCGCCGAAGCGCGTGAGGCGGCGATCCGGGCCGGGGCGCATCCCGGCACCGTCCAGGTGCACATCGAGGTCAATCCCCAGACCCAGCGGGTGCGGGCCACCGCCTGGGGAGCCACGGAGATGCGCGCCCGCGACCTCCTGCACGCGCTTGGCGAGGACGAGGCCCGCGAGATCGCGGCCGAGTCACTCAAAGCCACTGCCGCCGGGGTACGCCTGGCGGGCCGGACCAACGGCCACTACGTCTTCGCCAGTGACGTGACGGAGCGGAGCCTCTGGGTGTTCCGCAACACGCGGCATCCGGTGCGCGTGGTGGATCGGGGCGGCTTCATCAAGGTGCAACGGGCCGACGCGCTGGTGTGCCAGACCACCGCCGGTCGGGCCCTCGACGAGCTGCAGCGGCTCTGGGGCTTGGCCACCGGCTACGACGGCAACGGGGTGATCCCACCCGACGCGTTCCTCGTCCTGGGCAGCCAGGTCGTGGATCTCTCCGGCATGATGGCCGTCGAGTACGCGCTGTCGGTGGGCCAGAGCGAGTTGGCCGGCTGCGCGTCCGAGGAGGCCGTGGTGGTGGTGGCCGCCCGGCGAGTGCAGGCGCGACTGTGACCGTATCCCAGGCCGAGTTGGACGCCCTCGTCGGTCCGCTTTTCACGCCTGACGGCTGGCTCCCCATGGCGCTCCGGCGGCTCGAGCAGGACCTCCTCGCGCACCGCATCGAGACGGACGTGCGGCCCGCCATGGCGCGAGCAGCGCGGGAGGCCGGGGAAACCATGGCGCAGCGCGCGCGCCGGCGCGGATGGCGAACGGCCGAGGAGGCGCTGCGCGCCCATGGCGTCGACGTCCGCCAGAGCGAAGCCGAGGCGGCTTCAGGCCCCTTCGTTCACCACGCGCTCTACACCGCCCCGCCGCCCCGCGTGATCGTCTTTACCAAGACCCTGGATGCGGTGGAGCACATGCTCGAGACGACCGGGCTCCGCGACCGAATCGGCACTGTGATCGTGCGGGAGGTCGTGCTGGCTCACGAGCTGTTCCATCATCTCGCGCGGACAGTCGGAGCTCCCGCCGCGGTGCGCCCTGAGGTCGAGGTGCTGCGCCTCGGACCCTGGGGCCGTCGTGCCGTGGTGAGAGCGGCGGAGGAGATCGCCGCCGCCGGCTTCGCGGCCGCGTGGTGCGGCGTTGACCGGGCGCCCGAACTGCTCGACTGCCTGACCCTGGCGGCCTACGGGCGCTCCAGGGCGGGCTGATGTCTCACGCGCGCCCCACGAGTTGGAGGAACTGCCGGGTCCGCGCCTCGCGCGGGCGCTCGAGGATGTCCTCGGGCTTGCCCTGCTCGACGATGCGGCCGTCGGCCATGAACACGATCTGATCTGCCACCTCGCGGGCGAAGCGCACCTCGTGGGTCACGACGATCATCGTCATCCCAGCCTCGGCGAGCCGCCGGATGACACCGAGCACGTCGGAGACCAGCTCGGGATCGAGCGCGGACGTCGGCTCGTCGAAGAGCATGACCCGGGGCGAGATGGCCAGCGCCCTCGCAATGGCCACCCGCTGCTGCTGGCCGCCCGACATCCGCGCGGGCAGGTGATCCGCGTGGTAGGCGAGGCCCACGCTCGAGAGAAGCTTCATCCCCAGATCCCGGGCCGCCGCCGGGCTCTCGCCGTGGACGCGCACCGGCGCCTCGCAGACGTTCTCGAGCGCGGTCAGGTGCTCGAAGAGATTGAACTGCTGGAAGACCATGCCGATGCGGGCGCGCGCCCGCTCGCGCGCGACATGGCGCGACGGCCGCAGCACGCCGTCGACCCTCTCGTAGCCCACGTACTCGCCGCCGACGGTGATCTCCCCCCGATCGAGCGGCTCGAGATGCGCGATCAGCCGCAGCAGCGTGCTCTTTCCCGAGCCGCTCGGCCCCATCAACGTCACAACCTCACCCCGCTTCACCGTCAGGTCGACGCCCTGCAGGATGCCCCGGTGGCCGTACGCCTTGTACACGCCCGCACACGAGATGAAGGGGCCGCCGTCGTCCTGCCCGCTCCGCGCCGCCCGGGATCCGACCAGCTCCACCAGGTCGACGCGCGGCGCATCGGCGGCGGGATCCGGCGCCGCGACGGCGACATCGGACATCGCGGGCGAGATGGCCTCGGGCGACGATCCGAAGTGGAAACCGAAGAGGCGGCCCAGCGCCGATCGCTCGGTCTGACGGCGTCGCTCGGCGTCGGGGCTGACTCGACGCTCGAGCACGTACTGGATCCCCGAGATCAGCGTGGTCACCGTCAGGTACATCAGGCCGGCCGCCGCGAAGACCGGGAAGAACTTGAAGTTCTGCGCGACGATCTGCTGGCTCCGGAGCGTGAGCTCGTTCACCGCGATGACCGAGGCCAGGGAGGTCCCCTTGAGCACGCTGATCGCGTCATTGCCGATGGCGGGCAGGATCGCGCGCATGGCCTGGGGAAGAACGATCCGCCTGAGCGTGAGGAGTGCCCCCATCCCGAGGGAGGCCGCGGCCAGCGTCTGATTGCGGCTCACCGAGAGGATGCCGCCCCGGATGACTTCCCCGCTGAACGCCGCCTCGTTGAGCGCGAAGCCGAGGATGGCCGTGGTCACCGGGGGCATGACGATGCCGACCAGGGGCAGAGCGTCGAAGAGGAAGACGAGCTGCAGGAGCACGGGCGTACCCCGGAGCAGCCACACGTAGAGCCAGGCCGCGCCCGAGAGTACCCGGTACGCCGACAGCCGCATCAGCGCGACGAGCAGGCCCAGGACGAGGCCGCCCGCCATCGCGGCGACAAAGATCCGGAGCGTGAGCCCCATCCCCTCCAGCAGGAAGGGCAAGGTCAGGTAGTGGCGGAACGCCTCCATGCCGATGCGTGCCCGCGCCCGGTCGCGCCAGGCCCGCTAGCGGCCGACCTCGACGGGCACGGCGAGCGACGGATCCATTCCGTTCTTCTGGAGGAGCGCCTTCTGCGTGCCGTTGTCCTGGAGCGCCTGGAGGGCCTCCTTCACCGCCGAGACCAGCTCCTCATTGCCCTTCTTCACCGCCACCCCGATCTTGATATTGGTCCGGAACGAGAACGCGCGCTCGAACTTGTCGGGGTTGCTCTTCACGACCTGGTCCACGAGCACGAGGTCGTACATCGACACGTCGGCCCGGTCATTCTCGATGGCCCGGGAGGTCGCCGGGGCATTCGGATACGGCGTGATCTCGATGGCGGGCTTCCCCGCCGCCACGCACTTGGCGCTCTGGTCCTTGAATCCCTGATCCTCCACGGTGCCCAGAATGGGCGCGGCGCGCGTGCCGCACGTGTCGGTGATGCTCTTGATGCCCTTCGGATTGCCCTTCTTCACGATGCCCGCCGTCCCCGTGGTGGCGTAGATGACGAAGTCCGCGGCCTGGGCCCGGGCGGGAGTGTAGTAGATGTTCGACCACACGAGCTGGATCTGGCCGGCCTGAAGCGTCGGGATGAGCGTGCCGAAGTCGAGGCCGACAAGCTCGTACTTGAGCCCGAGGCACTTCATGGCGGCGTCCACCATGTCGGGATCCTGGCCTATGATCTTGCTGGGATTGTTCGGATCCCGGTACATGATGGGCGGCAGCGTCGGGTCGAGTCCCACCTTAAGCGTCTTGCCCGCGAGCCCCGGATACTTCGTGGCCACCTTGTCCGGCTCGCACGCCGCGTGCGCCGTCCCGGCCGCGCCGACAAAAACAGCTCCCGCTACAATGAGTCCTGCCAGCAGTAGTCCGAGCTCTCTCCGCATCACGGCCTCCCTGGGTGATTGCAGCTTCGGTGCGCTTCAAACAATGCGGTTCGCGAGTGCGTTCAATCGCGATCGAGTGTCCGGTGCCGCTCGAGGTGCTGGCCGCGGCCCGCCCGGCTCAGGAGCTGCCCATCACGCGCGACGATCTCTCCGCGCGACACCGTCATCACGGGACCACCCGCCAGATGGAATCCGTGGAATGGGTCATACCCGGCGCGCGAGTGGAGCTGCCGCTCGTCCACCACGCTCTCCCGCGCCGGATCGAAGAGCACGAAGTCGGCGTCGCTGCCGACCGCGATGGTGCCCTTCCGCGGATACAGGCCGAAGATGCGCGCGGGATTCGTCGAAAACGCCCCGACGAAGGTCTGGAGCGGAATGCGCCCCTTGGCCACCCCCTCGGAGTAGATGACGCGCATCTCCGTCTCGAGGCCGGGGACGCCGTAGGGCACGCGCGTGAAGTCGCGGGCACCCGCGGACTTCTGCTCCACCGTCCACGAGGTATTGTCGCTGCCGATGGCCTGGATGTCGCCGGAGCGCAGGCCGTCCCAGAGCGCGGCCTGGTCGAGGCCGGATCGGAGCGGGGGCGCCCCGATGAACTTCGCCGCCTCGGTGCCCCCCACCGCGTAGCGCTCCTCGGTCAACGCGAGGTAGATCGGCCGTGTCTCGGCCCAGACCCGTATGCCGCGCCGGCGCGCCGCGCTGACCGCCTCGAGCGCATCCGCACACGACAGGTGCACGATGTAGACCTCCGCGCCCACCAGCGCCGCGTAATCGATGGCCCGCCGCGTGGCCTCCGCCTCCGCCAGGGTGGGCCGGCTCTCCGCGTAGTGCCGCGGGTCCAACCGTCCGGCCGCCCGCATCCCGCGCGCGCAGTGGTCGAGCATGTCGCCGTTCTCGGCGTGCACGTTGACGATCGCCCCCCCCGCCCGCGCCGCGCCGAACAGGCGGAGCAGCGCCTCGTCGCCGATGCCGAACTCGTTGATCATGAAGACCTTCACGCTCGGATACCCTGCGGCGACCAACCGCGGCATCTCGGCCAGCGTCTCGTCCGTCGCGTCCGACACCACCACGTGAAACCCGTAGTCGACGTGCGCCCGGCCCTCGGCCTTGACCTTCCAGGCCTCGATCGCCTGCATCAGCGACTGGCCGCGCGACTGCCACGCGTAGTCGCAGATGGTCGTGATCCCGCCGCACGCCGCCGCCACCGTGCCCGACTCGAAATCATCGGCCGTGCACACGCCGCCGACCTCCACGTCAAGATGGGTATGCACGTCGACCCCGCCGGGCAGGACGAGGAGCCCGGCGGCCGCGATCTCCGCGGTGCCCGGCGCCAGCGCCTCGCCGATCGCCGCCACCCGGCCCGCGCGCACGCCGATGTCCGCGGCGAAGGAATCCGACGCCGTCACCACCGTGCCGCCGCGCACGACGAGGTCGTAGCTCATGGCGAGCCTCCGCTATGCATCCGGCGACAGGGTGATGAAGAAGATCGGTCGCTTCTCGTAGAGCACCGTCTCGAACGTCGGCGGCGCGTGACCCCTGGTGGCCATCGTGCGCTCCTCTCTCGGCGATCGCCGTTCGGGCAGCGCGATTCTACTGCCGGCGCGACGGGCAGGGCAACGACAGTGTGAACGTCAAGAAAGGATGGGCGGCAACACTCGACTCGCGGACGACTTCAGATTCTCGTACACCTCTGTCCGGTGGCCGATTCAGACACTCAGGACTATCAGCGGTTTACTGTATGAGTATCCGATCCGAGGGATACTGGACCTCGCTGCAGGAGGGCTCATGCGTTACGAATCCAGGTTTAAGATGTTTGGTCTGCCGCTGCTCTCGGTCGCGCTGGGTCCCGACCTCGTCTCCCACCAGGCGCGTGGAGTGGCACGGGGTATCATCGCGGTCGGCGACATCGCCGTGGGAGGCTTCGCCATCGGCGGGGTGGCGGTGGGGATCGTCTCGCTCGGCGGCATGGCGTTCGGCGGCTTCCCGATCGGCGGACTTGCTCTCGGCATCGTCGCGCTGGGAGGCCTGGCCATGGGCGGAGTGGCCCTCGGTGGTCTGGCTATTGGGGTCAAGGCGCTGGGCGGCCTCGCCATAGGCATCTATGCGCACGGCGGCCTGGCCATCGGCGTCTATCCCGAAGGCGGCGCCGTCATTCGATTGTTCGAGAAGTAGGTCTCTCCGAAAGGCTATCGTCCCGGCGGCGGTACCACCAGATCCCGCGGGCGGCCATCGAGGAAGAGCTGGATGTTCTCCACCGCCCGCAGCACGCCGTTGTCGATGACCTCGCGGGTCATGCCGCCGTTGTGAGGGGTGAGCACCAACTCGGGAAGGGCGAGGAGCGGATCACCGGGGGGGATCGGCTCCTCGTGGAAGACATCGAGGGCGGCGCCAGCTATGCGCTTGTCGCGCACGGCATCGATCAGAGCTTGCTTGTCCACCAGCCCGCCGCGCGCAGTATTGATGAGGAAGGCCGTCGGCTTCATCAGGGCCAGCCGCTCCTTGCCCAGATAGCCCTGCGTGTCGGCGCTCAGTCTCAGGTGCAGGCTGACGATGTCGGATTCGCGCAGGAGCTGCTCCACGGGCACGTGCTGCGCGCCGAGGGCCGCCGCGCGGCCTTTGTCGGGGCCGAAGGTCGAGGCGAGCACGCGCATCCCAAAGGGCTTGACGAGGGCGGCCACGCGGCTTCCGATGGCTCCGAGCCCGACGAGGCCCAGGGTCCTGCCCTCGAGCTGAGTGAGGAGCCCGCGCGGCCACTGTCCTCCGCGCACGTCGCGATCCATGGCGGGGATGCGGCGAGTCACCGCCAGCATGAGGGCCATGGTGTGCTCGGCCAGCGCGTGCGCGTTGACGCCCGGAGTGTTGGTGACCGTGACGCCGCGGGACTTGCACGCGGCCAGGTCCACGTTGTCCGTGCCCGCGCCCCAGATAGAGATCAGACGCAGCTTGGGGCAGGCGGCCAGCACGCGATCGGTGAAGCGGGCGTGGGCGCGGATGTTCACCACGACCTCGGCGTCGCCGATGCGCTCGATCAGGGTGGCTTCCTGATCCGCTCCGCGCTCGGTGAACACGCGCACCTGCCCCATCTTATTCAACGGCGCCTCGGCCACGGAGCCGGTCAGGGCCGGGGGAAAGTCGTCGGGGACCACGATCTTCACTGCGGATTCACTCGGCATCGGGCTTGTCCTTGTGTGCATCGCCGGAGAGGCGGGCATCCTTGCCGAACCGGGCGGGGTCGAACAGCGAGAGGTCCATGTGTGGAGGAAAGTATACAATCTTGCGGCAGCCCAATGTGCCGGGTAGCCTCGGTGTTAACGATAGTGGCGGGCCTGCCCGAGACCCAGAGGAGAGTATGCGAAACGAGTTCATGGCGGTAGTGGAACGCGACAAGCGCTGGTATATCGCTTACTGTCCGGAGATCCCCGGGGCCAATGGGCAGGGCCGCACGAAATCGGCTGCCCTGAAGAGCCTGACGGCTGCCATCGCGCTGATTCTCGAGGATAGACGTAAGGACGGTCTGCGAGGCATACCCGCGAAGGCTGCCCGAGAGAAGGTCATCGTCGGGTGAAGCGGGGCGACCTGCTCCGCCATCTGCGGAAATATGGATGCTACTTGAAGCGTGAAGGGCGGTCACACTCGCTTTGGACGAATCCGGCCACGGGCACCGTCGAGACCGTGCCACGGCACAGCGAGATCTCGGATCTGCTGGCCCGAAAGATCTGCCGGGGACTTTCCGTGCCTGAGATCGGCCGATGAGGTGTCGCGCGCGCGTGTTGCAGTAGACATGCGCGACCAGGCTGAGCCGTAGTGCGCGCCGAGAGCTCTTCCGCGCTCGAGGCGATGATCTTCACCGCGGATTCATTCGGCATCGGGCTTGTCCTTGTGGGCATCGCCGGAGAGGCGCGCATCCTTGCCGAACCGGCCTGGGTCGAACAGCGAGAGGTCCATCGAAGGTTTGCCGTCCACGATCCACTCCGCCACCATGCGGCCGGTCATGGGGGAATGCTGGAACCCATGTCCGCAGAAGCCGACGGCGAGGAAGAACCCCTCCACGCCGGGGGCGGGGCCGATGATGGCGTGATCGTCGGGCGTGAGCGGCCGCAGCCCCGCCCAGCCGCCCGCGATCTGGGCGCGCTCGAGCAGGGGCAGGCGATGCACGGCCTTGGTCA
>WNGE01009200.1_pt1 | contig 11884 bp, 13 predicted proteins | sample 5400651 | NCBI WGS metagenome assembly WNGE01 (sample SAMN13153370, study PRJNA577476) | soil metagenome | isolation source: 60 cm soil or saprolite under grassland replicate 2 | place: USA:California | collected 2016-06-15 | reverse complement strand
TCCAGACGAGCGCCGGCTGCAGTATGGGCAGGGCGTCCTTTCTGCCGATTTTCGACGTGGCGAGGGTGATGTAAGCCGAGGTGAGGATCAGATAAAGCCCGATGTGAAACTTCGTGTAATCGTACAAGAGCTCCAGTTTTTTCAGGTTTGCTTCCACTTGTCCTCCTGTGTCGGGTTATTTGAACGTCATGGAACAGATTACTACCTTGGAACTGCCTCGCTTTGAGATAATCCCACACCTTGATCATGGGCGAGCCTCCCCAGACGGGCCATGCTAAATCCAAACGCAGGCGCATGCAAACATCCGCCCGCACTGGGACAAGTTCGTGCGCGAGTTCAATATCAAGTTCGAGTGAACGACGGCTTTTCTAGTAGCCGAGCGCCTCGCCGATCATCACCACGCAGATCCGCCCGGGAATCCTTTCGTTCTCGATGATGAGGACTTTGCCGCATTGGCGGTCCGCGCCGCGGCACGCATCGTTGTCGCAGCGCCCGGTGAGGGCGCAGGGCGTGCTCTTGCCCAGGTGGCGGCATTCCTCGACCGCGGCCCGGTTTCTCAGGCGGTCGAACGCGCTCGCGAGATCGGGAACGATCTTGTTCACCCCGGCGACGAGGAACAGCTTCCCGGCGCCGAAGGCGTAGGCCGCGACGCGGTTGCCGCCTCCGTCGGCATTGAGGATCTCGCCGCTCGCGGTGATCGCGTTCACTCCGCCGACGAAATAATCGGCCGTCGTGGCGCGCCGGCGCGCGCGGATGCGCTCGCCGTGGTCGTTCACCGCCTTGATGCGCGGGCGCAGCCATTCGTACGGCCCCTTCTCCAGCGCGGCGAGGAAACCGATCTGCTCGAGCGTCGTGGATCCGCCGTTCATCACCGTCGCTCCCGCCGGGATGCGCGACAGAAGATAGGCGAGCGCCGCCGCGCCGTCGAGGCAATACGCGAGGTCGATGCCGCGCCGCTCGAGCTCCCGCCGCAACCCGGCGACAGCCTCCGGTACGCCCCGCTCCCGGGCCGGCGATTGCACGCGCACGCTCACCCGGGCCTCACTCGCTTTCCTGCACGGTTTTGCCGCCGAGAAAGAGGGCCGAGAAGAGCTTGTCCCACTTGTCGCCCTCGTCGAGCGCGAGCATCGGATCGATGATCTCGTACTTGAACTTGTTGAGCGGGCTGTCCACCAGCCTGCTTGTCGGAACGCGATTTCCGCTTTTCAGGATTTCCTGGCCCTCTTTGGAGAGCACGAACTCGGTGAAAAGCAGCGCCGCGTGCGGGTGCGGCGCGTAGCGCGACACGCCGATCGCGGCGGCCTGGCCGAACGCCGGCTGCAGCGGCTTCCAGTCGACCGGCGCGCCCTTCGACTTCAGGGTCTCGATGTTGTTGTTGTACGCGGTGAGAAAGAACGGGACTTCGCCCGAGGCCACGAGTTGCGCCGTGTGAATGTGGCCGTGGCGGACGGCCGCAAACCAGAGCACGTCGGTCCCTTCGATCGTGATCCTTCCGGCCCATCGCGGCTGCAGCAGATCCCCGTACGTCGCCGGCAGCTCCTCGCGCTTGACGAGGTCGGTGTTGTAGCCCATCACGAAGAACGCGAGCCGGTCGGCGACGTACTGCCTGTGGCCGCGGGGAAAGGCCTCCGGCACGATGTCGCGAAGCGCCGGCGTGTGGAAATCCTCGAGCAAACGCTCCCGGTAGAGCGCCTCGATCCGGTGCGAGCTGGTCTCGAACACGTCGGCCTCGTGGCGCCGGGCGCGGGCTTCGGCCAGGGCGCGGCTGACGATCTTCTCGGCCGACCCGCGCCAATGGTTGACTCGGACTGCGTACTTCTGCTCGAACGCGGTCGCGAGCGCCTTGCCGTCGGCGACCGTCATCGTGCTGTAGAACAGGAGCTCCCGCTCCTTCTTCGCGCCTTCGACGAGCCGCTTGTCGCGGTCGGCGCCCTGGTACATGTAGATCTCGCGATGCGGCGAGGCCGGACCGGCGGACGTCTGCGCGAATGCGGCCGCGGCGAATCCGACGAGGGCGGCGACAGCGACGCGACGCGCGCGGAACCGGGATGAGCGCGGATTCATGGACGGACGGGAGCGCGGGGTCCAGGGCGTCGCCATTGTGCAATGTTACGGTGTAGAGTTGTCAAACAATCCAAACCGCCGTTCTGCGATGTGGAACACGCCTCCCCCCAAGCTACGCCCCCGTGCACGAAAGGACCTCCGATGAGCGACAGCGACAGTCCCATCCGCATCCGGAAAATCGGCCATGTCGGCATCTACTGCCGGGACCTCCCCAAGATGGTCGATTTCTATACGCGCATGCTCGGGCTGAAAGTCTCCGACGTCAACGAAAAAGGCATGACTTTCCTGCGCTTCGGCGCAGACCACCACAGCTTCGTGCTCGCGAAGATGCCCGAGGATGACCAGAAGAAGGGTGCCGGCGCCACGATCCTCCAGCAGGTAGCCATGGAGGTGGCCAATCTGGACGCGCTGAAGCGCGTCAGGAAATACCTCGTCGCGCAAGGCGTGAACGTGCGCGGCAAGATCAAGCATGAAGGGCCGGGCAACGATTACACGTTCGACTTCGACGATCCGGAGGGCAACCGCCTCCAGTTCTTCAGCGACATGGACCGCATCGGCTGGGACGGAAAGAGCCGGCCCAAGGACCAGTGGAAGCGCTTCGAGGTCGACGACTAGCTGTTGCCTCAGCGGCCCTTCGCCGCCGCGGCCGGGCGCAGGAGAAGGCCGGTCGTGGAGACGCGCAGCTCGAGCTCGGCGGGCTCGGTGACCGGGACGAACGTAGCCGAGCCGTACTCGGCGTCGAGGAACGGCGCAAGGAAAGTGTAGCGCTTGCGCAAATCGAACACATCCAGCGGCTTTTCCTGACCGAGCGCGTGCAGCGTGCGGGGAGCGGAGCGTTCCTGCTCGATCGCCCGGAACCGTCCCCCGACGCGGTCGAGTTCGTAGGCGGTGTTCAGGCCGAGCAGGTTCGCCAGCGCATGCCATTTGAGGATGCGCGCGTCCACGTAGATCTCGTCCCCGGAGAGCGTGTAGCTCGCCTCGCGCCCGTCGGGCAAGCGCAGCGTGGCCGTGAACCGCTGAGGGCCGGTGGGGCGCACCGCGATGCGCGCGGCGAGCTCCTCGCGCGCGAGCGAGCGGTAGCCCTGGATCCCGACCGTGATCGTACCTTCGAGGACCCCGAGCGAAATAAGCAGCAGCCCCAGGAGCGTCCGGGTGACGAAGCGCAGCGGATGCAGGCCGAAGAGCGCGATGAGGCCGGCGAGGACGAGGAACGCACCGAGCGAGGCGAGCACCGCGGCACCGAGCATCCACGGCAGGCTCGAGGCGGGGAACATGTGGCCTAGATCAAGCATGCCGTCCAGACCGTCGTGCGCTCCATCACAATCCCATGTAGAGCTTGTGGACCAGCTCGTTGTCGGCCAGCTCCTCGCGCGAGCGCCCCTCGTACTCGATCCGGCCGTGCACGATGACGTAGCCGCGGTCGGCGATGCGGATCGCCTGGTTGAAGTTCTGCTCGGCCATGAGCACCGTGAGCCCGTAGGACTCCTTCAGCTCCCTGATCTTGTCGATGGTGTGGATGACGAGTATAGGCGCGAGGCCGACCGAAGGCTCGTCGATCAGCAGGATCTTGGGCGCGGTCATCAGGGCGCGCGCGAGGGTCAGCATCTGCTGCTCGCCTCCGCTCATGCTGCCGGCGAGCTGCCCGCGCCGCTCGGCGAGGACCGGAAAGGTCTCGAAGCAGAATTCCAGGTTCTTGGCGATCAGGGCGCGCGCGGTGCGGCGGTAGGCGCCGAGAAGCAGGTTTTCCTCGACGCTGAGGCGCGGAAAAAGCCGCCGCCCCTCGGGCACGAGCGAGATGCCGAGATCGACGATCTGCTCCGGAGCCTTGCCGACGAGATCATGCTCGACTCCGTCGATGGTGGCGGCGATCCGCCCGGCGCTCGAAGGCACGATGCCCATGATGCACTTCATGAGCGTGCTCTTGCCGTTGCCGTTGGTGCCGAGCAGCGTCACCGTCTCGCCGTCGTTCACCGCGAGCGAAATGCGCTCGAGCACCTGCACCGAGCCGTAGCCCGCGCAAATGCCTTCGACGCGGAGGCTATTCGCCAAGGTAGGCTTTCACGACTTCGGCGTTGCCCGCGACCGCCTGCGGGTCGCCGTCGGCGATCTTGCGCCCGGCGACGAGTACCGCGATGCGCTCGGAGAACTTCATCACCGCGCGCATCACGTGCTCGATCATGATCACGGCCACGCCCTGTTCCTTCAGCCCGAAGAGGAGCGCCAGGATGTCGTCCACTTCGGAGGCCGAGAGCCCGGCCATCGCTTCGTCCGAAATGAGGAGCTTGGGCTTCGCCGCCATGGCCCGCGCGAGCTCGAGCTTTCTCATGTCCACTTGCGTCAAGCCGCCTGACATGGCTTGCGCCCGGTCGGCGAGCCCCACCTGCTTAAGGATATGCGTCGCCTCCTCGACGACGCGGCTGCGCGGCAGCCTCTCATGCTTGCGGGCGGCATAAAGAAGCGGCACGCAAAGGTTGTCGAGCACCGTCATGCTGGCGAAGGGCTTGGGAATCTGGAAGCTGCGCGCGAGGCCCAGGCGGATGCGCTTGTGCGCGGGATGCCGGCCGATGTCCTGCCCTTCGAAACGGATGCTGCCTTCCTCGTTCCTGAGCGTCCCGGCGATGCAGTTGACGAGCGTGCTCTTGCCGGAACCGTTCGGGCCGATCAAGCCGACGCGCTCGCCCGGCCGCACCGTGAAGTCGACGCTCTCCAGCGCCGTGAAGCCGCCGAACCTCTTGGTCACACCGCGGACCTCGAGCAGCGCCTCGGCCATCAGCGCTCCCTCCTGCGGCGCCAGGCCTCGACCCAGCCCATGATGCCGTTCGGTGCGAGCGTGACAAAGAGCACCAGCAGCACGCCCACGATAAGGAGGTTCCACGCGGAGGAAACCGTCACCTGCACCAGCTGCTGCACGGTCCCGAGCAGCACCGCGCCGATCAGCGGCCCGATCCAGCTCATCATTCCGCCGATAAGCGGCATGGCAATGCTGTTGACCGCGTACGACAGGCTGAACGCCGAGCTCGGCTCGATGTACGAGAGGTAGTAGGGAAACGTGGTCCCCGCCATGCCCATCAGGGCGCAGCTCGCCATGGCCGAGAAGATCTTGAGCCTCAAGGTCGGAACGCCCGAGCATTCGGCGGCGAGCTCGTCGTCGCGGATCGCCGCGAGACCCCGGCCGAGGGTCGAGTGCTCGATCGCGCGGGCGACGACCAGCGCAAGCGCCACCATGAGAAGCTGCACCGAATAGATCAGGTGGATGTAACGCGGCATGCCGAAGGGCACCTCGCGCGGCTGCAGGATGTAGGCGCCGCGCGCGCCGCCGACGAAATCCCAGTTCACGACGAAGACGTACAGCACCACGGCGAGCGCGAGCGACGCGATGGCGAAGAACACGCCGCGCAGCCGCAGCGTGAGATAGCCCAGGCCCAGCCCCGCGAGGCCCGCCGCGGCCGTTCCCGCGACGATCGTCACCGGGAGCGGGGCCTTGAACGCGTTGTAGAGCGCGACGGTGGTGTAGGCGCCGATCGCGAAAAACGCGGCCGAGCCGAAGTTCACGTAGCCGGTATAGCCGCCCAGGATGTTCCACGCGGTGGCGAGGATCACGAACAGCAGCACCGTGTACCCGGCGGTGAAGAAATACTCGTTGGTGACGAGCTGGCTCGCCGCGGCGAGCGCGAGCGCGACCGCAAGAGCGACGGGAGCGAACGCCCGGTTGCTCATCGGCCTAGCAAGCCCGAGGGACGGAAGGCGAGCGTGGCGAGCAGGAGGCCGAAGGAGACGGCCGGCGCCCACGACGGGCCGAAAAAGGTCGAGGTGAACGACTCGGCGATGCCGAGCACGAAGGCGCCGAGCAATGTTCCGAGAATCGATCCCATGCCGCCCAGCACGCACACCGCGAACGCGAGGCCGATGAACTCGCGACCGATCGCCGGCTGCACGGGCTGGATCACGATGAGGAACGCGCCCGCAACGCCCGCGGTCGCGATCGAGAGCCCGAAGGCGAGCTCCTTCACCCGGACGGGGTTCACGCCCATCAGGCGCAACGCAAGCTGGTCCTGGGCGACGGCGAGCACGGCGCGCCCGAAGAAAGTGCGGGTGAGGAGGAGCTGCACGCCGAGGACCATGGCGACCGAAACGAGGAACGGCACGACCAGGCGCATCGGAAAGTCCGCAACGCCTGCCCGCCAGGTGACGTCGCTGTAGCGCGTGCTCACCATGCGGTAGTCCACGCCGAAGACGAGGACCAGCGCAACCTCGGTGATGAAGAGAATCCCGAAGAAGAACGCGAGCCCCCGCAGCGACTCCTGCCCGCGCTTCTCGAAGCAGAGGTAATAGATGCGGTACAGCGCCATCCCGAGCAGGAAGAACAGCGGCGAGAGCACGAGCGAAACGGCGATCGGATCGAAGCCGAAGCGGTCGTTGACGATGTAGGCGATGTAGGAGCCCAGGATGATGAACGCCGGGTGCGCGATGTTGACGACGTCGAGCATGCCGAACGAGATCGAGACGCCGACGCTCACCGCGGCGTAAAAACCGCCGAGCAAAAGCCCGGCAATGATGGCGTTGACCAGCAACGCCGTCGGGATTTCCATGCGCAGAACGGAACCGGCGAAATTCGCCGGTTCCGTTCAATTCCTATTTGTTCCTATCTGTTCCTATTTGTTCCTATTTCTTGTTTTCGTGGTAGGGGGCCTTCACCGACCCGGTCTGGTACTCGCTCGGGTAGAGCACGGTAACGTGCCCGGATTTCTTGAACTGCTCGACGTCGTTGCCCTTGATGCCGGTGTACTGCGTCATCATCACACGGGAGGCGGCCCATTCGCCGTTCCTGGCGAAGCGGACCTTGCCGACGAAGGTGTCGAACTCGGATTTGTGGATGTATTCGGCGAGCTTCGCCTGATCCAGGCTCCCGGTCGCCTTGATCGCCTGCTCGAGCACCTGCATCATCGCGTACGCATAGGGCGGCAGGTAGAAGCCGAGCGGGTCCACGCCTTCCTTCGCCGCTCGCGCCTGGTACTTCCCGAGGAACTGCTCGAGGAACGGGAACTTCCTGTTGAGGTCCGGCACGTAGAACTCGTAGTTCACCACTCCATTCAGTAGCGGCCCCAGCTGCGTCTTGAGCGCGGCGAACTGCGGGCCTACCAGGCCGCCGCCGAATATGCGGGTCCTCAGCCCCACTTCGTTCGCGGCCCGAACCATGCCGGCCGAGTCGGGCGGATAGGAGGCCACGAACACGATCTCGGGGCTTGCCGCCTGGATCGCGCGGACGATCGGCGAGTAGTCGACCGTATTGGGCGGATAGGTCTTGTCATACACGACTTTCAGCCCGAGCCGCTTGATGTGCGCGCGCGCGCCTTCCAGGGCCATCGCCGGATACTCCGCGTCAGCGCCCACGATCGCCACGGTGCGGGGCTTCGGATTGAGGCTCATCGCCGCCTCGAAGAATCCTTGCGACCATCCGATCGCGGGATCGGGCCCGGCCGGCATGATCTGGAAGTAGCGGTCGTACTTGAACTTGGAGTTGACGTTCAGCCCGAACAGCGTCATGAAAGTGAGATTGCGCTGCATCATGATCGGCATCGCCGGAGCGATGACGTTGGTGCCGTAGCCCGACACGACGAGGTTCACCTTGTCGACGTCGAGCAGCTTCGTGTAGATACCCGGCACGGTCGCAGGGCTCGTCTGGTCGTCGTAGTAGACGAACTCGACCTTGCGGCCGAGGATCCCGCCCTTCGCGTTGACGTCGTCGCGCCAGATTTCCATCGCGATCAGCGCCGCCTTGCCGTTGCCGGCGAGCGGCCCGGTCAGGCTCATGCCGAAGCCGATCTTGAGCGGCTGCTGCGCGAGCGCCGCACAGGTCAGACCGAACGCGATCGCGAGGGCGCCCAGCGCGCGTCCGAGAACGGGTGGAAAACTTCTGCCTGGCATGGTCTCCTCCTAGACGGGTTTGCGGAAAATCGGCGCGGTTTCGAGGTCGTGCCCCAGGGCCTGCTTATTCCCTCGAGCCTGCCCCGGCGATTATGAAAGCGCCCCGTTATTTGTCAAGCGATAACGCCTACCACAGGCGCTCGCCGCGCTCGAGCTTCGCGAGCATCTCGAACTGGAATTCCCTCGGCCCGAAGCCGAACCGCTCGCCTTTCTGCTCGTAGAAGAACGGCCGATCCGTTCTCAGGCTGAATTCCCGCATCCAGCCGAGCAGCGCCTCGTCCGGGTCACGCCCCGCCGAGCGCAGGATATAGGCGGTCTTCTCCCTCCACCGCACAGGTATGATCAATATGCCGAGCCGGTCGGGCTTGAATTCCTCCGGGAAGGGGCTCTGCGCCTGCAGCCATCCGCAGATGAAATTCCGGCACGGGTCGCTTGGACGGCGGTCGTAGATGGTGCAGCATCCCTCGCCGCGGAAGTGGCACGGCCGGCCCGGGTACATCTCGTGGCCGAAGACCGTGCCCTTGACCCAGCCGTCGCAGCAGGCGGTGCAGGTGCCGCATTGTCGCGCTCCCGCGGCCGTCGTCCGCGCCGAAACCTGCTTGAGCGGCACCACCGCGCCGCAGCACTTCTTGTACTTCTTCCCGCTGCCGCAAGGGCAGGGGTCGTTTCGTCCGATAGCCATCGGAGAAGAGTCTAGCGCATACGCTGGACCCGGCGCAGGTGCCGGCGTGCTCCGAGCGCCCTAAAGAAGCCCGGGAATCCAGCGCTTCACGCGGGCGAGATAGTCGCGGTAGGGATCGCCGAAGAGCGCCGCGAGGCGCGTCTCGTCCTCGCGCACGCGCCGGTGGAACCACACGGCATGGAAGGCGAACACGGCAGCGGCGATCCACGAGTGCAGCGCGAGCACGATTCCTGCGAGAAAAATCACGTGCCCGAGATACATTGGATTGCGGCAGTATCGGTACGGCCCGCCGATCACGAGCCGCTCCGGTGGAATCGAGAGCCCGGGCCCGCCGCCGCCCTCGCGCGAACGGTAGTCGCCGACAAGGCGGTATTGCATGTAACCCCATAGGAGCACCGGCAGCGCCCACGGATCGACTTGCGGAACGCCCTGCTGCAACGCGGCCTCGGCGGCAAAGAGCGCGAGCGGCCACGCGACGAACGTGCGGTTCGAGGTGCTGCGCAACCATCTCGCGGCACCGGAGACGCTCACGCAGTCGCGGCCTCGGTCCTCGGCATGAACAGGATGAAGAGATTCGCCAGGACGATCGTCCCGGCGAGGAAGTGGAACGTCGCCGTGAGGCCGAAGCTGTCGGCGACCAGACCGCCGAGGAGCGGTCCGATCGATGAGCCCAGCGCCTGCGCGCCGAAGAGCACTCCGATGCTCGTTCCCCCCATGTTCCTCGGCGTCGACTCGAGGAGCCACGCCTGCATCACCGGCCGGATCGCGTAGAGGAAGAAACCGAGCACGGTGATGAAGAACACGAAGGCGAGCGATTTGCCCGCGATCGCCATGAAGACGAGCACTACTGCCGTCATCGCCATGCTGGTCATCATGATTTTCTTGCGGCCCATCCGGTCCGACAGGTGTCCGGCAACGGGCGCGGCGGCGAAGCCCGCGGCCTGCAGCGTAAACATGCAGGCGCCCACCCAGATGGGGGGGTAGCCCAGCTCGTAGGCGAGAAACACCGGCAGGAACGTGAGCAGGGCGTTCTGCGTCATCGAGCGGAACGCGGAGCTCGTCGAGAGCAGGATCAGCCCGCGGTTGCGGAACAGCTCCGGCAGCTCCCGGAAATAATCGCGCAGGGACTGCGTCCCGGGGTCGCGCGCTTCCTCCCGCTTGCTTCCGCCGAGCTGCAGCGTTCCGAGGAAGATGAAGATGAGGAGCGATATCACGATGCCGGGGGCGACGTTCAGCATCACGGCCTCGCGCCATGAGAGCACGGAGAGGAGCGCTCCCACCACCACCGGCGCGACGGCGTCGCCGACGTTGCCGCCCATGCTGTGCAGCGACAGGACCAGGCCCTTGCGTTCCGGGAACCGGCGCGCGAGCGTCGGGATCGCGGTCGGGTGCCACAGGCTGTTGCCGAAGCCGACCAGCGCCACGCATCCGAGCAGCATCAGGTAGCTGTGCGTAAACCCCATCAGCAGGTAGGGGAAACCCACCCAGAAGAGGGAGGTGGCCATCAGCACACCCTTGCGGCCGACCGTGTCGACCAGCACGCCCCCCGGGATGTTCGCCACCGCCCCGGCGATGTACTGGCAAGTCATGATGAGGCCGATCTGGCTGTAGGAGAGCCCGAGCTCCTTGCCGATGATGGGCAGAAGCAGGTAGAAGGTCGCCGGATACCAGTGCGTGAGCGAGTGGCCGAGCGTGATCAGCCACATCTCGCGGTACGAGCCGCGGGAAGCTTCGGGGAGGGCGAGGGCGACGCTCATTCGATTCTCCTGGGCCGCGATTTTATCAATTCCCGGGGCGCTTGAGCACCACGTCCTCGAACAGCTTCGTCCATTTGTCGGATTCGTCGAGCGCGCGGACCGGGTCGGTCTGCAGGATCTTCACGTTCTTGAGCGGAGAAGGCGCCTTCGTGTTCGAGGGGACGTAATCCATCTGCGCCAGGGTCTGCTGCCCCTCCCCGAGCATGTACTCGTAGAAAAGGAGCGCCGCGTTCGGGTGCGGAGCGCGGCGCGCGACGCCGACCGCGTTGGAGCGCGCCACCGCGGGTTCGAGCGCGAACCAGTCGATCGGCGCACCCTTTTTCTTCGCCTGCTCGGGCATGTAGTTGTAGACCGTAAGGGCAAGCGGTACCTCACCGGCGATGACCATGTTGTTGAGCAGCGTATGCCCGGTACGTGCCGAGATGCCGTTCCGCCGTACGAGATCGCGGAAGAACTTGAGGCCCTTTTCTCCGCCTCCCATGATATCGACCACCGAAGCGAACCAATCCTCGTCCTTCGCCTCGATGCCGAGCTTGCCTTTCCACTTGGGATCGAGCAGGTCTGCATATTTCCCGGGGAGATCGGATTTCCTGATGAGATGGGTGTTGTAGACCTGCACCCAAACCGAGAGGAGCGTCGCGGCCCATTCGCGGTGGGCCGGCACCGAACCGGGCTGCAGGTCCTTGTGCACGGGCGAGATCACCGCCTGGAGGACTTTCTCGCGCGAGAGCGCTTCCATCTCGGGCGACCCGAAATGGATCACGTCCACGTCGTACTTCTTCGCACCGGTCTCGGCGAGGGTCCGCTGAAGCACCTTGTCCGTACCGGCGCGCCAGATATTCACCTTGACTCCGTATTTCGCCTCGAAGGGCCCGATGAGCGCCGGCTGGTCTTTCTCCGCGAAGGTCGTGTACATCGTGAGCGCGCCTTCCTTCTTCGCGGCCGCGACGATTTTCTCCATCCGGTCCGGGCCGCGGTAGTCGAAAAGCGTGGTTTGCGCTCCGGCTCCCCCGGCGAACAGGCCGCAGGCGGCCAAAACGGCAATCGATCGCGTATTCATCGGTTTCCTCCTCAATCGCGTATGTCCTGCAGGAACCAGTCCGTCGGCAGCTCGCGCCCCAGCCCTTCGCGCCGCGCCGCTTCGTAGGCCGCCGCGGCCACGGCGAAAAACTGCACGCCCTGGATATTGCCCCGCTCCGAATACGTGACCTGGTCCCGGGAAGTGCGCCCGCGAACCTTGCCGCCGGCCACGTCGCCGAAGCTGACGTCGTTGCCCAATCCGGTGACCTGCGGCGCGCGCCCGCTTTTCTTCTGAGCTTTCCAGCGAGGATCTTCCGGTCGCGCGACATAGCCCAGCCACTCGTCGGCCGTGCCGAGCTCGGGCCTCCCCACGGGCGCGGGCGCGCTGCCCAGGCGCAGCGTCCGGTCGAAGCTGGAACGCGCCGCATCATCGGGC
>WNGE01007808.1_pt1 | contig 11884 bp, 12 predicted proteins | sample 5400651 | NCBI WGS metagenome assembly WNGE01 (sample SAMN13153370, study PRJNA577476) | soil metagenome | isolation source: 60 cm soil or saprolite under grassland replicate 2 | place: USA:California | collected 2016-06-15 | reverse complement strand
CGCTGGCCGGTCGAGCGCACCAATGCCTGGCTGAAAGGACGACGCCGGATCGCCACCCGACGCGATCGCAAGGCCGAGAACTACCTCGCCTTCCTGCACCTCGGCATGCTCCACATCCTCGCGACGTCATTCTGAGACACGCTCCCGACACTTGGGTTTGACATTTGGTGTTGTCAAGCCCAAAACGTGCCGAATGTGTAACAACTCGTGCCGGGTTAGCCGCTGAGCGCCTCCGCGGCGGCGTCATGAAGGGCGACGCGGTAGCGCCAGAACGCGCGGCCGGTCTGCAGCAGGCCCTCCCTCAGCGGTCCTGAAAGCTCGGGCAGCGTGCCCCAGCGCGCTGCCTCGATTTCGTCCGTGTCCTGAGGGCTGAGCTCGTCGTCCCGGGTCGTCGCCGAGAAGACGTGCGTGCGCCAGGGAACGTCGTACGGCTCGTAGACGAAGTGCGCCGCCGCGTCGACCAGGTAGCGCTGGAGCTCAATCCGCAGGCCGGTCTCCTCCAGCGCTTCCCGCTGCACGCCAGCGACGAAGTCCTCGCCGGGCTTGACGCCTCCGCCCGGCGGCCGCCAGATGCCCGGCTCGAAGCGGTGCTTGCGGATCAGCGCCAGCCGCTCGCCGTTGAGGATGAACAGCGTCACGTCGTGGCTGCGGTTCGGGTTGTACGTCGCCAGCGAGTGCTCGCGCTCGGAGATCTCGCCCTCCCACTCGAGCCGCACGGGGTCGCCGTAGCGCATGCGGAGTGGAGCGAGGACGGCTTCGTCGACATGCACGAGGCCGATGGTACGGTCCGAAAACCATGCCCCGCGTTCGCCGCTTGCGCCGCGAGGCTCCCACGCTCGAGCTGCTCGCCGCGACGCTGCCGGAGCTGCGGCTCGGCCTCTCGGACTCCGGCGCCCGCACCCTCGCCTACGAGGTCTTCGAGAAGCTCGGCTACGGCGCCGTCGCGGTCACGGACACCAGCCGTGTACTGGCCTTCGTCGGCGCCGGCGCGGACCATCACGGCGCGGGCGACGTGCCGATCCGGCCGGTCTTCGAGGCGCTCGCGGACAACGAGACGCGGGTTGCGCCGCTCGCGCTCCGGGTGGCGTGTGGGCATCGCGCCTGTCCGCTCGGGGCGGCGGCGATCGTGCCGCTGCGGCTCAGCGACGGCCCAGTCGGCGCGCTCGTCGCCTACGCGACAGACGGCGCGCCGCTCGCCGACGACGACGTCGACCTCCTGACCTCGCTCGGCGACCAGCTCTCCGCGCAGCTACAGCTCTCCGAGCTCGCCGTCTCCGCGCGCGCCGCCGCATCCGCGGAGCTGAAGGCCCTGCAGGCCGAGATCGAGCCGCATTTCCTCTTCAACTGCCTGAACACGATCGCCAGCTTCATCCGCACCGACCCGGACCGGGCCCGCGAGCTGGTCCTCGCCTTTGCGGACTACTGCCGCTGGACGCTCACCCGTCCCGGCGAGTTCATCACGCTCGCCGAGGAGCTCAAGCACGTCCAGAGCTACCTGGCCCTCGAGCAGGCGCGCTTTGGCCCGCAGCTCGAAGTGGAGATCGACGCCACGCCCGAGGCGCTCGCGGTGCGCCTGCCGCCGTTCCTCGTCCAACCGCTCGTCGAGAACGCGGTCAAGCACGGCAAGACCGAGCGGCCGCTTCGCCTCATCATCCGTGCCCGCGTCCGCCGCGGTCGGCTGCGCGTGACCGTTCGAGACAACGGCCTCGGAATCGCCCGCGAGGCGCTCGAACGCGTCCTCGAGCCGGGCGTCGGCGAGGGCGACGGCGCCGGTCTCGGCCTTGCAAACGTCCACCAGCGGCTGACCACGTTCTACGGCGAGGGCGTGCGGCTGAAGTCCGGCGGCTTCGGGACGGTCGTCCGGCTCAACGTCCCGGTCGAATGAGTATCCAGGCGCTGATCGTCGACGACGAGGAGCCGGCGCGCGGCGAGCTGCGTTACCTGCTCGCGGCCCATCCCGAGGTCGAGGTGGTCGGCGAGGCCGCGACTCCCAGCGAGGCGCTCGCGCTTGCCGGGAGCGTCCGCTACGACGTCGTCTTCCTCGACATCGAGCTGCCGGGGATGACCGGCCTCGAGGTGGCGCGGCTCGTGCTCGACCGCCGCGAACGGCCCGCGGTCGTCTTCGTCACCGCTCACGATCGCTACGCCGTCGACGCCTTCGCCGTCGAGGCCTTCGACTACCTCGTCAAGCCGGTCGAGCCCGAGCGGCTGGCCCGCGTGGTCGAGCGCCTGTCGCAGGCGCGTAAGCGTGAGGCTCCTCCGGTCGAGAAGATCGCAGTCGTCAGCGCGGGCGGCGCGAAGACGCTGCTCGACTACGAGGCCGTCTACTGGATCGAGGCGGACGGCGACTACAGCCGCGTGCACACCTACGATCGCGCCTACCTCTCCACCTCGTCTCTGCGCGAGCTCGGGGAGGAGCTACCTGCGGCTCGCTTTGCGCGGATCCACCGCAGCCATCTCATCAACCTCGGCAAGGTCGCCGCGGTTCGCCGAGGGGGCCCCGACCGGCTCCGGCTCGTGCTCGACGACGAGCAGCAGACCGAGCTCGACGTCGCCCGACGCCAGACGCGCGCGCTCCGCGAGCGCCTCCGCGTCTAGAGCACGCGAAGCAGCTCGGCGAGCTCGGCCGGGCTTTCGACCACGATGTCCGCGGCCTCGCGGATCTCTGGCGGCCCTTCGGCCGACGCGACCGCGATGCGCACCGAGACGTCGAGCCCGTCGAGCCCGCGGAAGGCGTCGAGGTCGGTCGTGTCATCGCCCGCATAGAGCGCCCGCCGCAGTCGGCGCTGCTCGAGCAGTGCCCGCACGGCCGTTCCCTTGTCGGCGGCAACCGGAGGCCGCACCTCGAGCACCTTGCGCCCGAACTGGGCCCGGAGCCCGAGCGCGGTCGCGCGGTCGGCGACACCGCGGAGGGCCCCGAGCGCAGCCTCCTCGTCCACGGCTCCTCGGTAGTGGAAGACGACGGCGAGGCCCTTGTCCTCGACGGGCCAGTCGACGCTCTCCGCGAACTCCCGCAGCGGCCCGCGCCACCTCTCCGCTTCCGGTGCCAGCTCGAGTCCGTGCACGCCGACGTAAACGGGCCCGTCGACCCCCACGATCTTGCGGGCGTCGGCTCCCGTCCGCCCACTGATGCACGCGACCAGCGCGTAGCGGGCGACGAGGCGGCGCAACTCGGCCCGCGTCTCGTCCGGCACATGAGCGAGCTCCGGCCGGGCGACGATCGGGGCGAGCGTTCCGTCGACGTCGAGCATGATCGCTGCCTCGGCCGGGGTCTCGACCAGCGCACCTAGCAGGGCGTCCGAACCCACGGCCATACGATACGAAGAGTGCTGCGTCTGCTCGCGATCGGCCTCGTCGCCGGTGTCTTTAGCGCGCTCTTCGGGGTGGGCGGCGGGATCATCATCGTGCCGCTCCTGGTCTCTCTCGTCGGCTTCGACGGCCGGCGCGCGACCGGGACCTCGCTGGCGGCGATCGGCATCACCGCCGGCGCGGGCGCCCTCGCTTACGGGCTCCACGGCGACGTCAAGCTCGGCTCGGCCGCGCTGATCGGGCTGCCGGCTGCGGTCGGCGCCGTCGCGGGCGTAGCGCTGCAACAGCGGCTCCAGACGCGGACGTTGACGATCGGTTTCTCGCTCCTCCTGGCGGCGGTCGGAATCCGCCTGCTCGTCTGATGGAGATCCTGGCCGCCGTTCTGGGGTTCCTCGGCGGCGTCCTCGCAGGCCTGTTCGGAGTCGGCGGCGGGATCCTGTTCGTGCCGACGCTCGTGCTCGTGCTCGGCCTTGGCCAGGTGCACGCTGAGGCGACGTCGCTGCTCGCGATCCTGCCGGCCGTGGTCGCGGGCGCCTGGCGGCAGCAGCGCTACGGAAACGTCGACTGGCGCGCGGCCCTGCTCCTCGGCCTGGGCTCGATCGCCGGCGTCGCCGGCGGCGTCGAGCTCGCGAAGGCGCTGCCCGAGGACGTGCTGCGGCGCCTCTTCGCCGTCTTCATGCTTGCCGTCGCCGCGAGCCTGGCCTGGCGTGCCGTGCGGATGAAACCGGCCTATCCTAGGGCCGATGACTCGGCCTGACGAAGTCTGGATCCCGCTCGTCGACGAGCCGATCGGCACGATCGTCGCGCAGATTCAGGCCGATCACGCCGAGATCGGTCAGCTCGTCGCCTCGCCGCAGAGGTTGCTCGCGTTCAAGACCTTCGCGTACATCCGGGTCGGCCTCGTCCTCGGCGAGCTGCTCGTCGAGAACGACATCGAGCCGTATAACGGCTCCCAAACCTGGATCGAGCAGTTGCTCGCCAATCCCGAGTACAGAGCCCGGGTGGTCGAGGAAGTCCAGACCGTCGCCGAAGAGGTCGCCCGCGACATCCCTCCCGACGCTCCCATGGGACCGGATGAGGCCGCGCGAGAACGTTTCCGCGATTTCGCCCGCCGCCAGCTCGAACAGAGCTGACAGTTACGCCGTTCGCAGGCTGGGCCATAATGGGCGCAGCGATGCGGCTTCCGCCTGTTTTGGCGCTTGCGTCTGTTTTGCTGCTCGCCGGCTCGGCGGGCGCCTCGTCACACGGCTCGGAGGCCGGGGCGACGGCGAGCGCCTACGGGATCAAGGTGGTCGTGCCCAACCAGGCTGGGGCAGTCTCGAGCTCTGTCTCGGCGCCGCCGAGCGCGGTCGGTTTCGCGTCGGGCTTCGCCTATCCGAGTGACGGCTCGGTGCTGACGACCGGTCCGGTATCGGTCTCGGCTTCGACCAATGTCGGGACGAACGCGCGCGCGATCGCTTCGAGCTCGGTCAGCTCGCTCTCGCTCTTCGGCGGTGAGGTCACCGCGTCGAATATCACCGGCCACGCCAACGCATCGACGAGCGGTCAGAGCGCGACTGGAAGCCTCGCGGGCGCTGCCGTTACCGGGCTCACGGTCGGCGGCGTCGCGCAGGGAGCGGGGGCCAATGGACGGGTGGCGCTCGGTGATTGGGGCTACGCGATCACGCTCGAGCAGGCCGAGGTTCGGGCTGCCGGCAAGACACCGAGCTACCGCGGCTACGTAACCGGCCTCGACATCCACCTGACGGCCGATCACGGCGGGCTTCCGGCGGGTAGCGAGATCCTCGTCGGCTATGCCGAGTCGTGGGCTCAGGCCGGGACGCCTCCGCCTGTCCTGCCGCCCGCTCCGGGCAAGGCAACGGTGAAGCCGAAGAAGCCCAAGGCCAAGACGCCGGCGTCGAAGACCGGGAACACGCAGGGCCTCGGACAGGCGTTCAAGATCCCGTTCGGGCTCCAGCCCCCGCTGACTGCGGGCGGCTACGTCTTCCCGGTCTACGGGCCACACAACTTCACCGACACCTTCGGGGGCTTCCGCGGCGACGTGCCCGGCAACTGGCACCACGGCGACGACATCTTCGCGCCCCTCGGCGCGCCGGTGCTCGCCTGCGCGGACGGCACCGTCTTCTCGATCGGCTGGAACAACGTCGGTGGCAACCGCCTCTGGCTGCGGGACAGCCAGGGGAACGAGTTCTACTACGCGCATCTCTCCGCGTACTCGCCCGCGGCCAAGGACGGCAACCGCGTCAAGGCGGGTGAGGTGGTCGGCTTCATCGGCAACACGGGAGACGCGGAGGGAACTGCCTACCACCTCCACTTCGAGATTCACCCGGTCGCGTATCTCCCGCTCGGCTACGACGGAGCCGTCGACCCGACGCCGTACCTACGGGCCTGGCAGCACCAGAAGGATCTCTACCTCGCCCAGGTCGCCGGCTACCTGCCGGGCGTCGCCGGCACGGCGCCGAAGCCGGGGGCGATCCTGCTCCAGGCCAGCGACATCTCCCAGGCCAACGGCCTCGACCCGGCCTCGCTGAGGCGCGTCTTCTTCACACCGTTGAGCGAAAGCGAAGGCGGCCGCCTGGCGACGGTCAGCACGCTGCTCGGCCAGCAGCCTTAAGCCACACGTCCAGAGAGTCCCGCCGAACGTGGCGATGCCACCGGGGTTTGTCCGGACGCCCGGGCAGAGCCCGGACGTCCTCTAGATCGGCGTCGCAAGCGAGCGCCTTGGGATCTAGATCACAAGCGGGCGGCTACGAGCCAGAGTTCCCTTGGTAGCCGAACTCGTCCTCTTCTCCGAACACGCTTTCCTTCAGCCACCGGCGCGCGTCGCCGCCGGTCATCGGGTTGAAGAGGAAGATGCCGATCGCGATCCCCGTCACCAGCAGCAGGTTGCGGCCCTTGTGGCTCGGCCCCTTCTGGATCCGGTCGGCTGCGTTGCGGAGGTCGTCGATCGCCGAGCGCAAATTGTCGCGCAGGTCCTTGTCCGAAGCGACTCGAACGGCCTTGCCACTTACGCCGCGCGGTCCCATCAGCTCGTCGTAGACGCCGCGGGCCGCGACGAACGCGTTCTTCAGGTTGTCGCGGAACTCTTCGTCCTTGATCGCGCGTTCGACGTACGGCTTCACGTCCGAGACGCGTTCCCTTGTCTTCGCCATTCCAGCGTTCCTTTCGCTCGCTTCGCGGGTTCTCTACCCCGCGGAAACTAACGGCTAAACAGGGGACGCCGCTTGGCGGTCGGCTGCGACCGCCGCTGGACGGGGCGCGACGGCCACGCCGTCGAAGGCCGCCGAGAGTACGTCGTCGAGGGTGTCGGCGAGTACGAACTCGAGCTCCTGGCGGGTTTCCTTGGGGAGCTCCTCGAGGTCCGGCTCGTTCTCGTGCGGGATGATCACTCGCTTGATCCCGGCGCGCTGGGCCGCCAGCGTCTTCTCGCGGACGCCGCCGATCGGCAGCACCTGGCCCGTCAGCGTGATCTCGCCGGTCATCGCGACCTCGTCGGAAACCGGCACCCCGCGGACGAGCGAGACGATCGCGGTCGCCATGGTGATTCCCGCCGACGGACCGTCCTTTGGGATCGCCCCGGCGGGGATGTGCAGATGGACGTCGTGGTCGGCGAACCAGGTCGGATCGAGCCCGAGCTGGACGGCGTGCGAGCGCACCCACGAGTGTGCGGCTGTGGCGGACTCCTGCATGACGTCGCCGAGCTGGCCGGTGACGGTCAGGCGGCCCTTGCCTGGATAGGCCGTCGCCTCGATGAAGAGGATGTCGCCGCCGACCGCGGTGACGGCGAGGCCCGTCGCGACGCCGGGGTCGGAGGTCCGCTTGCGTACCTCGCCGGAGAAGCGCCGCGGCCCGAGCCACTTGCGCACCCGCTTCTCGTCGATCCGGATCTTCGTCTTCCTACCCTCGGCGACCTCGCGGGCGGCCTTGCGGAAGAGGTCGGCGATCCGGCGCTCGAGGTTTCGGACGCCGGCTTCGCGCGTGTATTCGCGCGCAACAAGCCTCAGCGCATTGTCGGTGATCGAGACCTGCGCCGGGTCGAGGCCGTGCGCCTCGAGCTGCTTCGGGACCAGGTACTTGCGCGCGATCCCGAACTTCTCGTCGTCCGTGTACCCCGAGAGCGAGATCACGTCCATGCGGTCGAGCAAGGGGCTGGGGATCGTCTCGAGCTGGTTCGCGGTGCAGATGAACAGCACCTTCGAGAGGTCGTAGGGGAGGTCGAGGTAGTGGTCGCGGAACGTCTTGTTCTGCTCGGGGTCGAGCACCTCGAGCATGGCGCTCGCGGGATCGCCGCGGAAGTCGGCGCCCATCTTGTCGATCTCGTCGATCAGCATCACCGGGTTGCTCGACTCGGCGTCGCGGATCGCGCGGATGATCGTGCCGGGCATGGCGCCGATGTACGTGCGCCGGTGGCCGCGGATCTCGGCTTCGTCGCGCACGCCGCCGACCGAGATGCGCGTGAACTTGCGCTCGAGCGTCCGCGCGATCGACTGGCCGAGCGAGGTCTTGCCGACCCCGGGCGGCCCGACGAAGCAGAGGATCTGGCCTGAGGCGTCGTTGCGGAGCTTCGAGACCGCCAGGTGCTCGATGATCCGTTCCTTCACCTTCTCGAGGTCGAAGTGGTCCTCGTCGAGGATCTCGCGTGCGCGCTCGAGATCGAGGTTGTCCTGCGTGGTCTTGTTCCAGGGCAGCGTCGCGATCCAGTCGAGGTACGTGCGGATGACGCCGTATTCCGCCGCCGCCGACGGCAGCTTCTCGAGCCGGGCGAGCTCCCGGTCGACGGCCTTTCTGACTTCCTCCGGTAGCTCGAGCTCGGCGAGCCGTTCGCGCAGCTCATTCACCTCGGCCTGCTCGGCGTCGCCTTCGCCCAGCTCGTCCTGGATCGCCTTCAGCTGCTGGCGCAGGAAGTACTCGCGTTGGCCCTTCTCCATCTCGGACTGGACCTGCGACTGGATCTTCGAGCCGAGCTCGACGACCTCGAGCTCGCGGTTCAGGATCACGGAGATCTCGCGGAGCCGGGCGCCGACGTCGGTCAGCTCGAGCAGGTGCTGCTTCTCGTCGGTCTTGATCCGCAGGGTCGAGGCGACGAGATACGAGAGCGCGCTCGGCTCGTCCACGTTCGCGGCGGCGATCTCTAGTTCGTCGGGGAGGTAGGGGACCAGGGCGATCACGCGCCCGAAGAGGGTCTGCACGTTGCGGACGAGGGCCTCGACCTCGGGCGTCTCCTCGCCCTCGTCCGGCACCTCCTCGAACCGGCCCAGCAGGTAGGGATCGTCGCCGACGTGGTCCTCGATCCGGATCCGGCGCACGCCCTGGACGAGGATCCGCAGCGTCCCGTCGGGGACGCGGATCATCTTGTGGATGACGGCTGCGGTCCCGACCTCGTACAGGTCGTCCCAGCCGGGCTGCTCGGCCTCCGGGTTCTTAACGGTCACGAGCGCGACCAGGCGCTCGCCGTCGACGGCGTCCTCGATCAGCTTGATCGAGCGATCCTGGCCGATCGCGAGCGGCGTCATCGACTGCGGGAAGACGACCGTCTCCTTCAGCGGCAAGACGGGCAGCTCGTCTGGAAGCTCGAGCTCCTCGATCCGCTCCTCGGTCAACAGGTCGCTCACTTGCTCCGCCCGATCTTGATCGAGACCTTCTCGTGGGCGGGCTCGCGCTCGGCGATCGGAACCGTCACGGTGAGGAGGCCGCGCGTGTACTCGGCGCGGGCGCCTGCCGGATCGACCTGCTCGGCGAACTGGATCCGCCGCTGGAACGGCCCGTGCTCGATCTCCATGTGGAAGAAGCGGCCGCGCCAGGCGGGCGAGCGCGAGCCGGCGACGACGAGCGCCTGGTCGTCGGCGAAGATTCGCAGGGTTTCGGAGTCGACGCCGGCGAGCTCGACGACCACTCTGTACTCGGGCGGGTCATCGGTTCGGATCACGTCGACCTGCGGCCGGAACCCTCGGCGGAGGCCTGAGAAGCGCGGGACTTGCCAGAGCTCGTCGATCAGCTCCTGGACCTCGCTCTGCAGGCGATCGAGATGGTCTTTCTTTCCGGGCACGATCCTTAAGGGTAGAACGGCCGCCCCGCCTGCGGCGATTCCCCTTCAGGTCCAGCCTGCGAGCCGGCGATCGCTAGCTTTGTCGCTGAGGGTTTGATGGAGCGCTGGACGCGAGTGGTGCTGCGGTTTCGCTGGCCGATTCTCACCGGCTGGCTCGTCGTGCTTCTCGCCGGCGGCTTCGCGTTCACTCACCTGAGCTCGCTGCTCTCGAACGAGTTCTCGGTTCCGGGAACCGACTCGGAGCGGGCGAGGGCGATTCTCGAGCGCCACTTCGGCGATCGCAGCGACGGCGCGTTCACGGTCGTCTCCCGGCTCCGCCACGGTGTCGATCGCGCCGCTTACGTGCGCCTGCAGCGCGATGTCGACCGCGCCGCTCTGGTCGTCCCGGACTCGACGCCGCGGCGGCTCGTCCCGGCGGGCCGCAACATCGTCTACGGAGACATCGTTTCGACGCTCAGCCTCGCCAAGGCCAAGGGCTACACCGACGACCTCTACCGGGCGCTGCCGCACGGCGGCGGCGTCCAGTCCTACGTGACCGGACAGGCCGCGATCCAGCATGACCTCGACCCGATCTTCTCCAAGGACCTGCGAAAGGGGGAGATGATCGCCCTACCGATTGCGGTGCTCGTCCTGCTCGCGGTCTTCGGGTTGTCGGTCGCGGTGACGATGCCGTTCATCTTCGCCGCCTGCACGGTGATGGCGACGCTCGGCGGGGTCTACGTCTACGCGCATTTCCTGACCACCGCGACGTACGTGACCAACCTCGTCTTCCTGATCGGCCTGGGGATCGCGATCGACTACTCGCTGCTCGTGATCTATCGCTATCGAGAGGAGTTGCTGCGCGGCGGCGACGTCGAGGGGGCGATCGTGCGGACGATGCAGACCGCCGGCCGCGCGGTCGTCTTTTCCGGCGCCACGGTCGCGATCGGTTTAGCACTGCTCCTCTTCATTCCGCTCCCCTTCGTGCGCTCGATCGGCGTCGGCGGCTTCCTGATTCCGCTGACCTCGATTGCGGCGGCGTTGACGCTGCAGCCGGCTCTGCTATCGCTCTACGGCCGGCGCGGCGTGGCGCGGATTCCGCTCCTGCCGAAGCGGTTTCGCGCCGAGGAGGACACCGGCTTCTGGCACCGGCTCGCGACGGCGATCATGCGGCGCCCGCTCGCATTCCTTTCTGGCGGCGCGGTGCTCCTCGTTGCCGCCGCAATACCCGTCTTCGGGTTGCAGCTGACGCCAGGCTCGGCCTCCGGGATCCCGCAGTTCCCGCAGTCGGTGCAGGGGTTCGACGTGCTCAAGCATTCGATCGGCCCGGGAGCGATCTCGCCGACTCAGGTGGTCGTTGATTCCGGGCGGCCGGGAGGCGTGCACGAGCCTCGCGTGCAGGCGGCGATCGGACGTCTCGCCACCGGGATCAGGGCCGACCACGAGACGGCCTCGCTTCGGGTCGCGCCGCGGCAGCCGTTCGTCGACCCGAGCGGCCGCTACGAGGAACTGATCGTCGCGGGCCGCGACGAGTACGGCTCCGAGGCGGCGCAGAGCTTTGTCCACCGCCTCCGCGGGAAGCTCGTTCCCGCGGCTGGGTTTCCGAGCGGCGTCCGGGTGCTCGCCGGCGGCGGGCCGCCGCAGGGAGTCGACTTCCTCGACCAGGCGTACCGCTACTTCCCGTGGCTCGTCGCCGCGGTGCTGGTGCTGACCTACTTTCTGCTGATGCGCGCCTTCCGCTCGGCGCTGCTGCCGCTGAAGGCTGTGATCCTGAACCTGCTCTCGGTCGCCGCGGCCTACGGAATGCTCGTCGTGGTCTTCAAGTGGGGCATCGGCCGCGACGTGCTCGGGCTCTACCAGATCGGCCAGATCGAAGGCTGGATCCCGATCTTCCTGTTCGCGATGCTCTTCGGGCTCTCGATGGACTACGAGGTCTTCCTCGTCACGCGCATGCGGGAGGAGTGGGATCACGGCCGCGACAACCGCGACGCTGTTGCCTACGGAGTTCGGGATCGGACTCGCGGTCGCGATCTTCCTCGACGCGACGCTGGTGCGAGCGGTCCTGGTCCCGTCGTTGATGGCGCTGTTCGGCCGTTACAACTGGTGGCTGCCCGGGCCGCTCGCCCGGGTCGTGCGGGTGCCTGAGTCGTCGCTGGAGCAGCCCCGGCGGCCCGCTCTACGGCCCACGGGCCGGTGAAAGGAGACCCGCCGGAGCGCAGTCTGTAGGGACTGTCCCCGCAGGGGGCTGTCCCTGAAAAGGCTCCGAACTTCGGCCGGGTGTCGTCTGGGCGACGTCCCCGCAGGGGCTGTCCCCGAAAAGGCTCCGAACTTCGGCCGGGCGTCGTCTGCGCGACCCTCTTTAGGGACTGTCCCCGCAGGGGGCTGTCCCTGAAAAGGCTCCGAACTTCCGGCGGGTGTCGTCTGGGCGACCCGCTTTAGGGACAGTCCCCATCCGGGGACAGTCCCTGAAAAGGCTTCGAACTTCGGCCGACGACGAGCGGCGCTCCACCGGATCCTCCTCCCGAATACCATCTATGCCCGATGAAGGGC
>WNGE01009425.1_pt1 | contig 11885 bp, 10 predicted proteins | sample 5400651 | NCBI WGS metagenome assembly WNGE01 (sample SAMN13153370, study PRJNA577476) | soil metagenome | isolation source: 60 cm soil or saprolite under grassland replicate 2 | place: USA:California | collected 2016-06-15 | reverse complement strand
CGGTGATCGACCTTCTGCGACGGTTCGATTTGCCGACGTGTTTGCCGAAGAATTTTCCGCGGAACAAGATCATCAGCGCGGTGAAGTTCGACAAAAAATTCCAAAGCGGAAAAATCCGATTCGTTGTCACGCCGAAAATAGGCGCAGCGTACGTGTCGCACGACGTGACGATGGAAGATATTCGCGAGGCGGTCAACGAACTGTAGCGGCGCTCTATGAGCGCCGAACCGAATCTCTATGAAACGGCGGTCATAGACCGCCCCTACAGATGAAAAATCATTTTCGCGCTTTCGAATAATATTCGATTAGTCCATCGGCCACACTGTCGGCGTACTCGCGGAAAATACTTTTACGTTCCGAGCCGTTGATCTTGCGAGTCCCTTCGTAATCGCCAGCCTGAATTCGGGCAAACGCATCCTTGCTGTTCATCACGTAGGGCTCGCAATAAACCACCGGACAACGATAGAGCCGCGTCGCGAGCAAATTGCGCGCAAAAACATAACCGCTGGTGCCGACCTTTGTTGTGCTGTTCGTGGTCGGATATTCGTACGGGGGCAGTTGCGTTTCGCGAGCCATTGCCGAGGCGATGGTGTCCGCCAGCGGCAATTCCTCATCGTAACCGCGGCTGAGAAGTCGCCGAATCATTTCGAAACGTTCGTCATCGAATTCGAGCTCCTGCTGCAAATAGGAACCGTTCACAAGAAGATGAAGATGGTTGATGTCGGTCAGCGTCGGATTATTCGGATCGCCCCAGCCTTCAGCATTGAAATGCAAACAAAGGACAAGATCGGGATGCAACTTGAAGTTTACCAGAGCCGCCCGACGGCGAATCTCGTTGTAACGGTAAAATAAGATTTCGCTTTGCCAGCGAATCGTTTGCTCTTTCTCCGGATCGTTTGGATCAAGCACCTCAGTACGGGGCTGTGGCACGCCGTTTTTAATCAGAATTTTCCTGGCCAGTTCTCGAAAATCATCGGGACGTTTGGCCGTGATCGGTTCGTTTCTATCCCGAACAAACAAAACCTTCGCGCCTAATTCGCGTAATCGCGGGGCAAGAAGCCGCGCGACCTTCAAAGTCAAATCACCTTCCTGAACTGGCTGGGTGTTGCCGACTTGAAACCAGCGTTCTTCCATTTTTGCCCATTTGCCACCCAGATGACCTGGGTCGAGCGCAATCCGCAAGCCTGAGAGCGGTTTGTCCGCTTTCGCGTGTGACAAGGATTTGGCGGGATGCCAAAGACGCGGCACCGGATTGCGCGAGGTGTCATTCTTCGCGAACCGTAAAGTGAAGAATTTTTGCGGCTCGCGATTGGTCAAAATCCGCGCTGTGTCGGTGTTTATTTCAATCAAATCCGGAGCAATTCCGTGCGTGCAGTAAACGTTCTGGATCAGCTGGCTAAATTCATCTTTGGTAATTGTCTCCTGATAATGTTCGAGTACGCCCCATTTCGGCTTGCTCCCAAGGACGCCGAGGTTGTCCGCCGCTTGTAGCGCAGGCGTAAGGAGCAGCAGAAATAATGACAGACGACGAATCACCAAATCCGAAGCGACGCGAGTAGAGCGCGCCGATATTTTGTCATTGGGGCTTCGGGATTCCTTCGTCATTCGCAAAATGCTAACGATCCTTTTTCTTGGCGATATCGTTGGTGAGCCGGGACGCACGGCTGTGATCGCCAGGCTGCCAAAACTAAAAGAGAAGCACGCCTTGGACTTCATCATCGTTAACGGCGAGAACGCAGCTGGCGGTCGTGGCATAACGGGAAAAATCACCATCGATCTCTTGCGCGCTGGCGTCTCAGTCATCACGACAGGCGATCACGTATGGGACCAAAAAGAAATTCTTGGGTTCATCGATACCGAACCGCGCTTGTTACGTCCGGTGAATTATCCTGATGGCGCGCCTGGCGGCGGGTCGATCGTCCTGGAAACGACGAAGGGAAAAATCGGCGTGATCAACGTACAAGCGCGCACATTTATGCAGCCGATTTTGGAAAACCCGTTTCGCTCGGTCGATGCAGCGGTGGCGAAGATGCGCAACGAGACTGCGAACATCATCGTGGACGTACACGGAGAGACCACGAGTGAAAAAATCGCGATGGGCCGGTTCCTCGATGGAAAAGTTTCTGCGGTCATTGGAACTCATACGCACGTTCAGACCGCCGACGAGCAGATTTTTCCGGGTGGTACGGCTTTCCTCTGCGACGCGGGCATGTGCGGTCCGGTAAACTCCATCCTGGGGCGCGCCGTTGATCCGATCATGAATCGGTTCATCTCGAATCTGCCGGCGTCGTTTCCGGTAGCCGGCGGCGAAGTGCGCTTGCGCGGAGCGCTTATCGAAATCGACGAGAGCACGGGTCGCGCTGTGCGTATCACACGTGTCGATGAACCGGGGCTCGGTGCAGCTGCTTCATCGGAGCCAGAACCAAAGATCGACGTCGAGCAGGCGCCATCTCCGGAACAAACATGAAACAGTTCCGCTTGCGGCCAACTATTCGCGGCCTGAACTTCGAATTGTTTAAGAACATCAACGTCCAAAAGAAATTATGAAAAAAATCTTTGTCTTTACTTTCATCGCGACCCTGGCGCTTTGTGCTCTGCAGTTATCCAGCGCAGAAGCCCCCAAAGACGCGAAAGAGGCAAACAAGCTTGCCAGAGAAGGGGCAGAGGCTTCCAAGAACCAAGAGTGGGACAAAGCCATCGAACTGCTTCGTAAAGCCACCGATCTCGATCACAAATACGCAGATGAGCTCTCCGCTGTTTATCAACAACGCGGCTACGCTGATGCGACTAACCAGCAATTTCAGGATGCCATCAACGATTACGGCGAAGCCATTAAACTGACTCCGCAAGACGTGCGCGTGTACGAACAACGCGCGGCGGTGGAAATGAAACTCCAGGATTACGATAAGGCGCTTGCCGATTACTCCGAGGTTATCAAACTTAAACCGAACGAAGTTCGATACGTTAATTATCGCGCTTATATTTACGAACTGAAAAAAGACCTTAAGAATTCGATGGCGGATACCGATAAAGTTCTAAAGCTCGACCCGAACAATCAGGAGGCTAAAGCGCGAAAAAGCCGATTGTCAGCGCTAGAAACGGCGAACGCTCCATTCACGCCGATTCCTGCGCCCTCCCGAAAACCGTCACCTACGCCGCATCACAAACCTTGAGGCGTTTCGATCAAAGGTGCCGACTGGACGCGCCGGAACAGCAGATTGCAAAGGCTGTTTGGATTTAGAGGCGCGTTTAGGGAAAACGCGTTGCAGCTCTCGAGCCGGGAAAAGAGCCTGCTCGCCATTACATGCCACTGGGCGAAATAGCGGGTTCCTGCTCTTCCGCTGCGTTTGATGGCGGGGCGGTAAATCGCCTTTTCCGCCGGTTCGCCGGCAGAGGCGCCAGGGTCATGGTGATATTGCGTCCGGTGATTTTTGGCTCCATTTCCACCTGCGACATTCCCGAGAGATCATCGCGAACTTTGTGTACGAGCTGCATGCCAAATTCCTGATGGGCCATTTCGCGGCCGCGAAATTGCAGTTGCACCCGCACCTTATTTCCCCGATCCAGGAATTCTTCGCCGTGCCGGATTTTCGTCAGATAATCGTGATCGTCGATGTTAACGCGAAACTTGATTTCCTTCAGCTTCGAGCCGGACGGCCTTTTATCCTTGGTCTGTTTGGAGACATCGTACCGGAACTTTCCAAAGTCGATGATCTTGCAGACCGGCGGGGTGGCGGTTGGGGCGATCTCCACCAGATCGAGACCAAGACTTTGAGCTTTGCGCAAGGCGTCACTTAGCTTCATGACGCCAAGCTGTTCGCCGGTAGACCCCATAATAACCCGGATTTCTCGGGCGCGGATCCGACCGTTTACACGAATTTGTGGTTGCAGATTCGAACTAGCTCCTGGCCGACGGAACGGGAGTGCGCCGCGCCGCCGTATTTCCATTTATCGCAATTCCTGGCGTCACACTCGGCAAACGCCCGGACACTCTAACCTCGACACGGCTGCGATTCACCGCGACGAGCGCTCGCTAATAATCGCGAGCCGAAGGGAAGTTGTAGGCAACAATTTCGCGCTGGCAAGGCGAATCTCGTGACAACCAAGTGTCGACCTTCCAACGATCACTTTGCCGGTGGGTCGCCAAAATGGGCCTTGTGCGCTGCGTATGCAGCAGCGTCATTGAGCATCGAATCGAGCGTTGCAGTCAGCGGCTCGAGTTTTACAACCCCGGAAAACAGTGCGCGGTCGCCGATTTCGGTGTCGATCAAGAATGCCGGGCGTTGTGTGATCTGAAGCGCATGAAATTCCGCCGTGGAAGCGCGAACGCGCTTTTCGATCTCGGGCGAACGCGCGCGCTTGAGCAGCTTTTTCTTCTCAACGCTGGCAGCCGCCGCACCGATCTCGACGGCGATTTCCCAATCGCTCACCCTTTTCCCTTCGCGCAGCGCGGCATGAGCCAGCGCCAGCCGAACGCGATCATCAGTGAACCCAAAGTCCTTGGCCGCCTCAGCCACGCAATTCGGGACGAGCCATTCTGGTAAACTGGGATCGTACCAATCAGTGTTGAGCATAAATGGCGAACGCATCATCATTCCGCTGCGCCGATAGAACCATTGCTCCTGCTCCCGGGAAGTTGGCAAGCCATTCGGATCCATCAACGCGATCTTCCACTGAAACTCGACGCGGCCATCATAACGCTTCTTCAATTCCGCCCACGTTGGCTCGGACCAAAAACACCAGGATGAAACAACGTCGAGATAATCGGTTACAGTGATACGCATGCTTCAAAGTTAAAAGGGCTGAAAAACTTACAAGGTTAAAAAGTTCGGGCGTTGAAGCGTTTAACCGATAAAGCAATGAAGCGGGTGATTCTTGTTGCCGCTTTAACGCTTCAACGCTTTAACGAGTCACGAACCCACGGGTTGGGCCAACGATGCGATCCTTTTAACGAAGTAACTCTTTTAACTTTTCACTCTGACCGTGGACCTGAATCATATTTTTCTCTTTCTCGCGGTGATTTCACCGCTGGTGGTTCTGGCCCGAGCATGGCGTCCCGAACCGCTTTATCGTGGCTGGCGTATCGCTGCGCTTGTTGTGCTAATTACCTCCGTTGTAGCGTGGATTCTCACTCCCCGTGCGGCTGGGTACATCGGCGGATTGGCTTGGATGGTCCTTCTCTTTCTTCCGGCGATTGGCTTACGCAAAATGACAGAGCTCGCCGCTCGGGGAGGCTACAGATCGGCTGCAAGACTCGGCAAAATTCTTCAAATTCTGCACCCCAGCGCGGAGCTGCGAGATCAGATCCAGGTATTTCAGCGTTTGGAATCTCGGCAAAACCACCCCGTTTCTTTCGCATCCGTCTCAGTGGCGGATCGTGTTCGGCATAGCCAACTCCGAAGCGCGCCGGCAGTGCTGGTGTTGATTGTGCTCAACGCTGTTGTGTTCCTGGTCGAAATTTCTGTTGGGGATCTGAATGACCCGGAAGTCCTGCATCGAGTCGGCGCATTGGAGTCTTATGCTGTTGTAGTCCAAGGCGAATACTGGCGGCTTTTCACTGCACTCTTCTTGCACGGGGGTCTTACCCATCTGCTTTTCAACATTTTCGCACTTTATATTCTTGGCCCGCCGTTAGAACGATCCATAGGCACAATCCGATTCGCTGTGTGCTACTTGATGTCAGGCCTTGCCTCCAGCGCGGGTGTCGTGGGTTTGACGGTACTGGGTTTCGTACAAGTGGCGCAGCTCGTTGGCGCGTCGGGCTGCATTATGGGAATCGTCGGCACGTGGGCGGGATTTTTAGTGCGACATCGTCATGCGCCGCAGGCGAAACAACGCCTGGCAAACATCGTAATGATCATAGTGATTCAAGTCGCCTTCGATCTTTCGACACCACAGGTCAGCATGGCTGCGCACCTGTGCGGACTGATCGCCGGCTTCTTTCTCGGACTCGTCCTCGCGCCACGAGGTGTAGCTGTAGCCGCCGACCTCGGCGGGAGCCAAGGCAGGGAATGACCGTTCGCCGACACCATGCGAGCGAGCACGAATTGGACGCTTTGTCCGCGTCGTTCCGCGTTACGACGGACTGGAAATCGGTTCCGCGACTTGCCGGAGAAGGTTTTCTCGATTAACTGCGGCTCTGTTTCCGTGCAGGCTCGCATGCCAACTTTTCAAACGTATAACGTGACTCCCATCCTGCCGGCGGCGCTCGAACCGCTGCGCGAGATGAGCTTCAACCTGTGGTGGACATGGGAGCCCGCCGCGCGCCGGCTGTTCCGCCATCTCGATCCCGAGCTTTGGAACCGGACCAATCATAATCCTGTCCGCATGCTTCAGCTTTCGCGGCAATCCCGGCTTGAGGAGCTCGCACAGGACAAAACTTTCCTGCGCGAACTAAAGCAGGTCTTCGAGGAATTCGAAAAATATCTCGGGCGCCACGACACTTACGGAAAGACGGGAGCCGGAAGCGCGATCAAGAATCCGATCGCCTATTTCTCGGCCGAATTTGGTTTTCACGAATCGATCCCGAATTATTCTGGTGGTCTTGGCATACTCGCTGGCGACCATTGCAAGTCGGCGAGCGATCTCGACCTCAGTTTCGTTGCCATTGGTCTGCTCTATCGACATGGCTATTTCCGGCAGCAAATCGACAAAGACGGCGTTCAGGCAGCGATTAATCTGAATCAAAATTTTTATCATCTCCCAATCCGCGAAGCTCTCCGTAGCAATGGCAAACCGCTCATTTCCGTACCGATTTTGGATCGGCAGGTCTTTGCCAGACTTTGGGAATTACGGGTGGGGAGGGTAAGTCTTTATCTTCTGGACACCGATATTCCGGAAAACAGCGCAGAGGATCGATTGATCACCGCCGAGCTTTATGGCGGCGATCTAGAGATGCGCATGCGTCAGGAGATCATGCTCGGAATCGGTGGCGTGAAAGCGCTTGCGGCACTCGGCATTCAGCCGGCTGTGTTTCACATGAACGAAGGACACTCGGCGTTTCTGGCACTCGAACGCATTCGTCTCAATGTCGTGGAGAAGAAGCTCGACTTTTATTCAGCCCTTCAGCTGGTAGCGGCGGCCAATGTATTCACCACACATACGCCCGTTCCCGCGGGCAATGACTCCTTCCCCCGCGAGATGATGCGAAAATATTTCGGTAATTTCGCCAAGGAATTAAACATTCCGTTCGACGAGCTGTTCACGTTCGGTCAGACCCGCCTCGATCCAAACGATCCCTTCAGTATGACCATCCTGGCGCTGCGTCTTAGCCGGCACTCCAACGGGGTAAGCAAATTGCATGGCGAAGTCACCCGATCTCTTTGGAAAGATGTCTGGTCCGGCGTGCCCATCCAGGAAGTGCCGATCACCAGCATCACAAATGGGATCCATACAAAAACCTGGATGGCGCCGGAGTTCGCCGCGCTTTATCGCAAGCACCTCGGTGTGTGGGAGGAACACCTGACCGAGCCGGAATTTTGGCGCGGCGTCATTGATATTCACGATGCTGAACTTTGGGAGACACATCAAAAACTCAAACTCCGCCTGATCAACTTTATCCGCGATCGGGAACGACAACGCCGTGAAAGACTGGGCGAATCCCCGGAGTCGATTCGCAAAGTCAATCGCATCCTTGATCCGGAAATTTTGACGGTGGGCTTTGCGCGCCGTTTCGCGACTTACAAGCGCGGTACGCTTTTGTTCAGCGACAAGGAACGGTTAAAGCGATTGGTGAATGATACCACTCGGCCTGTGCAATTCATTTTCGCAGGCAAAGCGCACCCACGCGATGAAGCAGGCAAGGCAATCATTCAGGAAGTTTACAAATTCAGCCGCGAAGCCGGGTTGGAAAATCGGATCGTCTTTCTGGAGGACTACGACAGCTACATCGCGCGCCGCCTGGTGCAGGGCGTCGATCTTTGGCTAAACCATCCGTTGCGTCCCTTGGAGGCGAGCGGAACCAGCGGAATGAAGGCTGCTCCCAATGGCGGAATCAATCTGAGCGTACTCGATGGCTGGTGGCGCGAAGGGTACAACGGCAGCAATGGCTGGGCGATCGGCGCAGAAATCAACAATGGGACCACGGAATTTCAAAATGAAGTGGATGCGAGCAGTCTTTATCAATTACTGGAAAACCAGATCATTCCTCTCTATTACGCGAAACCCGACGGCAAACTTCCTCTTGCCTGGTTGCAGTTAATGCGTGAATCGATCCGAAGCGTCACGCCGGTTTTCAACACGCAGCGGATGGTGAAGGAATACACCGAGCAACTTTATATTCCGGCCGCGAAATCGTACGAAAATTTTTCTCGCGACGGCTGCGGCGCTGCCACGCACCTGAGCCAGTGGAAAACGCAAATACGCAAGGATTGGCCGGCGGTCAGGATTTCCGATGTTCAAATCGGAAACAAAGATCGACAAAGCATTTTGGTCGGCGAATCGCTGCAGATCACGGCGCGCGTTCATCTCGGCACGGTCGATCCACAACATGTGCGAGTGGAAGCCTACCACGGCGAAGCGGATAATGGCGACATTCGTAATCCTTCGTCGACTGTCCTCAATCAAACCGGCCGCGCCGATGGAGAGGGCAATTACATTTACCAGGGAGCCGTCCCCGCGTCTGAAAGCGGCACATATGGTTTCAGCGTACGCGTCGTGCCTACGCACCCGTGCTTGATGCAAATGCACGAACTGCGCCTGATCACCTGGTCGTAGGGCCGATCCCGTACGTAGCTGTCATGTTGAGCGAAGCGAAACATCTCTATTTATTCTTCTGAGAGTATTCACTCAGAAAAGATCTGAGATTCTTCGCTTTGCTCAGAATGACATTTCGAGAGTGGTTTGCCGCCTAAAACTGAATCGAGATTCCACCGTGCAACCGGTAATCAGGCACAGCCTGTAGCGAGTGTTGTCGATCGAAACCGGAAGATCGACCGCGACTTCCGCGCTCCAGCGGCCGCGGGATGCAACCAAACGCGGACCGAGAAAAACCGAAGTGATGCCTGTGTCCTCTGCTGGTTCGCCTCGGAATCGATGGACATCCTTGTATTCGCCTGATGCAGCGAGCTGCACTCCGAAAACCGTGTCGCGATTACGAACAAATGTAATATCCAGGACCACCGCTCGAAATTAGATCATTGGCGAAGTGATATTGATGGGTGCCGTCGCCCCGCAACGTGAATTGCACGTTCATTGCCTTTTTGCGCCTATGCGTTTTAAGTTTCGATCTCTCTTTTAGTGATGTCGCCTGTGTCCGTATCAAAAAGCAATATTCCTTCATGCGAATCATCCAATTGACCGACCAGCCGGCCCGTGTTGCTCCAGATTGACGACTTGCCAGGGCATTCATAGACACCGGTTTTACCGATCGCATTCGCCATCATTACCGTCATAGAATAGTCAGTGGCTACGTTGGTAAGTCGCTTGATAGCTTTCTCAATATTATTTTCCACTACACTCACGGCATAGATATCGGCGCCGCTCTTAGCTGCGCGCTTCGCATGCTCTACCATGGATAACTCATAGCAAATTGCAGGTGCTATACTGGCCTCGCCTATACGGAGAGTGATGTAACGATCTCCCCGGATAAAATATTCTTCTTCAGAAGAATGCAGAAAGACTTTGGAATACACTTCTCTCGGCTCACCGGGCCGAAAGTACATCTGGCTAACTCGAATACCGTTCTCCGCAACCGTAGGGACTCCGATCCCAATAGTTATACGATCGGCATCGGCGATCCTTTGAAACGTATCGAACCGAACATCGTCCTGAGTAGTCGCCAATGCCTTTACCAGCTCTGGTTCATATCCAGTGATAGATAGCTCCGGGAAGGTAATAAAGTCGGTTCCCACTGACACCGCCATCTCTATAAGCTTTTTATGGGAATGGATATTAGCTTCTATATCTCCTTTGACTGGCTTTGTTTGTGCTACACAGATTTTCATAAGCTAGGCTGATAGTTGCGGAGCTGAAAATTGTCACAGCGCGTCGTCCCTACTTCGGAACGAAGCTGCCGTTGCCTTCATCGAGATAGATTGTTGAACCAAGGCGTGAAATTCGAAGCGATTGTCGCCAGGTTCCGGCCGCGAAATCTTTTTTAGCTTCGATCGTCTTCGTTTCCGTTTTTCGTCCAGCGGCCACCTGATCGACATTAACCATTGCTTCGGACAAAACTCTGCCGTCCATTCCCTGCGCCGTCTCAATTCCAAGAATGTGCAAAATTGTCGGCGCAAGGTCGACATTGCCTGTAGGCAAATCGTCAATTTGACCGCGACGAAAATCCGGGCCTGCCGCGACGAGAGTATTATGCATGTCGAATCGGCTGAGCGTGGCGTGAGTCCCCTCTCCTGCTGCTCGTTGCCAATCAGCGTCAATCATTCCTGGAGCGCCGAATTGATTTTTTGAATCGTTCCAGCGGAAAGCCATGACAACGTCAGGCGCATGTGGGTTGTCGATTTTGGCGTCATTCAGGTGGAAGGTTCCAGGCAAACCCTGTTTGGTAAAAATCACCCCTGCAAAGTCCGACTGCTGCAAAAATTCGACGAGGCGGCGCGTCACCGTGGCGTCCTGTCCGACGACATAAAAAAGAACGCTGCCGCCGTTCCCAACGAGCATGATATCTCCAGGTTTCGGCTCATCATCAAATTCAGTCTTCGCAACGAAACCCGAATCCTTTAGGATTTTCCGCAAATCAACGGATCGTCCGATTGTGGAGAAACCATGATCGGAAACGACAAAGACGTCTGTCGTTTTACGCACTTCCTGCTGATCTAAAGCTGAAACAACAGCCGCTAGATTTTCATCGGAAGACTTGATTGCAGCGAGCGCCGGTGGCGCGCCTGGCGCGGTTTCATGTTGCGTGAGATCGGGTTCGCCCAGCCACAGCATGGTAAAAGCGGGCACACCATCTTTCCAAACGAAATCGGTTACTGCCTTCGTTGTCCATCGGTCCTTTTGTAAACGCGCGGACGGGAACGGACCAAGCGCAGCAGCGATCCGGGTAAGAACACCATCTGGCAGCGCGCTGCCTGCGAAGAGCGTGGTACAGTTTTTCGCAGGCCCAATACCTACAGATCTATCTAGCAAAAGACCGACGGTTTTCGCGCTGGCAACCGCAGTGCGCCCGCCTGCGCGTTGAACAAGCTCGGCAATTGTTGGAACGGAAATGTATTTTCCATTGGATAATTGATCGCCCTTCTTCACTACTGCAGGATTCTCGACAGCGATTGCATCGTGAGCCTCGATATCCGGGCGATACACATAATTTGCAATGAGGCCGCTCTTGCCTGGATACACGCCGGTAACCATCGCTGTTCCGTTCACCATCGTTGCGCTGGGATAGACTGGATGGTGATTGCGGAAAGAGACTCCTTCGCGGGCAAGCTTCCAAAGCGTCGGGGTTGTTTCCTCGCTGATGAAATCCGGGCGCATTCCGTCCCACACAACGACGACGACATGCCTGTCGTCGAATCTTGGTGTCTCCGCGATAAGCGGAATGACACGCAACGAAAAAACGAGCACGAGGATCGACATCGATGTGCAATATTTCGGAAGCATGTTGAACCGTAGATTACGCAGAGGCCGTGATGCGCCAAAGCCGAATCCATTCCCCGGGTTTCGCATGGCAGGCTTGATCCGGGCTGGATCGATGTGGAAAGCCTCACCACTAAGCATATCCCCGATATTCTTTTTCATGTCGCTGACGACTGCATTGGCCGCTCCGCTCCTTCCCACTAATCCCGGGATGACGTGGCGATACAGCATGACCGAAGAAGTTGGAAAAGGCCTTACTATTTCGAATTTGAAACAAGATGCTGATAGTAAAGTTCGGCTACCAGTACTCTACCATCTTGATGGAATGGAGAACGTCGACGGCAAGGAGCTTT
>WNGE01007466.1_pt1 | contig 11885 bp, 12 predicted proteins | sample 5400651 | NCBI WGS metagenome assembly WNGE01 (sample SAMN13153370, study PRJNA577476) | soil metagenome | isolation source: 60 cm soil or saprolite under grassland replicate 2 | place: USA:California | collected 2016-06-15 | reverse complement strand
TCCCGACGGCGTGGCGCGGCACCGATAAGGGACTCGAGCTAGGTTTCAACTACGTCACGGCGCGCATCACGCTGGAAGCGGGCGTCTGGCTGCTCGTCGCCGTCCTCATGCTCGACGGCGCCGCGCGACTCTGGCGCGAGGACACCCGGCGGGCGCAGGTCCGCGGCTAGGGACTCGGCGGGCCGCGAAGGCCCGGGCCCTTGACGTTCGCAAACGCCCGGCATAGCCTCGGGCCACTCTGACTCACCATGCCGAGCCCGCAGGGACCCCATTGATCGCCGGCGCACCCATCGTTGTCGATGGCGTGAGCAAGCGCTACGAGACTCCAAGCGGTCCCGTGGCCGCGGTCGATGGCGTGAGCTTGACGGTGCGTCCGGGAGAGTTCATCTCCCTCCTCGGGCCGAGTGGGTGCGGCAAGTCCACCGTCCTCGGCATGGTAGGCGGCCTCGTCCGCCCGGACGTGGGTCGCATCCTCATCGACGGCGATCCAATCTCGGGCCCCAATCCGAAGAAGGTCGCCCTCGTCTTTCAGGATCCGGGGCTCTTCCCGTGGCGCACGGCGCTCGACAATGTGGGTTTCGGCCTCGAGCTCTCCGGCGTCACGGCGACCCGCCGGCGGGAGATCGCGCTCGGACTGCTCGAGCCCATGGGACTCAAAGGCTTCGAGGCGAAATACCCGCGCGAGCTCTCCGGCGGCATGCGCCAGCGGGTGGCCATCGCGCGAGCCCTGGCGCTGGACACGCCCATCTTGCTCATGGACGAACCCTTCGGCGCTCTCGACGAGCAGACGCGCCTTCTCATGGGCGAGTGGCTCGTCGAGATCCGCCGGCGCACCGCGCGGACCATCGTCTTCGTCACGCACAGCCTCTACGAGGCCATCGCGCTGTCCGATCGCATCGCGGTCATGACGGCTCGGCCGGGCCGGATCAAGGACGTCCTCGACGTGCCCTTGCCGTATCCACGGGCCCTCGACGCCCCGGAGGCCGTCGATCTCCACGCCAAGCTGTGGGCCCAGCTGCGGGAGGAGTCACTGCGCGCAATGGACGGCCAGCGGTGAAAATCTGGCTCTGGCGCGCCCTGGTGCTGCTGGCGGCGCTCGTGCTGTGGGAAGCGGCGGCGCGCATGCTCAACCCCATCCTCTACGTGGGGCCGTCGAGGCTGCCCCCAGCGCTGGGCCGGGTACTCGCGACTCGCGACCTGCCACCGCTCGCCGATCATGTCTGGCTCACGCTGGCCGAGATCGCGGCGGCCTATGCCCTGGCCGTCGCGGGGGGCCTATGGGTCGGCTTCCTCCTCGGTCTCAGGAAAACGCTCGGGCGGATCTACGAGCCGCTGCTGGCAGCGCTCTATGCCGTGCCGAGCGTGGTCTGGTATCCCTCGCTCATGCTCTTCTTCGGGCTCGGTCCCGCCTCGAAAATCGCCTTCGGCGTCCTCCTCGGCTTCTTCCCCGTGACGCTCGCGGTGCTGGCGGGCATCCGCCAGGTGCCGGCGACCCTCATCACCGTCGCGGAATCCATGGGCGCGGGCTCGTGGACGGTGTTCCGCAAGGTCATGCTGCCCGCCATGGCCTCGACCATGGTCGGGGGATTGCGCACGGGGCTGGCGTTGTCCGTCGTCGGCGTCCTCGTCGGCGAGCTCCTCGGCGCCCGCGCAGGCCTCGGCTACGTGATCAACTACGCGTACGGGCTCATGATGACGGCCGAGTACGCAGCGCTCGTCGTGCTCGTCGCGGCCGCCGTGCTGCTGCTGGACGGCGCGGGCTCTCTGTTCGAGGCACGGGTGAAGCGATGGGCCGGCTGAGAGTGCTCGGGTGGCAGGCCCTGTCCGTCGGCGCGGCGCTCCTCGCCTGGGAAGCGGCGGTGCGGTGGGGAGTGCTCGACGCGGTCTTCATCCCGCCCCCGTCCGCCGTGGTCCGTGCCCTGGGCAGGACGGCCGCCGATGCCCTGCCCCGTCTCGGCGACACCCTGATCAAGACGCTCCTGGGCTATGTGCTGGCCGTCGGCGTGGGTGTGCCGGCGGGGCTCGTGCTGGGCTCGCGACCGATCGCCCACGCGGTCGCCATGCCGTATGTCGTGGCGCTCTACGGCATCCCGAAAATCCTCATCTTGCCCTGGATCGCTCTCATCTTCGGCATCGGCTTCTCCACGGCGGCGCTCTCGGCCGCGGTCTTCGCCATCTTCCCCGTCGTGGTCCTGGTCGCCGCGGGCACCCGCGACGTCGACCCCAACATGGTGACCGTGGCCGTATCCATGGGTGCGAGCCGCGCACAGGTTGGCCGCAAGGTCCTCCTCCCCGCGGTGCTGCCCTCGGTGGTAACGGCCATGCGGGTGGCCATGGTCTTCGCCTTGCTGGGGGCGCTCCTCGCCGAGATGCTGGCCGGCAATCGCGGCATGGGCTTCCAGATGCAGCGCATGGCCCTGGCGTTCAGGGCGCCGGAGCTCTTCGCGGCGACGGCCATTGTCTCGGTGTTGTCCATCTCGGCCGTTCTCTTCCTCGAACATCTCAACCGGCGCTTGGGGCGCTGGCGGTAGAGCGAACAAGGAGACCGACCCATGACGACGAGGCGAAGCTTCCTCAAGACGACGGCGGCGGGCGTGGCGGCGACCGCGGCCGCCCGGGCAATGACGGCGGGAGCCCAGGCACCGACCCCGGTCAAGATCGGCGCGGTGGTGCTGGGCGACTTCGGGGTTGTCACGCCGACCCTGGTGGGCATCGAGAAGGGCTACTTCAAGCAGAACGGCCTCGAGGCCGAGCTGATTCCCTTCAAGGGCGGCCCCGACCTGCTCAAGGGCGTGCTCTCGGGCTCGGCCGATATCGGAATCACCGGCGCGACCGACCCCCTCGTCTTCCGCGACCGCGGGACACCGATCCGGGCGCTCGCCACGATCGTCGAGAAGAACCACTTCACGCTCACCGTCCTGCCCAAGATCAAGCGCCTCGAGGATCTCAAGGGCGGCACCATCGGCTGCACCGTCGTCGGCTCGACGACGTGGGTCTTCGCGCGCATGCTGGCCAAGAAGATGAATTGGGATCCGGAGAAGGACGTGCGTATCGTGGGCGTGGGCGGGCTCGACGCGCAGATGGCGGCGCTCAAGCGCGGGGAGATCCAGGGCACCATCTTCGGCGACGCCGGCGTGGTCATCGAGGCCGAGGGGTCGGGGCGCATCCTGATGCGCCTCGACGAGCTGACACCGAAGTGGATCAGCCTCGTCGCCTACTCGACGGACGACATCATCAAGACCAAGCGGGATGTCCTCCAGCGGACGCTCAAGAGCGTCTTCCAGGGAGCCCGTTTCTGCCGTGACAATGCCGACGAGAGCATCAAGATCGCCGCCAAGGCCATCGGCTGGCCCGAGCCGGCGACCAGGCGCGCCTACGAGCTCCTCCGGCCCCTGCTCTCGACGGACGGCCGGATGGATCTCGACGCCATGAAGTTCATGCAGGACACCCTGCTCGACCTCGGCGTGCTGAAAACACGGCTGCCCCTCACCGACATGTACACGCCCGAATTCACGCCGGTGAAGCTCTGAGGAACTGGGTCTTGAGCATGATCTTGATGGCGCGATCTTCCTTCTTGTCGAAGATAGCGTAGCCCTTAGGCCCGTCGGTGAGCGGAATCGTGTGGGGATGATGCGCGCCGGCTGGAGCTTGCCCGCCTGGATGAGTGGCATGAGAGGCAGGATGAGTTGCGCGCATTGCAGATACTCATCTTGAGGGTCAGGTCCTTGAAGAACGCCTCGCGCACCGGGAAGCCGATCGAGCTCTCGACGGAGACACCCATCGAGGAGGCCGTGCCTCCGGGGCGCACCGCCTGAATGGCTTGGGCGAAGGGTATCTCGTGCTGTGCCAAGGCAAGAACCTGAGCCTCGGCCGGCGCTGACTGAGAGCGGGGGTTCTGTTATCTACGCTCTTGGGCGGCGCCAACGCGCCGCCGGCTCTGGATGGAGCGGCTGACCTGCTGGAACTGGGGCCGCGGGGGGCCGAGCTGCGGGCGCTCCGCGTCTTGACAACATTCGTCACGGCTCCCATACTCTGGGCGCGAATCGGAACCTGTTCGGAAAGGAGGATGCAAGCGCCGATCAGCAAGCGATCGTCATCGTGGGTGACCTCATTGCGTCTAACGTCACACTGAGTCGAGGGTTGGACTACCGGAGGAGAGTCGCAATGAAGCGAACGACCTTGGGTCTGGTCTTGGGAGTGGCCGTGGCGCTCCTGCTCGTTGGCTCCATCACCCTGTCACAGGCGGCCGGGCCCGCCGGGATGAAGCTCTACGCCTTCAGCTCAGGCGGCCTGACCATCGCAAAGAGTGCGCTGCAATCCGGGGCGCCGAACACCCAGATCACGGTGCCCGTCGGCTTCTTCGTGGTCGTGCACCCGAAGGGTAACTTCCTCTTCGACACCGGCAACAACGACAAGATCATCACCGATCCCAGCTACTGGGGACCCTTTATCAAGGGTCTGACCCCGGAGCGCGGCCCAGACGTCGCCATCGACACCCAGCTCAAGAAGATCAACCTGACGCCGGATGACATCAAATACGTCGCGGTCGGGCACATGCACCTCGATCATGGCGGCAACGTCTGCAAGTTCCCGAAGGCGCTCTTCCTCGTCCAGAAGGACGAGATGAAGAACGCGGCCTGGCCCGAAGCGGGCACCGCCGGCCCGTACATCCCGGGCGACGTCGCCTGCCTTCGCAACGATCTCGGCGAGGCGCTCCCCAACAAGTTCAAGATGGAGCAACTCACCGGGGATCTGGATCTGTACGGCGACGGTAGCGTGGTCATCAAGCGCTGGCCGGGACACACCCCGGGAAGCCAGATGGCCATCGTCCGCCTGCCCAAGACCGGCACCGTCATCCTGACCAGCGACAACGTGTACTTCGCCGAGAATGTCACGAAGAACCTCCTCCCCGACATCTCGCTCGCCTACAATCCCACGGGGATCCTGGGCGCCTACGAGTACATTCGCTCCATGCAGGCACGCGAGGGCGCGAGCTTCATGACCGCCCACGACCTGGACGGCCCGGCCGGGAAGGCCCGCACGACAAAGACGCCACAGATGTTCGAGTAGGTCACGCGGCCAGACGCGTGAGGTAGCACGGCACCACCGGGGTGGCTCGGTGACCCTGGTGGTGCCGTGACGTTCCGCTCCGCATGACTTCGATCATCGTCGCCGATCAGCTCACCAAGTGGTACGGGGCCCGACTGGCCGTCGACCATGTCTCCCTCCAGGTCGAGGCCGGCGAGGTCATGGGGCTGCTCGGCCCGAACGGATCCGGGAAGACCACGATTCTCCGCATTCTCACCGGTTACCTGCTCCCGTCGTCCGGAACGGCCCGCATTGCCGGGCTCGACGTCGTGGACGACGCGCTGGCGGCCCGGGCCCAGGTGGGTTACGTCCCTGAGGACGTGCCGCTCTACGGATGGATGAGCGTCCGGGAATTCCTCGCCTTCATGGCCAGGCTGAAGGGGCTCGCCGGCCAGGCGGCGACGGGATCGGTGGAGGCCGTCGTCGAGCGTCTCGCTCTGGGGGACGTCCGGCGCATCCTCATCGGAAAGCTCTCCCGCGGGTATCGCCAGCGCGTCGCCGTCGCCCAGGCCCTTCTGGGCGATCCCGCTTTGCTCATCCTTGACGAGCCCACCAACGGGCTCGACCCGCGCCAGATCATCGAGATGCGGGGTCACATCCGGGCGCTGGCGGGAGAGCGCACGGTCCTCGTCACGTCCCACATTCTCGGCGAGATCGAGCGCGTCGCCGACCGCGTGGCGATCCTCCTCGGGGGCCGCCTGCTCGGCGTGCGTGCCCTCGGAGGGGGAGGCTCGGGTCAGCGCATCAGTATGCGCGTGCGCGGACCGGAGGAGGCCGTTCGCGCATGCCTCGTTCGGGTAGCGGGCGTGCAGCGCGTGACCGTGGAGCCTCTGCGCGGGGGCGAGCTCGCGACCTGCTTCGTGGATTCCGGAGCCGGCCCCATTGCGGAGGCGCTGGCCGCCGCCGTCATCGCTGCCGGCTTCGGCCTGCTCGACATGGCCCCGGTGCATGTCGATCTGGAGACCCTCTTCCTCGGTCTCACGAGCGGCCACTCCGAGGAGCGCTCGTGAGGCATCTCGCCACGCTTCTCCTGAAAGAGGAAAAGGCGATCTTCTCCTCCCCCATCGCCTACGCGACGGTGGCCGTCTATCTGCTCCTCATGGGCTACACCTTCACGGCGGTTCTCTTTCTCAACCGGACGGGCGAGCTCGTCCGCGTCTTCTTCCAGGCGGCCGTGCTCTTCCTCCTGATCGTGCCCGTGGTGACGATGCGGCTCGTCGCCGAGGAGCGCAGGGCGGGCACGCTCGAGCTGCTCCTGACGTCGCCCGTCAGAGAGATCGAGATCATCCTCGCCAAGTTCGCCGCCGGCCTGTCGCTCCCGGTGCTGATGCTGGCGCTCACCGGCAGCTACGCCGCCGTCCTCGGCGTCTACGGCGACCCCGACTGGGGCCCGATCTATAGTGGCTTCCTCGGTCTCCTGCTCCTGGCCGCCGCCCTCACCGCCATCGGGCTCCTCGTGTCCGGGCTCACCGCGAACCAGATCGTAGCGGCCGTCGTCGCCATGGGCATCGGCATCCTGCTCTGGATGATCGACACCCTCGGCCATTTGCTCCCCGACCCCTTCGACACGATCGTCACCCAGCTCTCGCTGGTTGCGCACTTCACGCCGTTCGCCACCGGCGCCTTGTTCCTCTCCGACGTCGGGTTCTTCCTCACCATCGTCCTCGCCAGTCTCTTCCTGAGCGTCCGGGCGCTCGCGCGGCGCTAGGCTGGCCATGGACCGCCTCGACGGGGTCAACACGATCTGGTTCGCGGGCTGGCTGATCGCCGTCGCCGTCCTCTTCTTGCTCGGCCTTCGGCTGCCCCTCATGCCACGCCTTCGGCGCCTCCCCGGTCTCGCCTACGCGGGTGCCGTCGTGGCCGCGACGCTCGGCCTGGCCGCCCTCGCCAATGTCGCCCTCGTGCTCCACGACGTGCACTTCGATCTGACCCGCGAGGGAGTCTTCACGCCGTCGAAGCAGGCCGAGACCGTCGTCGATCGGCTTCGCCAGGATGTCAAGCTCACCTATTTCTACCAGGCGCAGGACCAGGCGGGACGGCGAGCCAAGGACATGGTGGAAGTGCTCGGTCGGCGCAACCCGCGCCTGCGCGTCCGCACCGTCGATCCTGACAAGCAGCCGACCGTCGCCGACACCTACGGGGTGCGAATCTACAACGCCGCCGTGCTCGAGACGGACGGCCGCCGGATCCAGGTAATGAGCACGGACGAGAACCAGATCGCCCTCGGGATCCTCCGGGTGGTCCGTGAGCAGGTCACGACGGTCTGCTTCATGGAGGGTCACGACGAGTACCCGATCGAGAACTTCGAGTTCCACACCCACTTCGAGGGCGTGGCGAGTCACAGCCACGGGGACAGCTCCTCCGCCCTCGTCCAGATGAGAGCCCACGGGGCCGGGCGCCTCCGACGAGCCCTCGAGTCGCTGGGCTACGACGTCCGCAAGATCGTCCCCGCCACGTTGACGGCGATACCCTCCGACTGCGCCGTCGTGGTCGACGTGAACCCACGCACGACCTACCTCCCCGGGGAGAGCGAGCTGCTCCTCGGCTACCTGGCCCGGGGCGGGTCGGCCTTGCTCATGTACGATCTCGGCTTCATTCTCGAGCCCCGCTTGGCCGCGGGCCTCGCATCGCTGGGCGTCGCCGTCGAGCAGGAGGTCGTGATCGACCCCCTCGACCACTACTCCACGGACCCCGAGGTGGTCGCCGTGCCCGTCTACGAGCAGCACCCAATCACCCGGAACATCGCGCTCACGTTCTTCCCGGGGGTTCGATCGCTCACACTGCGCCCTCCGCCGCCCGGGGTCACCAGCGGGCCGCTCTTTCGCAGCAGCACCGAGAGCTATACGCGTCAAGTGCAGGCGGTGTCGGAGCGCCAGCCAGGCGGCGATATCGGGGCGACGCGGTCGACCGCGGCCGGAGCGGGCCGGCGCGTCCTCGGGGCCGCCATCGAGGGGAGCTGGCCCGGCGCGGGGCCGGCAGCCAAGCCATTCCGGCTGGTGGTGGTCGGCGACGGGGACTTCGCCAGCAACTCCTTCCTCCCGTACATGGCCAACAGCGATCTCGCCCTGGCCATGGTGCGCTGGCTCGCGCGCGAAGAGCGCACCGCCTCCGTCACTGTGCGGATGCCCGTTCCACCGCTCGTCCTGCTGACGAAATCGCAGATGCAGCGCATCTTCCTCGTCCTCGAGGTCCTCCTGCCTTTCGGCGTCGTGGCCATCGGCGCCGTCGTGTGGTGGAGACGGCGATAAGGCGTCCGCGCCGCCTGCTCGCCCCCGTCGCCGCCCTCCTCGCGGTGGGCCTGCTGATAGCCATGGTCGTCGCCGGCCACCTCAGGGAGAACCAGCAACTCGTCAAGTTCACGCCGGCCGGCGTCATGCCGGAGCCACCGGGCGAGATCGATCGGGTCGAGATGACCACGAGCGCCGGTCGCTGGGTGTTCGTGCGTGCGGCCGAGGGCTGGCGCGCGGAGCCGGCCGACCGGCCCGCGCCGCCCTCGCTGGCCGCCCACCTCGACGACTCGATCAAATTCCTGCACGTGTCGGCGCCGCTCCGAACGATGGAGCGCGCGGAGTGGTCGCCCATCGGGCTCCGAGAGTTCGGCCTCGACCCGCCCCGCTACACGGCGACGCTTTATCGCCGGGGCACCGCCGTGCTCGGGGCGGAGTTCGGCGCGCCGAATCCGCAGAAGGTGCTGCAGTACATGAAGCTCGGGGGACGCGACCAGGTTTACCTGATGTCGCGCTTCATCGGAGAAGAATGGGAGCAGGCGATCCGCGAGGCGAGCGGCGGGTGAGGGCGGCCCTCGGCCGGATCGGCCTCGGCCTGCTCCTGCTCGCCGCGGGCGCGACGGCCGCGCGGGCCCACGTCGGCGGCAGCACCGGCTACGCCTCCATCACGGTCAGCCGGAGCACCGTCCGCTACACGCTGACCCTGCCCACGGCCGCACTCCCGTCGGATCTGGCCGAGGCGCTCCGGCTCGCGCAGACGGGGAGCGAGCAGAACCGGGACAAGCTCCTCGACGTGCTGCGCCGGCACATCGTCTTCCGCGCCAACGGTACCCGCTGCGAGCCGGGTCCGGGCGAGGTCGTGCCCTCGACCTTCGACGCCCCAAGCTTCACGATGCAGCTCGACTTCGCGTGCGGGAGCGCGGTGCGGGATCTCGTCGTGGAGGACAATATCTTCGATGTCCTCGGACCCGACCACCACACGCTGGCAAAGGTCGAAACCGACGGCGAGACGCGGGAGCTGGCCTTCGCCCCCGAGTCGCGCCAAGCACGAGTCCCCGTCGGGGCTCGCGCGGCCGGTCGTGCGGAGACAAGCTTCTTCAAGCTCGGCGTCGAGCACATCCTCACCGGCTACGACCACCTTCTCTTCCTCGGAGCCCTCCTGCTCCGCGGAGGGGCCTTTCTCTCTCTCTTCAAGATCATCACCGCCTTCACCGTCGCCCACAGCATCACCCTGGCCTTGGCCGTGCTCGGGGTCGTCACCATCCCCGGCCGGATCGTCGAGCCGGCCATCGCCGCCTCCATCGTGTGGGTCGCTCTCGAGAACCTCCTGCGCAAGGACGCGCCGTCGCAGCGCTGGCTGGTCAGCTTCTTCTTCGGGCTCGTGCACGGATTCGGCTTCGCCTCGGCCATCGAGCCCCTGAAGCTGCCCGCGGGGCGCCTGGCCCTCGCCCTCCTCGGCTTCAATCTGGGCGTGGAGGCCGGACAGGCGTTCGTGGTCGCCCTGCTCTTGCCGCTGCTCCTCTGGATGCGCGGCTCGGCCTGGGAGCCGCGCATCGTGCGCGCAGCCTCCCTCGGGGTGGCCGCCTTCGGCCTCGTATGGCTCGTCGAGCGGCTTGTCAGCTCTTGAGGCCGCCCACCCGCACGCCTTCGATGATGCGGCGGTTGGCGAGCAGGAACACCACGAGCAGGGGCAGCGCGCTCAGCGTGGCGCCGGCCATGATGGGCCCGTACGACTCCGAGCTATAGGCACTGCGTAGAAGGGCGAGGGCCACGGGGAGCGGGAACATCTCGGGCTTGTTCACGGCGATGAGGGGCCAGAGGAAATCGTTCCAGGCCGACCGGAAGGCGAAGATGGACAGCGCGCCGAGCACGGGCTGCGACAGGGGGAGGACGATGCGCGTGAAGATGTGCCAGGGGCCGGCGCCGTCGATGCGCGCGGCGTCCTCCAGCTCGGCGGGCAGGGTGAGGAAGAACTGGCGCAGGAGGAAGACGCCGAAGGCGAAGGTCATGGCCGCCTCTGGGACGATCAGGCCCTGGTACGTGCTGAGCCAGCCGAGCTGCTGGGTCAGGATGTACTGCGGCACCAGCACCACCGCGTTGGGGATCATGAGGCTGCCCACGAGGAGGGCAAAGATCGCGTCGCGGCCCGGAAAGCGCATCCGGGCCAGCGGATAGGCGGTGAGGGCGCTCGTGAAGACCACGAGGACCACCGCGCCGAGCGACACGATGGTGCTGTTGAGAAAGGCGCGGCCGATGCGGGCGGTGCGCGAGCTGCTGAAGAGCACCTCGCCGTAGTGGGCGAGCGTGGCCGGCCAGGGTATCCACTCCGGCGGGAGCTTCACGATGTTGGCGGTCAGCTTGAGCGAGGTCACGAGCACCCAGACCACGGGCAAGAGCCACAGGATGGCGCAGCCGACCATGAGCGCGGTCAACACTCCCCGCGGCGGGCGCATCAGATCAATACTGCGTGTGGCCGCGCAGCAGCCGGAACTGCAGCAGGGAGAAGACGAGGATCACCGCGAAGAGCACCCACGCCATGGCCGAGGCGGAGCCGAACTGGAAGAAGTTCTGGAACGCCGTCTCGTACAGGTGCTGGACCACGGTGCGCGTGGCGTCGCCCGGCCCGCCCTGGGTGAGGATGAACACCTGCCCGAAGATCTGGAACGAGCCGATGATATGGGTGACGAAGACGAAGAGAAAGACCGGACGGAGGAGGGGCAGCGTGATGGCCCAGAAGCTTCGCCACCCGCCGGCGCCATCGAGGGCCGCCGCCTCGTAGAGATCGCGCGGAATGTCCTGCAGCCCCGCCAGGTAGATCACGAGGTAGTAGCCGGTCACCCACCACACGGAGGTGAGGATGATCGCCCACATGGCGGTGGTGGGATCCGCGAGCCAGGAGCGGGCGGGAAGACCCAGCGCTCTCAGATAGTAGTTGAGGGGGCCGACCACCGGATCGAGGAGCCAGAGCCACGCGAGTCCCACCGTGACCACGGACAGGGTGAACGGAAAGAAGAACGCGCCGCGCAGAAAGGTGCGCAGGGCCATACCACGGTTCAGTGCGATGGCGAGGGCGAGGGGAACGGCGAGGATGGGCAGCGTGCTCGCCACCGCGTAGAAGGCGGTGTTCACGAGGCTCACGTGGAAGCGCGTGTCGTCGAGCAGCCTCTGGTAGTTCGCGAGGCCGACGAAAGCGTGCTGCGCGCGGCCGAGGCGCGCATTGGTGAAGGAGAGGCGGAGGCCATCCAGCAACGGGTAGAGGCGGAAGGCGGCGAAGAGCGCGAGCCCGGGGAGGAGGAAGAGATAGGGGGTGAGCGTGCTTCTTCGGACTACGCGGCGTTTCGTTTGGGCCCCCTCGTTTTTGCGCTCACCCTTTCCCCCTCACCCTGCCTTCTCCCCCTCGGAGGGGGAGAGGGAAAGGCTCTTTTTTAGTCGGGGAGGGCGTTGATCTGGCGCGCGAGGTCGGTCATCGCGGCGGGAGCGGGCTTCTGGCCGATGTAGACATTCTCGATCACGGGACGTGTGAGGTTCTCGGCGGCGACCCATTTCGGCGTGGGCTGGCCGCCCTGCCAG